>Ga0308156_1000192_pt1 | contig 189302 bp, 182 predicted proteins | sample PhyAR2_FD_201041 | JGI IMG/M metagenome (GOLD analysis project Ga0308156, IMG submission 201041) | Phyllosphere microbial communities from UC Gill Tract Community Farm, Albany, California, United States - DLSL A.R2 | ecosystem: Host-associated > Plants > Phyllosphere > Unclassified | place...
AGCGAATTAACCATTCACCATTGACGTATGTGGTCAATTGTCAATAGTGAATTTTTTTAACCAAAAATTGACAAGCGCAGCGAATTGACCATTCACCATTGACATATCGGGTGAAAAGTCAATGGTCAATAGTGAATTTTTTAAACCAAAGATAAAATTGACAAGCGTAGCGAATTAACCATTCACCATTGACGTATGTGGTCAATGGTCAATAGTGAATTTTTTAACCAAAAATTGACAAGCGTAGCGGATTGACCATTCACCATTGGTATATCGGGTGAAAAGTCAATGGTCAATAGTGAATTTTTTAAACCAAAGATAAAATTGACAAGCGCAGCGAACTGACCATTCACCATTGACATATCGGGTGAAAAGTCAATGGTCAATAGTGAATTTTTTAAACCAAAGATAAAATTGACAAGCGTAGCGAATTAACCATTCACCATTGACGTATGTGGTCAATTGTCAATAGTGAATTTTTTTAACCAAAAATTGACAAGCGCAGCGAATTGACCATTCACCATTGACAAAAAAAATCTACTAGTGTTCATATAGTTTTAATTAGAAAGCCGGAGCTGATTTTTCAACTCCGGCTTTTGTGTGTGGATTTATCGTGTATCTTTGTGTTAAGGAAAAAAGGAAGAATTTCTATATGGAATCAATATCGGTTTTTGAGATTATAAAAGTTGGAATTGGCCCGTCCAGTTCACATACCATGGGGCCATGGAACGCGGCCTCAGCATTTATCAGGATTATAAAAAGAGAAAGGACAATAGCCGAGGTGAAAGAAGTTTTCCTGGAATTCTTCGGCTCTCTGGCCAAAACAGGAATCGGGCACGGAACTGATATTGCGGGAATGCTCGGACTCAATGGGGAAGATTATAAAACCATCGATACCACAAAGATCGACGAGAAGATCGAAAGAATAAAAAGTACGCAGACCATTAATCTCGGTGGCGAAAAGGAAATTCCTTTTATCTATGGGCATCACCTGCTTTTAAATATGCATAAATCACTCGATTATCACCCCAACGGAATGATTTTCAAAGCCGTTTTTGAAGACGGAACCGAACTCGTTCAGGATTTCTACTCTGTAGGCGGAGGATTTATCATGAGCCAGGAAAAAAAGTCCATTGAAAAGCACTGCATCCGTACTTTATACCCTTGTCATAAATCTTCGGATATTGTAAAATACTGTGAAAAGCTGGGACTTGAAAGGATTTCAGATCTCATTTTAATGAATGAAGAAAGCTGGAGATCCCAGGAAGAAACCAAACAGGAAGCTCTCTATATCTGGCAGCAGATCAAAGAATGTATCTATAAAGGAGTGAATAAGGAAGGTATACTTCCGGGAGGGCTCAATGTCTCCCGCCGGGCTGCCGGGATCAACAGGAAGCTGCTGGGTGATAAAATTTATAAAAACAAAGACCAATGGTTTCAGCAGGTCGTTGATGCGGAAGAGAACTTTACCAATATCAACAAATGGATTTCCTGTTTTGCATTAGCTGTAAATGAAGAGAATGCAAGTTTCGGAAGAATCATTACAGCGCCGACCAATGGGGCCAGTGGCGTGATTCCGGCAGTGCTGATGTATGCCCAGGCATTTACTCCCTTTACGAGCGATGACGACATCATCCGTTTCTTACTGGTTGCCGGGGAAATCGGAACTTTATTCAAGAAAAATGCCACCATTTCTGCTGCGATGGGAGGTTGCCAGGCAGAAGTCGGCGTCTCTTCGGCGATGGCAGCAGCAGGACTTACCGAGATTCTCGGCGGCAGCGTGGGGCAGGTGCTGATGGCCGCTGAAATTGCCATGGAACATCACCTGGGGATGACCTGCGATCCGATCAAAGGCCTGGTTCAGATTCCGTGTATTGAAAGAAATACGATGGGTGCCATCAAGGCTATTACCGCCGCAAATATTGCCCTGGAAAGCGATCCTGCCAAAGCCAAAGTAAGTCTCGACCAGGTAATCCAGACCATGTGGGAAACCGCACTCTCTATGAATGACCGGTTTAAGGAAACTTCTGAAGGAGGGCTGGCAATTGCTGTGAATGTTGCGGAATGTTAAGCTTGTAATTAATATTGTTATCATAAAATCCTTAGAATAAACTTAAGGATTTTTCGTGTATGTATTGAATTTATCTGTGCTGTACGACTACTTTAGGATTTTATAAGACGTATAATCTTTAATAGTTTTTAGCTCATAAATTTCTTGCTTATCAGCATCAATAATCCTGATATCTTCTAAAGGAACATTTTGACAATGGATAAAGCTAATGAATTGTCCGGCATTAAACTTTCCTTTCACTATGATATCAAATCCTTTCTCTGTTTCTAAGGAGCTGTACCATTCCCATTCTCTTATTTTTTGAAATTTATATATGGATAAATCAATGTCTTTCAAGAGTTCATCATATTTGTAGTCATCATCATTTAGCTGATTAATTTTACTTACAATTCCCTTAGGAAGCAGTTCCTCCCACTTTTGATCTTCATAATGAAGGTTGTCATTTTGTAAGAATATTAATACAGCATTTTTAAAATTATCTAATACTTCTTTAGCATTGGCTATATTTCTCACCCTAACAATCTGATACCCTTTTAAAGGCTTTTCTCCTTTTGTATTATATTGTATGTTTCCTGCCTCTGTCATTGTTTTATTTTTTAATAATTACTGCTTTTTTCTTAAATATTTTTGTAAAATCTTCAATATTCATTTTGTATGAAACATCTTGATTTATAGGTTATGCATCACGTAAAAAAAACTTGACGTATTATTAAAATTTAATTTTAATAAAAATCCTTAGAATAAATAGTTTCTAAGGATTTTTCGTGTATGTATTGAATTTATCTGTGCTGTACGACTACTTTAGGATTTTATAAGACGTATAATCTTTAATAGTTTTTAGCTCATAAAATTCTTGTTTATCGGCATCTATAATTCTGATATTATCTAAAGGAACATTTTGACAATGGATGAAGCTAATGAATTGTCCAGCATTGAATTTGCCTTTTACAATAATATCAAATCCTTTCTCTGTTTCCAAAGAACTATACCATTCCCATTTTTTAATATCTTGAAAGTTATAGATAGTCATATCTATATCATCTAATAGTTCATCATATTTATAGTCATCATCACTTAGTTGCTTGATTTTGCTTACAATTCCCTGTGGAAGCAGCTTCTCCCATTTTGGATCTTCATAGTGAAGAGTTTTATTATTTAAGAATATTAATACAGCATTTTTGAAGTTATCCAATACCTCTTTAGCATTGGCTATATTTCTTACTCTAACAATCTGGTAGCCTTTTAAAGGTTTCTCTCCTTTGGTATTATATTTTATGTTCCCTTGTTCTGTCATCATTTTATTTTTTAATAATTACTGCTTTTTTGTTAAATATTCTTTTAAAATCTTCAATATTCATTTTGTATGAAGCACATTGATTTATAGGTTATGCATCACGCAAAAAAAACTTGACGTATTATTTAAAATATAGCTTTAATAAAAAATTCTTAGAATAAACTTCTAAGGATTTTTCATGTATGTATTGAATTTATCTGTGCTTTAGGACTACTTTAGGATTTTATAAGACGTATAATCTTTAATAGTTTTTAGCTCATAAATTTCTTGTTTATCGGCATCTATAATTCTGATATTATCTAAAGGAACATTTTGACAATGGATGAAGCTAATGAATTGCCCAGCATTAAACTTTCCTTTAACTATAATGTCAAAGCCCTTTTCTGTTTCTAAAGAACTATACCATTCCCATCTTCTGATATCTTTATCAAAAAAATTATCAACACTTGAATGGACTCTATATAAAAGTTCATCGTATTTGTAGTCATCATCACTTAATTGTTTTAGCTTGTTTACAATTCCCTGTGGTAGTAGTTGCTCCCACTTAGGATCTTCATCACTTAAGGTCTTATTTTTTAAAATTGTTAAAACGGCATTCTTAAAGTTGTCTAATACTTCTTTTGAATGAGCTACATTTCTTACTCTAACTATCTGATAGCCTTTTAAAGGTTTTTCCCCTTTTGTATTATATTTTATGTTTCCTTGTTCTGTCATCACTTTATTTTTTAATAATTACTGCTCTTTCTTTAAATATTCTTTTAAAATCTTCAATATTCATTTTGTATAAAGCGCCTTGATTTATAGGTTATGCATCACGTAAAAAAAACTTGACGTATTATTAAAATTTAATTTTAATAAACAAATCCTTAGAATAAATAGTTTCTAAGGATTTTTCATGTATGTATTGAATTTATCTGTACTGTAGGACTACTTTAGGATTTTATAAGACGTATAATCTTTAAAAGTTTTCAGTTCATAAAATTCTTGTTTATCAGCATCAATAATCCTGATATCTTCTAAAGGAACATTTTGACAGTGGATGAAATTAATAAACTTACCCGCATTAAACTTGCCTTTCACAATGATATCAAATCCTTTTTCTACTTCTATTGAGCTATACCATTCCCAATCTCTAAGTCTTTGGTAATCATCAATATTTGAATTAACACTGTACAGGAATTCATCATATTTCTTGTCATTATCATCCAATTGATTTATCTTGCTTACTATACCTTGCGGTAGTAGTTGCTCCCACTTAGGGTCTTCATCACTTAAGTTCTTGTTTTTTAAGATTGTTAAAACTGCATTCTTAAAGTTGTCTAATACTTCTTTTGAATGAGCTACATTTCTTAATCTAACTATCTGATAGCCTTTTAAAGGTTTTTCCCCTTTTGTATTATATTTTATGTTTCCTTGTTCTGTCATCACTTTATTTTTTAATAATTACTGCTTTTTTGTTAAATATTCTTTTAAAATCTTCAATATTCATTTTGTATGAAACACCTTGATTTATAGGTTATGCATCAAGCAAAAAAACTTGACGTATTATTTAAAATATAGTTTTAATAAACAAATCTTTGGAATAAACTTCTAAGGATTTTTTCTTTTATTTCTTTTTATCAAATAAAAACGTCCCGCCGTTTTGTTTTAGTTCCATCTGCTGCTTTTCGGGATAAAACCTGATCTTCACGCCGTAATTATCGAATTTAAACTGATGATCTCCTGCGTATTCGAGGGGGAATTCAGGCTGGCCGGTTCCCTGTGCAAACAGTCCGTTATTTTTCACAAAAATTTTAAGTCCCAACGGAATGTCTTTTGACGTATAATCGCCGACGTATTTCTGCAAATCTGCAACGCTGATTTTCGGACCGAAAGTCGGCATTTCAAAGGGTTGATTATACAAAATACTCAGGATGTCAATAACGAAAGTATTGGCTCCTACGCGGTCTGCATTCAGTGAATAAGAAATTGACAGATCATCTTCGCCGTTGTAGATCATCAGCGAGTTGGTTCCGTACGTTCCGCCGCTGTGGCCCACAAAAATCTTGGTGTTAAAAGGTACGATAGCAAGTCCCCGTCCGAATTTATCGTCCTGTGGCATCATGGCAGCAAGGCTTTCTTCGGAAACGAGCTTCCCGGCAAATAAAGTATTGATAATGATATTCAGATTGGTTGGGGTCGTTGCAATATCGCCTACGCCAACAATATTACTGAAGTCGAAATCTTTCACCGCCTCCCATTGGTGGGCATAGTGGTAAGGAAGAAAGACGTTGGTAGGTGCCTGGCTGGCTGTATAAAAATTTTTAAGCTGTAGTGGCACAACAATGTTTTCCTTCAGGTTTTCCGCATACGATTTTCTACTTATTTTTTCTAAAATTTTAGCTAAAAGATAATAGCCGGAATTGGAATATTGTGTTTTTGTTCCGGGTTCAAAAAGCGATCCCTGCTCAATAATATGGTTCATGATCTGCTCTTCCGAAACCTTCTCCGTCAGCCATTTCATCGTATCTTTTCCCGTAACGTAATCGCCAAGTCCTGAGGTGTGGCTCAGCATCTGCGAGATCGTTATTTTTTCGGCGTTCGGGATTTCAGGATAAAATATTGATAACTGATCATTAAGGTTTAGTTGATTTTTTTCAATCAGCTTAAAGATCATGATGGCCGTCATGGTTTTGGTGATCGAGCCGATCTGAAAAGTTTCTTTTCCCTTCTGAAACTGCGGAAGTTTATTTTCGCCGAAATTCCTTTTATAAATTTCTTTTCCGTCTTTAAAAATTGAAATTTCACCGGCCTCTGCATTGTTTTTTTCAAGGTAGGAAATAAAGCTTTCAATTTTTTGCAGGCTTTCGGTCATATTCGCAGAAAGGTTCAGGATTTCAGGTTTCAGTGCTGCACTGTTCTTTTTATCATAAGGCTCAAGAATCAAAGGGAAAATCTGCCCCCTCTGGACAAATTGCCCGGAAATCTTTCCCTGTACAAATTTCCCTTTATAAACCGCGCCTATAGCAGAGAGTTCTAAAGCCAATTCATGGTCAGTAAAAGTTATTTTGTCAACAGGAATCCCTTCAGCAGCCTGTAGAGGACTATCCATCGTAGCCGTGTAAACTTCTTTCTCCCGGCTGATGTTAAAAATAAGAGGAAGCTTATTTCCCTGTATGTTTAATTCTCCCTTCCACGATCCCGCGATATTCTGGCCCGCCAGATGATGAGAAACAGCAATCAGGGCCGTTAAAATGAATAAAAGTCTGGTTTTCATAGTCCGTAATAATTTAAAATTTGGCGGTAAAACACGCCTGCTTTGAATTAAGTAAAGATAATCTTTTTAACCTACTTAGGCCATAGTGTGTCCTGTGCTTCCTGCTTTCTCCAGATCTCCCTGATTTGGGTTTTAAGCTACTGCTGACAGGTATTTTCTTCCTTCCTCCGGTAACGGTCAACTTCACTACGGTAACGGTCTACTTCACTATGGTAACAATCTACTTCCGTTGGGTAACGGCTTACTTCGCTTTGGTAATGGTCTACTTCACTATGGTAATGGTCTACTTCACTCTGGTAACGGTCTACTTCTCTTGAGTAACGGTCTACTTCACAATGGTAACGGTCTACTTCACAACGGTAACAGTCTACTTCCGTTGGGTAACGGCTTACTTCGATTTGGTAATAAACCAATTGATTTATATTTAAAGCAAGGTTAATTAAGAAATTAAAACTTAAATCCTTAATGTTAAAATAAAAGTTGTATTCAGAGCCTGTTAAAAACGACGAAGAATTTTTCGCATATCTCTCCCAAGCTTAATTTTTCTGAACTAAAATAAACTTTTTTTATTCTTAACCTTTATTACAACGGACGCTTTGACTGATAAACGGTACTTGCTAACTTTTTTCAGATAAAAAAACTTAAATCCTTAATGTTAAAAACAGACTTAGAATTCAACAGCCTCTCAGGTTTGCTTAGTTTTCTCTATTTATCAAGAATTCCCCGGATCTTGTTGGCATTGGAGATCAGCTCTTCCAGGTATTCAAAGTTTTCCTTTTCCAGCGCCGATTTGAATTTCCTCAGCTGCGAAATGTGTTCATTTAAAACATCAAGAACATTCTCTTTGTTCTGTCTGAAAATAGGAATCCACATTTCCGGATGCGACTTCGCCAGACGTACGGTACTAGAAAACCCCGAGCTGGCCAGCTGGAAGATCGTTTCTTCCTCGCGTTCTTTTTCTAAAACGGTATTGGCGAGTGCATAAGAGGTAATGTGCGAAATATGTGAAATATAGGCCGTATGCACATCGTGGTCGTCCGCATTCATGTAGATGAGGTGCATATCCAGGCTTTGTGCGATTTTCTCCACTAAATTCAAAGCGTCTTCCGCAGATTCTTCACGGTTGCAGATCACGCCCGCCTTTCCTGAGAAACTTTCCGGAACCGCTGACTTCGGACCGCTGTTTTCGGTTCCCCACATCGGGTGAAAAGCCACAAATCTCGATCTCTTAGGATGATGCTCCACAGCATGTACGATTCCCGCCTTGGTAGAACCGGTGTCCATGACGGTCTGGTGATCAGAGATAAGGTCTAAAACCCGGGGCAATATTTTTCTCGCGGCATCTACCGGGATCGCCAGAATAACGAGATCGGCATTTCTGATCCCGTCTTCGAAATCTGCTTTTTCATCAATGATCTTTAAATCCAGCGCTTCATGAAGATGTTCCGTGCTGTTGTCTATTCCGTAAATAAAATCGGCGATGCCTTTCTGTCTTAGTTTTAAAGCAATCGAACCTCCGATCAATCCTACGCCTATAATACTTATTTTCATCTGTTAAATTTTAAAAATAAAAAACCCCGCCCAGGGGACGAGGTGATGTTATATATTCATGAAATCCTTATCCCAGAGATGAGCTAAAAATTCCGTAATAATATGTTCCGATGTTGGTAATCACAGGGCGAAGATAGAGATTTTTTTTTAATTGGCTTAAAAAGTGAATGGTGAATTTAAAAGTCAATTCACTTTGTTGTCAATTAGCTTTGCTGTCAATAATTTCATGTGAATTTAAAAAATTGACAATTCACTTGCGAAGCAGAATTCACCATTCACAGTTCACTGTTCACCGTTCACTATTGAGGATTGCTGATGATGAGCGTAGAAGGAATGTCCGACAGCCAGAGGCTTTTGGTGTCGATCAGGCTTTTCCAGCTTTTACTGCTGATCAGCATAAGGTCCTGGGAAGTAAGAAAGTCTTTCTCGATCTTCTTCTCATTATATAGGGTGATGTGATTGGGCGCTACCTGTTCGATGCTTCTGATCAGTTCTTTAACTTCAATATTACTTCTGATCTGTCCGGCAACATCGAGGATGATAATTTGTGAATTGTTATTGTTGATCAGCCTTTTGGCATATTCTAGAAGGTAAAAATCACTCAGGTTAAAGATGGGAACGAATACTTTATCGGCAGAAATAAAGCTCTTGTCCACCATTATGCCGACCGGAATATTGGTTTTGTCCAGGATCTGCAGGGTAAAATCATCAAAAGGGGAGTTGTTGAATATATTTCCTTTTCCTTTTACGGTATTGAGAAGTTTTTCAGGATTGATGATTTTCGTGGTAAATCCTAAAAGCCTTCCGAGCAGGCTTCCTTCATACATTGATTTCCCCAGCATGATCAGAAGAAGATCATAATTTCCTTTGTTTGAAATATTCGTAAGATCACTTTCGATATCTGTTGACGCTTTAAAAAGAGTCGTGATTTTCAACTGAAGGTCCTGGGAAGTATCGATTACATTTCTGAACTGTTCGTTCTCATATTCATTGATATCGTAAGCATGCATTTCGTTTACAGGAGCAATATTCATCGCAGTAATGCTTTTATTGGCATTCATTTTTTTAGTAAAATCATGGGCAAGCTTCAGCAGGGTGCTGCCGGATTCCGGGTTATCAAAAGAAAGCAAAACCCTGTACTGAGCATCATTGTGCTGTTTATCTTCGTCCTCTTTTTTAGATTTAAAAATAAAATTAATGAAATCGAGTGCGGGCCCCGTCATAAAAGTGGTAAATAATGCCATAATGACCATCATGGCAAAGATTTCCGGGCTTAGAACGCCTAAATCATAACCGATATTCAGAACGATCAGCTCCATCAGCCCTCTTGTATTCATCAATGCTCCAATGGTAAGGCTTTCTTTCCAGTTGATGCCTAAAAATTTAGCCGTTAATGCACTCCCTGCAAATTTTCCTACTACCGCAGTCAGGATAATAAATCCTGCCGTGATCCAGAGATGTTCATCATTCAATAACCCTATCTGGGTACGAAGCCCGGTAAATACGAAGAATAACGGTAGTAGAAGTACCAAAGCTACATCTTCTACCTTATCGATAAACATGGTCCGGAATTTTGCATTTTCAGGCATGATGGCTCCGGCCATAAACGCACCGAAAAGTGCATGGATACCTATCACTTCCGTAGTATAGGCAGAAAGGATCAATGTTAAGAAAAAGATCGCCACCATGGGTTTGTTGATGGTATTTTTCCCAGCCTGCAGATCCCCGATCCTTTTTAAGAACGGCCTTACGATCTTTATCATGATAAATACATAGCCGATCGCCATTAAAATCACATAGATTGAGCTGGTAAAAGATCCTGCTTTTACGATCGCGATTACCGCGGCCAGAATACACCAAGCCGTAATATCATCTGCTGCGGCACAGGTAATGACAACCGTTCCGAGCTTTGTTTTCTGCAGGTTTCTTTCCTGAACAATTCTTGCCAGCACGGGAAAAGCAGTAATGCTCATCGCAATTGCAATGAATAGGGCAAAAGAGGTAAACTGAATTCCGTCCGGAGCAAATTCCCTGTAAATAAAGTACGATAAACCTATTCCCAGAGAAAAAGGAATGATGATACTGGCGTGGCTGATCACTACGGCGTCATGCGCTTTTTTTCTCAATACACTCAGGTCCAGCTCCATTCCTACGATATACATGAAGAGAATAAGGCCTATCTGGCTTAGGAACTGTAGATTTCCCAACGATTCTTTCGGGAAAAGAAAAGCTGAGAATTCCGGAAAATACATTCCTACAAGTGACGGGCCCAGGACAATTCCGGCAATCATCTCGCCAATAACGGAAGGCTGCTTGATCTTGATGCAGACCCATCCAAAAAGCCTGGCAACAAGAATAATCGTTACAATCTGGGCCAGCAGCAATGCCAGCGGGTGATGTAAATTTGCTTTGAAAGATTCTAAAAAATTATCCCACGTAGAGCTGTTATTGGTTTTAATGATAATATTTTCGCCGGCTTCCAGTGTTTGTCCTTCAACGATGAAAATGTATATCAGAAAAGAAAAAACAGCGATGGTAGCGATATAGAAAACAATATTTCTGTACTTGCCAAAGTTCATATTCCGGTATTTGATGCAAAATTGATAAGAATATATTTAGGATAAATACTATTCTCCTTAAAATGTAATGAAAGCAATGAATTATGCAGCGAAATTTATCTGCCCAATAGATCAGAAAGTGCTTTTCTATAGGTTTCCCCGATTTGAAGCTTTAGAAAACTACCATGTTCACCAGGAATGGTGGTAATAATTTCATTGGTTGAAAAAACTTTGATAGAAGATAAGGCAATGATCTCCTTTTTATTAACCTGTGCGAAATCTTTTGACGGAAGCATTTCAAGAAGATTTTTAAAATTAAGATTCTTGAGAACGATGTTGGTGCCGTCGAGCAGGATAATATCTTTATCGCGGCTGTCGATTTCCGAAGTTTTGATATAGGCGATCTGTTCTGTGAAAATGACGGTCTTTCCGATATTGGTATTCCATTCGATAAAGTCTTTCTTCTGGCTGTTTTGAACGACTTCTTTTGCCTTTTCAAACGCCTGGATGAGTCTTTCTTTTTTGATCGGTTTCCTTACATAATCCACCACATTCAGGTCAAAAGCTTCTGCTGCATATTCTTTATAGGCTGTGGTGAAGATAATTTTTTTGGAATCTGATATCAGCTCGGCCACCTGAAGTCCGTTTATTCCCGGCATTTCAATATCCAGGATGCAGACATTGCAGTCGATATCCCCGATTTCATTCAGGAAAATCTTAGGATCGTTGAATACTTTTATGACCTCGACCTCTTCAATCTGCTCACACAGAAGTTTCAGGTAACTGATGGCCAGTAATTCATCATCAAGAATAACGCATTTTATCATAAAATTCTCCCAGATTAATGATTAGTTCTGCCGTGAATATGCCGTTTTTCAGGTTCTTGTGCAGGGTATAATGATTGTTGTAGATCATTTTCAGCCGTTGATCCAGCGATTGGCTTCCGAATCCGCTTTTTTCTTTCTCAAGCGCGTTTTTAAGGGATGCTTTATTGCTGACTTTCATGGAAAAGATTCCCTGCTGCAGTTCCAGCTGAATAGAGATAAATGAATCTGTGGCAAGAAAATCCGTATGCTTAAAGGCGTTTTCGATAAGATCTACGGAAATAAGCGGTGCAAAAACTTTCTCTTCGTACAGCGGATCAGATTTATCAATTTTAGATTTAATCCTGAAATCAAAAAGCGGATTGACCTTTATTTTATTGATCTCAATAAGACTTAACGCAAAATTCAGCTCTTCTTTAGGACTTACGAATTTGTTGTTGCTTTCATAAAGGATATAATCGAGCACATTGGCCAGTTTGTCAAGAGACATATAGGTCTGATACGCATGTGACTGTACCGAATTTAAGATGTTCTTGAACAAATGCGGGTTCAGCTTGGTGCCGATATGTTCGAGCTGAACTTCATTTAGACGTTGTTCGATCATTTTATTGGCCTCCGAAAGCCGGGTATTTCTGCGCTTGAAATTTTGGTTCTGGCTGAACAGATAAATGCTCAACGTCAGAAAAAAGAAAATGGCAAAAACCCCGATGAATATCAGGTAATCATGAATCATGTAGTAATTGCCTTCCATTTTCCGGAACGTATTATTTAAGCTTTTTTATGGAAGTCATCGTTGCCTGTTCTTCACATTTCTCAAATGTAATTTCGTAGGTGGGATTATTTTCCGGATAGGTCAAAAGATAATCCGGACAAGGTTTTTCCTGGGCATGACTTCTGTCAAAATCGATTTTACCTTTGGTGATGATGCTGTCTTTCAGGAATTTTTCATTAACGTTTAATGCGGACATTTCGGCTTTAAACTGGTCGGAATAGGTGAAATCCTTTGACAAAGTTTCTGCGATCACACGGCTGTTCGGAAGATATCCGCTGCAGCTTGCTCCTTTTTTGTTTAAAATAAAAAATACGATAATAAGTCCCGGAATAAGACCTATCATATAGAATTTGAGTTTTTTCATTAGAAGATTAAAAGATTGATATCATGGTAGGTAAGTCCGAAACGATCGCAGATGATTTTCTTTGTGTGTCGGCCTTTATACATATACAGGCTCTGTTTCATTTCATTTTTGCGGACCAGCATATTTTCAAAGCCACCTTCTTCGTCATAGTGCAATATATAGGAAAGAAAGAAATTCGAAATGGCTTTTGTAGTTGTCCTCGGCATTCTTGAGGTAAGGTTCGGAAGTCCGCAGTGGATAACGCCGTGTTTAATGATGTAAGGATCTTCCATGGTCGTGAGTTCGGAGGTTTCGATCACTTTTCCGTTGTCGATGGTAATATCAATGATGACGCTGCCTTTTTTCATTTTCATGACCATATCTTCGGTTACGATCGGGGTCATATTAAGTCTTGGCAAGGCGCCGATCACGACGTCGGCTCTTCGTAAAGCTTTTTTTAATTCTTTAGGATCTATAATGGAGGTCGGGACACGGCTGTCGACCAATGTGTGAAGCCTTCTCAGCTTGGATAATGAATTGTCGAAAACCCTTACACTTGCACCAAGCCCGATAGCTGCTTTAGTAGCAAATTCTCCTACAATTCCTGCACCCAGTACGACAACTTCGGCCGGCCTTACGCCTGTAATTCCTCCCAGCATGAGCCCGTTTGATAGCGCTAACAGTTCTGAGGCATACAAAATAGAAACGGTTCCCGCAATTTCACCTACAAGCCTTACCAAAGCCAGTTGTTTATATTCGTCAACGATAAATTCAAAGGCGATGGCATTTACTTTTTTCTCGGCCAGTTTAAGGAAATAATCTTTATCTCTCAGATTGATCTGAAGTGCAGAGACAAGATAGGTGTTGGGACGCATATAATCGATTTCTTCGTCCGTTGGCGGATTCACTTTCAGGATAAGATCCTGCGAAAAAGCTTCTCTGGGATCATTCGTGACTTTCGCTCCCGACTCGGAATACTGCAGATCTGTAAAAAAAGAACCGAGGCCGGCTCCGGATTCTATAATGATTTCATGACCACTTTCTACCAGAACCTGTACAGCATCCGGCGTAATGCAGGCCCTTCTTTCGTTCAGGGAAGTTTCCTTAGGGATTCCTATGCTGAACTGTTTCCCTTTTTTGATGACCTCCAGCTTTTCTTCTTTCGGCATCAGTTCCTCTTCGGTAAAAGGAGTAAAAATATTTGTAGTACTCATCCTTTAAATTAATTAAATTCTTACAGACTGTTATTTACATTCAATTTCAGAAACAAAGATACATAATATTTAGTCGAATGAGATTTCTCTCTGCTCACCGGTGTTTACAATACTCATTTCGTGGTACTTCAGTCCGTATAGATCATCTTCATAGACTTCAGGCCATTCTATAATGCACAGGAAAGCGTTGTCGAGATATTCCTCAATGCCGATATCATATACTTCATCGATGTTTTTCAACCGGTAAAGATCAAAATGAAAAACCTTTCCCTTCGGAGTGCTGTATTCGTTCACAATTGAATACGTCGGAGAGCTTACTTCGTCGCTGCTTCCCAGTTCTTTAAGTAAAAATTGACTGAAAGTGGTTTTCCCGGCGCCGAGGTTGCCCTTTAAAAGCAGGATGTTGTGTTTCAGTTCGGGAACTATTCTTTCGACAATTCCCTGCCAGTCTTCGATACCTTTTATTGTAAACTGCATACCTTTATTTTAATGCAAAAATAGATAATGTAAGTGATTTAGTAATCAAAATTTTAGCAATATTCTTTATGATACCTGCCGTTACAGATGCAGGAATTATACTTAAAATACCTATTTTTACATCATGATTTCTAAGCAGACCATCGACAAAATATTCTCAACGATCCGTGTAGAAGAGATCGTGGGAGAATATGTGCAGCTGAAAAGGGCGGGGTCTAATTACAAAGGGCTCAGTCCGTTTCATGACGAGAAAACCCCGAGCTTCGTGGTTTCTGCCAGCAAGCAGATCTGGAAAGATTTCTCCACCGGAAAGGGAGGAACGGCGATCTCCTTTCTTATGGAAATTGAAAACTTCACCTATCCGGAAGCGCTTCGTCATGCCGCTAAAAAATACGGAATCGAGATCGAAGAAGATCAGCGCGAGTTTTCTGAGGAAGCCAAACAGGCACATACGGAAAGGGATCTTCTGTATAAGATCCATGAAGTGGCCAATAATTATTTTCAGGAAATACTCTGGGATTCGGACGAAGGCAGATCGATCGGGCTTTCTTATTTCAAGGAACGGGAGCTGAAGGATGATATCATTAAAAAATTCCAGCTCGGATATTCTCCTGAAAAGAAAAATGCATTCACAGAATATGCCTTAGAAAAAGGCTATGCTAAAGAAATTCTTGAAAAATCCGGACTTTCTATCTTCCCCGAAAATACACCTTCAGGCGTAGACCGTTTTCGTGAAAGGGTGATTTTCCCGATTCACAGCTTTTCCGGTAGGGTATTGGGCTTTGGCGCGAGGATTCTTAAGAATAATGTCAAAACGGCCAAATACCTCAACTCCCCGGAAACTGAAATTTATCATAAATCCAATGTTCTTTACGGATTAAACCAAAGCAAGCAGGCGATTTCCAGAAAAAATGTCTGTCTTTTGGTGGAAGGCTATATGGATGTGATCTCGCTTCACATGTCGGGAATCGAAAATGTTGTTGCGAGCTCAGGGACTTCTCTTACGACAGAGCAGATCAAATTAATAAAAAGACTTACGGAAAATGTTACCATTCTTTTTGATGGGGATAATGCGGGGATAAAAGCAAGTTTCCGAAGCATCGATATGTTGCTGACGGAAGGTATGAATATCAGGGTATTGCTGTTCCCGGACGGCGACGATCCCGATTCATTTGCCAGAAAGCATCCGCAGGAATATGTTGAAAAATTCATTGAAAACCAGGCCATGGATTTCATTGATTTTAAAGCGGAAATCCTGCTGAAAGAAGTAGGAAACGATCCGATTAAAAAAGCGGAAGCCATCCGTGATATCGTCAAATCGGTGTCATTTGTTCAGAACGCCCTGAAAAGAGAGGTGTATCTGAAAGAAGTTTCCAATAAATTCGGATTGTCTGAGCAGAGTCTTTTCAATGAGCTGGATGTCCAGAAGCAGATTACCCAGACCAAGACCAGCCATGTTCAGCAGCCTAAAGAAAATGCAGCTCCGAAAATGGAGCTTGTTCCGCCGGATGAAGAGAAAGAAGATCCTTTTCTGTATGATGTGCTGTTTATGGAAAATAAACTGGTGGATCATATGCTGATGTTTGGAGATATTGTGCTGAAAAGGAAAAATGAAAAACAGGAGGAATATGAGATTACGGTGATTGAAGAAATTCTCCATCATTTTGAAGAAGAGCAGTATCAATGTTTAGTGAAAGAAAATGAAATCATCATCAATCAGGTAAAGGAAGGAATTCAGAAAGATGAGCTCAGGAGCGGAAATTTCTTTGTGTCATTTATGGATGAAGAGATTACCACAAAGGTGGTTGATGCCCTGATCCCCATGGATGAGCTTGAAAACTGGGCTTCCAGGAATATTTATCCTCCCAACTACGGAGATAAGGTAGAAGATCAGATCAAAGGAGATGTGTTGCTGCATAAATACAGATACATCGATTATGTGATCAAAGAAACATCGAAACAACTCGACCAGTACAGGGATACGGATGAAGCAAAATATTATGAACTGATCAAAAAGATCACTTTACTGAAACAGGCTTCCATTCAATTGAGCAATATGATCGAATATTCTCCGATTAAAGGGATTTATGCTGGTCGCAACAGATAAGCGCAGTCATACTTTTATGCCTTTCTGTGACAAAAAGTCCTATAATATTTTAGGAATAAAAGTTGTAACTTAAACTTTGTAAAAATTTAATAATACCTAATAGAAATATGGACATTAAAAAAGAATTCAGAGATTTCTCTGTAAAGCATTTAGGAAACAGCGGTCTGGCTACCGATCAGTATATGGGAATGTATGGCCCTACGAACCTTACGCCGTACATCATGGAAGAAAGAAGATTAAACGTGGCACAGATGGACGTATTCTCACGTCTGATGATGGACCGAATCATCTTCCTTGGAACAGGAATCGACGACCAGGTGGCGAATATCGTAACCGCACAGCTTCTGTTCCTCGAAAGTGCAGATCCTTCGAAAGATATTCAGATTTACATCAACTCGCCGGGAGGTAGCGTGTACGCAGGATTAGGGATCTATGACACAATGCAGATCATCAAGCCGGATGTGGCGACCATCTGTACAGGAATTGCCGCTTCTATGGGAGCCGTTCTTCTGGTTGCCGGTGAAAAAGGAAAACGTTCAGCCCTGAAACACTCAAGAGTAATGATTCACCAGCCATCCGGAGGTGCGCAGGGGGTAGCTTCCGATATGGAGATCAACCTGAGAGAGATGCTGAAACTTAAAAAAGAATTGTACGAAATCATCTCCGAACATTCAGGACAAACCTACGAATGGGTGGAGAAAGCGTCAGACAGAGATTACTGGATGACCTCCGAAGAAGCTAAAGGTTTCGGGATGGTAGACGAAGTTTTACAGAGATCGAAAGACAAGAAATAATTTCTTTTCTCAGAGAAATCAGACCGCATCAGTTTTGGTGCGGTTTCTTATTTTTATCAGGAGCTGGTTCCGGCTATCCACTCTTACTCCTCGCGCCGACGCTGTCCCCCTGAAAAGGCCCTCTCTTTCCTTCCCCTTGCTGTGGGGTAACCGTTTCTATCCGGGCTAGGATAGTCGTTATCGTTATAAATTCTATTTCAAATGAGAGAAATTTTGTAATGTTGATCAACAGGAATGGGCTTCAGCCCATTTACTGAATTGAGGAAAGTCAGGCTTAAGCCAAAACCTACTGTAAGCTTAAACTCTTGTTTTGTTCTCCGTAGTATAATTAAGTGGATGTCACTTAGCTACCTAAGGGATACTCGATTAGCCTCCTAAGTGTTACCCATTTAGCTGCTTAAGCGTTACCACCTTAGCCTTCTAAGTGATATAGTCTGCAATCTGCCTTCATGATATTTAACAAATTTTATCACTTGAATCATTTACAACGGCATCATTTTTACACTTAAAACCGCAGAACACTTAAATCACAAACATTATGTCAAAGAAAATTGCAATTTTAGCAACGAACGGTTTTGAAGAAAGCGAATTGAAATCTCCAAAAGAACATTTGGAACAACAGGGCTGGACGGCACACATCATCAGCCCGGAATCCGGATCCATAAAAGCGTGGGCCGAAACAGACTGGGGAAAAGAATATCCGGTTGACAAATCCCTGGATGAAGCAAGCGCTTCAGATTATGATGCTTTGGTTCTTCCAGGAGGTGTGATCAACCCCGATCAGCTGAGAACTAATGAAACCGCACTCTCTTTTGTAAGAGATTTCTTTCAGCAGCATAAACCGGTAGCAGCGATTTGCCACGGACCACAGATCCTTATCAACGCTGAGGTTGTGGAAGGCAGAAATATGACTTCTGTTGATTCTATCAGCAAAGATCTTAAAAACGCAGGTGCCCAATGGGAAGACAGCGAAGTTGTGGTAGACAACGGTCTTGTGACCAGCCGTACCCCAAAAGATCTTCCGGCATTCAACGCCAAAATGGTAGAGGAAATCAAAGAAGGAAAACATGAAGAACAGACTACATAAAGTCGATCATCATTAAACTTATCAAGGCCCGGATCATTGTCCGGGTCTTTTTTTATTTAAAGTACAATTATCATTTCATTCAAGATCAGTTTACAATCAACCGTTAAATTCGCATCCAATAAAAGTAAACATGAAAAAAATCTTGTTATCCCTGTTGGCCATTGCTGCTCTTACAGCCTGCAACAACAGTGAGGATCATGAAAATGATCAGGATGTAAATTACTCAAAGCTTCCTCAGGAGTTTCCATTCACCACATTGGCAACGATCAATGGCGTTAATGTGATCAACGGAGGTTTCGGATCCGGTGCCAGTGCACACCCAACGAAAAAGGGTGAATTCTACGCCATCACCGACCGGGGTCCGAATGTCGCCTATTCTAACGGGATCAAAATTCTGGTTCCCAACTTCACCCCGACGATTATGCATTTCAGAATTAATGCAGAAGGAAATATTGAAGTCATTAAATATATCAAGCTTAAAAATCCTTCCGGCCAGCCGATTACGGGGCTTCCAAACCCTGTGGGAATGGGAAGTACGGGAGAAACGGCCTATGCTGCGGACGGTAGTGTGCTGGGAACTGACAATTATGGGCTCGACAGCGAAAGTATTGTCGCAGCTGCAGACGGAACATTCTGGGTTTCCGATGAATATGGTCCGCACATCGTTCACTACAGTGCGGAAGGCGTAGAACTGGAGCGAATCAGTCCGATCGGGGTAAATACAGGGACCAGAAAGCTGCCGGCTGTTTTTGCAAAAAGACGTCCCAACCGCGGAATGGAAGGAATGTGCATGACTCCGGATGGTAAAATTCTCGTAGGAACCATACAATCTACCATGTATGTTCCGACCAAGGCTCTGGCGACCAATAAGACACTCACAAGAATCGTGACTTTCGATCTTGCCACGGGCAAGACAAAACAATATCTGTATAAACAGGATGGTGGTGCTTCAGACTCTGTATGCGAGATCACTCCCATCAGCAATACTGAATTCCTGGTGATCGAAAGAGACGGAAACTTCGGTTCTGCAGGTGGACTAAAGAAGGTATACAGAATCAATATTGCCAAGGCTTCCGATGTATCAGGAACTGATCCGGCTGCTGTAGACGGCATGAAGATCAACGGCAAGGCGCTGGAAGAATGTACCTGGGCTGAAATTACCACCGCAGGATATCAGCCTGTTACCAAAACATTGGCGGTAGATCTTGTCGCCAAAATAGGGTATGAACACGATAAATTTGAAGGAATTGTTTATCTCGGAAACAACAAGCTGGCCGTTTTCAACGATGATGATTTCGGGGTTGCCGATGACGGAAACGGAAATCCCAAAACAAAGATTCTTCCTAAAACAGGTAAACAGGACAAAGGAACGATGTATATAGTCGATATTCAGTAATTAGATTTTGCAAAAATGGCGGCATCGAAGATGCCGCCATTTTATTTCTATATTCTCTGATTCGTTCTTTTCCTTTTAAAAAAGATGGTGTAGATCAAAAGTGTCTGTATCAAAACATTTCCCATAAATATCAGCAATGACTGATACGTGGGAATAGGAGCATAAAACGGCAGGAGCCTGTCAAAGTAAATAGCCGGAGAGCTCACAAAATACTTGATCATCATTAAAGGATAATAAAGGAAATCCGGTTTTACACCCATCAAAAAATTATCATACACCAAAATATACAGGATATCAAATAAGAGGATCCCGAAAAATAAAAGAACGAACTTTTTCACTTGCTCTTAATTAAAAGCCTCGATAATTTTTGAGAAATCCTCCAGTTTCAATGCTGCTCCTCCGATCAGTCCTCCATCGATATCAGGCTGTGAGAAAATTTCTTTGGCATTATCTGGTTTCACGGAACCTCCATAAAGAATAGAAACCTCATCGGCAACTTCCTGTCCGTACTTTGCCGCGATAATACTTCTGATATGGGCATGAATTTCCTGTGCCTGCTCAGGAGTTGCTGTTTCACCGGTTCCGATAGCCCAAACCGGCTCGTAAGCGATTACTACTTTTTTGATTTCCTCTGCAGAAAGCGTGAACAGGGCAACTTCCGTCTGGTTTTTAACCACTTCAAAATGCTGTCCTGCTTTTCTCTGCTCCAAAGTTTCGCCATTGCAGTACACCGGGATCAGACCTTTATCTAATGCCAGTTTTACTTTTTTATTACAATGAGAATCTGTTTCACCGTGATACTGTCTTCTTTCAGAATGTCCGATCAGAGAGCCGGCAGCATCAATAGATTCCAGCATATCCGCAGAAATTTCTCCGGTGTAAGCTCCGCTTTCGTGCTCGCTCATATCCTGTGCAAGGACACCGATCTCATCTTTTTCGAAGATATCTTTAGCCATCATCAGATATAAAGACGGTGGTGCGATCCAGACTTCGCAATTAGTATTATTATTGTTTTTATAGCTTAGTAACTGAACCATCAATTGTTGTGCGTCAATTACATTTTTGTTCATTTTCCAGTTTCCTGCAACTATTTTTCTTCTCATAGTTTCTTTTATTTTAGAAGGTATATGTTAGAAAAGTAAATTTCTAACTTCTCAATTAATTAATATTCCAGATTTTTTTCAAAAGCGTATAGTAAGAATGCTCTTCGTCGGTTACTTTATTGTCTGCTTTGATCAGCGTTTTGGCAAACTGGATGAAGCTAAGGCGTTCCTCTTCCGTAGAATCATCATAAAAACAGTTAGCATGGAATTCAAAATGGCTTTTCCATTCTTCAGGCTTTAGCAAAGCTATGGTTTCAAGCTCGTTATCAAGATCCATTTTAAAGGGAAATTCGTCTGCCAGATACTGTTGTACAAGCATCCCTTCTTCCGGAGCAAATTCTCCGTCTACCGAAGATAATATCATCAATAAATGGTATCCGGCAATCGGTTTATTTGATTTCTGCATGAGTAAGATATGATTAAATTTTAGTGTTTAGATTTAGACAAGAATTATTTGATGTATTCTTTTGCCGGCTGTTTATCGACAATTTTTCCGTTCTGCAAAACAAGGACAAAAGGATTGCTTCTTGCGATTGTTTTAATGGCAGTACCATCCATCATCATATTTTTAATGGTTTTAAAGGTGTTCGGATCTGTTGATACCCCGTACACGACATTGGCTTTCTGCGCTTTCACCTTAGCTTCTACCTGCTTCAGCAAGTCCGGAGAAACTTCTTTTGGATGATAAGAGAATACAAGGATTGCTTTTGGCGCGTTGATTACTTCTTCAGTCATATCCATTCCGGAAGGATCTTCAATTTTGAATTTTACGATCTCAGACTTATAGCCTTCTTTTACCAAAAGCGATTCGTTTTTTCCTTCTTCAATTTTCCAGGGCGATCCTTCTGCCCAGTATTTTGTTTCCTTGATATAATCGTCCTGGTTTACTTTCAGTATTTCTCCTGTCTTCTGGTTTTTAAGAGAATAGAACGTTTTATATTCGGATGGGTTTTTATTGATTTTTTCTTTCTCAGCTTTTAAATCTGTCCCGATTTTATAATCACGGAAATCAATAACCGGCTCGTATAAAATTCCATAGGCGCCGATTCCGAGCATAACCACAGAAAATACAGCCAAAATGATATACCGGACATTATCGGAATCTTTTTTCTCTCCGTAGCTGTAATGATCTTTTTTCTTAAATTCTTTCCTGTACAGGATGAATAAAATAATTAAGCCGAACAGAAGCACGATATCCTTTATAAAGCTTTGCCATGGAGTGAATTTAATGGCATCGCCAAAACATCCGCAATCCGTTACCACATTAAAATAGGCCGAGTAAAACGTTAAAAATCCAAAGAATATGCACAATGCAATTAAAGCGGAAAGGGTAAATTTCAGTTTTAGCTTAAGTAAAAGCATAAAACCCAGCAAAAGTTCAAGAATCACCACAATGACTGAAAACAACAGCGCAAATTTTTCAAGAAAAGGCATGTTGAAGACCGCAGGGGAGAAGTATTCTTCCATTTTAAAGGAAAAACCGACCAGATCGACCGCCTTTACAAATCCCGAAAGGATAAAAATAACCGCAATAATTAAACGTAATAAACCTTTGAACATATAAAATTAGTTTTTGGATTCAACCTTAGTTTCTTTTTCAGAGAATTTGATGAGACAGAAAACAGAATAGTTCAGCATATCGAAATAGTTGGCATCCAGGCCTTCGGATACTACGGTTACGCCCTGGTTGTCTTCTATTTGTTTTGTTCTTAGTACTTTCTGATAAATAAGATCCGTGATCGAAGATATCCGCATATCTCTCCAGGCTTCTCCATAATCATGGTTCTTGCGCTCCATCAATTGTCTGGCTTCGGTAGAATACTTGTCATAAAGATTGAGAATCTCTTCTTTGTTTTCGTTAAAATCATTTGAAAAGCCCTTTTCCAGTTGGATAAGTCCAATAATGGAATAATTGATGATGGCTACGAATTCATCCTCTTCGCTTTCATCCACCATTTTCTTGTCGGTCATCTGCAGCGTGCGGATCCTGTTGACTTTAATGTAAATCTGATCGGTAATAGAGCTCGGTCGTAAAACTCTCCAGGCCGGACCGTAATCCTGTAGTTTTTTGCTGAAAAGCTCACGGCACTGACTGATAATGTTCTCAAACTGTACTGATGTATCTGACATAAATTCTCTTAATCTTTCAAATATACGAATTAGGTTTTAGGTAGCAGAAATCAGGGCTTAGTTTTTTGCTGGAGAGTATGATTGTAAAAGGGTAAAGTGTTTAAAGCAGAGCCGAACACAAGGAAGATTGGATTTTTTTGAATAACGTGTTTGAATAAGAACATTTTTATTCTTTTATTTTATTTTTGTACAATAATTTTTCAGTTAATTGTAGTTATGTCTCATCAGAATTTATCAGGCTTACAAGTATCATCTCTCTCAGGTTCTTTAGACCTTCCATCTATCAGTGCAATCAACTGCAACGGAAGACTCGTAGATCTTTCGGAACCTAAGATTATGGGAATCCTCAATCTTACACCGGATTCATTTTCGGACGGCGGAAAATTTAATACTGAAAAAGCAGCATGGGAACAAGTGCACAAAATGCTCAAAGAAGGAGCCGAAATTATAGACATTGGACCGCAGTCGACACGTCCTCACGCTGAATTTCTGAGCTCAAAGGAAGAGATCCGGAGACTAGGAAATATTATTTCGATGATCAAAAAAGAGTTTCCCGAAGCATTGATTTCCCTGGATACTTTTTATGCTGAAACGGTAAAATACGGTTTTAATGAAGGCATTGATATCATCAACGATATTTCAGGAGGACATTATGATAAAAAAATGTTCGATACAGTTGCCGAAACAAAACTTCCCTATATTCTTATGCATGTTAATCCTTCCTATGAAACGATGCATGATAAGATAAATTTTGCAGACATCATCCTTTCTGTCAACCGTTATTTTTCTGAAAAGACTACTGAATTATTACGGAAAGGTGTTACGGATATTATTCTTGATCCCGGCTTCGGTTTTGGGAAAAAGGTGGAAGATCAGATCAAAATGATCGATGAAGTGAAGTACCTCGGATTTGGTAAATTTCCTTTATTAATCGGGATTTCCAGAAAGTCATTTATTTATAAGCCTCTTGGGAAATCTGCTCTTGATATCAATGAAGAAACCCAGAAACTGCACCTGAAAGTTCTGCAACAAGGCGCAAAGATCTTACGCGTTCACGACGTTGCGGAAGCCAGGAAAATGATTGATCTGTTTAAGAGTAATAGGGTTTGAGAGTGGGAGTGTTTTAGCGTGAGAGCGTATTAGAGTTTTAGTGTAGAAGCGTTAATCTATTATTTAAAAATTTTATAGTTAATACCAGGCAAAACAGCTCACTCTTTCGCAAAACCCTCAAACCCATAATCTCTCAGGCCCTCAAACCCTACAACCCTCATACTCTCAAACCCTCCAACTCAATTCATGTTCGCAAGTTTATCCGCAAACTGCTTCGAGAATTCTTTCCGGTCTTCTTCAAGCTTTTCCTGATCCTGCGGAAGGAAGTAGTTGAACAGTATTTTATCATCATGGTCCAGGAAAATGATTTCCTTCTCATTTCCGTCGACCATCTGGGCAAAGATTTCCCACATTGAGGTGTCTTTTAGTTTTAACAATTCGAAAAACTGTTCTGCTTTTATTTCGATTTTCTGCATGATAATGATATAGATTCTTAAATAATATTCAGATTAAAATTCCAGAAGTTTTAATTTAAACTGAACGGCAAAGTTCTGCATAAAATTCGGAGTGGTGTAATAGCCAACCCTGTAAAACAGTCCCAGATTAAAATAGGAGGAAAGGAAATTGTTCCATTCCAGTCCGACTTCCTGGTAAAGGTGGTTCAGTGGGCGGAACATGAATTGATGGTATTCAGGATATTTCATATTTCCGATGGTTCCCCTCAATACAAAATCAAAGCTCGAGATATTTTGCCCCAGACTTTTAAAATATAAAGGCAGCTTATGCGTAAAATAATAAGCAACGAAGCGGTCGTTGTAATATTTTCCGCCCTCCAATGTGGCAAATCCCAGGAATGAAGTAAGGTTGAAATTAAAATCCCTTCTTGGCGAAGCAAGCCCGTTCATGGTAAAGTTTTTCCAGATCGGAGCTCCTCCGAATACCATTCCTCCATAAAGACGGAAACCGGTGGTTCCGAACATGGTTTTAAAATTATGTACGAAAAGCGCATCGAATCTTGTATAATTAAAATCCCCGCCGAGCAGCTTATAACTTTGCTCATAATTGAAATACAGCTCAGGATATTTCTGGTCGATCAGAGATTTTCCCTGGGGTGTCATGATATTGGTCGAATTCGGCGAATATTTTAAGGTGAATAAAGTATTAAAATTATCAAACGAAGCACCTCTTCCCCGGAAAGAATAATCGAACATCGCTTCTTCAAGGTTTTTCCTGGCCGCAAAAACAAGCGTCAGTCCGTTTGTCACGTCATTGAGATAAGATACGGAACCTCCTCTGTACCGATAATACCGGTCGTTATTCAAATTGTTTCCGTAGTTGGCCATTCTCATCTTGAAATTCCAAAGTCTTCTGTAAAATTCCCCGGAAGCGGTCACATCATCATAATAATCAACCCTGAAATAGGAATCTTTTTCCAATGTGGTCTTGATATCCAATCCGATCCGGTATTTCCATTTATCATCTTTAAAGCCATAAGCAAACGTATAATCGGGAGAAAAATACGGATTGAAACTTTCATTAAGTTTAGCCTTCAAACCGACCCGGAAGCCTTCGTATAAATTGTAATTAACGATTTCATCCACGGCAAAATCCACAACACCTACTTTGATCTGTCCGTTAAGTAATAATCCTCCTAAAACCCTTGCTTTCCTGTCAATATTATATATTTTTCCAAGGCTGTCGATGGTCATATATGTATTTCTTTCCCGGTCTGTTAATGGATCCGTCCGGTACTGATCCAGTGTTTTTCCACCGATGTTTTTTACGGTAAACGTATAGCCTTTAAATTCATTCTTATCATTTTCAGCGGGCGACTGGTAATCAAAATAACGCGAAGTCAGGAAAGCATAAGTCCCGAAGCTCTGTTTCCTGTTTTTCTCACGTTTTTCTTCAGGGGCATCTTTATTGTCTTCCTGCATGACCATATTGCTCATTTTCAGCTTTACGGTTTCATGAGCCAGGAACCATTTCCTGTTGAAATAGATCCAGGTGCTGGTGATGATACCGTCATTTTTATTTTTACTGAAATTTTCGATTTTCTTGATGCCGTAAGTATCGGTGTCGATATAGATCGCCCCGTTATACTTTCGTTTTTTATCCGGATTTTTATAGTTGACTTCCCTGAATCTGATCACAAAATTCTTCCTTCCGTCTATGTCAATAGTGTCGGTTAAAAAGAATCTGTACAGGCCTCTGTTTTCCTGTTTCAGCTGGGCGGGAAGCTGGTCGCGATTACTTTGCTGAAGAGCGATCAATTCATAGATTGGCTGCTTCAGCCCGGAAATTCTGTTGTCGAGAATATTGATTTTTTCACCGTATTTTTTTGAGTATAAAAATTCCTGAGCCCTTTCCCACAAAAATAATTTGCTCTTTGAAAATATCTTTCTTGCAGAAACGTTGTTCAGAGAATCTTTCTCCCTCTTTTTTCTGAATACATCGGCATTTTCGAAGAACTCCCGGTATTGGGTAATGCTGTCCTCGTCGATGTCAAGAGATATTTTTTCGTATGATTTATAGGAATAGGAATCCAGTGTCTTCGGTGAATTTTCCCTGAACTGCTGGTTAACTTTTTTCAGGATTTCAAGTGCTCGGGAATCACTTTTATCTTCGATGACTACAGCTTCAATAGAAGTGACTTTTGATTGTGAAAAACCAAAAATACCCATACAGAAACATATAATCAATAAGACACCTTTCATAAAAACAGGTCAAAATTAACAATATTTATTCTCCTGTAAAAGTTTTTATCCATTGATATTCACTGCCTATTTCATAAGAATTATCAATCACAAAAAAAATCCCGGGATTCCCGGGATTTGGTATTTCGTTTTTTAAACAAGTTTAATATTACATTCTTAAGGTTACGGAATTTAGTTTAAAAGATTGAACTTGATCTTAATTCCCATATTTTCCTTAAATTCTGAGGTCTGGTAATATCCCAGCCTGTAGGAAAAACCTACCCCGAAGCTCGTTCCGAGGAACTGGTTCCACATCAGTCCGGCTTCCTGGTAATAATGGTCCAGGGCACGGAATTGAAACTGGTGGTCTTGCCTGTTTTTAAAATTACCGATGGCCGACTGATATTCAAGCTCGATATCTGAATATCTTTTACCCAATGTTTTGAATCTGAAAGGAAGACCTTGTGAAATTTTAAACCCTGCAAATTTATCCGCAAAGAAAGTCCCCGAAGGCATTGTGGCAAATCCGAAATTGGAAGGAGTGCTTATATTGGAATACCAATGGTCGATATTTGCATCATTTTGTCCGGCAATTTCAAAGTTTTTCCAGATCGGAGCCGTTCCCGAAGAAATTCCACCGAAAAGCTTAATGTTCGTCAGCCCCAATTTTGATCTGAACTGATGAATTAGCATTGCATCCAGTCGGTTGTAATCCAGATCTCCGCCTAAGGTTTTAAAGCCTTTTTCATAATTTAAAAAGACCTGCGGATATCCTTTTTCATACGTATATTTCCCGGAAGGGGTCATGATATTTTTATCATTAGGCGCAAATTTTAAAGATAAAACAGCATTCGTATTGTCGAAGGCATTGCCCATATTTTTATACTGATAATCAAAAAGAGCATTCTGCTTTTCTTTGTTCACCGCAATTTTCATGCTTAATGAATTGGAAATATCATAGAGGAAAGAAGCGCCATATCGCTGATTTCTGTAGAATGTCGAATTATGAAGATCAAGGTTGATGTCCGATAACCTCATCATCATATCCCACATGTGATTGCTGAATCTTCCTGCGGCAAACACATCATCCACATATTCAACACGGAAAACGGATGTTCTTCTGTCAGACAATTTTACATCCAGCCCGAGTCCGTATTTCCAGCGATGATCTTTAAATCCGTACCCGAAATATCCGTCAGGAGAAAATGTTTTGCTGAACTTTTCATTAAGCTTTAAACCCGCTCCCAGGCGTATTCCCTCGTATTTATTGTAGCTGATGATTTTGGTAAGGTCAAAATCGATCATTTTATAACGGAGGTTTCCTCTTAAAAGCTGGGTTAGCGTATTGAGCTTTTTCTCAAAATCATGCTTCTGTACAAAGCTGTCGATCTTCGTGTACGTATTGCTTTCCCTTGTGGTGAGGCTGTCGGTTCTGTATTGCTGCAACAGGCTTCCGTCGGAATTCTTCATCTCCAGGGAATACCCTTTAAAGTCAGAAGCTTTTTGCGGCTGGTCGATTTCAAAATCGAAGAATCTGTTTTTTACATACAGGTAATTGCCGAATTTCTTTTTGTTGTACTTCGGCTCATCCGATTTTACACTATCTTTTTTAGAGGTATCAAAGCTTGTATCGCCCATTTTAAGCCTCAGATCTTCATAATCCAGGAACCATTTGTTGTTAATGGGCTTCCAGACCGAGACAATATTGCCTTCATTCCTTTTTTTGCTCGTACTTTCAAATTTTTTCAGGGCATAGCTGTCGGCATCTACATAGATTTTTCCGTTGAATTTCCTTGGGTTCTGCTTCTTTTTGTCGGTGATCTCTTTAAACTTGATCACGTATGTTTTTCTTCCGTCAAGCTGTATGGTGTCGGTAAGGTAATAATTAAACAGCTTCCTGTTTTCCGGTCTCAGCTGTCTCGGTGTTTTGTCGAGATTCGAAACGTTGAGTGCCAGTGCTTCATAGATCGGGTTTTTAAAACCGGACATCCGGTTGTCGAGGATATTGGTTTTCTCACCGTATTTTTTAGAATATTTGTATTCCGTGGCTTTTTCCCAAAGGAACATCTGGCCTTCCGTCGATGCTTCCACAAAATCTTCCGCGATCAGGGAATCTTTTTTATCGCTTTCTTTTTGCTTAAAATCTTTATGATCGACCTTTGAAAGGGAGTCTTTTCTTGTGGCTAAAAAATTTTTGTAGATATCAATGGAATCTTTGTCCAGATCAATGGAATATTTTGCGTACGACTTAAAATTGTAGGATTCCAAAGACTTGGGAGAATTTTCTTTGGCCCTTTTATTAAGCTCGTCAAGAATTTTCAGTGCCCTAGGATCACTTTTGTCATTGATCACCACACGGTCAATATTTCCCCTTTTCTCTGACAGAGGCTGCATGGCGACCTCCATGTTTTTCTTTACATCGGCCGTCACATCTTCAAAATTGCTGGCCAGGATTTCCACTTTTTTACATTTTGTTTTAAAAGATAAAGCTCCATTGAGATCCGTTTTTCCTAACAGGGCATCATCACAATAGACGGCTGCGTTATAAACCGGTTGCTTATCCGTTTTATTGACCACCTTAAGCTGGCTTTGCCCGAAAACGATTGCTGTAAAGAACAAAAACAGCGGGAATAGAAATTTTGTCATTAGTCTTTTTTTAATAGTATGACAAAACTATTGATAAGAAGGTTACAAAACCACAACATAAAATATAATCTTTTGTTAAAAATTAAACCAATTGGCTGTCAAAGAATTGTGCTTCCTATTGTACTTAATCAAATTTATTTGGGTTAAAAAAAGAATTTTATTTAAGAAATTTTAAGGCTTCCTGAAAAGGTAAATAATATGACAACAGTTTAATATACGTCGGTTCGGATAAAAATTATTTGGAGAATAATTTTGTATCGAGAACGTGAGGATCTGATTTTTTCATACTTTCGGCAACACATCTTTCTACATTTATTTTAAAGGAATACGATCTTCACAAATTAATTTTTTCCATTCTAATTTTTCAAAAAAAATAAATATCCGAATCCCATCCTATTCAAAAATATTTTTATATTTGTCACACGAACAAGAAAAAACAAAATGATGATCTCTAAAAATAACCCCGCAGTTCATGCGCAGGCTTCCGGCACTACCGGTTTACCAAAAAGCCTAAATTATAATCCACAACGTACTGACCTCAAAAAAACAATAGAATAGTCCGCTTGATGGTTCAGGGAGTTTGAATACAGCTTCAACCCGTTAGAAACGGCATTCAAGCCTTCAGTAGAACTCATCAACCACTTTGTGAGGACGTTCAGGTGTTTGGTAAGGGTAATCAACCGTTCAGAAGAGACAATCAACCAGTTAGAAGAGCCGACCAACCAGTTAGAAGAGGCAATCAAGTACAATGTGTTATTTTTCAGTGCTTTACAGCCTCCTAAGAAAAAGGAATTTATTAAACAATCCATATCCATTAGACTTCAATTATATTTTTAATCAAAAAAATCCAATACCGTTATGAAAAAAAATCAGGTAAAACGTGACTTCATTATGTCCGATGCTGTACTGAAACAAAAAGCAGATGAATTGATCGATTTAATCGACAGGGATATTGCCGAATTTAAAGACCGGGGCTACAATTCCGATAAGAAAAATGAACTGTTAGCAGCACGCAGTAAAATAGAAGATTTTCCAGGAGATGAACAGCTGGAAGCCATCAAAATGAATCTCACTGAGAAAAAAGATGCCGCCAGAAACGCCCTCGAAAAAACCATGCGCAGTATTTTTAATATGGCTGAAAATGTTTTCGGGCTCTACAGTGCCAGATACAAAGAATTTGGAGACGCCGGGATCAGTCAGCAAAGCGATGCAGAGATCGTACGGGTCGCCAAGATCATGGGCCTTACGGCAGAGAAATACCTTTCCGAACTTTCAAACGAAGGTCTTACCCCAGAGAAAATCGCCACGCTTATCACCCAACGTAACGCATTGGATGTGGCTATAGACCAACAGGCCCAGGGTGTTTCCGATCGGGATGTCGCCGCAGAAGGCCGGATCGAAGCACTCAACAACCTTTATCAACTCCTCACCAAATATACAGGCATCGGTAAAGATATTTTCTACGAAACCAACGAAGCCAAATACAACGATTATATTATTTATGATACCCCAAGCGGGCAGCCGGATACTCCACCGGTGGATCCAGTGTAAATAATGTGATGATCATTTTATACCTTATAAAAAGTATTTGTTCAATAGGGTCGGGCTTTAGCCCGATTATAAAAAATAATTTTACAATAATGGCTTTAGCCAAACTTAAAATCATTTTGGCTAAAGCCTATTGTATTATTTAATCTGGTAAATGGGCTGAATTTCTATTGATAACAAAAGTTCAGTAAAAATAAAAGCAACTGCCACGACGACAGTTGCTTTTTTTATGTTGTAATTTGAAAATTTACAGATTCAACGCTTTCTGATACGCATTTTCCAATCCGTCAAGGTTTTTTCCTCCGGCTGTGGCAAAGCCCGGGTTTCCACCGCCGCCGCCCTGGATTTCTTTTGCCAGATCTTTAATCAATGCTCCAGCCTGATAAATTCCGGCTAGATCATCAGAAACGCCAACGGTAATCATTGGCTTTCCGTCTGCGTCGGACAGAATAACGGTAATGGAAGTCGGGATTTCTTTCTTCAACTGGAAGACGATGTCTTTTACCGAACCGGCATCCAAAGAAGTTCTTTTTACCAGAAGTAATTTATCGCCTTTTTGCTCGTAAGCTCCTTTCCAGTTGCCGATCTCTCCTTTGGCTTTTTCTTTTTTCAAAGCATCGACTTCGGATTTTAAGGCCGCATTTTCTTCGATTAATTTCTCAGCAGACCGCACGACATCTTTAGATTTCAGCAATTGGGAAAGCTCGGCGAACTGCTTTTCAAGGTTTTTGAAATATTCTTCGGCTTTATCTCCCGAAATGGCTTCGATCCTCCTGATTCCCGCTGCGGCAGAGCTTTCGGAAATGATCTTGAAATGACCGATCTCACTGGTATTCTTTACGTGTGTTCCACCGCAAAGTTCCATAGAAGTCCCGAACTGGATCATCCTTACGCTGTCACCATATTTCTCACCGAATAAAGCCATCGCTCCTCTATCCATCGCTTCTTTAATCGGGATGTTCCTGAATTCCTGTAAGGCAATGCTCTCCTTGATTTTGGCATTCACTTTATCTTCTACCAAAGTCAATTCTTCCTCGGTCATTTTATTGAAATGGGAGAAGTCAAAACGAAGATAGTCGGGACCCACAAATGAACCTTTCTGCTCCACATGGGTGCCCAGAACTTCTCTCAGCGCTTCATGCAACAGGTGGGTTACCGAGTGATTGGCCTGCGAATTTCTTCTTTCTGCAGTATTGACTTTTGCATAGAAAACCGCACCGGCATCTTTCGGTAGACCTTTGATTAATGAAATAACCAATCCGTTTTCCTTTTTTGTTTCTAAAACTTCAAAACTTTCCACCGCGTTTTCAAGGATTCCTTTGTCGCCTACCTGGCCACCGCCTTCAGGGTAGAAAGGAGATTCGCTAAGCACAACCTGGTAAAATTCTCCGTCTTTGTTTTCTACTTTCCGGTATCTTGTAATGTAAGTTTCAGATTCAAATTTATCGTACCCTACAAAGTTTTCAGGCTTCTCCTCTAAAGTCACCCAATCATATACTTTTTGTGCAGAGTCGGCTTTTGAACGTTGTTTCTGTTCATTTAACGCCTGCTCAAATCCTTTTTCGTCGATGGTTAATCCTTTTTCTTCAGCAATAATTCTCGTTAAATCATCCGGAAAACCGTAGGTATCGTATAATTCAAAAACTTCTTCAGTCGGTAAAACCTTCGCGTTATTCGCAATCGTCTGCTGAATCAGTTTTTCAACTCTGATGAGACCGTTCTCAATGGTTCTGAGGAACGATTCTTCTTCACTTTTGATCACTTCTGAAACCAATTTTCCCTGTTTTTCAAGCTCAGGGAAGAATGTTCCCATCTGCTCTTGTAAAACAGTAACTAATTTATAAAGGAATGGTTCTTTCATCCCTAAGAATCGGTAAGAATAGGAAATTCCTCTTCTTAAAATTCTTCTGATTACATATCCGGCACCTCCGTTGGAAGGCAGCTGTCCGTCAGCGATAGCGAAAGAAACCGCTCTGATATGGTCTACCACCACACGTATGGCAATATCTTTTTCGTCTTCTAAAATTCCGGTGTATTTTTTCCCTGAAAGTTCTTCCACTTTAGCAATAAGCGGTGTAAAAACGTCGGTGTCGTAGTTTGATGATTTTCCCTGAAGGGCCATGCACAGACGCTCAAAGCCCATTCCGGTATCAACGTGTTGGGCAGGAAGTTTTTCAAGGGTTTTGTCGGCTTTTCTGTTGAATTCCATGAAAACGAGGTTCCAGACTTCCACTACCTGGGGATGATCGTTGTTCACCAGCTCCAGTCCTGAAACTTTAGCTTTTTCTTCAGGCGTTCTCAAGTCCACGTGGATCTCCGAGCACGGTCCGCACGGTCCGCTTTCGCCCATTTCCCAGAAATTATCTTTTTTGTTTCCGTTGATGATTCTGTCTTCGGAAATATGGGATTTCCAGAAATCATAAGCATCCTGGTCTCTTTCAAGGTTTTCTGAAGCGTCTCCTTCAAAAATGGTTACATATAAATTTTCTTTAGGAATTCCGTAGACTTCGGTAAGCAATTCCCAGGCAAAAGCAATAGCCTCTTTTTTAAAATAATCTCCAAAAGACCAGTTTCCCAACATCTCGAACATGGTGTGGTGATAGGTATCGCGGCCGACATCATCAAGATCATTGTGTTTTCCGGATACTCTCAGACACTTTTGCGTATCTGCAATTCTTGGAGCGGTAGGGGTTTTATATCCTAAGAAAAAGTCCTTGAACTGTGTCATTCCCGAGTTGGAAAACATGAGGGTAGGGTCGTCTTTCAGCACAATAGGAGCTGAAGGAACGATCAGGTGTCCTTTGCTTTTAAAATAATCTAAAAATTTTTGACGGATCTCTTGTGATGTCATCATATCTATGGCTTTGCTTTTTACAATTTTGATAAGTTGCAAATTTAATCTTTTTGATCCAATAGGAAAATATACTTTTTGTGTTTTAATTAAGTCGGAAAATCAGAGTTTCTGGATGGCTGATTACGATAGAAAGAAATTTAAGTTTTAAAGCTAAAATTTAAAAAAATTAAAACCATTTGTCTTCTATTTTCGTATATCATTATGTAGAAAATCAGATTCCGTATCCAATGATTGTTATAGACATTATCACTGATATATTATAATAAATTAGTCCGAAATTTGTAATGAGAAAGATGCGGATTTTGAAAAGGCAAAATATTTGAAATGAATAAAAAGATAAAAATGAAAAACATATTAATATTTCTCGGAATGATTCTGGGAATAGCAGTATTTGCAACGAGCTGCGGAGATTCAAAAAAAATGAAATCTACCGAAACAAAAAAAGAAAATGAGACCATTATGGACAACAAAAATGTAAAAGAAGTGTATTTTGCCGGAGGATGTTTCTGGGGGACCGAACATTTTTTCCAACAGATACGCGGTGTCGTAGGAACGGAAGTAGGATATGCCAACGGGAATAAGGAAAATCCAACGTATGAAGAGGTTGTGAGCCACACCACAGGCTTTGCGGAAACGGTAAAAGTAAAGTACGATCCGGAAGAAGTTGACCTTAAACTTTTAATTGATCTTTACTTTAAAACCATAGATCCTACCAGCCTTAATCAACAGGGCAATGACCGAGGAGACCAATACAGAACCGGAATTTACTCTACCGATAAGGAAACCGAAGCCATCGTAAAAGGTGAAGTGGCTAGGCTGGCAAAAAACTACAGCAAACCTGTACTTGTGGAAACGATTCCTTTGAAAAATTTCTATAAAGCAGAAGATTATCACCAGGATTACCTGGATAAAAATCCGGGAGGCTACTGCCACATCGAACCGGGATTATTTGAAATGGCAAGAAATGCCAACCCACCAAAGAAAAAAGAAGTGAAATATCAGAAACAGGATAAAAAAGTTTTAAAGGAAAAGCTGACTGCCGAACAATATAACGTAACTCAGGAAAACGGTACTGAAAGAGCCTTCCAAAACGAATATTGGGATGAAACCCGTGAAGGGATTTATGTAGACATTACAACCGGAGAGCCATTATTTATCTCTACCGATAAGTTTGAATCCGGCTGCGGATGGCCAAGCTTCTCAAAACCGATCACAAAACAACTGGTTGATGAAAAACTGGACCGTTCCCACGGAATGACGAGGGTAGAGGTGAGAAGTAAAACCGGAGATGCGCATTTGGGACACGTTTTCAATGATGGTCCTGCGGATAAAGGTGGACTTCGTTACTGTATCAACAGTGCTTCCCTGAAATTTATCCCGAAAGCGGAAATGAAAGAGAAAGGCTACGGAGAATATATTGCTCTCCTGGAGAAAGATAAAAAGTAAGTATTTAAGTGAAGTGATTGAGGAGGCTGCCGAAAGGCAGTCTTTTCTTTTTATATCCGCGAGCTTGTGGTGAAGAATATATAAAATAAAAAAGTGACCCGAAAAACGAATCACTTTATTATGTAAAGAATTAAATCTTAAATTTTGAATCTTGAATCAGACTTACCAGTCTCTTTTTCTTAAAATCCAGTATGAACCCACAATGAAGATCGCGCACCAAACCAGACAGGCAATCATGCTTTCCGTAGGGTAGTGGAATTCGTATTTCAGGCCCATCATCTTGGCCATGTTTAGCCTTAATATCGGATTTGGAATCAGGTTAGACATACTTGTTAAAGGAAAGAGATTCGAAATAAAAAAGTCATTCTGTAATACTTCATTTCTTTGAGCTTCCTGCATTCCCTGTACTTTAATGAATGTTTCTACTGTTGCTAGAATTCTCTCAGTTAACCAAATAGCAAAAAAAGTAAGAAAAACAAAAACAGATTTCCTTAGTAAAATAGAAAGAAACATCAGGAAACAGAAGAATGTAAAGAGTTTTACAAAATAGTTTCCGATAAAGAAAATTTCCTCAAAAACCTTCGCCGATTCAGTCGTATTTGAATATTGATAACCCAGAAACATTGTAATGGCAAAAACAATGATCGTGGAAATAATGGTGAAAATACTGATCGTAAGCAATTTAGAAGAGATAAACTCCTTTCTGCTCAGTCCGTCGATGGTATTCTGTTTAAACATCCTGTTGCTGAATTCCTGTGAAATGGAAAAAACAATGATCAGTCCCAGGAAAATCTTAAGCAAAGCCACAATATAAGTCGTAAAATTCCAGATTCCGGGGAAATTATAAATGCCCTGTTCTTTCAGGTTGATGGTTCCTCCGAAAAGATCAAAGTCGATCAGCCCGATGAAAAGCAATGCAATAAGAATCGCAAAATAAAGGATCGTAAAAATCCTGAATGGCTTATAGTTCAGGTTTTTGTAATATTCTAGTTTAAATAATTTTATCATGATTACTTCGTGTTTTTTACAAGTTCAAGGAATTGAGATTCAAGAGACATTTTCTTCTTGGTTAAATGAGAAACGAAAATGCCCTTTTCAGCCAGTTTCTGGTTTAATGCCGATGCAGAAATAGAAGCATCATCCCGGATCTGTGCTTTCAGGATTTCACCGTCCTGGGTAACTTCTGTGAACCACTGAAGTTCATTCAGCGCATTTAAAAGCAATGTGTTGTTGTCTGCCTTCAATTCAAAATAGCCGTTGTTGGCAGTCATTTCATCCACTCTTCCGCAGTAGATTGAATTTCCTTCTTTCAGAACGATAACGTGGCTGCATATCTTTTCGATCTCGTCCAAAAGATGGCTGGCAATGATAATCGTAATTCCCTTTTTGGCAATATTGCTGATGATCTCACGGATCTGGATAATACCTTCAGGATCAAGTCCGTTTGTAGGCTCATCCAGAATCATTACTTTCGGATTGTTGAGCATGGCCGAGGCGATCGCGAGACGTTGTTTCATTCCTAAAGAGAATGTTTTAAAAGCATCCTTTTTTCTTTCGAGAAGGCCCACGGTCTGAAGAACCTCATCGATTCTTTGGTAAGGCGTCCCTTTGATCTCCGCAACGATTTTCAGATTGGTTTCAGCACTCAGATAAGGGTAAAAGTTGGGTTGCTCAATAATAGCCCCGATTCTCTTCAGGGTATCAGGATCGGTTCCTTTTTTCCCAAACCAGTACCAGTCTCCGCTGGTAGGATTGATGGTGGAAAGCAGCATCCCGAAAGTCGTCGACTTTCCGCTCCCGTTGGGGCCCAGCAAACCGTAAACATTTCCTTTTTCGACATCAAAAGAAATATTGTTCACCACAACTCTCTTGAATTTTTTAGTAAGATTCTTTACTGATAAAATTTTTTCCATGTAATTTGTTTTACATCTTAATAGTATGTGCTAAGAACAATTTGTTACAGTTTTTGTGTTAAATCAATTCATATTTAATTTCAAATACGCTATTTTTGATTGTATTAATGGACAGTTATGAAATTAGTTGATTTAGCAAAAGAACTGAATGTTTCCGCGGAAGCCATCAAACAGTTCATCCAGGATTTTGATCTTGATCTCGTCGATTGTATCAGTACCAATTTTGAAATAAAAAAAGACTTTGAAAAATTCGCCCGTGAAAACATCGAGTTTTTAAGGCTTTATGAGAAAGATCTCGACAAAACCAAAACGCTCGAGCAGATTGCAGAAAAGATCAATCAGCCCAAAGAAAAAATTGAGAAAGCCATTAAAGAATCGGATCCCAATATTTTTGATAACGGATTCTTTAAATCCTCGATTTCCAGCTACGGAATAGACAACAGGCTGGGTGGCAATTATAAGTTTGTGTACGATTATTTCGGGCATAAAACAAGCCTGCAGAAAAGAGATTTTATAGGATACAGAGACTTGTTTTTTCATATTTCCGGTGTTCTGGAGCCGTTCCTGAATCCTCAACAGATCAAAGATTGGGGAATCAACAAACCTGCAGGAATCATCTTATATGGTCCTCCGGGAAGCGGAAAAATCTTTTGGGCCAATAAAATCGCCGAGATTATCGGCTATCAGTTTAAGGAAGTTAAAAAACATTACCTCGGAACTTCATTCGTAGACGGAACCCAGACCAACTTCAATGACTTCCTGGTCACGATGATGAAGGAAGATAAAGTATTGCTGTTTGTTGAAGACTTCGACAATATCATGATGGCCCGAAAAGCAGATAACAATGTCGCGTCGTGCAATCTTGAAACCCAGGAAATCATTCTCCACCACATTTCAAAATTTGAGCAGGAAGATCTGCTGATGGTTGGCTCTGCAAATTCCGTAGCGGAAATCGACGAGGAAATTCTGGCACCCGGAAGATTTGATGTCATGATTCCCATTTTTCCGCCGAATCTTGCGGAAAGATCAGAGATCATTTTGTACGCCATGACCAAAAATCTGGAGAAAGATTCGCTCTTATTTAAAATTTTAAAAAACAATAAAGCAGATAAAATTCCTTTCTGGCACAGCATTTCTGCTCAGATGAAAGTGTTCAGCAATACCATGCTGATCGATTTTACGCAAAGCCTTAAAAAAAGAATCAAAAATCTTTACCAGAAAACAAGAAACGAAAACCTGAAGATCGATCAAAACCTTTTAAAAGGCGCTTTAAGAGATGCCGCAGGAAAGCTGACGGAAGAATACCTCGATCAGATCGCCAGATTTTTGAGCGACGTCATCATTAATAATTTCGACCAGTTCCAGAACAGGGTGAAAGATCTTAAGACCGAACTGGATTCCTACCGCGTGGTGGAAGAGCCTAGAAGAGTGATCGGTTTTTCCCATAATGAGGAAGAAGATAAAACTGATGGCCTCCACAAAGGATAAACGGAATAAAATTTCTTATTTTTGCAAAAATAAAAAATCGTGATAAACAGCGACCACATAAAAGAAATTCAGTCAAGAATTGATGACCTCCACAAATATCTTCAGATCGATAAAAAGAAGATTGAAATAGCCAATGATGATGAAAAAACGGCAGCTCCCGAATTCTGGGACAATCCGAAAGAGGCAGAAGCATTCCTGAAGCAGCTCCGTTCCAAAAAAAAGTGGGTGGAAGCTTACGAGGAAATTCATACCCAGTTTGAAGATCTTCAGGTTTTGGTAGATTTTGCCAAAGAAGATCCCGATTCCGAAAAAGAGCTTGATGAAACTTTCCCTCAATTGGTAGAGAAAATAGAAGACCTTGAATTCAAGAATATGCTTTCCAATGAAGGCGACGAGCTTTCTGCGGTATTGCAGATCACCGCAGGAGCCGGAGGTACCGAAAGCTGCGACTGGGCGTCCATGCTCATGAGAATGTACACCATGTGGGCCGAAAAACAAGGCTACAAAATTCGTGAGCTGAACTTTCAGGAAGGAGATGTTGCCGGCGTAAAAACCGTAACACTCGAGATTGAAGGAGAATTTGCCTTCGGATATCTTCGCGGGGAAAACGGGGTGCACAGGCTCGTAAGGATTTCCCCTTTCGACTCCAACGCGAAACGCCATACCAGTTTTGTTTCGGTATACGTTTATCCTTTGGTAGATGATACCATTGAAATCAACATCAATCCTGCCGATATTTCCTTTGAAACCATGAGGTCTTCCGGAGCCGGTGGGCAGAACGTAAACAAAGTGGAAACCGCCGTTCGTCTCCGTCACGCGCCAACCGGGATTATCATTGAAAACTCGGAATCCCGTTCACAGCTTCAGAATAAAGAAAAAGCCATGCAGTTGCTCCGTTCCAGGCTATACGAAATGGAATTGGAAGAAAGAATGAAAGCCCGGAATGAGATCGAAGCCAACAAAATGAAGATCGAGTGGGGAAGCCAGATCCGCAATTACGTGATGCATCCTTATAAACTGGTAAAAGATGTACGTTCCGGATACGAAACTTCCGACGTCGATTCTGTGATGAACGGAAATCTTACCCCATTCCTGAAAGCATTTCTCATGGCCGACGGAACCGCCGTTTCAGACGATGATATGGAGCTGTAATTCCCATGTTTAAATTTCGTTAAAATCTGAGAATAAATTTCGGAATGACGTTTATTAATCCTATTTTTGTTACTTATCAAAACGTATGGAAGATTTCAATAATTGGAAAGATTTATTAAACCCTGAGTTTTATATAAAGCTTGGTGGATTTTGGCTTATTCTGTTTATTATTTTTGCTGAAACAGGTCTTTTTGTAGGATTTTTTTTACCGGGAGACTCACTGCTTTTTGTTTCGGGGATCTATTCCATCGACATCATGAGAGAAACTTTCGGATCTACAGGAAGTGATTTCTTCGACACGTTTATTCTGGCCTCGGCTGTTGCCATAGCGGCGATCATCGGAAATGAAGTGGGCTATTATTTCGGAAGAAGAGCAGGTTCTGCTTTATATAAAAGACCGGATACCTGGTTATTTAAGAAAAAATATCTGTATCAGGCTCACGATTTCTTCGAAAAGAACGGAGCACTGGCCATCATTATGGCAAGATTCCTGCCGGTAGTGAGAACTTTCGCGCCGATCGTTGCCGGGATCGTGAAAATGGATAAAAAAGATTTCCTGAGAGATAACGTCATCGGTGCTGTACTTTGGTCTTTCTTACTGATTTTCGCCGGTCACTACCTTGATAAATTGTTCATCGACCAATTCGGAATCGACCTTAAGAAAAAGCTTGAGCTTATCATCATCGTTATCGTACTGATCACTACAGTTCCGGTAATCCTTAAGTTTTTGTTTGGAAAAAAACAGGATTTCTCAAAATATGAAAACCATAAATTCGACGACGAAGAATAAGAATGTAATATAAACAATACCAGCCTGCTCAACGAGCAGGCTTTTTTTATGAATTAACTGAAAACCATCAACGATCAACGATCATCAATCAACCATCAACAATCATCCATCATCACCCATCACTCATCTTTAATCCATTCCAGAATATTGGGATAAATAATGCGGTCTCTCTTTTTCTTGTTGAAAAACCTTGCGGCATGTCCCGTGTTTTTCATGAATACCAGTTTATGAGGGACCTTATTCGCCGTGAGCGCAGAGTCTAAGGCCAGGCCCTGTTTCTGATTGACCAGAAAATCCTGGTTTCCCTGGAATATCAGGGTAGGGACATGGGAAATATTCGCGATAGGGCTTGCCTTTCTGAATTCCTCGGAAATATTTTTCCTTTTAAATGGGCTTCCGACAACAGATTGTACGGTTGGAGAAGAATATTTGGAATAAAATGAATTTAAATATTCCGGGGAATAAAAATCGGTAGGAGCGCTCAAAGCAATGATCTTAAGGATTTGCTCCGGATTCCGGTAACCGTACAGTAAAGCGAGATGGCCGCCGGCACTTTCGCCAAGAAGAATGTAATGGTCGGGCAGAAGTTCTGCTTTTCCGGCCAGTTCATTGAACTTTTTTATGACGGAAGCGATGTCCTCAAGCTGCTCACGGTAGGTGATCTTTTTCGATTTTGAAACCAGCCGGTAGTTCATGTTAATGCTTGGGATATTATTTTCGAACAGCATTTTCTGGAGCTGAATCATGTGCTCTTTACGCCCGTACTTCCAGGCACCGCCATGAACCATCAGGACAACGGGCGAATCTGCCGGATAATCCGACGGAAGGAAAACATCCATCTTCTGTCTTTTATCTTCGCCGTACTTCAGGTTGTAAATTTTCTGCTCGTTATTCGTTCCTACCCAGACCCTGAATTTTGTATTGCAGGAATTTAATACAAAGCTGATCAGTCCCAGAACGAAAAAATGATACTTAAGAATCAGCTTTTTCATGAAATAAATTTACGGATAATTGATTCAAATAGAAAATCGTTCAAAAACTTTAACAGAATCTTTACCATTGCATCAATAAGAATTGTTGTTCAGCCTTTCGGGTTCGCCGACGGACCCTTTAGCCTGAAAATTGAGTCTTTAAGATTCATCGTCGAGTCTAAAAGACTGGTTTTTGATGCTTTTAGGCTGGTTAACGAGTCTTTAGCCTGGAATTTGAGCCTTTCAGGCTCGTCGTTGAGTGTGAAAGACTGGTTTTTGACTCTTTTTTACTCAACATTGAGTCTTTTAGCCTCGAATTTGAGCCTTTTAGGTTCGCCATTGAAGGTAAAAGCGTGGTTTTTGAACCTTTCAGGCTGGTTTATGAGCCTTTTAGCCTGAAATTTAAATCTTTTAAGTTGGCGATTCAAGATGAAAGGTAGTGTTTCATGATTTTAAACTGATGGATAAGTGTTTTTGTATGAAATTTGAGTTCCTGTCATTGAATGAGCAGCACTTTACTATTCTAAATAGTAGAACGAAGAACAAGAGTTTTTAAAAATCTTTGATTTTTCATTTGATGTGCTTTAAAATACACGCCATTTTTTTAACTAAAAAATCTAATGTGCCTGATGTGTTAAAGATTTTGCATCTTTTGTGGTTAAAATTCAACATCAATATAAGCGGTAAATGAGTTTTAACCGGTAGCAATTCACCGATATATTTTGAGCCGGATCAAATTAATGAGAATCCACCGGGGTTTCATGTTAATTCTTCCAAAACCTCGATGAAATCATCGAATGAATCAAATTAAATAATTATTTTTGTTTAACAATTATTAAAAAAATATTAAAATCTATGGCATCTGGTTTTTTTGCTATTTTGGATGACATCGCAGCTTTGATGGACGATGTGGCAGTAACGAGTAAAATTGCGACTCAAAAAACAGCAGGAATTCTGGGCGATGATCTGGCGGTAAATGCCGAAAAGGCAACCGGATTTCTTTCGTCGCGCGAGCTTCCGGTGTTGTGGGCCATCACCAAAGGTTCTTTCATCAATAAACTGATTATCCTGCCTATTGTGTTTTTACTCAATTGGGCGTATGCTCCGGCGATCAATTACGTCCTGATCCTGGGTGGTTTGTATCTGGCATTTGAAGGGATGGAAAAAATCATCGAATATCTGTTCCACCGCAACAAAAAAGGCCATGAAGTGGAGGAGGAAATCGAAGATACTAAAGGGCAGAGTCCTGAAGAAATAGAAAAGGCTAAAGTGAAATCAGCCATTACCACAGATTTTATTTTATCAATCGAGATTGTCATCATCGCTTTGGGGACGGTTCTTGAAGAAAGTCATCCCTTTATCACACAGATTCTCGTAACGAGTTTAGTGGCTTTTATCGCTACCGTAGGCGTTTATGGGATTGTGGCACTGATCGTAAGAATGGATGATGCCGGGTTCAAATTAATCAAAAAGAGTAATGACAAAGGGTTTTTCGGAAAGTTGGGCCATTTGCTGGTAAAAGCTTTGCCGATTGTCATTAAAGCATTAGGTGTTATCGGAACGATTGCACTGATCCTGGTTGCCGGAGGAATTTTTGCCCACAGAATCGATTATTTTCATCATCTTTTTCCTGAGTGGCCGGCTGTACTGAAAGAACTGGTTTTCGGACTGGCAGGCGGGCTTCTCGCCGTAGCGTTATTTACCGCAGGAAAAAGAATCTATTCATTAGCGGTAAAAAAATAAATTGGAGAAATAGTATTTAATGAGGCTGCCTATGTTGGGTGGCCTCCTTTTTTTTAGTCAAAAATAAACATGAAATTTTTATGCTCCGGAGGAGCAATATCTGTGTAGCAAAAATACGATTAAATCAGTAAGCACGCCGGAGGTGTGCTATAAATGAGATAGAACTCCTACGGAGTTCTGATATGAGAAATAGATTGATGTAGTTCTACACAGATATTGCTCCTATGGAGCAAATCAAAATGCTGGATTTTGGCACTATGTCGTAAAGTTATTAAAACTATTTCTTTAAAAGCTCTTCCATCTTTGCCATCATCTCATCTTTTTCCTTCAGCATTCTTTCGTATAATGCAATTTTTTCATCATAAAGCTCGACGACTTTGTCAATGGGATTGAATGTTGGATGAAAGTTATATGCAATTCCAGTTGAACCTTCATGATTGGTAATTGTATTGGATATAATATTAATCGCCTGTTCTTCATCAAAATTCTGAAACGCCTCCACCGGGATTTTCAGCACGTCGGAAATTTTCTTCAACAGGGTTTCTTCTACCACGTCTTTCTGTTCAAGCAAAGATATTTTCTTCTGGTTCCAGTCTTCGCCAAGATCAAAGGCGAGGGCCTCCTGTTTGATGCCGAGCATTTCCCTGAAGCGTTTGATATTTCTGCCCTGATGTATTTTCTGTTCCATTTGTCTTTTTTTAATGTTGATTTTGAAATTGAAAGTAAATATAAAGAAATATGCTAAAACCTAAAAGTTTACTTCAGGAATAAAATACACAGCATGATCGGGCGCAGACGGTAAATTATCCGGACTGCCGACATATTATCAGCAATAAAAAAAGGATTCCCGAGAGAATCCTTGATGTATTTTAGTTAAATAAGTCTTTTACTTTATCGAAAAAAGTTTTTTCCTTTCCGGATGGTTCGGCAACCATTTCGCCGCTGCTCATTTGCTTTTCAAAGAAATCTTTCTGTTCTTTTGTGAGCTTCTGAGGGGTCCATACATTAATGTGAATAAACATATCTCCCGTTCCATAGCTGTCGATACTTGGAAGTCCTTTGCCTGCAAGTCTGAGGATTTTCCCCGACTGTGTTCCGGCGTCTACGGTGATCTTCACTTTTCCGCCAACGGTTGGTACTTCTCTTTTCGTTCCCAATGCCGCTTCGGCGAATGATATGTAGAGTTCCTGGTGAAGATTGTCTCCCTCTCTTTTGATGGTTTTATCGACTTCCTCCTCGATGATCACCAAAAGATCTCCCGGAATTCCTCCGAAAGGCGCGTCATTCCCTTTTCCTCTTACATTAAGCTGGATGCCGTCTCTTGCTCCCGCCGGAATATTGATGGTTACTTCCTCTTCCTCTTTAATAAGGCCCTGTGCATTGGCTCCTGCAGGAATTTTATCGGCCACTTTACCGATTCCCTGACAGGTTCCGCAGGTAGTCTGTGTCTGCATCTGTCCGAACATGGTATTCATTACCTTGAGCTGAACTCCAGAACCACCGCAGGTAGGGCAGACTTTTGAAGTCGCGCCGGCTGCCGTCTTCATCTTTTTGACTTTGATGGTCTTCTGCGTTCCGTTGACCATTTCGTCGAGGTTCAGCTTAATTCTGATTCTTAAATTGGAACCTTTTACCTGCTGACGGCCACCGCCGCCACCGCTAAATCCTCCGAAGCCACCGCCGAAAATATCACCAAACTGGCTGAAGATATCTTCCATATTCATTCCTCCGCCGAAACCGCCGCCGCCGAAACCGCCGTTTCCTCCGACTCCTGCATGGCCGAACTGGTCGTATCTCGCCCGCTTCTGTTCGTCACTCAGCACTTCATAGGCTTCTGCCGCTTCCTTAAATTTTTCCTCTGCTTCCTTATCGCCCGGATTTTTATCAGGGTGATATTTGATAGCCATTTTCCGGTATGCTTTTTTTATCTCGTCGGCCGATGCAGATTTGCTGATCTCAAGAACCTCGTAATAATCTCTTTTTGACATGTCTCTTCTATAATTGATTATTGATAAATGATAATAGATATTTAAAATGGGTAAATAAATGAATGTACATCAATTATCACTCATCATTTATCATTCATGAATTTAATTTCCTGTTACTACTTTTGCAAAACGAATCACTTTATCTGCCAAAGTGTATCCTGTTTCAATGACGTCCACTATTTTACCTTTAAGGTCTTCCGATGGCGCAGGAATCTGAGTGATTGCTTCATGGAAATCTACGTTGAAACTGTCGCCGGCGTTCACTTCCATGGCTTTCAGTCCTTTTTCCGTCAGCTTGCTCTTGAATTTGTTGTAGATCAGTTCAACCCCCTGTAGATCCGAAGGGTTTCCGTTTTTGGCGATTTCCTTCAACGCTCTTTCAAAGTCATCCAGAACACCCAGCATAGAGACCATCATATCCTGATTGGCATATTGGAAAAACTCCATTTTTTCTTTGGATGTTCTTTTTTTATAGTTTTCAAATTCGGCGTACAGTCTGATGTAACGGTCTTTTTCTTCTGCCAAAAGTTCCTCTGCAGTAGGTTTTGCTGTCACATTGTCTTCCGATGTCGCTTCATTCTGAATAGTCGTTTCTTCCTGATTATTGATGCTTTCTTCGTTGATATCCTGATTTTCCATAATTCAATATTTATTTGGGTTAGTATTGACAAACAGTCTGCCAAAAGACGAAGGGTGACAATAAGGCAGATAAAGGATGGAAGTTGGAAGTGAGAAGTTAGAGGTTAGAGGTTAGAGGTTAGAGGTTAGAGGTTTGCGCTAGAAAATCAATTATAAATGATCAATTATCAAGTATCAATTATCAATCATCAATCATCATTCATCATTTATTTTTTATTAGAAATCTTCATCATCAGATTCTAAATTCCATGGCTGAAAAACGTCTGATACAGAAGATACAAATTTAAAACAATGATGATAAAAGAAATAATCCAGACACAGATTTTGAGAAAAGGTTTATTGACGAATTCTCCCATTTTGGCTTTGTCATTCGTGAACATTACCAAAGGAACAACCGCAAAACTCAGTTGCATTGATAATATTACCTGGCTTAAGACTAAAAGCTCCGTAGTTCCTTCTTCACCATACAAAATGGCTACGATCAATGCAGGAATTACAGCGATTAATCTGGTAATCAGGCGTCGCAACCAGGGTTTTAATTTAATATTTAAAAAGCCTTCCATGACGATCTGGCCCGCAAGAGTTCCTGTTAAGGTAGAATTCTGTCCTGAAGCCAGTAAAGCGATGGCAAAAACAATACTGGCCATTGATGCTCCTAAAATAGGAGTCAGCATTTTATAGGCATCATGGATGTCTGCCACATCGTGATTCCCGGAGACATGAAAAGTAGCGGCTGCCAGGATAAGGATGGCTCCATTAATGAAAAAAGCAAGCATCAGGGAAACGGTACTGTCTAAGGTAGCAAACTTGATCGCTTCTTTTTTGCCTTCGGCATTACGGGGATAATCTCTTGTCTGCACGATGCTGCTGTGTAAATAAAGGTTGTGAGGCATTACGGTAGCACCTAATATTCCTATTGCAATATAGAGCATGGCAGGATTCTGAATAATCTCTGCTTTAGGTACTAATCCTCCCAGAAGCTCATTGACCGCCGGTTTTGAAATAACCAGTTCATAGATAAAGCAGGCAAGAATAATAAAGATGAGTCCGCCGACAATACTTTCGATCCACCGGAAACCTTTGGCCTGTAGCAGTAAAATAAAGAGCACATCGATGGTGGTAATCACAATTCCCCATGTCAAAGGAATTTGAAAAAGAAGGTTTAAGGCAATGGCAGAGCCGATTACCTCCGCAAGGTCACAGGCTGCAATCGCAATTTCACAGAATATCCATAACATAAAATTGGTGGTTGGACTAAAGTGGTCTCTGCAAGCCTGTGCAAGGTCTCTTTCAGCGACAACGCCCAGTTTTACGGAGAGATGCTGCAGGACCATCGCGAAAATATTTGAAATCAATATTACCGAGAGCAGGGTATAGCCAAATTGCGCGCCTCCGGCAATATCGGTTGCCCAGTTTCCGGGATCCATATATCCTACTGCAACCATAAGCCCCGGACCTGCAAAAGCAAGATATTTCCTCCAGAAACTGCCGTTTTGGGGAACTTTTACAGACGAGTAAACTTCGGATAGTGAGTGTGATGTTTTATCTTTACGCCAGGCGTTTTTTAAATTCAGATTCATAAATGTTAGGAATGACTAACAAATGTAATTAAATAAATGAATACTACAAAATCATAAACAAAGATCCCGAAAATATTCCGGGATCTCAGGTGATATTTTTTTAAGATCTATTTTGCAAATCGGACGGCCATTTTACGGTCGACTGCTCTTTCTGCATCGGAAGCTGAAGCATCTACCGTCGCAAATTGACTACCGTATCCGTCTGCTCCGGTAATTTGGGAACCGACGCCTTGTTTTTCAAGCCATGATCTGATGAAGTTTGCGCGGTCAGCAGATAATTTTTGATTTTTAGTCTCGTCTCCGGTTTTGTCGGTGTATCCTCCGATTTTTATCTTTGCATCAGGATAAGCTTTTAAAATGGCTACCAGGTTTTGAAGCTGACCTTCAGATCCGGCTTCAAGTTCGTTGGCGCTTCCCATTTTAAAGTTTACATGGTCGAAATTATACCAAGTATCTTTCAGGGCGTTGTCATCCTTAGCGTTTTTATAACCGTCAGATTTTAAAAAGGCGATCATTCGGTCTTCCATTCCTCCTTTGTAGCCTTTTAATGGAGTTCCGTTCAGGTCAATATTTTCATCGACTTTAGTCATGGCCATGCCAGAAGCGGTATCGGAAGCAGATCGTGTCGTTACCGTATCCGTAACTACATTTCCGGAGTCCGTAACGGTAGTTGTTGTGGTTGTTTCTTTTTTATCGCACTGTTTCCAGATGAAATAGGCAGAGGCAATCAGTAGCAACAATGGCAAAAGCCATTTCCATATAGAGCCGCTATCGGAGGTGGTCGGTCTGTTCGGGAACGTTCCATCCATGGCAGTACTTCTGGTGACTTTAACTTTTGGTTCTTCCTCAGTCGGCATTTTAATGGCATCTTTATCATTATCAAACTTATATCTTGCATCCCAGTCACCCATACTCAGAGAGGCAAATGACAGGCCTGCAGGAAGTAGTGTTGAAACAATTCCTTTCTGATCGCTGAGAAGTTTTGAAATTCCCGATTTATCGAGATTGTTGTCGGCAGCATACTTACCAATTGTACCTACAGTTGCTCCGGTTACCAGGTTCAGAAGACTGCTTGAAGAATTGCTGCCGATTCCTGCATACGTGGCAATGGAATCCACAAGCCCGGTGATTTTATCGCCAAATATTTGGGTTAAAATACCTGCAACAGAAGAATTATCAGTAGTATTTCCTGCAAGATTTTCTAAAATCCCGCTTGATGATGGGTTCATGATGGCATCCAGAACAAGTGGATTATCTGAATTATTAGCCAGACCTCCCACAACAGCAGGCAGTAATCCGCCGATGGCTTTGGAGATTCCGGCTTCACTTTCTCCGTACTGTGAGGAAACCTGTGAAACCATAGCCGGTCCAAGCTGTCCTTTAATGAGATCAATAATGTTTAGAGACATAATAAAATATTTTGAGATTAATGTGCTGTAATGCAATCAAAAATTTGTCCAAAACCTTATATTTAAAAAAAATCTGCAAAAACCGACCGGTTTTTGCAGATTTAATATTGTTTTTACAGATGTTATTAGTATGCTTTTGCAAACAAAACTCTTCTTGCCGAAGGTTTTCCGGAAATCAACGAAATTCCCTCTTCAATATCATCATCTAAAGGAATACATCTGATCGTCGCTTTGGTTTCTTCCTTGATCTGCTCCTCTTCTTCTGCCGTGCCATCCCAATGGGCGTAGATAAATCCTCCTTTTTCTTCCAGAACTTTTTTAAATTCATCATAGGAATCAACTTTGGTGATGTTGTCTTTTCTGAAGCTGGCAGCTTTAGTGTAAAGATCTTTTTGAATGGTTTTCAATAACTCTTCAATATAAGAATCCAGTCCTTCGATAGAACGAACTTCTTTGGTAAGGTTGTCTCTTCTTGCAATTTCTACCGATTTGTTTTCCAGGTCTCTTGGCCCCATTGCTATTCTTACAGGAACGCCTTTCAGTTCATATTCGGCAAATTTCCAGCCCGGTTTATTTTGCGTGTCATTATCAAATTTTACGGAAATTCCTTTTGCTCTTAGTTTAGCCTGGATGTCCAATGCAACCTCACTGATCTGTTCCAATTGTTCTTCTCCTTTAAAAATAGGAACAATAACCACCTGAATAGGAGCCAATGTAGGAGGCAGCACCAATCCGAAATCATCGGAGTGGGTCATAATTAAAGCGCCCATCAAACGGGTCGATGTTCCCCAAGAGGTTGCCCATGCATATTCGATTTTTCCTTCTTTATTGGTGAATTTTACATCAAAAGCTTTGGCGAAATTCTGTCCCAGGAAGTGGGAAGTTCCGGCCTGAAGTGCTTTTCCGTCCTGCATTAAGGCTTCGATACAATACGTCTCGTCAGCCCCAGCAAATCTTTCTGATGGTGTCTTTAATCCCTGAATAACCGGCATGGCCATAAAATTTTCTGCAAAATCGGCATACACTTTATTCATTTTTTCAGCTTCTTCAACAGCTTCATCCTTGGTAGCGTGAGCGGTATGCCCTTCCTGCCAAAGAAACTCCGCCGTTCTCAGGAAAAGACGTGTCCTCATTTCCCAACGGACAACATTGGCCCACTGGTTGATCAATATCGGTAAATCCCTGTAGGACTGAATCCAGTTTTTATAAGTGTTCCAGATAATGGCTTCCGAAGTAGGACGAACGATGAGCTCTTCCTCAAGCTTGGCATCAGGATCTACAATAAGCTTTGACGGATTGTCAGGGTCTGTTTTTAAACGGTAATGGGTAACAACAGCACATTCTTTGGCAAAACCTTCCGCGTTTTTTTCTTCAGCCTCAAATAAGCTCTTGGGCACAAATAGAGGGAAATATGCATTGACGTGACCTGTCTCCTTGAATTTTTTATCCATTTCATCACGCATTTTCTCCCAGATCGCATAGCCGTATGGTTTGATGACCATGCATCCTCGTACTCCAGAGTTTTCAGCTAAGTCGGCTTTTACCACCAACTCGTTATACCATTTGCTGTAATCTTCGCTTCTTGAGGTTAATTTTGCCATTAATTTTTTTTTAATTTTTTTAACTTTTCGCTATTATTGTTATCTAAAAATAAAAATCTATTTTTGATAGATTTTTGTACCACGGGTGATGGTACATTTTTGGTACATTTTGCAAATATAATTTAAATAAAAAATTTTTACGTTATCATGAAAAGAAATATACATAAAAATTTGCTTGGCATGCTAAAATCAAGGGGGATTCTGGCGGTGGCAGGCGGATTGTTACTTGTGTCCTGCGGCGCCCAGATGGGTGGATACAGCGAGACGGATGGCGTTTACTACGACCCGAATAAAGACACTCTTCCTGAAGGAGTTATTATTAACGACAGGGGCAACAGAGTAGGAGAAGATTACGACTACTATCAGGAAGATTCTAACCTTATTCAAAATGCAGAGGCAAATTCAAGAGAAGGACGGTACAACGACTGGAACAACTACAACTGGAACACAACGGCTACGGATTCCGACTGGGGAATGTATGCGGGCAGCCAGACCAACTACTACGATAATTCGTGGGGCTGGGGTTCTCCCTGGGGCTGGGGTGGCGGCTGGTATGGAGGATATAATCCTTACTGGGGCTACGGCGGCGGCTGGGGCATCGGTCTTTCATGGGGAGGCTCATGGGGCTGGGGCGGCGGCTGGAATATGGGCTGGGGATACTCACCTTACTGGGGCTATAACCCTTATTGGGGCTGGGGAGGATATAATCCTTACTGGGGCTACGGCGGCTACTGGGGAGGAGGCTACTACGCTCCTTACCGAAGAAGCGGGATGAACGGAAGAGGTTTCAATTCTTATAACGGCAGCTTTGCCAATAAATATGGCGTAACTTCAAATTCCGGTGGTTTCAGAAGAAATACGGATAATACAGGCGGTTTTAGGAACAGTGGTAATTCTGGCGGTTTCAGAAATTCCGGTAACAACGGAGGATTCAGACAGGGAAATACCAATGGTGGTTTCAGAAATCAAACAGGGATAAGACCTCAGGGAGGCTTCCGTAATCAGGGACAGCCAAGACCAAACTACAATTATCAGCAGCAATCTCAACCTCAGCCAAGAAATGAAGGGGGATTCAGGAATAATAACGGTGGCTTTAACAATTCCAACAGCGGAGGCGGCTTCAGATCAGGAGGCGGAGGCTTCGGTGGCGGAGGCTTCCGAGGTGGCAGATAATTTAAATTAATAACTATTCAAAAAAATAATGTTAAAAAAATCTTTAGCAATAATGAGTATTTCTGCAGCATTTTTTGCGCAGGCTCAAGATGTTTCTGTGATTAGAAATACGGTGGATGTATATTCAAATGCTCCTAATGTAGGTTCAGCTAAATTTAATGCAATGGGCGGATCAAACGGTGCTCTGGGTGGTGATGCAAGTTCTTTGCTTACCAACCCTGCAGGTTTGGGAGTTGCTATCTCAGGGGAGGTTTCAGGAACGCTTTCTATCACAAGCAATAAAAATACGTCTTCATTCGCAGGATCGTCTTACAGTTATAATAATAATCAAGGGGATCTTGGAAATATCGGTGCTGTCATGACATTTCAGCTCATGACTGAAAGTGCGTGGAAATTCGTAAATATCGGGGTTAATTATTCGAACCAATCGATTGATAACTATATCGACACTCCAGGAAATAATAATTTAATCTATGATTTCCCGGATAACACAAGCTCTTCTTTTGCAGCACATTCTTACGAACGTAGCGGATACGTTTCAAAGACAAGCGTTGGGGTAGGAGCCAACTATAACAATAATTTCTACCTCGGAGCAGGTCTTAATTTTTTTAATTCATCCGTGGAGCAGTGGGATACTGCTACCTTCAGATCATTATCAAATGGAGGTTTGGAAAACTTCAACAAACAGAATACGCCTTTTTCTGAAAGAGGGAACGGTTTTTCGGCATCACTGGGGGTAATTGGAAAGTTAAGTCCAAACTTCAGATTGGGAGCCGCATTAGAAACGCCTACTTTCTGGAATATTACCAGAGGTTATAATTTCTACAATGATCCTATCTATGGCGATGATTATGCTTCTGAAGACAGAAAATTAACCTCTCCATTAAAAGCTACAGTGAGTGCCGCATTCATTGCTAATAAAAGTTTTGCATTAAACGTTGATTACACATTAGGTTTGACAAGACCAAAATATAAAGTGTATGGTGGTGCGGAAACAGAACTAAATGATTTCTTTAAAGACAACTATAAAAATCTTTCAGAATTAAAAATTGGAGCTGAATACAGATTAAAACAGTTCAGATTAAGAGGAGGATATGCGTATGCTTCAAGTCCGTTTGATGCCCTTACAGTTGACCGGTATACGGATAACGGAGGCGTTGCGCAAGGACAATCTTACAGTAATCTGATTCTGAATGACAGAAATGCTTTATCACTTGGTTTAGGATATGATTTCAGATCGTTCTATATCGATGCTTCTTATCAGAATGTAACTTCAAAATACAGCAATCCGTTTTTATATGGTGTAATTAATAATAATTACGAAGCAGGATATTATTCCCCAACCCGTTTGATCTCCAGTGATGCTTACGCTGTATCAGATGTAAAAAATGTAAGAAACAATTTCTTTATTACATTTGGATGGAAATTTTAATTTAAATAATTATATTACCTATAAAAAAAGCTCCGGAATTTTTTCGGAGCTTTTTTGTATTTAAATGTAAAAAATTAATTAATGATTTAATGATAATGACCTACGTGAGAGTGGTCGTGGAAAAGATGCATCGTCAGCGCCAGTGAAACCCCGAGGATGACCAAACCGATTTTTACCCAGTCGATATTATGGCTTTTATTGCTTTCAAAGATAATAACGGAAGAAATGTGAAGAAAAATTCCGCCTACAACAGCCAGAAAGTAGGGTTGTAAATCAGGATTGAAGTAATTCCCCAGAAGCATTCCCATCGGTGAAGCCAGCGCAAATAGGGCAACAATCAGCAATGAAGGATAAGAAGGTGTCGTCCTGGCTTCATGTCTTCTGTTGAATAAAAATGCACCCAATATAAATGAAATCGGTAGGTTGTGAAAAACAATTCCCCACAGATAAGGTGATAGCTGGTGTTCATCGTTTGCCAAAGGAATCCCTTCAATAAAGGCGTGGATGAAAAGTCCTACCATTAAGGCTAAGGGAAGGATATTGTGGTCGCTATGGTGGTGGAAATGTCCGTGCTCAAAGCCTTTGGTCAGGGCTTCCAGAACCATTTGCAAAAGCACTCCGATAATGACGAAGATCCCTAAACTGCTTCCGGTTTCCGCGGTGTATACCTGTGGAAAAACCTCATTAAGGCAAATGGTAATAAGAAATCCGGCACTTAGAATCAATAAATTCTTCGCCAGTTTTTCTTTTTTACCGAAATGCTTTCCAAGAACGGCGCCTGAAATGACACTTAAGATCAGTAAAACAACTGTTATCATTTTTTCTTAAATAAATTTATGCAACGGGGCGAGTTTTCTTTGTTAAATTCACCCAACTGATAATCTCCCCAGATTTTAATCCTTTCAAATCCGCATTCTTCAGCATACGAATTGATGGCTTCCCGTGTGTGAAGTTTTACCTTTTCAAAAAAGTGGTAAGCCTTTCCCTGGTCTTCAAACCGAATGTCTTTAATAATATGTCTGCCTTCTATTTTTTTAGTAATATGGAATTCCAGATCTCCGCGTAAGATTTTAGACTCAGGAACCATATTTTTCCGTACAAATTCTTCATTCAGGTAATCAAGAACAAAAAAACCTTCCGGTTTCAAAACATTATAAACAGACTGAAAAACCTTTCTGTCATCACTTTCGTGATCAAAATACCCGAAACTTGTAAAGAGGTTGAAAACCGCATCCACAGGGTCCGCATCTACCGGGTTTCTCATATCGTGAACTGCAAAAGAAAGCGTTTCATTTTCAAACTGTTTGTCGTAGGCGATGCTTTGCCCGGAAAGATCCAGTCCCAGAACATCATATCCCAATTTATTAAGAAAAACAGAGTGTCTTCCTTTTCCGCAGGCGAGGTCGATAATCTTAGAATTTGGTGGCAGCTGTAGGTCTGCCGTAAGTTTTGTAATAAAATTTTCTGCTTCCGTATAATCTCTGTTACTATAGAGCAAATGATAATAAGGGGTATCAAACCAAGATTCAAACCATTCCATAATGCAAAAATAACTAAATTTGTGCGGTAAAAGGAAAAAGTATTTAATATTGAAAGATCGAAATATTCAATGAGACAATAATTGTAATACCTAATCTTTTAGTTTTTAAATATTTAAACTTTTAATAATTAATTATGGATACAGAAAATATAAAAATTCAGATAAAGACATTCTTCGGACTTGAGCAGATTCTGGAGGAAGAAATCAAAAAACTGGGCGGAAGAAAAGTTGAAGTTAAAAACAGAGCGGTGAATTGTGAAGGCGACCTGGGTTTTTTATACAAAATAAACTATTCTGCAAGAACGGCCTTGAAAATTTTAGTTCCGATACATGAGTTTAAAGCCTTTAATCAGCATCAGTTTTATGACAGGCTTTTTAATTTTAATTGGGAAGAATTCATGGATGTTGACCAGTCGTTTGCGATTGATGCCACGGTGAATTCGGAGACTTTCAAACATTCACAGTTTGTCACCCTGAAAATGAAAGATGCTATTGTTGATTATTTTCAGGAGAAATTCAAAAGACGTCCAAATGTAGAGACCAGGAGTCCGGATATTAAATTTCATCTTCATATTGACCGTGAGCTGATCACCATATCTTTGGATTCGTCCGGTGATGCGTTGTTTAAAAGAGGATACAGGAGAGAGCAGGGAGAGGCGCCGATCAATGAAGTGCTGGCAAGCGGTATGCTTCAGCTGGCCGGCTGGGACGGAAAAGGCAATTTCCTGGATCCCATGTGCGGTTCCGGAACCTTGCTGATCGAAGCCGCGATGATCGCTATGGATCTTCCGGCACAGATTTTCCGCAAAAGATTTGCTTTCCAGAACTGGAAAAACTATGATGCTGATCTTTTCTCCAAAATCAAAGAATTCAGAATCAACAGAGTCAGGGAATTTACCGGGAAAATCGTTGGCTATGATATTGATGCCAGAATGCTGAATGCTGCCAGAATGAATATTGAAGCTGCAGAAATGGAAGATGTGATCGAAGTGAAAAAACAGAATTTCTTTGATTCCAAAAAAGAACTTTTCCCTTTATTGATGGTTTTCAACCCACCTTATGATGAGAGAATTTCTATTAATGATGATGATTTTTACAAAAAAATAGGAGATACATTTAAGACCAATTATCTTAATACGTTAGCGTGGCTTATTTCGTCTGACCTTGAAGCGGTAAAGAAAATCGGGCTCCGTCCTTCGAGAAAAATCAAACTTTTCAACGGAAAACTGGAAACCAGATTCCTGCAATATGAAATGTACGAAGGAACCAAAAAAGTCCATAAACTTGAAAATTAATTAATTCAATTTTAAAAAAAATAAAAGCGTCCCGGAAATCGATTTTCCGGGACGCTTTTATTTTTTAATCTCAACGTCTTACGAATTGTTTTTCCAAAGTTGGGTGAAGGAAATAAAATCTGCGACACTCAGTTCTTCAGCTCTTTTATCCATAAATTCATGGGTTTTTAAAGCCTCGGGAATATTGAGAACTTTCAGGGCGTTGGAAAGTTTTTTTCTTCTCTGGTTAAATCCGGCCTTCACGATCTGTTTGAATAAAACTTCATTTCCTGCCAGGCCTTCTTTCGGATTCCGGTTTATTCTGATGACGCCTGATTTTACTTTTGGCGGAGGATTGAATACGTTTTCATGAACGGTAAACAGATAAGCGGTGTCGTAATATGCCTGGATCAGCACCGACAGTATCCCGTAATCTTTTGTTCTTGGAACGGCAGCCGTTCTCTCTGCGACTTCTTTCTGGAACATGCCGACCATCTCCGGGATGAGCTCATAATGGTCAATGATCTGGAATAAAATCTGCGAAGAAATATTGTAAGGGAAATTGCCGATGATGGCGATTTGCTCCCCGTTCGTAAACTTAAAATCCTGTTTCAGAAAATCACCCGAAAAAGTCTCTTCAGTGATTTTAGAATAATTGTTTTTTAAATATTCGATTGATTCTTGATCAATTTCCGCAAGATAAATCTTCTGGTCTTTTTCCAGAAGGTATTTGGTAAGAACACCCATTCCCGGGCCCACTTCCATGATGTTTCGGTAGCCTTCAAAACTCAGGCCTTCCACTATTTTTCTTGCGATGTTTTCATCTGTCAGGAAGTGCTGACCAAGATGCTTTTTTGCTTTTACACTCAATGTTTTTTATGATTTTATTAACAGTGATTTTCTCTTTTTCGTTCCCAAATTTCGGAAGTTTTTTTCTATTTTAGCCAAAAATTTTAATATTAATGGCTAAATCTGTAGATGAATTTAATAAGAAAAGGCTTAGGTCTAGCAATATTACCGTTGTAATAAGTATTGCCTTAGTGCTGTTTTTATTGGGATTAATGGGACTTATTTTGATCAACGCCCAGAAATATTCCGATTATATTAAAGAACAGCTTGTGGTAAATGCTTATTTTGCTGAAAACTATAACGCCAAAGATTCTGCGAAGATCGCGAAGATGGAAGCCGAGGTTTTTAAAGAAATCCAGACTCTTGCTCCCGTAAAAAAAGCCACTTATATCACCAGGGAAATGGCCTCCCGGGAAGCTAAAAAAAGCATGGGCATTGATACGGACGCCCTCTTCGAAGAAAACATCTTTCCATCATCTATAGAAATTGCCCTCAAACCGGAATACGTAGATCCCGCTAAAATCGATCAGGCCCTTAAGGCGATCAAAGCCGTTCCCGGAATTGCCGAAGTGAAAAACGACAGTACCTTAATGGTGGATGTATACAACAACCTTAGCAGAATCCTTAAGTGGATCTTAGGATTTTCCATCCTCTTCCTGATATTGGCGGTCGTGCTGATCAACAACTCGATCCGTCTGAAAATATTCTCTAAAAGATTTATCATTAAAACCATGCAGCTGGTAGGGGCCAAAAGAAGATTTATTCTGAAGCCGTTTATCATTGAAGCTGTCATTTTGGGTGCCATCGGTTCCGTTATCGGGCTTTTGGTATTGTTCGGACTCTGGTATTACTTTACAAGCCAGATCGGTTCTGCTTTTGTACAGGACAATAATCAATATTTCTGGCTGGTACTTTTGGTGTTCGGCGTAGGGATTTTTATTACAGTACTGAGTACGGTGGTGGCCACCTGGAGATTCTTAAGATCAAACGTAGACGATTTATATTATTCTTAAAATGAGCAAAAAAACAAATAAATTTTCCGCAGACAGCTTTGGAAAAGAAACTGCTGAAACCCCTCAGGAAAATACATTTTATTTTGGAAAGGAAAACTTTAAATGGATGCTGATCGGGCTTGCCTTCATTGTGGTAGGTTTTCTCCTGATGATGGGGCATGACGCCAATACCGTAGACGGAAAATTTAATCCGGATTCCTGGAACGAGGATATCTTCTCCATCCGCAGAATCAGAATTGCACCATTATTCGTGGTTATTGGTTTTGCGATTGAAGTTTACGCGATTTTAAAAAGAAAATAATTAGACATTACACCATACCGCTTTGTCAAGGTTCTGAACTTTGACAAAGTTTTTTTTGATAAAAACAAAAGTTTTATGGATTTAATCAAAGCAATCATCATTGCTATCATTGAGGGATTAACAGAATACCTCCCGATTTCTTCAACCGCACACATGGGTTTTACGGCTAATTTAATGGGGCTTGAAGAAACAGAATTTTTAAAAATGTTTCAGGTTTCCATTCAGTTTGGAGCGATTCTGTCTGTGGTGGTGGCTTACTGGAAAAAATTCTTTGACCTGAAAAATTTACAGTTTTATTTTAAATTATCTTTTGCCGTAATTCCCGCTTTGGTGTTGGGATATCTTTTTGATGACAGAATTGAAGCTGTTCTCGGAAATCAGATCGCTATATCTTCTGTTCTGGTATTGGGCGGTGTTATTTTGTTATTTGCAGATAAATGGTTTAAAAACCCTAAAATTGACGATGAAAAAGGAATTACCATCAAAAAAGCGATCACCATTGGCTTTTGGCAATGTCTGGCCATGATGCCGGGAACCAGCCGCAGTGCAGCTTCCATCATAGGCGGAATGACACAGGGACTGACAAGGAAAGCAGCGGCGGAATTTTCATTCTTCCTGGCAGTACCGACGATGTTAGCCGTTACCGTTTATTCTGTTTTTGTAAAAACCTGGGGTAAAGAAACGGCAAATCCACAGAAAGGTTACGAAATGATCATGGCATCACAGGATCATATGACCATTTTTATTGTAGGGAATGTTGTGGCTTTTGTTGTGGCGTTGATCGCCATTAAAGCATTCATCGGCGTTTTAAATAAGTATGGCTTCAAACCATGGGGCTGGTACCGTATTTTCGTTGGTATCGCTTTACTGATCTATTTTTACTGGTTCAGTTAAATGCGGTTTTTTTATAATTTTTTATTATGGGGCAGCTGGATCCGCCTTCCGCTCCCGCTTTTTTACCGCCGCTTTGCGCCGATAAAAAGAGCTCCGCTCAAGTCGGGCTGCGGACAGCACATATAATCATACTAAAGAGACAGAAACAATGAAACTGCATATTTTCGGAGCTTCGGGAAGCGGGGTTACTACGCTGGGCCGTTCATTGGAACAGAAACTGGGCATTACTTATTTTGACAGTGATGACTACTTCTGGATAAAGTCAGAGCCGCCTTTCACCGTAAAACGGGAACCGGAGGAAAGAAACCGGATGCTCATCACGGATCTGGAAACAACTGAACATTGGATTCTCGGAGGTTCTGTATTCCGATGGGGAGAAGAGTTGTTGCCCGGCTTTGATCTTGTTGTTTTTCTTTATGTGCCGCCTGAAATCAGGATGAAACGGCTGAAAGAACGGGAATATGAAAGGTATGGAGATCTTATTTTTACTGATGATCAGAGAGCGGAGCAACATCAGGCATTTATCGATTGGGCGGCCGGCTATGATCATGTGACCGGTCTTGCTGGCCGGAATCTCCGTGCACATAACGACTGGCTGGAGCATTTGCAGAGCCCAGTACTTAGAATAGAAGGTACACAGACTGTTCAGGAAAGAGAGCGGCTGGTTGTGCGTAAGCTCAGTAATTTAGAAATTAAAATTCCGTAAAAAGCGCCAGTGAAAAAAGATAAAGGCATTGTAGTGGCCAGGCCGGCTTATCCGGCTTACGCTGAATATGCTGTCTCATACGATATAAATCAAACTGAAATCATTACCGATTCAATTACTTAAAAATGACTGCAGAAGACTTACAATCAGGACATATATTTTTATTGGACAAACCTTTGGATTGGACATCATTTCAGGCCGTCAATAAAATGAAATATAAGCTCAGGAGAGAGTTTAATCTTCCTAAAAAATTCAAAATCGGGCATGCCGGCACGCTGGATCCGAGAGCAACCGGTCTTCTGATCGTCTGCTGTGGAAAATTCACAAAAAAAATTCCTGAAATTCAGGATGCGCCGAAAGAATACTGGACAGAAATCAAAATTGGCGTTCAGACCGAATCTTACGACACCGAAAAACCTGAAATTCTTCATCAGGATATTTCACATATTACGGAAGATCAAATCAGGGAAGCCTTGCTGAAATTTATTGGCGAAATAGATCAGACACCGCCGGTATTCTCTGCCATAAAAATCGAAGGGAAAAGAGCTTACGATCTTGCGAGAGCAGGCCATGAAGTGGAAATGAAATCCCGCAAAACAACGATTTTCTATATTGATGATGTTACAATCAATTTACCGTTGGTAAGTTTTACCGTTGGCTGTTCAAAAGGAACTTATATCCGAAGCCTGGCTCATGATATCGGGCAGGAACTCGGAGTAGGAGCGTATCTTACTCAGTTAAGGCGAACAAAAATCGGTGAATACAGCGTTGAAAATGCAACGACTGATTTCCTTGAAAATGATTTTCAATTTAATATACCATGAAAAAAAAATTACTTTTACTATCACTTTTAGTTTCTTTCTCGATTGCCTTTTCTCAGGAAGCTAAAACGTCAAAAACAATGGGATTTTATTTTAATCCGTCCTTAAATATCGGTTTTAAACTCAATAAAGAAAAGGAAATTCCGAACAATACGCAGTATATCATTTCTCAACCTCCCAAAAAGATCACGTACGGAATCACGGCCATTGGCGGTTATAATTTTCTTCCTAACTTTGCCCTCGGAACCGGATTCAGATACAGTTTTATTCAGGACAACTATCATCTGATTTATCTGGTAGTCCAGCCTAAGTTCATCTTTGATCCGGGCGACAGGCCTTTTTATATCGAATTGAATTATGGTAAGCAGCTTAATAATGCGGTCGTTTCCGACGCTGAATTTTATGGCGTAAGACTGGGAATGCAGGTCTCTTATTCCAAAAGGCTTAGCCAGGAAGGAGGTATTGTTCTGGAAACGCAGAGACTGGGAAATTCAAATCCTTTTTTCCTGGGACTGAGCTATGGAGTGACGATATTCAGCAATAAAAATTATACAGGTTACGGAGAAGATTAATGGAAAAAACACGCATCAATAAATATCTTTCAGAAGTGGGTTACTGCTCAAGAAGAGCGGCAGATAAGCTTTTGGAGGAAGGAAGAATTACAATCAACGGGAAAATTCCCGAAATGGGAACCAAAGTTTCTGATGAAGACGTGATCGAAGTCGATGGCAAACCGATCCGAGAACCTGAAGAAGACCATGTCTATATCGCTTTCAATAAACCTGTCGGTATTGTGTGTACCACCGATACCAAAAGGGAACAAAATAATATCATCGACTACATCAACCATCCGAAAAGAATTTTTCCTATCGGACGTCTGGATAAACCCAGCGAAGGTCTGATCCTGCTGACAAGCGATGGCGATATTGTCAATAAAATCTTGAGGTCACGGAATAATCACGGAAAAGAATATATCGTAAGGGTAGACAAGCCGATTACCCCAAAATTTCTCGATAAAATGAGAAACGGCGTTCCGATTTTAGATACGGTCACCAAAAAGTGCGAGGTTGAAAAAATTGATGAAATGAATTTCCGGATCGTTTTAACACAGGGACTAAACCGGCAGATCAGAAGGATGTGCGAATACCTGGGCTATGAAGTTAAAAAGCTGAAACGGATCCGGGTTTTAAACATAAAATTAGATCTTCCCATCGGAAAATGGAGAGATCTTACCGAAGACGAGCTCTCAACGCTCCAGAAGCTTGTTGAAGATTCAAGTAAGACCTATGATTAAAAAAATTGAGATGCTTAGACTTTATACCTGGCATCTCAATAAATAAACATCATAAATTATTTTAGGTATAGTTTCATTCTTGCTTCATATTCAGGCTTGGTTTTCAGCAGTTTCCAGATTTTCTTTTCTTCTTTTTCAGTGAGCCTGTAGAAAATGATTTTATCTGCGGAATATTTGAAATAGGGATGGTTTTTCAGCCAGTCTTCCGGAGCGTCGGTTAAGGTGTATTTCAGAACATTTGAGGTGTTTAGCTGAGCCATGGCAAGCAGTTTTTGCGTCAGTTCGGGATCGATATTGTAAGTCGTCAGAATTTGCTCTTTACTTACAAAACCACCTAATTTTTTCCGGAAGCCAATCATCGAACCGGCCGCTTTTTCATCGAAACCGAATTCTAAAAGCTGTTTAAAGGTAATTGCATTTAAATCAATTTTAGAAAAATCAGTTTTTTCCTGCTGCCTGATTTCAGCGCTTTGATTTTGATGAATGTTGGCAGTTGTTGCCGGATTTAATCTGATAAAAGGTTTCATTTCATCGAACTTTTCAGCAGAAATAACAAAACATCTTTGGATATCTTCTGTACTTTTAAAACTTCCTTTCAAATTCCGATCACGATAATTAACAATGGTTTGAGCCTGTTTGTCGGAAAAGCCGAGAGCTTTCCAGTCTTCGACATTCAGGGTATTGGGATCGAAAGGATGGTATTGAATTTTGTTTTTCGCCAAATTTCCAGGGTATTTTTTGTAGTTGGCAGGTGTTTTTTCAGGTAAAATCAGATACGGATTCATTTTCCTAAAGTTTTCTTCACTGATGATAAAACATTCCCCGAATTTCTCTTTGCTCACAAAGCTGCCTCCCAGATAATCTTTGTATTTGATAATCGCCTGGGCCTGGCGCTCCGAAAATCCCATTTTCATCCAGTCATTTACTGAATAAAGATCCGGATTGAATTTTTTGGAAACCGTAACGGACTTCTTTTCAAAACTTTTGAAGCTAACGGATTTGGCTTCACGGTTATTCTCCGGCAAAAGAATATAGGGTTCAAGCTCCGTGAACTTTTCACCGGATACGGCAAAGCATTTCCTGAATTGTTCTTTGGATAAAAACTGCCCTCCTACAACTTTTTTGTAATTGAGAATTGTAGCCGTCTGCTTTTCTGTAAAACCCAGATTCTGCCATTGTTTTTCATCCAGATCATTGGGATTGAATTCCGCAAGTTCTAAAACCGGAGAATTGGCAGTGATGAAATGTACATCGGAAAAGTCCTCCTTTTCACGGCTTCTGTAAGTTTGAAAAGCAAAGAAAACGATTAACAGCAGTCCCAGGAATGCCAGCTTTTGGTAATAACTTTTTTTCATTGCGGTAAACTTAATCATTCTGTTAATGATTAGCAATGAGTCCGTTACAATTGGATGATTTTAGAATATAAATGTAGGAATTTGTTTCAGAAAATTAACCGATATAAAGATTTTGTATAAAAATTTTACCTATTCGCTGTCTTTTTCCACCAGAGAATCCTTAAGTTTCAACAGTTCCGCTTTTACAAACTCGAGCCTGTCGATCAGGGTGATGGTTTCTGAAATTTTACTGTTGGTGGTTAATGCTATTTTGGCTCCGTCGAGCGTATATCCTTTTTCCTTGACCAGGTGATAAATGATCTGAAGGTTTTTGATATCTTCCGGAGTGAAATAACGGTTGCCTTTTTTGTTTTTTTTAGGCTTAATGATGGGGAATTCCTGTTCCCAATAGCGTATCAATGAAGTGTTTACATCAAATGCTTTCGCAACTTCTCCTATGGAATAATACAGCTTATCTGGTAAATTTATCTTCATTTTCGGAATCGTAATGTTCAAAGATAAAAATTTTTTAAATCTCATCAGCCATACAGCCTTTGAAAATTGATGATTGGCGATAAAAGTCATTGATTTTTGTCCCTGTTTTTTTATTATTTTTGAATTTAAATAAAATCATAATGAATTCTATTTCGGTACTGAATATTGATTTGTTTCAGGGGGGCAGGAATACTTCTGATTTTTATTTCAGTACGCTGAAAAACCATTTGATTGTCGGCCACCGTCATCTCGAAAAACCTCACCGTCACGATTTTTATGCCACGATTCTTTTTACACACGGAGATGGGATTCATGAAATAGATTTCCAGAAATATGAGGTCTTTCCGGGAAGCCTCTTTTTCATGTCTCCCGGGCAGATCCACAGCTGGGAACTCTCTGCGGATATCGATGGCTACATTTTCTTTTGCTCGCAGGACTTTTATGAAATGCATTACGTAAATCAGAAGCTCAGGAGCTTTCCTTTCTTCGGATCGGTTCATTTTCCCAAGAAACTTCAGCTTGATGGTCATTTACAGGACTTTATCGGTATTATTCAGGATCTTGAAAAGGAATATCATGCTCAAAACCTGATGAAAAACGGGTTTATATTGTCTTTATTGTCGCAGGTTTTTATTTCTTCCATGCGGCTTTTTTCGAGGGATTTTGATCATCTTTCCTCTTCGGCGGGACTTTCATATTTTAAGCATTACCAGGATTTTGAAGATTTGCTGGAAGAAAATTTCACCACGGAAAAATCGGTTTCGTTTTATGCCTCTGCAATGAATATTTCCCCGAAACACCTGAACAGGATTATTCAGACGGTGGTTCAGAAGAAGGCCACGGATCTCATTACGGAAAGGGTAGTCCTTGAAGCCAAAAGAATGCTGATTCATCTGGATGAAAGCCTCGTGGATACCGCCTTCCGTCTCGGATATGAAGAATATTCCTATTTTGTACGGGTTTTCAGAAAATTTTCCGGAATGACACCGACGCAGTTTATCAAAATATATAAAGCATAATAAAAAATCATAACACCAGCTGGAAAGGTCCTTCAAATACGGTCTCGAAAGAATCTACGAGATTTCCTTTTTCATCAAAAACTCCGATCGTCATATTTTGTTTTGAAAATTTAATATCTTTTTCGGGGAACGAAATATTGATATTTCCTTTTAAGATCTGATCTCCCTTTAACATGATTTTTTCATTGCCGAAGAATTCTATTTCTGCATTTTCAGGGTTTAAAACTTTTATGGTTAAGGTTTTCTTTTCATTGGATTTATTTAAAAGGGTATAAATAAAAGTATTTGTTATTTTTCCGTTTTTAATGAAAAATGTTGAGCCTGCAGGTTTAATGAATTTCGCTTCCATTGAACCTCTGTCGTACATCAGAAATCCTAAAAATCCTATCAGTAAAGCTAAGAAAACGGCAGTGGCTTTCATTCTTGGCGTGAACCTGAATGTCTCCCGATTTTCGATTTCGGCCTCTGTAGCGTATCGGATGAGTCCTTTCGGAAGCCCGACCTTTTCCATGATTTCATCGCAGGCATCGATACAGGCTGTGCAGTTTACACATTCCAGCTGTTGCCCGTTTCTGATGTCAATTCCTGTAGGGCAAACGACCACACATTGGTTGCAGTCGATACAGTCACCCTTTCCTTCCGCTTTCCGGTCCTCATTGTTTCTCCATTTTGAACGGTTTTCGCCTCTTTTGAAATCGTAATATACGTTGATGGTGTTTTTATCGATCAGAACGCCCTGCAGCCTTCCGTAAGGGCAAACTAATGTGCAAACCTGCTCACGAAGCCAGGCAAATACAAAATAAAATGTAGCGGAAAAGGCAATCATGGCTGAAAATTTCAGCGGATTTTCCACTGGCCCCTGGGTGATGATCCGGAAAACTTCTTCATAACCGACAATGTACATAAACATAAAGTTGGTGATCACGATTGAAATAACGGCAAATACGGACCATTTTAAAAGTCTTTTTCTGATTTTTTCAGAATTCCATTCCTGTCGGTCGAGCTTCATCTGCTTATTTCGGTCGCCCTCGATCCAGAAGTCTATTTTCCGGAATACACTTTCCATAAAGATGGTTTGCGGACAAAGCCAGCCGCAGAAGATCCTCCCGAAAACCACCGTGAAAAGCATCACAAAAATCACGGAAGTCACAGCTCCTAAAGCAAGAATAAAAAAATCCTGAAGGTAAAACGGCTGTCCGAAAATAAAAAATTTCCGGTCGATCACATTGAACAGCAAAAACGGATTATGATTGATTTTTACAAAAGGTAATCCAAAGAAAAGCGTGAGAAGAAAAATGCTTGTATAGGTCCTGTAATTGGTAAATTTACCTTTCGGCTTTCTGGGATATACCCATTTTCTCTTCCCCGTTTCATCCATGGTGCCTACTGAATTTCTGAAACCCTGGTCGTCTTTTTCCAGTGCCTGAAAGCTGTCGGATTGTATATTCATCGTTTTATCATTAATATTTAACCGGAATGAATGACTCTTCCGGCTTCTGCAAAGCTCATGAATATTGACTTTTGTTCCTAACATCATATTCTCTTTAAATAGGATAATTCGGACATTTTAATTCCGGATTTTATTGTCTCGTAAATGAGAAAATAATCTTTGAATGTGATGCAACAAATCGTAAATTGTGTGTTTAAAATTTAGCGTTGTATGAAAAATATCCTGCGGCTTGTCCCGGTTGGTTTGGTTTTAGTATTAACAAACTGCAAATCAGTAAATACTAATAATATGTTCTATGAAGATGTAAAGCCGGAAAGAATTTCGGATCAGTTCAAATTTACAGAAGGCCCTTCCTCGGATAAAGAAGGCAATGTTTATTTCACCGATCAGCCTAACGATAAAATTTATTATTGGGACTGGAAAACAAACAAGATTGTTGAATTTTTAAGTGAAGCCGGCAGAGCCAACGGAACGCATTTCGACAAAGATGACAACCTGATCACCTGCTCCGACAACCATGGTGAAATATGGAAAATCTCAAAAGATAAAAAAGTTCAGGTCTTACTGAAAGATTTTGAAGGTAAAAGATTGAACGGCCCGAATGACGTCTGGAACGATAAGTTCGGAGGGATGTATTTTACCGATCCGTTGTACGAAAGGGATTACTGGAAGGATTTTAAACAGGAAATCCCTCATAAAAGCCTTTATTACAGAAGCAAGGATGGAAGTGTTTCAAAGATTGAAACGTTCACACAGCCCAACGGAATTGTCGGAAGCGAAAAATTCAAAAAGCTGTATGTTTCCGATATCGACGCCGGAAAAACCTATGTGTATGACATTTTGGGAGAGGGAAAGCTTTCTGAAAAGAAATTGTTTTGTGAAATGGGTTCGGACGGGATGACCATGGACAAGCACGGAAACGTTTATCTGACAGGAAAAGGTGTGCATGTTTTCAATCACGAAGGGAAGAAAATCTATCATATTCCTATTGATGAAGACTGGACGGGCAATGTAACATTCGGTGGAAAAAACAATGATGTATTGTTTATAACAGCCTCAAAATCGGTTTATACTTTACCAACCAAAGTAAAGGGAGTGAAGTAATAAGGTTAAACCTAAGGCAGAGATGTGACTTAATGCAACCTTAATCTCTGCCTTCGCTTTAATTTTAATCTTAATAAGCCACTTCCATTTTCACTTTCTTACCTTTCAGCTTTTCGTTGGCAAGCTTTTCCAGAAGGGTACTGACTTTACTCCTGGAAACGGCAACATAGGAAGTTGTATCTTTCACTTCAATTAGTCCGACATCTTCTTTTTCCAATTCTCCTTTTTTCAGCAGGTAGCCTACGATATCCACTTTATTGACTTTATCTTTTTTTCCGGCACTGATGTAAACGGTCTGGAAATGCGGTTTTTCCGGCACTTTAGTAAATCCGGTAACACTTTCCTCCGGAGTATCATTTTTAATGAACGGGAAATTTTCTTCCGCCGTCATGATCAGATAGACGAAGCCTTTTGCATTCATCCTTGCCGTACGGCCATTCCGGTGGATAAAAGCGTCTTCCTGATAAGGTAATTGATAATGTACAATCGATTCAACCTCAGGTACATCCAGGCCTCTTGAGGCCAGATCGGTAGTAATTAAAATCCTCGCAGAATCGTTTTTGAATTTTAGCAAAGCACGTTCTCTTTCGTCTTGTTCCATTCCGCCATGGAAAGTTTCTCTGTCGATTCCTTTTTCACGCAAAAGTTCAGAAATACGGTCAACCGCTTCTCTGTGATTACAAAAAATCAATGTTCTTTTATTGCCGATCTTGCAGATCAGATTAAACAGCGTATCTAATTTTTCTTCGGAAATCGTCATTACTTTTTTTAACTGAATATCCGGCTTTCCTTCACCCAGTTTTAAAAAATCAACCACTTTTTCATTTTTCAATCCTGTAAACTCAGGAATTTCATCCATTGCGGTTGCAGAAGTCAGAATTCTTTGTGAAATATTTTTTAAAGAATGGGAAATGAATTCCATATCTTTATGAAAACCCAGTTCGAGCGCTTTGTCGAATTCATCCAATACCAACGTCTCAATCGTTTTAGGATCGAAATTGTTATTTCTTAAATGGTATACAATTCTTCCGGGCGTACCGATTAAAACTGCCGGAGCCTGAATTAAATTATTAACTTCAATCTTCTTGTCGTGACCACCGTAGCAAACCGAAACTTTAAAATCGGTTCCCATCGATTTGAAAACCTGCTCGATCTGTAGTCCCAATTCTCTTGAAGGAATTAAGATCAAAGTCTGAATTCCGGGCGCATTTTTTTTAAGATTTCTGAGAACAGGAAACAGAAATGCCAGCGTTTTCCCTGAGCCTGTTGGAGATAGCAGTACGACGTCCTGGTTGTTTTCCGTCGTTTTATAAGTAGATTTCTGCATCTGATTCATTTCCTGAATCTGCAGTTTTTTGTAGATCGATTCTAATTCCATGGTGCAAAGGTAGTGAAGAAATTCGGGCTTCAACTTCAATAGTCTGCGTTTTATGGGAAACCGTAATGAAGTGTAAATTTTTGATGATAGTTTTGAATCAGGAAATTTAAAAAACTAATGACCATGAAACTCTATCAGACCCTCGAAAATCAGTTCAGAAAAGAACCGAACTATATTTCGGACAACGGAGACATTAAGAAATGGGTAGTGCTCAGCAAAGCACAGAATCTTGACGAAGAACTTATCGGATTGCTGCTGGAAGATCCCGACTTAAAGGAAAAGTTTTTCATGAAAGTGAAAGAGGCCTTCGTTTTCAAGCAAAGTCTTTTCATCCAGTTTCTCGAACAGAAAAATTACCTCAACGACAGCTATACCCAATTTAAAAACAAAGTGGGCTTAACGGTTGACGGGCAGTACCTGAAACAGCGCAATGAAGTGGCTTTGGTATGGCCTTTCAAAGACTGCGTTCTGGAAGGCGGCCAAAGCCGGGAAGAAGACAAACGCGAAGAAATTTTCTTCAACGAAACCCTGGCGCAGGATGAAATTACCGAACTGCTGGATCCCAAAGTGCTGACCAATGCCAAACGTTTTGATAAAGACGGTGAACAGGATTTCGACTATTTCAAAAGGAATGAAAACGGTACGATCACCGATAACCTCATCATTAAAGGAAATAATTTACTGGCCCTGCATTCCCTAAAGAAAGAATTCGCCGGAAAAGTGAAGCTGATTTATATTGATCCGCCTTATAATACCGGGAATGATGGGTTTAAATATAATGACCGTTTTAACCATTCTACCTGGCTGACGTTTATGAAGAATAGATTAGAGATTGCAAAAACATTGCTTTCAGAAGATGGAAGTATATTAGTTCAAGCTGACTGGAATGAAATTCATTATTTAAAGATTTTATTAGATTCTATTTTTAAAAGAGAAAATTTTAGAAATGAAATAATATGGGCATATCATGGGCCAGGTTCTCCTAGAATGAAACAATATAATAGGAAGCATGATAATATTTTGTGGTACTCAAAATCTCATTCGAACTGGATTTTTAATGGTGACGATGTTAGAATGACTTCTGAAGTTCATGTAGGAGGATTTAATAATGAAATGAATGCAAATGTAAGTAGCGATTATACAAGCAAAGGAAAAATTCCTGAAGATTGGTGGGAAATGGGACGAGATAAAGAAGAGTTTATTGATGAGATGTCTAATCTCTATGATGAATATGAAAAAGTAAAAAATAAGAACTGGTGGAAAATGGCTGTCGCAGCAAGAATTAGAATTGATGGTAAAAAGCGCTCAGGATATTTAACAGAAAAGCCATATAAACTTATTGAAAGATTTATAAAAGCTCACACAAATAAAGATGATATAGTATTGGATTTTTTTGCAGGAAGTGGAACTACAGGTTATGTTGCCAACAGTCTGGACCGACAATTTATACTAATTGAACAACTTGAGGACACTCAGTTAATTATTAGGAATAGATTCGAAAAAATAAATTATGTTTATTTCGAGCTCAAAAAATACAACCAAAATTTTCTGGAAAAAATTGAAGACGCTGAAGATGCAGAACAGCTTCTGGTTATCTGGGAGGAAATGAAAGAAAAATCTTTCCTTAATTATAATATCGATCTTAAAAAGCAGGAGCAGCATTTGGAAGATTTTAAAAGATTATCATTAAAAGAACAAAAGCAGCATCTGTGCGAACTGCTTGATAAAAATCAGCTGTATGTCAACCTTTCCTCCCTTCATGATGCCGGTTTTGAATGTACGGCGGAAGAGCAAAAAATGACCAAAGAATTTTATCAGATCAAAAACTAATGCCATGGAACTTTTACACGATTTATTCGATCATCCGTTTGCCCGGAAAGCCTTATCAGAAGTGCTGTTGCCCAATGGAATAACCGATAACCTCAAATTCGGGATCCGCCCGTATCAGGAAGAGGCGTTCAGGCGTTACCTATATACCGAACAGGAAAACTTTGACGGAAAACCGGGTAAGCCGCTGCACCTTCTGTATAATATGGCGACCGGAAGCGGAAAGACAATGGTGATGGCCGGTTTGATGCTTCACCTGTATGCAAAAGGCTACCGGAATTTTCTGTTTTTCGTCAACAGCAATAACATCATTCAGAAAACCAAAGATAATTTCCTGAGTCCGCAGACTTCAAAATATCTGTTTAAAGAAAAAATTGTGATTGACGGGAAAGAGGTTTTTATAAAGCCGATCGATAACTTCGACGAATCCGATCAGGAAAATATCAACATTAAGTTTACCACTATTCAGCAGTTACACACCGATTTAAACAATACCAAAGAAAACAGCGTCACTTACGAAGATTTTACCCATAAAGAGATGGTGTTAATTGCCGATGAAGCCCATCACCTGAACAGAGGTACCAAAAGCGGCAATCTTTTCGGAAGTTGGGAAGAGACCGTCCTGCAAATCCTTCATCAGAACTTCAATAATGTTCTCCTTGAATTTACAGCTACTCTGGATTACGAAAGCCGGCAGATCGCAGATAAATATAAAAACAAGGTAATTTACAAATACGATCTGGCTCGTTTCAGGAAAGATAAATTCTCCAAGGAAATCAATCTGGTCCGTTCGATGTATGATGAAAAAGACAGGATTATCCAGGCGCTGATCCTTAATCTGTACCGGCAGGAGCTGGCTGCATTTCATCATATTAATCTGAAACCGGTAATTCTTTTCAAAGCAAAAAGAACCATTAAAGAATCGGAAGCCAACAAAGAAAATTTCCATACGCTGATTGAAAACCTTTCGGAAACAATGGTGGAACACATCGGGAAAACATCTACTGTATCGGTGGTTCAGAAGGCTTTTCAGTTTTTCAGAAAGCAGAATATTTCCCCGACTGATATGGTACACCGGATACGGTCAAATTTCCGGGATGAGAATTGTCTCAGTGCCAATAATGACCTGGAGACGGAGAAAAATCAGATTTTACTGAATACGCTGGAAGATGAAAATAATCCGATCCGTGCCATATTTGCCGTTCAGAAGCTCAATGAAGGCTGGGATGTATTAAATCTTTTCGATATTGTTCGATTATATGAAGACCGTGACGGTAAGGACGGCAAACCAGGGAAAACCACTTTATCCGAAGCACAGCTGATAGGCCGCGGCGCAAGATATTTTCCATTTGCCGTAAACGACGGCGATGATATTTATACCAGGAAGTATGATGATGATCTTTCCAATGACATCAAAGCTTTGGAGGAACTTTATTACCACACCAAAGAAGACAGCCGGTATATTTCGGAGCTTAAAAGAGCCTTGGTGGAATCCGGGATCTATGAAGATGAAGCGCAGCTTGTAACAAAGCAATTGACTTTAAAACCCGTTTTTAAAGCTTCCGAACTGTATAAAAAAGGCGTCGTGTTTTCCAATAAGAAAATCCCTAAAACCTTTGGGCATGTAAAATCCATTGGAGATATGGGAATTACCAAAACCAATTTCCGGTATCCGCTTTCGTCGGGCGGGGGAAGTGCTTCCAGCATATTTCTGGATGAGGAAAGCATCGTTTTGGCCGATCATCCGATAAAATCCGGAGCAGTAGGAATTAAAGATATTCCAAAGCACGTTGTCCGATATGCATTGAGCCGGAACCCTTTTTATTATTTTGGGAACCTGTGCCGTTATTTTCCGAATTTATCTTCCATCACAGAATTTATTGTGAATGAACACTATCTTGGCGGTTTGGAAATAACATTTATAGGAACCGAAGGCCGGCTTCAGGAAATTTCGCATTCCGATTATCTGCAGGCCGTCAGCGGTTTGTTGCAGAATATAGAAACGGAAATAAAAAATAATGCTACGGAATACGAGGGTTCCGCATTTTATCCGCAGCCCATTCATCAGGTTTTCAGAGATAAAGAGATCAGGGTCGGGAAGGGAAGCCCCAGAGCTAACGGACAGGAGGAACTTATTTCGGCAGAACCCTGGTATGCTTACAATGCGAACTACGGAACTGAGGAAGAAAAAAAGTTTGTTGAACTTTTCTCAAGACGTTTTAAAAGCCTTAACCAGAAACTTCATAACATCCATTTGATCCGTAATGAAAGGGAAATTAAAATATTTGACAGATACGGCCGCGCTTTTGAACCGGATTTTATCCTGTTCTGCAGCAAAAGGGAAGATAAGCAGATTACTTACCAGGTTTTTATTGAGCCTAAAGGCTCACACCTGATCGGACATGATCAATGGAAAGAAGATTTTTTGAAGGAGATAGGGCAGGAAAAGAAGACAATAGAAATTCATACGGATCATTATCTGATCAGAGCCGTTCCTTTTTACAATTACGGGAATGAAAATGAATTTAAAAGGATCCTGGATGAAACTCTGGCAGGCTGATTTTTTGTAATGACCTGATGTTGAATAATTTTTAGGTATTGTCATTAAAATTCATTATCTTTGCACCCACTTTTGTGACGAAAAGGTTTGAAGAGTAAACAACTAAAAATTAATTACTTCCGTATTTTTCAATTCACATTTATTCAGACCGTTGGAAGAGAAGGAATACAAATTTTATTAGAAAATGTCAAAAGAGACAAATTCAGCAGAGGTTTTATTAAACCAAAACGTAGCACCGGAACAATTTGACTGGGATTCTTTCGAATCAGGTCTTGATGCAGATGCGAGAAAAGAAAAAAGCGATCTTGAAGAAATCTACAACGGATCTTTAAACAACCTTGACGATAATGACGTATTGGTTGGAAAAGTAGTAAGATTAACTGACAAAGAAGCTATCGTAGACATCAACTTCAAATCCGAAGGTGTTATTTCTCTTAACGAATTCCGTTACAACCAAGGTCTTAAAGTAGGAGACGAGGTAGAAGTAATGGTTGACCGAAGAGAAGACAAAACCGGTCAGTTACAGTTATCGCACAGAAAAGCAAGAACGCTTAAAGCTTGGGATAAAGTAAACGAGCTTCACGAAACAGGTGAAATCGTAAACGGTTTTGTAAAATCAAGAACTAAAGGAGGTATGATCGTTGACGTACACGGAATCGAAGCATTCTTACCAGGTTCTCAGATCGACGTTAAGCCAATTAAAGATTACGATCAGTTCGTAGGTAAGACTATGGAGTTCAAAGTTGTGAAAATCAACCCTGAGTTCAAAAACGTAGTAGTATCTCACAAAGCATTGATCGAAGCAGATATCGAAGGTCAGAAAAAAGAAATCATCGCTCAGCTTGAAAAAGGACAGGTTCTTGAAGGTACTGTGAAGAATATTACTTCTTACGGGGTATTCATCGACCTTGGAGGTGTTGATGGATTGATCCACATTACAGACCTTTCTTGGTCTAGAGTGAACCACCCATCTGAAATCCTTGAGGACGGACAGACTGTAAAAGTGGTTATCCTTGACTTTGATGATGAGAAAACAAGAATCCAGTTGGGTATGAAGCAATTGGAAGCTCATCCTTGGGATGCTCTTTCTGCTGACTTAAAAGTTGGAGATAAAGTAAAAGGAAAAGTAGTGGTTCTTGCTGACTACGGTGCATTTGTAGAAATCGCTCCAGGTGTAGAAGGATTGATCCACGTTTCTGAAATGTCTTGGTCTACTCACTTAAGATCTGCTGGTGACTTCGTGAAAGTAGGTGATGAAGTAGAAGCTGAAGTACTTACTTTAGACAGAGAAGACAGAAAGATTTCTCTTGGTATCAAGCAATTAAGCAAAGATCCATGGGAAAATATCGAAGCTAAGTATCCGGTAGGATCTAAGCATGTAGGAACCGTAAGAAACTTCACTAACTTTGGTGTATTCGTAGAGTTGGAAGAAGGAATCGACGGCTTAATCTACATCTCTGATCTTTCTTGGACTAAGAAAATCAAGCACCCATCTGAGTTCTGTGCAGTTGGTGATAAACTAGATGTTGTTGTTCTTGAACTTGACATTCAGGCTAGAAGATTATCTTTAGGTCACAAGCAATTGACTGACAACCCTTGGGATGCATTTGAAACTAAATATGCTGAAGGAACAATCCACGCCGGTAAAGCGGTAGAAGTACACGATAAAGGTGCTTCCGTACAGTTTGAGGATGCTGAGGTTGAAGCTTTCTGCCCATCAAGATTATTAGAGAAGGAAGACGGATCTAAAATCAAGAAAGGGGAAGAAGCTGATTTCAAAGTAATCGAGTTCAACAAAGAATTCAAGAGAGTAGTAGTTTCTCATACAGGTATCTTCAGAGATGAAGAGAAGAAAAATGCTAGAGAAAACTCTAACAACAGATCTAACAACAATAATATGTCGTCTTCAAACAATGAAGAAAGATCAACTCTTGGAGATATCGATGCATTAGCAGAATTAAAAAGAAAAATGGAAGAAGGTAAATAATCTTTAACTCCATTTTTGAAATATGAGCCACTCAATCGAGTGGCTTTTTTTATTAATTTAACAAAAAATAAATCACTTGCTTAAGAATAATTATTATCTTTAGCCTAACCTAAATACTAAAACCTTTTAACTATGAAAAAAATCTTTCTACTGATGGTTATGGCATTTTTAACGTCTGTGAATGTTCTCAATGCCCAAACCCCTACCGATTTTATCATTTGTATCGACAACAGTGGCTCTATCAGCGCCCAGCGGTATAATGAAATAAGTGTAAGTGCCAAGAAACTGATAGAAAGCATCCTGGCATGTAATCCTAAAAACAGAGTTGCAGTAACACATTATGGGACAGGGTTGTATGTACAGTCCAATGCAACTTATAATCCAAGGATTTACATAGAATCCGATTTCACGAATAATCTCGTGACAGCTCAGAATTTTACCAGAAGATTAGATGTGGGCGACCATTTTCACGAAGCTTTGGGACTTATCGGAATGGCTTTGGACAGCAACTTCAGTGCGGATATTGTAAGTCCACAAACGACATTGAACAAAAACCCTGATGCCAATTTGGCCGTTATTCTTTTTACGGATGGCCAAAGATCAGCTGGAGATTTGGTGAGCGGATCTTATCTGGTTAATTATTATGACCCTACTCTGGCAGATCCCGGAGCATTTAAAAATGTATCAGTCTTTAAAAAAGAAAGAAAAGCAAGATTTGCAGTTGTGCATATAAGCCCTGACAGCTACTCTACGGAAGCCGCAGCTTCTATTGCAAGTGCGGGAGGTTCTTACACAGGAGCTGTCGAAAGCAATACCGACGATATTGATTTTGGTATTTTGCCAAGGCTCTATTTCGGGAAATCAGATTTTTTACTGGATACCAATGAAATTCTTGAAATTACGAAGAATGTTTGTGATAACTCAGGTGGAGGTTCCCTGGAAATGTTCTACGAGCCTAATGGTTGTGGTGGACTGGACTCGGTGCAATCAGTCTTTGGAAGCTACAATCTTCCTCTGGGAGCAAATTTCATAAGCCTGAAACTTTTTATCGTAAGCCTTACTACCGGAGATATGTATCCTGTGTCATATAGCCCTACTTATCCATCGCCGACACAATTCTGGCAGTGGATGTATCCTGCTGATTTCAGCAGTGTTCCGGCAAGCGCTATGGTAGGAAAGTTTAAGTTCCTTCTGATGCTGACTTACGAGGTTGGTCCAACCACTTACCATACCTCAAGCTGGAATAACTATAATTTCATTGGTTACGATATTAATTTTGACAGTTGTAGTAAAGTTGCTCCTCAGCAAACACCTAAGTATAAAAAAGAGTATAGAGTTGACAAAAATGCAGATCCGAATAATTTCAAGAAAAACCTTATCGCTGAATCTGCTCCGCAATTCAAAATCACACCAAATCCCACAAACGGTATTTTTAAGGTGATCCTGAATAAAGATCTTGAAAACGGATCCATGCAAATTACCGATCTGCTTGGGAATGTAGTTTACAACAAAACGCATACGAATTCAAAAGAAATCAATGTGGATATCAGTGCTCAGAAAGAAGGGATTTATTTGATCAAGATCGTTTCTGACAAGAATAAAATCTTTACTGAAAAGATCATCAAAAGGTAATTAATAAAAGAAAATTTATATTTCACAGCCCCGGTAGCTTATGGTTTCCGGGGTTTTTCTTTTACTTCATGAAACAGTTTTTAAGCGGCTTTTCCAGGGCCGGAAAAATCTAAAAATGTGATAATGAATTTAAATTATGAGATCAAAATCTTCAGAATTTATGATGATATTTTTCAAGCCGAAATGTCTTTTAATAAATTTATAATTGTTATGCTTTTTTAATTAAATAGAAAAATGGAATTATTTTTAAATAATTTGATGTAAATTATTATATAGATGGGAATTATTTGTAGATTTGCGACTTTATTAATCAATATGAAAAAAGTAGCTCTACCCCTTCTGTTTGCGGTCTCTACTATCTTTCCTTCCATATTGTCTGCACAAGATAATGAAAGACTGATAAAAGACTATATTTCTCAAAATAAGCTCCGTGACTATAAAAAGTCTGATCTTAACAACTTCGTTATTGATAATGTTGATGCTTCAAAATCAATGAACGGAAATGTTGTCAAGTTTCAGCAGGTCTACCACGGACTTCCGGTGTATAACTCTGTTGGAACCGCTTTAATTAAAGACAATAAAATTGTGTATTACACAGATAATTTTATTAAAGATTACAACAGTTCCGCTTCTGTAACCGCTGCCATTACTAAAGGTGTAGCATTACAGAAAATTGCAGCTGATCTCGGGAAGCCTGAGATTTCAGATTTGCCTGTAATGGCTTTTTTTGAAAAAGGGCCTGAAAAAATGACCGCTGCAAAACAGCGCCTTGTATACACCCGAGAAAAAACAGGAGATTTGAAACTTGCTTATGAATATTTATTACATGAGCCTAAAACAAGCAATCACTGGAGCTATCTTATTGATGCGAATACCGGAAGTATTCTGAAAAAATCAAACATTACCTTGTCGTGTGATTTTTCAGAAGGAGCATTCTCGCACAGTGAGAACCACATCGCCGTGTTGCCTGAAAATATAAGCTCGTTCCAAACCAATCAAAATAATTTCGTCATGCTGGCTCCCGATAATGCCAGTTACAATGTTTTTGCACTTCCTATCGAAGCTCCGACATTCGGATCACGGTCTATCGTGAACAATCCATGGATACTGGCTTCTTCCCCTGAAGGATGGCATTCAAACGGAACGACCCATTACACCATTACCAGAGGGAACAATGTGTACGCTTATGATGATAAGGATGATAATGAATATACCTTTGGAACTTCACCCAATGGTGGAAGTACAAGAAACTTCGACTTTCCTTATAATCCGGCGGCTTTAACATATACCAATTTGTCGGCAGCTACCACCAACCTTTTTTATATCAGTAACATGGTTCATGATATATTTTATAAATTAGGATTTACCGAATCTGCAAAAAACTTTCAGAACAATAATTTCGGAAACGGAGGATTGGATGACGATGAAGTTTTTGCGCAGTCACAGGACGGAGGCGGCTTCAATAATGCCAATTTTGCACCGTATCCCGATAACTACAATCCGGTGATGCAGATGTACCTTTGGTTAGGTTCAAACCGCAAAGTCTTCTATAAAGCGCCTTCGGATGCGGTGGGACGAATTGTAAATGCCGGCGTGGCAGAGTTTGGCCCGACACTGAACGATGTAGGAGTAACCGGGAATGTGAAACTTGCCAGTGTAATCAATGCCTGTTCATCTTTACCTGCTGGAGAACTGGCAGGGAAAATAGGTCTGGTTGAAAGAGGTGGCCCGTCAACATGTACCTTTGCGGTTAAAGTGAAAAATGCTCAGAACGCCGGAGCAGTGGGGGTGATCATTTATAACAATTCTACGAATGGTTCAAGCCTAATCAATATGGGCGGTACCAACAATACGATTACGATTCCGTCTGTACTCATTTCAAATGCTGAAGGGGAATACATTAAAGGTAAACTCGCCGCGAATACTGTAGTAGATTTAGATTTGAGAGCAGATACAAAATATGACGGAAGCTTTGATAACGGTATTGTAGCTCACGAATATGGACATGGTATTTCGAACAGACTAACGGGCACCGGATCAGGCTGTCTTGATACCAGTATCACGAAGGAACAGATGGGTGAAGGGTGGTCTGACTTTTTTGCTCTAATGCTCACCAATAAACCAGGGGATAATGCTTCTGTACCGAGAGGTATAGGAACGTATGCTGTAGGGCAAGCCATTTCAGGGACAGGACTAAGACCGAAAAGATATTCTCCTGATTTATCAGTTAATGAATTCACATATAATGATACCAACGGATTGGAATATGATAATGGTTTTGATATTGTTCCGGATGTCCATTCCATAGGTTTTATATGGGCAACCATGCTGTGGGATCTTCACTGGCAGTATGTCGCAAAATATGGTTACTCTTCAGATGTAACGGCAAACGCGACCAATGGCAGCACAAGAGTCTTACAGCTTATCACAAACGCTTTGAAACTCCAGCCTTGTTATCCTACGTTCATTGATGGAAGGGATGCGATACTGGCAGCAGATCAGGCGGCTACACAAGGCGCAGACCGTTGTATGATATGGAGAACTTTTGCGAGAAGAGGTCTGGGAATCAATGCTTCTGCAGGAGCTTCTGATGATATCAATGATCAGCAAGCCAATTTTGATGTACCAGCCGATTGCGTATTGGCGACGGATGAAGTGCAAACCGTGAAAAATACATTCTCTATTTATCCTAACCCGGCCAAAAATGAATTCTTCATCAATTTCCCTGCTAAAATAATGGGGAAAGTAAGTGTTGAAGTTTATGATATGTCCGGCAAATTAATATTATCTGAAGATAAAATTTCTCCGGATGCAAAAAAATCAATTTCTACCGACAGATTGATCAATGGAACCTACCTCGTAAAAGTGCAGGGAATTGGAATCAATGCTTCGTCAAAATTAATTGTTAAAAAATAAGATCAGCATATCTTAAAATAAGGTTCCGGCGCAAGCAAAGCTTGCGCCGGAATTTTTTTATCTATAATCGACATATCAATTTCTTTAACGAAATAACCGTAACTTTGCAGGCTTTTAAAAATGAATCATGCAGAAGAAAAATGTATTAAAGGGAGTATTGTTTGTAGGAATCGGAGCAAGCATTTACGGCATGCTGGCTACCTTTGTGAAACTCGCCTATGAAGAAGGGTATACTACCTCGGAAGTCACTACCTCGCAATTCGTGTTAGGTTTAGTGGGCTTGATGATATTAAATTTTATCCAAACCATAACTTCCAAAAAACCACTTCCGTCACCAAATTCCCGGGAAATACGAAATCTAATGCTGGCAGGAACATCTCTGGGATGTACAAGTTTATTTTACTATATAGCGGTTCAGTATATCAATGTTTCTATCGCCATTGTTTTGCTGATGCAGTCCGTTTGGTTCAGTGTGGTGGTTGAAAGCTTTATCACCAAAAAGTTTCCCAATGCAAGAAAAATCGTTTCAGTCTTGATTGTTTTATTGGGAACGGTCTTCGCCACCAACCTTATCAATGCGGAAATTAAGATTGATCTCAAAGGAATTTTCTGGGGGCTGATGGCTGGAGCCTCGTATACATTAACGATGTTTTCGTCAAATAAAATCGCTACGCATCTTCCGGTTTTCAGGAAAAGTATGATCATGCTTACCGGCGGTTCGGTGGTCATTTTTTTATTCCTGATCTTTGCCCAATTGGGGCCGCTTCATTCGGAAAATTTAAAAACTTTTTACCTCAATTTCACAGAGAATACGGATCATATACATACCTTCAGATATTCAATATTATGGAAGTATGGCTTTGTTCTGGCTTTATTTGGGACCATTATTCCGCCGATTTTATTTAATATAGGTTTTCCCAATGCCGGGCTTGGGCTTGGAAGTATTGTTTCATCCCTTGAGTTGCCGGTTTCCGTGACAATGGCTTTCGTATTGTTGGGCGAAAAAGTAGTATTCATTCAATGGGTAGGCATTGCTTTAATTCTTTTTGCAATTGTCTTAATGAACCTTCCCCCTAAAAAAGAACTTGCGGTGGTGTAATATTTGAAGAAACTTACCCTGAAATAACAATAAAACTGTTTCTTTATTCAATTAAAATAAATCTTATGAAGTATTTTAAAAATATGATCTGCCTAATAGTATTGGCTCTATCGGGGATGCTTTCTGCACAGATAAAACCTCTTGACGCTGAGCTTACCAATTACGAATATCCTTTTGAAGTACAGTTTCTGGAATTCAGATCTCAAAATAACGACCTGAAAATGGCGTATATGGATGTACATCCGAAACAGCCAAACGGAAAAACCATTACATTGCTCCATGGGAAGAATTTTAACGGAGCATATTGGGAAAAAACGGCAAAAGATCTTTCAGATAAAGGTTTCAGAGTCATAATTCCTGATCAGATCGGTTTCGGAAAATCTTCAAAACCCCAAAATTACCAGTTTTCATTTTCACAGCTGGCAGAAAATACGAAGGCAATCTTGGACAAACTCAATATCGATAAAACGATAGTCCTGGGACATTCAATGGGAGGGATGGTAGCCACCAGATTTACCCTTTTATATCCGGAAAGAGTACAGAAATTAATCCTCGAAAACCCGATCGGGTTGGAAGATTATAAAATCTTTGCCGCCTATCAGAACATCGACCAGGCCTATCAGTCGGAATTAAAAAATACCGCAGAATCTTATAAGAATTACCAGCTGAAATTCTACTACGACAACAAATGGAACCCGGAATACCAGCCGTGGCTTGATCTGATCGCAGGTTGGACGCTTCATGAAGATTATCCGAAAGTGGCCTGGGACGCAGCGCTTACGTCTGATATGATTTACAATCAGCCGGTATGCTATGAATTTAAAAATATTAAAGTTCCGACCCTTTTAATCATCGGAACAAGAGACAGAACGGCCATCGGAAAAGACAGGGCTCCCAAAGAACTCCAGCCGAAAATGGGACAATATCAGTTACTAGGCAAAAAGACACGACAGGAGATTAAAGGTTCTCAGCTTGTGGAGCTGGAAAATGTAGGACATATTCCGCACATAGAGGTCTACGATAAATTCTGGAGTGCTTTATATGGTTTTATTAAATAAATCATTAAAAAAAACTACGGCTGCCAAGAATTTGGCAGCCGTAGTTTTTTTAATTTTAACGAAGATCAGGAAATAAGTTCCATAATCTGTAAAGCAATCTTGAGCGCTTCTGTTCCATCGGCTATTGAAACTTCCACGTTTTTATTTTCGGTAATGGAATCCGCAAAAGAGTTCAGCTCGTCCAGGATTGCATTATTGGGTTGAATATCCGGATACTCGAATAGAATCTGGTTTTTCTCACCTTCAGCATTCTCGATGATCATATCGAATGGAGTCGGATCTTCAGGAGCGTCTTTCATACGGATAACTTCCGCTTTTTTCTCCAGAAAATCAACGGAAATGTAAGCGTCTTTCTGGAAAAAACGGCTTTTTCTCATCGCTTTCATAGAGATCCTGGAAGTCGTAAGATTGGCGACACAGCCATTTTCAAATTCAATTCTTGCATTGGCAATATCGGGGGTTTTACTTACCACGCAGACACCGCTCGCATGGATGTTTTTAACCTTTGATTTGGCAATACTTAGCAGAATATCAAGATCATGGATCATCAGATCCAGAACCACGGATACATCGGTGCCACGGGGATTAAACTCCGCCAGCCGGTGAATTTCGATGAACATCGGGTTTTTAATGTATTCCTTGGTCGCAATGAAAGCGGGATTGTATCTTTCAACATGACCTACCTGCGCTTTGATACCTTTTTCAAGACACCTTTTCAGAATGTCTTCAGCCTGTTCAAGAGTTTGGGTGACCGGTTTTTCAATGAAAAAATGAAGCCCTTTATCAATTGCTTTTAAGGCATAATCGTAGTGGTAAACCGTCGGCGTTACAATATCGAGCATATCGATCCGGTCAAGCAGCTCATCAAAGTTTTCAAAATATTTATATCCGAATTCCGCTTCCAGTTTTTTTCCGTTTTCAATGTCTTTATCATGAAATCCTACAAACTCATATTTCTCCGATTGGTTGAGAAGTCTTAAATGTATTTTTCCCAAATGTCCGGCACCTACCAAACCTGCTTTTAACATAGCTGTATTAAATTTTCGTAAAGATAAGAATTTTAAAGAATGATCGAGAGATGATAGGTTTTAGGTTGATAAATCGTGAATGTTTTTTTACTTTTGTAAAAAATTACTACCTGAAATTTAAACTGATTTTAAATGGCGCAAGACTCATTTGTACACAAAGGGAAAAGAAAGATTTTGGTGGAATATCTCAGGAACAGAATCGGAATATCGGACGAGCTTGTACTTTTGGCGATGAATGAAGTTCCGAGGCATCTTTTTATAGAAAGTATTTTTGAGGATTTTGCTTACGAAGACAGGGCTTTCCCTATTTTGGCCCATCAAACCATTTCCCATCCTTCCACGGTGGCCGAGCAGTCTGAGCTTCTTCAGGTGAAAGAAGGCGAAAAAGTACTGGAAATAGGTACCGGATGCGGCTATCAGACGGCTGTTCTTCTGGCCATGAAAACGTTGGTATATACGGTGGAAAGGCAGAAAGATCTTTTCGATTTTTCTAAGAAAAAATTCCGTGAAATGGGACTTTATCCTAAATTTCAAAGTTTTGGTGACGGTTTTGCGGGGCTTCCCACTTTTGCTCCTTTTGATAAAATTATCGTTACCTGTGGGGCTTCCGTTTTGCCTACAGAATTGCTTAAACAGCTTAAAGTCGGCGGGAAAATGGTAATTCCGCTGGGACCTTCCGACGAACAGGTCTTGTACAGGTTCACAAAAGTATCTCAGACCGAATTTGAAAAAGAAGAGTTCGGAGCCTACAAGTTCGTCCCGATGCTTGGAAATACAAATTTATGACTTAAAATTTACAGCGAATTATGGAACGCCTCATGGATTTATCCTGAGGCGTATCTTTTGGTGGTTTGCTTTTTGATGAATGATCAGCATCTTAAAATTTCAAATAATTAACAATGAAGGTATTTATCAATAAAAGAATTCCGGAAAACGGAATCAATATGCTGAAGGAAGCCGGTCTTGAAGTTTTTATCCCGGATCACGAAAATTTGTCCCGTGAAGAATGGATCGGATACTGCCAGAGCCACGACATGATATTGAGTGTGGGAGCAGAATTTAAATTTGACAAGGATTTCTTTAATGAATGTCCTGATATAAAAGCAATTGCCCTGTATTCCGTAGGTTTTGATCATGTAGACATCCTTGAAGCCACCAACCGGAAAATACCGGTCGGAAATACGCCTGATGTTTTGAGCAAGGCTACTTCAGATGTCGCTTTTCTTCTCATGCAGTCAGTAGCGAGAAGAGCCAGCTATAATTTTGACAAAGTAAAATCAGGAAATTGGGGCGATTTTGATCCGCTTCATGCTTTGGGCCAGGAACTCTATGGGAAAACATTAGGAATTTTCGGACTGGGCAGAATAGGTTTTGAAATGGCAAAAAAATCCAAGACCGCTTTTGATATGGAAATCATTTACCACAACCGCCACCGGAATGAAGAAGCAGAGAATGAGCTGGGAGCCAGATATGTATCTTTTGATGAATTGGTTTCCGGATCTGATGTGTTAAGCGTTCATGCCAATTTTAAGCCCGAACAGAAAGAGCTGTTTAATGCTTCTGTATTCGAAAAAATGAGAGAGAATGCCATATTTATAAATACCGCACGGGGAGGTTTTCATCATCAGAAAGACCTTTATGATGCGCTGGTTGCACATAAAATCTGGGGAGCTGGTCTGGATGTCACCAACCCTGAACCCATGTATAAAGATGATCCTATGTTAGAGCTTTCAAATGTCTGTGTTCTTCCCCATATCGGTTCCGCAACGGTAGAATCCAGAAACGGAATGGCAAAAATGGCTGCAGGAAACCTGATCGCTGTATCGAAAGGAGAAAAGATGCCTGCCTGTGTTAATCCTGAAATATATTCTTCAAATCTTTAATATCTTGGAATTATTTTTGTTTAAAGTAAAATAACACTAAATAATATTAATATGATACCCGAAAACAGCGAACAGGAACAGGAAAGAAGACTGGAGCAGAGAGATTATAAGCCCAGTGAAGATATATTCAGCCAGGAAGAGCATGTCTCATTAGACGGAGACGGAAAGCCTGTCTTTAATGAGAATACGGATGATGATACTTTAGACAAAGGACTTGATATTCCCGGTGTCGATGAAGAAGCGGGAACCGATGATATCAGCGAAGATGAAGAAAACAGCTACTGGGGACTGAGTGACAATGATGATGATCACGAAGAACAAAATGATGATTTAATACGATAACTTTCGGCCTTACCTTAGCGGTAAGGTTTTTTTCTTCATACTACCATAAGATGTTTCTACTACCTGACAAACTCTGCGGCAATTTTTACCGCAGAGTTTTTATTAAAAGAATATAGCAGAACCATCATATCCCGAAAGCCAACAATCGCTAAATTCAATTAATATCATTATTTTAGCAAAAACTAATTTAAACTTAATTATGACGAAAATTTATTCCCGGATATTTCTGTTTTTTATGTTCTTTTTATCTCTCAATCTTCTGTATGCACAGGATAAATATGTAATGGATCCTAATTTCAATGCTGCTTTTCAGAGTAATACGCATTTCATTGACGGAAAACAAATTACTGCTACTATCGCACAGCCGGACGGCAAAGTAATTGTCGTTTATGATACTTATGAATACATTATTTCTGGTACTGCACAGGTTGTTTCAAAAGTTGTGAGAATCAATGCGGACTATACGCTTGATACTTCATATAATGCCGGAGAATTCGACGGAACGATCAGCAGCATTGCCTTGCAGAACGATGGGAAAATAATACTCGTTGGAACCTTTAAAAAATACAATACAGACAATTCTTACAACATCATAAGGCTGAATTCCGACGGTACCAGAGATACAGGTTTTGTCGTGGGATCAGGATTTAATTATTATCAGTATGCGGATCCTAAGACACCACGGAAAATAAGAATTCAATCCGATAACAAGATATTGGTTGCCGGAAATTTCTGGTCCTATAACGGAATTACCAAAAAATACATCATCAGGCTAAATACGGATGGATCTATAGACAATACCTTTACCTTTGATAGTAATTATTATGACAGTGAAGTAAAAGACTTTGATCTGCAGCCGGATGGTAAAATTGTAGCGATGTATTCAGCCAAAGTAGCGAGATTCAATACGGATGGATCTGTAGATAGCAGTTTTTCTACAATTGGAGGAGGATCTTCGACAGAATTGAGTGGGCAACTCTATTGTATTGCGGTAAGAAACGATGGTAAAATATATCTGGGTGGAAGGTTCGTTATTTCACTAAACAGACAATATATTGCTAGGTTAAACGCTGACGGAACCCTCGACAGTACCTTTATTCCGAAGAAATTTTTCAACCAGTACTGGGAAAATGAAGAAAGGTACGGAATTTTCTCATTTCTTATCCAGCCGGACGGAAAAGTGCTTGCCGGCGGAACTTTCAAAAAATATGGGGCTGATCAGGCGGCCGGAATTTTACGTCTGAACGAAGATGCCACCCTTGATACCACTTTCCAAGGTGAAGTAACACCGATGATCAATGGATATTCTGATCAGGATGTCATCAGTAATCTGAGTTATTATACCGACGGAAGTATTTTGGCATCAGGAAATATCAGGATGTTTAATGAGATTGCCGTTAATAATATGGTAAGATTTTCTTCCAACGGAACTATTAATATGGCTTTCCGTAATGTCTGTAAAGGATTTGACAGAGCCGTTCATAAGATCTTTGTACAGCCTGACGGGAAGATCATTGCAACAGGATATTTCTTTTCTTATAATGGATTTACCGGTGACCGCATCATCCGTCTCAATGCCGACGGAAGTGTAGACGAAACCTTTAAGGTAGATACTCATCTCTATATGCAGACGAGTAGTTTTCCGGTAGATATCCATTTTCAGCCGGATGGAAAGATTTTAATGGGTACGAACGGGGTGATATATACTTCAGGACTCGGTGCATTCGGAGGTGCTGTCATAAGGCTTAATAACAATGGCTCTCTCGATACCTCGTTTTTCAGCCTTACGGGCACTGATATAGGTTTAGAAGGATATATGGGTAACTTTATTCTGAAGGGAGACGGCAAGGTAGTGGTTCCTAACATGTACAGGTACAATTCTACGGTAAATCTAAATTACGAAATAACAACACTGGACACTGAGGGCAATCTTGATAATAGCATCACCTATCAGAAGCCGTATTCGGAAATCAGGTCTTTAAAATTACTGCCGGACAGCAAAATCCTTCTTACAGGGAAAAATGCCAACAGTTCAAAAAGAACATTGGGAAGGCTTCTACCAAATGGAACGATTGATCCCGGTTTCTTTCAGGATTCGTCCCAGCCGGATATTATCGCATTCTATCCTACACCGGACGGTAAAATACTGACACTCGGGAACACAGCTACAGCACACAGGATTTCAAGATTCAATAATGACGGAACACTTGATGCTTCATTCATTCAGCCAACATACCCTATTCCCGGGAGTCCTCTGGAGCAACAGCCGCTCGAATTTGAGAATAATGGGAAATTCTTCACAACAGTCCTCAAAGCTTTCGATTCCAGGAATTTGGTACGACATAATGCCAACGGATCTTATGATACATATTTTGATATTGGATCCGGATTTAGCATGAGCCATACCAATTATTACGGAGATATTGTAGGCTCCATTAAGAAACATAATGACGGATTTCTGGTAGGGGGTGAATTCAGTGCTTTCGACGGACAGTATGCTAAAGGAATTACAAGACTTATTCCTCAGAACTCTCTTAATGTCACAGAGCCAAAGATCAGCAAAAAAAATCTGATCTATCCTAATCCTACCACAGGTATCATTAACATGAAAGGTGAAGGATACAGTCAATACGAAGTGACAGACCATTCGGGAAGAACAATCATACCATTAACTAAGATACAATCAGTAATTGATGTCTCACATCTTTCGACAGGTATTTATTATCTTCTTTTGAAAAACGGAAAAGAAACTTCAGTACAGAAATTTATTAAAAAGTAGAATTAAAGAATATGACATTCCAGGAACAGATACAGCAGGGTATTCCGGGCACTTTGCCGCAGCCGAAACCTTATGAAACGCAGATCAACCATGCGCCGAAGCGGAAGGAGATTTTAGGAGAGGAAGAAAAAAAACTGGCCTTGAAAAATGCGCTGCGTTATTTCGAACCTCAGTCTCATGCAGAGCTTTTGCCGGAATTCAGGGAAGAACTGGAAAAATACGGAAGAATCTATATGTACCGTTTCCGGCCCGATTATGAGATGAAAGCAAGACCGATTTCAGAATATCCGGGAAAATCCGAGCAGGCTAAAGCCATTATGCTGATGATCCAGAATAACCTGGATTATGCGGTGGCACAACATCCGCACGAACTGATTACCTATGGTGGAAACGGGGCGGTGTTCTCCAACTGGGCGCAGTATCTTTTAACCATGAAATATCTGTCGGAAATGACGGACGAACAGACGCTCGTGATGTATTCCGGCCATCCGATGGGATTGTTCCCGTCACATAAGGATGCGCCGAGAGTCGTAGTAACCAACGGAATGATGATCCCGAATTACTCCAAACCGGACGACTGGGAGAAATTCAATGCCTTAGGCGTAACGCAATATGGGCAGATGACGGCGGGCAGCTATATGTACATCGGTCCGCAGGGAATCGTGCACGGAACGACAATCACGGTGCTGAATGCTTTTAGAAAGATCAACAAAGAACCCAAAGGCGGATTATTCGTCACTTCAGGATTGGGTGGAATGTCCGGTGCCCAGCCGAAAGCAGGAAATATTGCAGGCTGTGTAACGGTTTGTGCAGAAGTAAACCCGAAGATTACCAAGATCCGTCACGACCAGAAATGGGTGAATGAAATCCACGAAAACCTCGATGAACTCGTAGCCAGAGTGAAGAAGGCGCAGGAAAATAAAGAAACGGTTTCCCTGGCCTATTTAGGAAATATCGTGGAGGTCTGGGAAAAATTTGACCAGGAGAATTTAAGAATTGATATCGGTTCAGACCAGACTTCTCTGCATAACCCGTGGGCTGGCGGATATTATCCTGCCGGGCAGAGTTTTGAGGAATCCAATAAAATGATGGCGGAAAATCCTGAACTGTTTAAAGATAGAGTACAGGAAAGCTTAAGAAGACACGCTGAAGCCATCAACAAACATACTGCCAGAGGAACCTACTTCTTCGACTACGGAAACGCTTTTTTACTGGAAGCTTCCAGAGCCGGGGCCGATGTAATGGCGGATCACCCGACATTAGGAAGAGAATTCAAATTCCCTTCTTATGTGCAGGATATTATGGGACCGATGTGCTTCGATTACGGTTTCGGGCCGTTCCGTTGGGTTTGTGCCAGTGGAAAACCGGAGGATCTGCAGAAGACTGATGAAATTGCCTGTACGATATTGGAGGAAATCCAGCAGAACTCCCCTGAAGAAATCCAGCAGCAGATGAAAGACAATATCCAGTGGATTAAGGGCGCGCAGGAAAATAAGCTGGTGGTTGGTTCGCAGGCCAGAATCCTGTATGCTGATGCCGAAGGAAGGATGAAAATCGCCGAAGCCTTCAACAAAGCCATCAAAAACGGAAAGATCGGACCGGTAGTGTTGGGGAGAGATCACCACGATGTTTCAGGAACCGATTCGCCGTACCGCGAGACTTCCAATATTTATGACGGTTCCAGATTTACCGCAGACATGGCCATCCACAATGTGATCGGCGACAGTTTCCGCGGGGCAACCTGGGTGTCTATCCACAACGGAGGCGGAGTAGGCTGGGGTGAAGTAATTAACGGCGGCTTCGGAATGCTGCTCGACGGTAGCGATGATGCCGACCGAAGATTAAAATCCATGCTCTTCTGGGATGTCAATAACGGAATTTCCCGCAGGAGCTGGGCTCGGAATGAAGGCGCGGTTTTCGCCATCAAAAGAGCCATGGAAGCCGAACCGAAACTGAAAGTAACGCTGCCGAATTTCGTGGATGAAAGCCTGTTTTAATAAAATTCCACTCCCTCGGAAGGGTGGCAAAATTTGAAAAATTTTGACAGGGTGGTTTGATCAGAGAGTAATAGAATTAAAGCATACCCGGAAGTTTAGACAGAATAGCAAAACCTGCCCAACGGCAGGTTTTGTCTTTGAAGATCTCATGAATCGGTAATCGATGGTTTTATTTTGGTCCTTTCAAAGTGATGCCCAGGGACACCACAGGCTTGGTAAGTTGAGCTCCGTCGATGTTGCGGCCGTTTCCAAACACAAATTGATAGCCGACCCGCGAAGTTAGGTAGATCCCTACATTTTCTTTGGTGATTGTCCCCAGCTTGTAGGAGGCGTCTAACCCCGGCTGTATATTGAAAAACAGATCACGGCTCAGTCTTCGCGGGGTTTCGTACTGATTCACAAACCATAGTCCATCGATTTCACTGTAAGTGCTTTTGGTGTAAGTCTCATCAGGATTTACCAGGCTGAAGAAGTACACCCCGGTAGAAATATAAGCGCTTAAAGAAAACTTTTCCTTTTGGATAAGATCATTTTGGGCCAGTGCGTTGAATGTCGTATGAAAAGACCTCGTCCGGTCAGCCAGATATCCGAAATTATCCGAGTGATTCTGCTGGGTATAAGTCAGTACGCCACCCAGTGAAATGCGGTCGTTGATGTAACCCCGGGCGTTCATGTGGAAGGCCGGTGCGTATCCCCTTAAGGCCGGCTGTAATTCTAACCCGCCATAAAATGCGATATGATCCTTTTGTGCAAAAAACAGATGGCAGCTTACAAATAAGCCTAAAATACAGAGTGTTTTTTTCATGCTAATTATTTACGGTTAAATAGGTAATGAATCTTTCTGTATTAAAGACGGCGAAAAGTTGGAATGGTTGCCTCCACTCTGTCAAAGTTAAAATCTTTGACAAAGTTTTAAAAAGAAGAAAACCTGCCTTCAGGCAGGTTTCAGATTATTTATTCTGTGAAAGTTTCTCGAGTTTTTCAATCATTTCTTTCTGCTGTTGAAACATTCTCTCATAAAGCTCAACGATTTTTGTGGAATATTATTAATTAGAAGCTTTAAACTAGCATTAGAGAGGGAAATTTGGCACCTGATAAAAATAATTTTCAGAGAAAGTAAGACGGGGCGGTTTCGGTTAATAGGCTTCAAAAAGCCTTTGAACTACATCCAATCTGTGATTTCACTCAGCAAATAATAGAGGAATTGCAATCAAAATTTTTGAGTCTATTCGTTAAATATTGATGCCTTACATCCTTTTACGTTTTGCTTTTTTATTTTTCGTGGTGACCAGAATTACGCCGTATTGTGCCTGTGAACCATATAAAGCGGTTGCATCATTTCCTTTCAGGATATTTACGGTTTCGATGGATTGGGGATCTATTTCTTCAAGGACCTTTAAAGGAACAACCTTCTTATCGACGACCAAAAGCGGCTTCACGGAGCTATCGGAAACAAGGCTGCCACCGCCAATTCTGATCGTATTTGATGAATTCGATGAGGGTAGATTCACCGTGAGGCCTCTTACGGGTTCAGCCGGCTTAGTGATCTTATCTTCCTGCTTCCCGTTAACGACATCTTCCGAAACAACCGTTCCCATTCCGGTGACCATGGATTTTTTAACTGTTTTGTAACCGGTCATCATCACTTCCTGCAGGGCTTCTGCCTTCGTGGTATCCTGAGCGGTCGTTTGTTGTCCGTGTACTACGATCATCCCTCCGGCTGTCAGCATACATCCCGCTGCAAATTTTACAAAAACGGAATTGATATCGGAATACAGGAGATTCCGGTTGAGTTGCATTTCGTTGAAACGACCGCAGATATCATCTTCCGGACGGGAAAAAGCTTTCAGAACTTCCTGATCAGAAGATCGCGTAAAATCTCTCACGGTTTTTGAACATACGGCACAGAACCTTCCCTTTTCCTGCGGAGTCATATTCTCCCAGTTTTCGTGGCATGGGTTGGATATTATAATTTTCATGGATTATTTTTTTATTACGTTATCGTTCTCGTCCTACTTTTTGCTTTCAATGATGATGACCCCGTGCTCGCCGGATTTGCCGTATTTCTTTCTGGCACCTTCTCCGGTAAGGATGATGACGCTTTTTACCTGTTCGGGTTTCAGCCGCTTCATTTTTGCTTCGGAAATTCTTTTATCGTTAAGCATAATCATGGGTTTTACAGACTCGTAATACTCTTCGCTCGGCATCCCCAGGACAAGCGTACGGCTCAAGAGAGTATCATTTACCATTTCAATACCGTTGATTCCTTTCTTAAAATCTATTTTCTTCACTTCTTCATCTTTCATCTGCTGGCCGTTCACCATGAAGACTACACCACTCAATGCAAATAATCCGAAAGTCAGGGTACTGATCACCGAAAAGCTGAGATCCCTTCCCAACTGTCCTGCCGTAAACCTCCCGCAGATTCCAGGCTCTGATTTTATCTGATCAATAATTTCCTCATCCGGGGAAGCCGTAAAATCCCTTACGGTTTTTGTACATACGGAACAGAATCTTCCTTTTTCGTCAAGAGCCATAGCATCCCAGTTTTCATGGCAAGGTCTGGATATTTTAATTTTCATAATAATCGCTTTTCTATTATAGATGCATGATCCGTGAAAAAGGTTGGAAAGAAATGAATATTTTTTAAATACTAAGCCGTTGAAATAATTTAACAATATGTTTTTGAATTTTAAAATTCTGATTTTAAATCCAATAGAAAAAAGCTCATTGCGATCAGCTACTTAATATTTTTTACCCTGAAAAAAATTCCGATATTTCGGCTTCAAAACAGTTTCCAACTTTTATTACTGCCATGAAAGAAGAAAGCATAAACCGTCTGAATCATGTATTTTACAACTTAAAAACGGAAGAGGAAAAACTCAGAGACAGCCTGGCCCGGAAAAAAAGCGAAGAAGACCTTTTTCTGGAGGGTTTCAGAACATTATGCAAAAACTTTATTGATCCGAAAATGCAGGAATTCCGGAGAATGCTGAAAGAGAACAAATTCGGAAGCAAAATATCTTTCGCAGAAGAAACTGCAAACGGATTGGGAATTCTTGCCCAGCCTCACATTAAATTTCAGATCTCAAGAAATGTTGATTCTAATTTCTATGCGAACGATAAATTTCCGCATATTATGTTTGTGGCCGACAAAAATTTAAAAAGGATCGGCATTCATCTCGACACTATTTTTCAGAACGGAAGCGGCACGGCCTTCCTCAAATCCGACTTCTATACCCTGGAAACCCTTGATGAAGACTCCATCGAAAAAGAAATTGTCGATGCCCTTGAAAAAATACTGGTTAACCGTTGAGATCTAACCATCGGATAAAGAAATATCAAGCCGGTAGCCCATAAAAATTTCCGATTTTTATTCTTACAAGTTCTCTTTTTGAAAAGCGTAAAAATCCCCTTTGTGACTTATGTGTTAAAATTTTTTAAACCACAAAATAGCGCAGCATATAAAAAACAATTGGCTCTCCTGAGGAAAGCCAATTGCTGTCATTCTATTGATTTACTTAATTTCAATAAGTCTCGGTGCCTGTTTCTTTGCTTTTTCCGTTTTCGGGATGATTAGTTTCAGAACACCGTTTTCATACTTCGCTTCAATGTGTTCTTCATCCACCACATCCTTGGCAAGCTCAAAGCTTCTTTGGAATGACTGGTAGCTGAACTCCCTTCGGGTGTAATGATCTTTGGATTCTTCCGTTTCATTCTTTTTAGAGGATGAAATCGTCAGAAGGTTGCCGTCCAGGGTAATCCGGAAATCGTCTTTCTGCATTCCAGGTGCGGCGACTTCTACCTCGAAATGATTGTCATTTTCCTTGATGTTCACCGATGGAACGGTAGTTAAGGTAGAAGAAAAATTGGTGTTGCCCCAGTTAAAAAGTTCGCGGCTGAAAAAGTCATCGAACAGGGTACGTGTTCCGGCAGGGAGCAAGCTGCCGTTGTTTCTTTTTACGATTGACATAACAAACGAATTTTTAAGGTTAAACAATAATTTTAATGATCGTACTCAAATATTTTCAAAGGTTGTGCCAGAGCTATACAGCTGAAATCTTGTCACTTGAAATGAAAAATTGTCAGTTTTGAACGATAAAATTGTCAGATTATGGAAATCCGTAATTTCCTGATGATTTTAACTCTTATTTTTGATTAATATTAAACTATTTCTTTGATAAATAAGTGGAACAAACAACTGCTTAAACTTTGTCAAAGACTTTCAGCTTTGACATAGTTCTACTGGTGAAAATACCGCGGATCGGGGTATTGAAATTCAAAATTCAGTTCCGAGATCAGCTTTTCCGGGGAAATGATCCTCCCTTTTTCAGCGCGTTTTCCGGAATATGGAAGACCTTTCTGTTCGTAGATGACTTCTTCTTTGCCGGGATGAACAGGTGCCACAATATTGTACACTTTTGCGGTTGAACGCTGTTCCAGCATTTTTTCGATCACGGAACAGATATCTGCATAATGAATATGGTTCACCAGCTGATCCAGCTTGGAGATGTTATAATTTTTCAGCAGCCTTTCACCGCCCATCAAACCACCCAATCTCAGAATATTGGCCTGTGGAAATTTTTCCAGGATAAAGCTTTCACTTTCCACTTCCGTTGCGGGCAGATCGTTTTCCGTAAATTCTTTCTCGGTATCCGCATAAACACCCGTGGAGCTTGTATAAAAAATCTGTCCCTTAAAATCGCCGATAAACCGAAGCAGGTTCTGCCGTTTTCCCGTCATCGGAATTTTAGAACCCCTCAGTCCCGAAAAAGGAACAGCAATGATGATCCCATCCAGTTCAGAAACTATTTCCCAAGTCTTTATTTCATCATCTGCTTCATCAGGAAATTTTACCAGAGTTACATGATAGCCTTTTGCTCTCAACCCATCCAGCTTCGATTCCGTGGTAGTTGTCGCAAAGATTTCATAATTTTTTGACAGATGTTCTGCCAGATGATTTCCCAACCAGCCACAGCCGATGATTCCCAGTTTTTTCATTCTTAATTTTTAGATTTGATTGTATTTTAAGGCTGTAAAGATTTGTAATTTTCTTCAGGATCCTGATAGTTTTGAAGAACACGAATAATATAAACGACTTCACCCTCAACTTTATAAATGATTGTATTATGTCGGGTTAAAATGTATTTTCTAAATTCGGTATCTTCAAAGCGTGAAAATATCACATTATCGGAAGATATAATTTCCATGGCCCGGTCATATTTTTCATAAAAATCCGATAAAATATTAAATGACCATTTTCTGAGGATATATTCTTCTATGTTCTTAAGATCAAGGTCAGCACTAGCTAATATTTCGATCCGCTTCATCCCTGTACCTTTTCATTCTTTCATTCCTTTCAGCTTCCCAAACTTCGGAAGATATGGTTCTGCCTGCTTTAATATCCTCTTCGCTTTTCCTTAATGACTCTATAATTTCCTCTTTCGTTTCATTGCGCCAATCCTTAACTTCTATCGTTTTTGAGATCACCAGCAGCTCTTCCGGGGTAAATCTTTTTTCTTTCAGCTTCTTGAAAAACGTCGGTTTTTTAATCCCGGATTTTTCGATAATATAAGACATTTTGAAAGGTGAATTTTTAATGATCTCATCGATATTATTCTGGATCTCGATGAATTTTTCTATTTCTGCTATCATTTTTATTGTTTTTTTAGTGTCATTTTATGATACAAATATAATAAATTATCGCGAACCAGGAGAAATATAATTAGCAGAATACCCATAAAAAACTCAGCCTTACCGCTGGGTTTTTTATGGAGCAAATCATCTGAAGGATAAATACAGATGCCTGCTTTTGTTTGCATAAGGCTGATTTTTGTCGATGACCATTTGCTGTATTATTAAAAACATCTGCCTTTCAAGCTTTTATTTTTTTAAATTTGAATTCATTCTTTATGATGACAGAATTAACACGGAATTTCAACGTACTTGCCCAGGAGTTTAAAAAATCCAATGCCTCGAAAGAAAGCATTAACAAGCTTTATGATCTGGTCTATGAATTAAATGGCAGAGACCGGAATATTGAGGAAAACTACATTCTTGCCAGCACCCACTGGCTATTAGGCAACCGCTATGAAGTAGAGAAGATCCTTGAAAAAGTATTGGAATCATGCGAAGGCAGACAAAAGGAAAGACCTCTGAAACTGCTTCAGGAGATCCTGAATGAAAACCCCAATCTTATCCGCAAAGACCGCATATATCGTGATCTGCGGGATGCCGAAAAAACAAAAAAAGCACACACTCTGTCCTTTGATGATTTTACCACCAGGCTGGACCACGAAGAATTCATTACTTCCATATCCGGAATGTAAAAAATATCGTGATATTCAATAAATATGTAGAAACAAAATCCATCGATATATTCTCGAAAAAAAAACCTGATGAACTCTCAATTTTAAAGCTTATCTATCATTTTGAATGGCTGGCAGCCGTAAAAAAGGACCTGATTGCGTTTTATGAAAAAACCGAAAGCGATTTTAAGATTGAACGTAATGGCACCAAATGGTTTGACGGACTTGACATCTGGGAGGTCTACCTAGTGATCACCGAAGAAGGCATTATGGAAACCGATCTGCTGGTACAGGATTATTACAATCACAATTCAGGATTTTGCCTGAGTCTCAAAAATGATGTCATCACGGATCTTGAATATGACCCGATTTTATAAATCATTCACGATTTGGATACATCATTCGTGGATCAGGCTACTTTTAAAAACCATCTTCTTTCCATCTTTGTACCATCATTTAAAACAAAAAAAATATTAAAAAATGGAAACAAAAAAAGTATGGTTCGTGACAGGTGCTTCAAAAGGTCTTGGGTTCGAACTGGTAAAAAAATTATTGGCTGAAGGATATCAGGTAGCCGCAACAAGCCGCACAGTGGAAGCTTTAACATCAGCATTCGGAGCGTCTTCGGAAAATTTCCTGCCATTGAGCATGAATATTACGGATAATGGTGACGTAAAATCTGCCATCGAAAAAACCGTCGGTCATTTCGGAAAAGTAGATGTCATCGTAAACAATGCCGGCTACGGACAGCTGGGCACCCTGGAAGAACTGAGCGATGAAGAAACGAGAGCTAATTTTGAGGTTAATGTTTTCGGAACTTTAAACGTGATCCGAAATGCCATGCCTTACCTGCGTGCACAGAAATCAGGGAATATCTTCAATATTTCATCGATAGGAGGCTATTACGGAGGTTTTCCGGGCTGGGGTGTTTACTGTTCCACGAAATTTGCGGTGGCCGGCTTTACTGAAGCGCTGGCAGAAGAGGCAAAAGATTTCGGCATTCATGCTACGGTTGTTTATCCCGGCTACTTCCGTACAGAGTTCCTTACTAAAGATTCTTTAAGAACGCCTGCCAACTCTATCGAAGCTTATCAGGCCGCCAGAAATTCTGAAAAAACCCACCTTGATGAGATCAACGGGAACCAGCCGAATGATCCTGTAAAGGCAGCTGATGTGCTGATACAGATCAGTAAAGAAGCGCATCCTCCGGTACACCTGTTGCTGGGTGTAGGCACGCCGGAATTTTTGGATAATAAGATTAAAGCGATTACTAAAGATGCGAAAGACTGGGAAGAGCTGACGTTGTCAACAGGGATTTAAAAATTAAAAATCAGGATTTAAACAAATCTTATCTATTCACAGCTTTATACTTTTAAGTTGATCTAAAAGTATAAAGCTTTTTTATTGATCAGAATAAAGAAAGCTGGATCGGTTTTGGAGGCGAAGGTTTCTGTGCGTCCCCAAATACCGTTTTCCCGCCAAACCGCCACGAATTCTGCCGTTCTTCCTCGATCACTTCCTGGATATCGAAATCGGGAGTAAAATCTTTCTCGGTTTTTAAGACAATATCGTGAAGTTTGTTGATGGTTCTCAATTTATCCGAATTTCCGAGTTTTGATTTCTCGATTCCTTTTCGGATCAGGCTGATGCTTTCATCATACACATTGACCGGAACGGGAAACGGATGTCCGTCTTTTCCGCCGTGGGCAAATGAAAACCGGGCAGGATCGGTGAACCTGGACGGTGCCCCGTGGATAACCTCACTCACCAACGCCAGAGACTGCATGGTTCTTGGCCCTACTCCTTCCAGCATCAGCAGGTCTTCGAAATTCTGCGGCTGCTGTTCGCGGGTAACGTACAAAAGTGCACCTAGACGCTTAAGATCGACGTCGGAGGCCTGTACATCGTGATGTGCAGGAAGAATAAGCCTGGCAAAATCACTCATGATTTCGGCAGAATCCGTATGGGAGATGTCAAGAATCCCTTTTCGGTTTCCTGAAGCCTGGGAATCGGTAAGATTCATAATTTTACCTCTGGAAATCCCGTTGATTCCTGTATGTGGTTCTTCCACGAAAGATTTTATATTTTCGGAATGCCAGTGGTAGCGCCTTGCGGTACTGTCGGATTCATGCATTCCCTGCTGAACGACACTCCAGCTTCCGTTATCGGCGAGGATGAAGTTGTGGAGATACAGCTGGTAACCATCCTGTACGGCGGTATTATCTACTTTTGCGGAAAGCTTGCTGGCTTTTACCAGTTCATTTCCATTGAGTCCTGTTTTATCGGCGATCTTAATGAGTTCGGAAGGGGTTTCTCTGGAAAACTTCCCTTTTCCTCCGCAAATGTATAGTCCGAGGGATTGGGAATTCGGGTTTATCGAGCGTTTGAGGGCGCCCATCACAGAAGTTGTTATTCCCGAAGAATGCCAGTCCATCCCCATCACCGCACCAAAACTCTGAAACCAGAACGGATCAGCAAGTCTTCTCAGTACCTCATCTTTTCCGTAGTCAGTAAGAATAACCTCAATGATCGAAAGTCCAAGTAAAGACATGCGTTCATACAGCCAGGGCGGTACTTTGCCATAGTGAAGCGGTAAATCTGCGGTTCCTGAACGTTTCATTGTATAAAGGTACGGTTTATTGTGAAAGGATCAAAGTCCAGTGAGTGGGGTTGAGATCAGGTGAAAAAACGTAAAGCCCTGCGGGATTTCCTGCAGGGCTTTAGTGTAGCTTTATTTACTAACGTTATTATTTTAAAGCGGCTAATGCAGCTTCGTAATTCGGCTCGTCTGCAATTTCGCCTACCTGCTCGGTGTAAACCACTTTATTGTTCTCATCGGTAACAATTACGGCACGGCTTAGAAGCCCTTTCATCGGAGAATCGGTAATGGTTACTTCATAATCATCTCCAAAAGTACTTCTGAAATCAGAAAGTGTCTCTACATTATCAAGACCTTCGGCTGCACAGAATCTTCCCAGCGCAAACGGAAGATCTTTAGATACATTGATGACAACGGTATTTTCCAGTTCGGAAGCCTGTTCATTGAATTTCCTTGCTGAAGAGGCACAGGTCGGCGTATCAATGCTCGGGAAAATATTGAACACTTTTTTCTTTCCTTCGAAAGTTTCAAGGGTTTTTACATTCAATCCCGAATCCACAAGGGCAAAGTCTCTGATCGTTGTTCCTACTTCCGGCAACTGTCCTATCGTGTGCACTTCATTTCCTTTTAAAGTAATTGTTGTTGACATAATTCTTTTTTTAATTTTTCAAATTTAAATAAAATACGAAATTATTCACTCAATTGAAGGTTAAATTAATCTTAAAGTGGGAAAATCTTGGCGCCTATTCATGCAGAAAGATTAATTTTTAACTAAATTTGTGAGTCTTAAAAAATCAAATAATAAATAACAGTATAATGTCAGACAAATCAAAAATCTATTACACCCTTACGGATGAGGCTCCGATGCTGGCTACACATTCTTTTTTACCGATTGTGAAAGCTTTTACCAAATCAGCAGACATTGAGATCGCAGTTCCGGATATCTCTTTAGCCGGAAGAATTTTAGCCAACTTCCCGGAATTTTTGAAAGATGATCAGAAAATCGGTGATGCTTTGGCTGAATTGGGCCAGCTGGCTACCCAACCTGATGCCAATATTATAAAATTACCTAATATCTCAGCTTCCGCACCTCAGCTTGATGCTGCTATTGCAGAGCTTCAGGCTAAAGGTTTTGCCGTACCGAATTATCCTGCCGAGCCGAAAAATGATGAGGAAAAGGCAATTAAAACCAAATATGCCAAAGTATTGGGAAGTGCGGTAAATCCGGTGTTAAGAGAAGGAAATTCTGACAGACGTGCTCCGAAAGCCGTTAAAAACTATGCAAAAACAAACCCTCACCGAATGGGAGACTGGGCTTCAGACAGTAAAACCGATGTTGCCCACATGGAAAGCGGGGATTTCTACGGAACGGAAACGTCCACGACATTGGAAAATGCTACAAAATATAAGATCGTTTTCAAAGGAAATGACGGTTCTGAGAATCAGCTGAAAGATTTCGCTTCTCTTCAGGCCGGAGAAGTGATCGATTCTTCCGTAATGAATTTAAATGCATTGAAAGCATTCGTTCAGCAGGCGATTGATGAAGCTAAAAGCAGAAACGTTCTTCTTTCCGCACATCTTAAAGCGACGATGATGAAAATCTCCGATCCTATTATCTTCGGGGCGATCGTAGAAACCTTCTTCAAAGATGTTTTCACTAAATATGCTGAAACGTTCAAGTCTTTAGATGTTAATCCTAATAACGGTCTTGCCGATCTTTTCGAAAAAATAAAAGGAAATGCCCAGGAAGCTGAGATCAAAGCCGATATCGAAGCTGCTTTGAACAATGGGCCGAGAGTGGCGATGGTAAATTCTGACAAAGGAATTACCAATTTCCACGTTCCTTCTGATATTATCGTTGATGCCTCTATGGCTGCTTTGGTAAGAGGCGGCGGTAAAATGTGGAATAAAGAAGGTAAAGAGGAAGATACCGTATGTATCATTCCTGACCGTTCTTACGCAGGATTCTATCAGTCGGTGATCGATGATATGAAAGCGCACGGAAAACTGGATCCTACAACGATTGGTTCTGTACCGAATGTTGGTTTAATGGCTCAGAAAGCTGAAGAATACGGGTCTCACGACAAAACTTTCCAGGCTGCGGCTGATGGAACGATTGAAGTGCAGGACGAGAACGGAAATGTTCTTCTTTCTCAGAAAGTAGAAAAAGGAGATATTTTCAGAATGTGCCAGACGAAAGATGCACCGATCCAGGATTGGGTGAAACTGGCTGTAAACAGATCAAGATTATCTGATACCCCTGCGATCTTCTGGCTGGACAAAGGAAGAGCTCACGACAGAGAGATCATCAAAAAAGTTGAAAAATATCTTAAAGATTACGATACCAACGGTCTTGACATCAAAATTATGGATGTAAAAGATGCGATGACCGAAACTTTAAGAAGAGCAAGAGAAGGAAAAGATACGATCTCCGTTTCAGGAAACGTATTGAGAGATTATTTAACCGACCTTTTCCCGATCCTTGAGCTGGGAACTTCTGCTAAAATGCTTTCTATCGTTCCATTAATGAACGGTGGTGGTTTGTTTGAAACGGGCGCCGGAGGTTCTGCTCCGAAACACGTAGAGCAATTTGTGGAAGAAGGCTATCTGAGATGGGATTCTTTAGGTGAATTCCTTGCTTTACAGGCATCTTTGGAACACCTTGCCCAAACCCAGGGAAATACAAAATCACAGGTTCTGGCTGATGCTTTGGATGAGGCAAATGCTAAATTCCTGGCTACTGATAAATCACCAGCAAGAAAAGTAGGACAGATCGACAACAGAGGTTCTCACTTCTATTTAGCCATGTATTGGGCGGAAGCTTTGGCGAATCAGACTGCTGACGCAGAGCTGGCGGCTCAATTTGCTCCGGTTGCCAACGCAATGAAAGAGAATGAAGAAGTTATCAATGCTGAATTGATCGGTGCTCAGGGTAAACCTCAGGATATCGGCGGATATTACAAAACAGATAAGTATAAAACGTATGCTTCCATGAGACCAAGTACGGTTTTAAATGAAATCATTGACGGAATTTAATTTCAGATTGATATATAAATTGAAAGCTCCTTTTTTTAAGGGAGCTTTTTCATTTTCTTAAATATTAATATCAAAAATAGTTTTCACAAACAACAATAAAACGTTCGATATATACGTCTTTATGACAAAGGAAGAATCTAAATAGTACTAAACAGATATTTACTTTAACTTTTTTCGCTCTGAACATCACAAAGAAGAATAATTTAAATTTTATTCTCCACAATCACTTTCCGGTGCTCTCTACCCCAATTAATCATTGCACCGATAATATTTCCAAATGTTCTGCAATATTCGGTAGGCTCATATTCAATCAAAACCGGAGTTTCCGGATAAACTGTACGTTTTACCAGCTTGTTCATTTCCATTTCCTTCAACTCCTTTGAAAGCATTCTTGTTGTAATCCCGGGAATGCTCCTTTCAATCTCACGAAAACGTCTGTTGCCGTTGCATAGTGAATTAATGACAGGAATTCTCCACTTTCCTCCTATAAAATACAGCGTGTCCTGTAATGCTCGTAGCTCTTCGGTTTGATCTCTTTCCATACCTGCAAGTTAATTGATATAATTGATGATACTGATATACTCTGTTATACTGATTACAAAAGTATATCAATTTAAAATAACTTTGTTCAAAATTAAAAAAATGAATAAATTCAGTAACAAATTAGCCGTCATAACAGGCGGAAACAGTGGAATTGGGTATGCAACCGCAAAAGAATTAATAGAAGAAGGAGCAAAAGTAATCATCACCGGAAGAAGAAGAGAAGCTTTAGAAAAAGCGGCGGAAGAATTGGGTGCTGTTCCGTTTGTTGCAGATCAGGGAAAACTGGAGGATATCGAAAATTTAAAAACAGAAATAGAAAATCAATACGGAAAAGTTGATATTTTATTTATTAATGCCGGAATTACCGGAACTTTAGGATCAATTGAAAATATGAATTCAGAAAATTTTGACAATGTAATGGATATTAATTTCAGAGGAGCTTATTTCACTTTAAGCAAATTCATTCCTTTACTAAATGACACAGCATCAGTTGTATTCTTATCATCAAATGTTGCCACAACTTACAAACCCAACAGTTCGGTATATCAGGCGAGCAAAGCTGCCCTAAATTCCATTGCTAAAACAGCAGCAGCAGAATTGGCACCAAGAAAAATTCGTGTAAATGTGGTAAGTCCGGGACCTACAAAAACGGAAATTATGACGAAAGCCGGTCTTGATGAAAAAACCTTGGAAGGTCTTGATGAATGGCTGACAAATCTAATTCCATTGAAAAAAATGGGAACGGCAGAAGACGTTGCCAAAGCTGTAGTTTATTTATCAGATAATACGGTGGCAAGCTTCATGACAGGCACAGAGATTATTCTCGATGGCGGAATGATTTTATAAGTATATTTTATTATTTTCAACAATAAATCCTCCCGTAATGAGAGGATTTATTGTTGAAATAGGTAGTAGAAAAATTTAACTGAAATAAAAACCTAGTTAAGCATGGGCTTTTCTTAATTTAATCATGCTTAAAATAAAGAGTCCTAAAACCCCCAGCACGAAATATCCTTCTGCCACTTCAAGCTGAATCTGAGGTTTAATTACCGCTACAATTCCATAGCTGATAGCGGAAGTGATGATGAAGGCTACCCCACCGGTGAGACCGCCCGCAATTCCGGCCGAATTCGGAAATCTTCCGATACAGTAGGAGAAATAATTATTGAAGATAAATCCTGCCGTAACGTGAATTAAGAAAGCAAAAGCTACCAGGCTGTAGATATTATTAGAGAAATACGAAGCCACAAACATCAGAATAATTAAAAACAGCTGGATGAAATTGGCATACCGTATTTTAGGGAGAAATGCCTTATTGATCATTGCTTTTCCTAAAAATCCGCCACTCATCCAGGCAAATCCCAGAATCAGGGAGACGTAGCCGGCCACCACTTCAGAATATCCCATTTTATGTTCAATAATAAACGATCCGCAAAGATTGAAGAACATAATCATCGAATAGCTCAGCCCGCACATGATCATTCCGTAAAAGAAATCTTTAGCCTTAAACATCATATTGTATTCTTTAATGAGAAACTCAATGTGAAAGGGATTTCTCTTTTTCAGTGTTTCCCCGGAAAAGATAAACTCTAAGCATAAAAGCAATAAACTATATCCTGCCAGTACATAAAAATTCGACTGCCATCCGAAATTTTTCTGTAGATATCCTCCGATAAATGGTGCGATGATAGGACCTACCGACCAGACGATCGTCATAATACTGAGATAATGTTTCCGTTCTTCCCCCTCATAGACATCGACGAAAAAAGCCCTTTTCGCCACCACGGCAAATCCGGAAAGTACGCCCTGTACAACGCGCATGGCGTAAATCACAAAGATATTATGCGTAGTCGCAGTAATTAAAAATGATACGACAAACAAAGCGAGGGAAAGCATCGTAATTTTATACCTTCCGAATGAATCTACAATACTTCCGGCAAAAAACTGCGTCAGGCCGTAACTGATCAGGAAGATGGATAGTGTAAGCTGAATATTGCTTTCCGGCTGATGAAGCTCCGTAGCCATACTTGGCATCGAAGGCAGGTAAATATCTGTAGCCAGCCCCGACATGGGAATGACCGCAAATGCCAGAATTGTCGCAATAAATTTATTTTTTTCTTTAAGTGTAACCATGCTTTTGTAAAAATGTTCCTTAAAATCAGATTCCCGACAAAACATCGGGAATCTGAATGGGTTTTATTCTAATTGTTTACTAATTTCATTCCTCCTTCACTGTATCTTTCTCCCACATTCGGATATTTTTTAAGAATGGAATCTATCGTTTCAAGATCCTGCTGAGAAAGTTCAATATGGGTAGCGGCAATGTTTTCTTCCAGATACTGAATACGCTTGGTACCGGGAATCGGAATAATATCTTCTCCCTGGTTCAGCACCCAGGCCAGTGCCAGCTGAGTTCCTTTTACCCCTTTAGAATGAGCCAGTCCATTGATCTCTTCAGCCAGTTTTTTATTGTTCTCAAGAAATTCTTTCTGGTATCGCGGTAACGATTTTCTGAAATCATCATCACCGAAATTCTGCGCTTCGTTGATGTTTGAAAAAAGTCCTCTTGCAAGCGGAGAATAAGGTACCAAAGTAATCCCAAGCTCTCTTACTGTCGGAAGAATCTCTTTTTCAATATCTCTTGTAAGTAAAGAATATTCGGATTGCAATGCCGTAATCGGGTGAATTTTATTTGCTTTTCGAATAGATTCTGCGGAGGCTTCCGACAATCCAAGGTATTTTACTTTTCCTTCTTTTACCAGTTCGGCCATGGCTCCTACGGTTTCCTCAACCGGAATATTCGGATCTACTCTATGCGCATAATACAGATCGATCTCATCAATTTTTAGTCGTTGAAGGCTCAAGTCAACTGCCTTTCTGATCCATTCCGGGGAGCCATCGAAATAAGTTCCGGGAGATCCGCTGTGACCGGCCTGTCCGTCTTTAAAACGAAATCCGAATTTAGTGGCGATAAAAATCTTATCCCTGTTCGGAACCAATACTTTTGAAATCAGTTTTTCATTATCACCATTGGCATACATATCTGCAGTATCCCAAAAATTCACCCCCAGATCCAACGCTTTGTGAAGCGTACTGATACTTTGCTGCTCATCTGCCGGACCGTAGGCAAAGCTCATTCCCATACATCCGAGGCCTATGGCAGACAATTGTTTTCCTGTGTTTCCTAATGTTCTAAATTTCATGATCGCTTGTGATTTAAATTTACAGTACAAAATTAGGGTATGCTTTTACGGATTTTCATATAAAATCCAAACAAAGAATTATAAAATTCAAACAACTGCCGTTCTTACCGCATTGGGTGACGTTCCGGTCTGTTTTTTAAAGTAATTGGTAAAATAAGCGGGTTCTTCAAATCCCAGTCCGTAAGCAATTTCTGAAATATTCCAGTCGGTATGCTTTAATAAGGCATTGGCTTCCTGGATAATTCTTGAGGAGATTTGCTGGCTTGTGGTTTTCCCGGTAATTTCCTTTACGGAACGGTTCAGGGAATTCACATGTATGGAAAGGCTTTCGGCATAATCTACAGGACTCTTAAGACGCAATGCTCTTTCCGGACTGTCGATGGGGAACTGTCTTTCGAGCAATTCCATAAATAAGGAAGCCACTCTCTGTGAAGCATTCTGATAAGGTTCAAAACTTTCTGCAGGATGCATTTTCATGGTTTCATGGATCAGAAGATGAAGATAAGCCCTCAACATGTCATATTTGTGCAGGTAATCCGACTGAATCTCATTCATCATTTTAATGAAAATATCTGCAACGGTCTTTTGCTGATCCTCATCAATAAAAAACACCGGCGTACCTCCGATTTTGAACAATGGCGACTCCTGAAGGGTTCCGAGCCTGCTTCCGTCATGAAGGAACTGATCGGTAAAGAGACAGAAAAAACCTTTCTGGTCCTTATTTTCCGCCTCCCACGAATAGGGGACCAGCGGATTTGAAAACAACAGAGCCGGCCGATCGACGGCAATCCACTTATCAGCATAATGGAGTTTTCCTTTACCGATGATCAGACAGATTTTGTAATAGTCGCGCCTGCTGTAAGGCGTAATGAGAGAGCAATTTTCCCTTGAAAAAACATTAAAATGCCCTAAACCCGGTGTTTTTACACATTCCAGTCCGATCCGTCGGTAAAAACCATGTACTGTTTCGTTTGATTCCATGAATCAAAATTATAAAATTCAAACAAAATAATTTTAAATAAATAATTTTAATAGATAAAATGAAATGACTGATCTCCAGACCAGCCATTAATCATTAAAACGAAGTAAATTGTTGATATTTGCACCTGTTTCTCAGCCCACATGCTTTTAGCTTTCGGCCAATGGACCTTAAAAGTTATCTGTATTTCTCCTGTAGCAGACCATCGGGTTTTCGCCTTTATAGTAAAGACTTTTAAAGACTTCATATTTTTCTTTTCCCAGAATAGTTTCCATTTCACCATATCTGTCGGAACTCCATTGATCAGGATTATTGGCATCGCATTCCAGGAATTATAATCCCGGTAGCGCTCATTAAGTTCGTAAAGCCTCATCGCCTGTGTTGCAGATAATAGGAGATCCTGCACGACAGAATCCCAGTTGATGTCGGTAATGCTTTTTCTGTATCCGTTATAAAAATGATCAGATTGTGTGTATGCCGATCCGTAAGCACCGGTAAGTATGGCTGTCAGTAAATCTGCCTTCATCCTGTTTGTTAGTGTAAATTATTTTGAGATTCTCAATTACAGTGCCAAAGTATCACCATATTTTTAAACATCTACTGTATAACGGCATTAAGTCACAATATGTTGTAAAAAATTATAAAGAAACATTAGTCTCAATTTAAATTCGTAATTTTAAAAGAGGAAAACTCTCAAAATCATTTTGTTAACCCCAAAAATCCAAGTACTATGGAAACTGTAAAATTTGAAATAACGCCTTACCAGGATGAATTACAGATATTAATAGACGGACAAAAGGCAGGCTATATGTCTATTGAGGTGGATGGAAGGCTGCTTATTGTTTATTATACCAAACTGGATGAGGAGCACGAAGGAAAGGGTTATGCCAAACTATTGCTGGATGAGCTTGTGCGGTATGCCGAAGAAAAAGACCTTCTGGTAGATCCGGAATGCGATTTTGTAAGGCAACAGTTTGAAAATCATCCTTCAAGATACAGGGATATCTGGCATGCCTGATTATTCGGTATCCCACCATTTTTCAAAATGATAATCCTGCCCATTGAGGTCAACAGGCTGTCCGATCATGGGAGTAAGCACCGATAAATTCCGGTTCTTGGCAAGGTTCGTGACTTTCTGTAAAGGTTCGTTCCAGGGATGTAGGGCGAGGGCAAATTTTGAGGAATGTACCGGAATAATATTTTTCGCCTTTACCTCAATACTGGCCTGAATAACGTCTTCCGGCAGTGCATGAATATATTTCCAGGCTTCGTTATACTGGCCGTTTTCCATAATGGCAAAATCAAACGGACCATATTTTTCACCAATCATTTTAAAATGAGTGTCGTAACCGCTGTCTCCACCCAGGAACAGCTTTTTGGTTGGTGTTATCAGAACGTATGATGTCCACAATGTGACATTTCTTTTCATTTTTCGTCCTGAAAAATGTCTGGCCGGCGTAAAGATGATTTGAATATTATTTTTCAGATTCACTTCCGTTTCCCATTCTTCTTCAATAAGCTGTTCGGTTGTATAGCCCCATCTTTCAAGGTGTGCCCCAACACCCAAGGGAAGAATAACTTTTCCGACCCTGTTTCTGATTGCTTTAACCGTTGGATAATCCAGGTGGTCGTAGTGGTCGTGGGTAATGACGAGGTAATCGATGAACGGAATATCTTCCGGCTTAAAATTATCGGATCCCGAAAAAGCTTTATTAAAAAACCTGAAAGGCGAACCGTAGGAACTCAGCACCGGATCTACAAGAAAAGAAACGCCATTGGTCTGTATAAAATAAGAAGAATGTCCAAGCCATATAAAAACATCCTGATGTTTAGGGATATTCTTAAGATCTGTATGGAAGGATGGGATTTTATAAGAGGGTTTGAGATGCGGGTCCTTTTTATCAAATAAAAAATTAAACATCACTTTCGGCATCGAATATCCTTCAGCAAGTGCCGGAGTATCATGCAGATTCTGGAACTGTTTGTTTTTATAGTATCTGGAATGCTGCATTCTCAGAAGCCTTTCTCCTTTTGCTTCGGAACCGAAAACCTCCTGTCCGGTAATCATAAAGTATAAGGCAATAATGAGTATAACTAAAATAATAAATCCGTAAATCATTTCTTTAAATGGATGTTAATTTGTAACATTATATCACAAGACGGTTGACCCGACTAAAAACCTTTATATTTATATGAAAATATTACGCCTTTTTTCAAAACTTATCCTCTAAAGCTTTATTTTTGAAATAAAAAACAAAAAGTGCAGAAAAATTATTTCTTCCTGCTTTTTCTTCTGCTGATAACCGCCTGCGGATCTGTACGTAAACATAACGAACGGCAGAATATCTGTATTCCGCCCGAAAAATTGAAAAAAGACGTAGATTTTGCTTATTCCAAGATTAAAGAAATGCATCCTTCACTTTTCCTTTATATCTCCAAAGAAGATCTGGATCGTAAATTCGACAGCGTAAAAAACACCATCAATACACCTCTTACCCCGCTTCAGTTTTATTTCAAGCTGCAGCCCGTGGTATCAGATATCCGGGAAGGCCATCTTTCGCTCAGAATCCCTTCCAAAATGATCACTAAAAAAGAAATCAAAGCCCTCGAAAATAAAAAAGGAATGTTCAGCCGCTTCGAATATTATGTAAAAGATGACCGGCTTTTTATCATCAGGAATAAAGATTCCATTGAAAATATAAAACCCGGAACGGAAATCATTTCCATTGACAGTACGCCTGTTTCCTATTATATTGAAAGGTACAGAAAACTGATCAGCACCGACGGATTCAATACGACCTTCAAGCCTTATTTCCTGAAAGATCTGTTCTTCAACTATTATGTTGCCGAAAAAGGATATCAAAATTATGCGACGATAGAAACCCTGTTCAACGGGGAGAAAAAAACCTATACGCTGACAAGAGAATCAAAATCTGAAGATGATCTTAAAAAAGAAAAAGAGAATAAAAAAAGAACCGAAGAAAAAAAAATCAATGATTATGTGGCTTTCAGCGATTCTTATAACAGAAATTTCAAATTTCTCGATGCAGACAGCTCCATTGCCTACATTAAAGTGAAAAGTTTTTCGGGAGATTATTCTGCTAAGTTTTACAAGAATGCCTTTGAAAAAATTAAAAATGCCCGTGCCTCGTATCTTATTCTCGATGTAAGGAATAACTACGGTGGCTCGCTGGAAGAAATCCATAAGCTGTATTCTTATCTTTCTCCCGAGCCGTATATCCTGATCAAACCGTCTGAGGTAAATTCTGCCACAACACCTTTAAAGACAAACTATTTCCGCAAATCCAATCCTTTGCAGTATACTTTTAAAACGCTTACCTATCCGGCTTTTTTCTTTGCACAGACATTCAGCACTTACAAGAAAGACGAAAAGTTTTATTACAAAATAAAAGCTGACAGGGTATCCAAACCTGACAAAAATGCCTTCAAAGGGAAAATTTTCGTCCTGATCAACGGCTCAAGTTTTTCGGCTTCATCCATTCTTACTTCCAAGCTTAAAAATGATAAAAGGGCAATCCTTGTCGGGGAAGAAACGGGTGGTGCCAATGACGGAACCGTAGCGGGATTTTATTCTTACCAGGTTCTGCCGAATTCGAAAATAGATCTTCCGATAGGACTTGTTCTCGTACAGCCGGATATTACCCCGACCCATACTAAAAAAGGCGTGCTACCGGATATTCCCGTAAATGAAACCATGGTAGACATTATTCAAAAAAAAGACCCTCAGCTCGACCGCATCCTGACCGAAATTAAAAACGAAAAGGCAAGAAATGAAAAATACAGGATGAAATAATGCGGAAAAACATTTTGAAATATTTAAAAATCATTGCATTTACAGGTATTCTCTGGTTAGTAATCCATTCATTATATATCATTATTGATGGAATCTCGGACGACGGAAAAAGTGCCGACATTGCCGTGATCCTCGGAAGTAAAGTTAATGAAGACGGCACATTATCAAAACGACTGGAAGAGCGTCTGAAAACGGGAGAGGAATTAATAAAAAAGCACAGAGTAAGAAAGATTCTCGTAAGTGGAGGATTTGGAAAAGAAGGATTTTACGAAGGCGATAAAATGAAAGAATTTCTTGTTTCCCGAGGGATTAATGATTCTCTCATTATAGTTGACAATCTTGGAAATACCACAAGAGCAACCGTCGATAATACTTTAACCTTAAGAAAACATTTCGCTTTCAATAGTATTATTGTGGTTTCCCAATACTTTCATGTAACCAGAACAAAAAAGCTTTTCAGGGAGAAAGGTTTTGAAAATGTGAGCAGTGTAAGCCCTGATTATTTTGAATGGCGAGATCTGTATGCTATCATCAGGGAGTTTCCAGCTTATTATACCCAATAAAAACGGCGGGCTTTCAGCCCGCCGAGTCTATTTTCTCAATTCGCTGACAAGGTTTTCGATCTGAGCGATATACTTTCCGTAAAATTTATGGAACCACCATTTCCCGATAAAAAACAGCATCGGCATAGCAGTAACGAGGCTTCCAATAAGAATGCCCGCAATTTTCAGATTTGAAAGAGGTACAGGCCTTGGAATAAACTCAAGGACTATAATAATTTCACACACTAAAAAAGGCACAAAACAAAGGTAAAAAGAAAGATAATACTGCTTATTGAGCTGAAACTGGTGAAGCAGGTCTTTCAGGCTGTCGTAGGTTCTCATCATCGGACTGCTCATATTTTTATACATGGTAAAAAACCTGCTGAAAAAAAAGAAAGTCACAAAAACCATTGATGCAATAAGAATGGTAATATAAAATTTAAATTTAAACGGTCCGGGAGAAACAGCGATCACAGCAAAGGCAAAAACAAAAATCCCTACCGTAGACCAGAATTCCATACGCATATTTTTACGGATTTTTTCCAGTGGAAGATTGATTTTATTTTTCTGCTCGGTACTTATTTCCGGGGTCTCTTCAAAGGAATCATCCTGATTCCAGGTATTTTTTAATTCGTCTATATTCATGACAATTGATTTTAAAATTATGATTTATTTGAGCTTAAGACATCTTTAAGTTTATTTTTCGCGCGGTTCATTTTCACCCTCACATTTCCTTCGGAGATTCCCATTTGTTCGGCAATCTGTTTTCCGGAAAAATCTTCAAGGTAGTAGAAAATAAAAGCCTTGTCAATCGGATTCAGCTGGTGAATGGCATTGTACATGGCATTCAGTTTTTCTTCCTTTTCATCGTTAAATTCTTCATGGGCGATTTTATATTCGGCATACTCACCGCCGGAAATGAAGCTTCTCTTTTTCTCATTTTTAAGGAAGATGATGGCTGTATTCAGGGCAATGCGGTACAGCCAGGTCGAGAATTCGCTCTGACCTCTGAAGTTGGGATATGCTTTCCAGACCTGATACGTGATTTCCTGGAAAAGATCATCACGGTCGTCTTTATCGTCCATATACATTTTAGAAATCTTGAAAATGATTCCTTTGTGCTTTTCAATTTTCTCTAAAAATTCCTGTTCTGTTGAGGCCATAATTTCTTACTCTCTGTGAGGTTAGTATTCTTCTTACAAAAATGTTACAGTTTGCGGCGAAAAATATTTAATCGGATCAAACTCTCAGAATATATGTATCAAATTATTCAAATGCTAAGGTAGGCAAAGGGTTTTGACATGCAATATTCTTTTCATCAAAGATTTTCTGACTGATCTTATGTTATTTATGGCTTAATATTTGTGAGCCATAGTGTACACCAAATACATATCAATATGCCTTTTATTACCAAACAGGACAATGAAAATGTCCAGCTTTACTATGAAGATTTCGGGTCGGGTCAGCCGATTGTTTTAATCCACGGATGGCCGCTTAGCGGCAAATCATGGGAAATGCAGATTCCCGTCCTTCTCGATCTCGGATACCGTGTTATTACTTATGACCGCAAAGGTTTCGGGAAATCATCGCCTTCAGCAGACGGATATGATTATGACGGACTTGCAGAAGACCTTCACGAAATCATTACCCAGCTTAACCTTAAGAGCGTAATCCTTTTCGGATTTTCCATGGGTGGTGGTGAAGTCGTTCGGTACCTTACCAATTACGGAACCCAGAATGTAGATAAAGTTGCCCTGATTTCATCCATCATTCCACTCGTTAAACAAAAAGATGATAATCCTGACGGAGTACCACAAGAAAAGCTTGACGAGATCATGCAGGCCCTGAAAACAGACAGAATTACCTTTCTGGAATCTTTCCATAAAGACTTCTACAATGTCGGACTGATTTCCAAAACAGTGAGCCAGAAACAGCTGGATTACGACTGGGCGATTGCTGCCTTTGCCAATCCGATTGCCACGATAAAATGTGCAGAAAGCTGGGCCAACACCGATTTCCGTCAGGAACTTAAGAACATAACGGTAAAAACACTCATTGTACACGGAGATTCCGATAATATCGTTCCGATTGATACGGCAGGAAAACAGGCTGCCCGGGGAATCATCAACAATGATTTCATGATTATCGATGGAGCGCCACACGGATTGAATGTAACCCACGCCGAAGAACTGAACGGCATCATCAGCAGATTTCTTACATCGCAATAAATATTCAATATATAAGTTTTGATTTCAATGAAAAATCCGCAGCACAACTTTGTACTGCGGATTTGTTTTTATAAGCTTATTTTAAATTTAATCCTGAATCAGCATATTTTTTTTTCATTCTAAATCATCTGTGCAAATTTGTGTAAATATGCAACCGGCTCATCAGACTCTCAACATAACGTCTTTGAAGCCATAATTACACCTTAAGATCTGTAAAAATCAGTGTACATCTGTGGTTAAATTCCCAATAAAAAATCTCTGATTTTTATCTAATATGCTCTTCTGTTTTCAATACGAATAACTTATCTCTGTGCCTTATGTGTTAATAAAGCACATTCATATAAATCAACGTACATCTGGAAATAAAGATCCGATTCATATCAATCTAAAAAATATAATCCGTGCTCAGGAAATTAGAATCATGATCCCTTACGATAGTGTTCAGAAGATTCTTGTTGGAATCCGTAACCTTCGCAGCCACCAGCGAACGAATTGAGAACGAACGCAATGCATCAAAAACAGAAAGCGTCCCTTCCGCACTGTCTTTTCTTCCCGTGAAAGGAAACACATCCGGACCTCGCTGTGCCTGACAGTTAATATTCACACGGCTCACAAGATTCACAAACGGATCAATCAGCTTAGAAACTTCCATCGGATCTTCGCTGAAAATACTTACCTGCATCCCGTGATCGGCATTCACCTGGTATTCGATCGGTTCCTCAATATTCTCAAACGGAACCACCGGAATCACCGGGCCGAACTGCTCCTCATGATACAGCTTCATCTCAGAATTCACAGGATATACGACAGCCGGAAAGAAGAAAGACTCTTCGATAAAACCTCCGTTGTCATTCAGCACTGTTGCGCCTTTTTCTTTGGCATCTTCCAGACATTCCTTTAAATAAGACGGTTTATTGACTTCCGGAAGCGGCGTGATCTTCACATCCTTTTCCCACGGAAGACCGGGCTTCATCGCAGCCACCGCAGCCGTCAGCTTTTGGGTAAATTCTTCTGCAACATCTTTCTGCACGAAGATCAGTTTCAATGCCGTACAGCGCTGTCCGTTAAAAGAAAGTGCACCTAATATACATTCGCTCACCGCTACGTCAAGGTCGGCGTTTTTGGTAACGATAGCCGCATTCTTTGCATCCAAACTTAAAATAGCACGTAAACGATTAACTTTCGGATGAAGTTTTTTCAGTCCGTTGGCCACTTTGCTGGAACCGATGAAAGCCAGCACATTCACTTTCCCGCTCTCCATGATCGGAGTGATGATCTCAGCGCCTTTGCCGTATAAAGTATTGACCGTTCCCGGCGGAAAGGCTTCCTTAAATGCCTTCAATAAAGGATAATGTGCGAGAACGCCGTGCTTCGGAAGCTTGAACAGGATCGTATTTCCCATAATCAGCGCAGGGATGAGCGTGGTAAATATTTCATTCAAAGGATAATTGAATGGCCCCATGCTCAATACAACACCGAGCGGTGCCCTTCTGATCTGTGCAATGGTACCTTCCGCCTGCTGGAAACGCGACGATTCACGATCAAGGTCCTTCAGGGCATCGATTGTCTGGTTGATATAATCTACGGTTCTGTCGAATTCCTTGGTAGAATCTGCCAGCGTTTTCCCGATCTCCCAAATCAGCAGCCTGATAATCACATCACGCTCTTTGATCATCAGGTACACAAATTTCTGCATACATTTGATTCTTCCTTCTACAGACATCGTGGGCCATTCTCCCAGCCCATTGTTGTAAGCTTTTACACAGGCATCAAGAACCTTCATGGCTTCGTCAGGCCCGATATTCGGAATGCTTCCGAGTAATTTACGCTCCAGTCCGTTTTCCTTACGGATGCAGACCGGTGAATAGATCTCCTGTACATCGCCGTTCCATGCAACTAATTCTCCATTAAGAAGATACTCCCGCTGATGGATTTCAGGCACTTTGTATTCTTCGGGGATTTCATTTTCGGATTTAAATATTTCGTGGAATGAAAGGTTGTTTTCTGAATTCATAAATTTTTATTTTAATAGTCTGATAAGATTTGAATATTAAAGGTAATTCTAAAATCTGACTTTAAAAAGAGTGGAGTCATAGATTTGTTCTATTTGGAATAAAATTAACATTCTGTTTTTGAACACTAAGTACGCTAAGTTTTTTTGAAATGATTGGGCATATTTAAGTTTCACAAAGCCGTTTCACTTAGATGAGACCACGGAGACTTATTGGAGTATAGTGAGGATTTATCTTTAACGCTAAAAACGCAAAGGTTTGGTTAAATGATGGCGATGATTTTCCGGGCGTAAAAGCGTTACACTCAGCAAATGAGCAAACTGTTTTTTTGAACTCTAAGCACGCTAAGGTTTTTTGAAATGATTGAGTATATTCAAGTTTCACTAAGCCGTTTCACTTAGAAGAGACCAGGGAGCCGTTTGGAGGTAGAGTCTGAGTAGAATAGTGAGGATTTGTTTTGAACGCTAAAGACGCAAGGTTTGGTTAAAGGATGGCGATGATTTTCTGCTCGCAAGGGTGTTTGACTACGTCGAATCATAGATTTCACTCAGCAAATAAGCAGAATGGTTTTGAACACCAAGCACGCTAAGGTTTTTTGAAATGATTGGCATATTTAAGTTTCACTAAGCGTAGGATTGCTCCGGAGGGGGTGTCAGAAATTCAGAGAATTTCTGACAGGGTGGTTTATTTAGCTATAAAATTTCTGCATTGCCATTTTAGCAAAAACCATCAAGATGTAAAACTTCTCTAACCTATTTTTCCAGTGTAGGAATCAGATGTTCCCATTGAAGCTGCCTGGCAAAATCGAGGGCTGTTTTTCCTTGAGCCGTTTTCAGGTTTTTATCTGCGCCGGCCCCGAGAAGAACTTCTACAGAAGACAGGTTTCCGGCAATGGTTTCCCGGTGTAAAAGGGTATAGCCACGATCATCCTGCTGAGTCAGTTCTTCCGGATGTTGACTGATAAATTTAATCAGCTCTTCACGCATATTAATGCTCATCGGATGTTCCGTGAGATTCCCAGGATTTTCTTTCTGACCGTTTACCACCTGGATATCGTCAAAGTCCCCGAAATCAAGCTGCCAGGCATGGTCGTGCGATTCTCTTTCTTCAGGAGACATCTCGGCACGCATCGCCTGAATGGTAAATCCGCCATAGGTTTTTGGCAAAGGTTCGGAAGAAGATGAAAATAATTTGGAAAGGCCTGTAGGTTTCTTTACACTTGGCGGAATAGCAAAAAGCCAGTCGCTGATCTCGTTTAAAGGAACTTCTACATAATCTCCAACCTGAATATTCGTAAGCTGATTGGGTTCATTGATGAGGTAGCCTCTTACGGTGTCGCCGTCAAAATCAATTTCGTTGATCCACATATGCTCAACCGCAGGAAATTCCGAATCGGGAAGGTCTTCTGAAAACGCAACCTTCACGCAGGAAACCGTAAGGGCAGGAATAATTCTGCGGTATTCCCAGGATTGTTCTCTCCAGAAATATTTAAAAGTTTGCTGTGCTTTTTGATAGGCTTCAAGCATTTTCGGATTTGCGCCGTCGGCAAAAAAAATGGGATTGTCTTCCATAGTATGTAATATTTGTGATGTATCCGGCCCATAAGAATGCCGGGTTTGGTGTGTCTAAAATAGTGAAAATAAAATGAGATCAGGTTTTAAAGCCAGGATATTTTATCTTAAACGTCTTTTATGAAATCTTCATACTCATAATAGAACCGTTCAAATCCATCCATTTTCTCCACAAAAAATTCAAAAATTTCCTGCCATGTATTTTTATTGAAAATAGAAACGCCATGCTTTTCTACCCAGATTCTGGCCATTACTTTCCCGTTTTCAAGGGTATAATATTCGTCTTTGTGAAAATCTCCGATGAAATCTTTCAGGATGTCTTCCAAAGACCAGATTTTTTCATAATAAGCATTTCTGAAGATCTCATCTTTCATCTCGATGTCCAGGGAGACTTCTGCTTTTTTATTATCTGCATAAAATTTGAACGACATATCCTTGATCTTGGTATCATACAAAAGCCACTTTCTTGGAAAAGATTTTCCAAAGGCCGTCCAAAACTCTTTCTTTAACTGCTGTGCTTCCTGTTTGCTAAACATACGTACAAAGGTAAAGAAAAAATAAGAGCCAGGTAAAAAGTAGAAAGAACCAAGTTGGTAAAGTGAAAGTGAAAGATGAAAAATTTTTTCCCATTTTTAAATCTTCCTTTTACTTGATTCTTTTGCCTTTTTACTTGGCTCTTCACACTTTTACCCTGGCTCTTCTGACGGTTCCACTTTTTTTCTTATTTTTGTTTCAATGCTGTCTAAAAAATCTCAATATGCGTTTAAAGCCCTGTCATACCTCGTAGAAAAAAGGAATGACGGCCCTGTACTGATTTCCGAAATTGCAGCACACAAGAAAATTCCTTTGAAGTTTTTGGAAAATATTCTTCTCGAACTGAAAAAAGCGGAGATTCTTGATAGCAAAAAAGGAAAAGGGGGAGGATATTTCTTTAAAGAAAATCCCGCAAATGTAAAACTGGCTAAAATAATTCGTCTGGTCAACGGGCCGATTGCTCTGCTTCCATGCGTAAGCCTGAATTTTTATGAAAAATGCGACGATTGTAATGAAGATCACTGCAGTCTGCACGATGTACTCATTGAAGTTCGGGATGCCTCACTGAATATTCTGGAACGAAAAACTTTAATGGATCTGGTCGATTAGCCGGATCCTTTTTTTGAATTATTAGTCTACTTTTTTGGTGGGATAATAATTTTATTGGATATTTGCAGTACTTCAAATGAATAAATTATGATTTCAAAAGAAGATGCAGAAACACTGAAACAGCTTTCCGCAGAGGAGGGATTGAAGTTTATTTCATCTAAATTCCCGGATACCGCTGTTTTTTCGACATCGCTTGGTCAGGAAGACCAGCTAATCACAGACCTCATTTTCAAAAATAAACTGCCGATCAGGGTTTTTACCCTGGATACGGGAAGGCTCTTTAATGAGCATTACGAATTACTCTCACAAAACAATTCCAGGTACAAAACCAAAACGAAAGTTTATTTCCCGGAAGCTTCAGATGTTGAAAAATTTGTCAATGAAAAAGGGATCAACGCCTTTTATCACTCCGTGGAAAACAGGAAAGAATGCTGTTTTATTAGAAAGGTTAAACCTTTAAATCGCGCCCTTGAAAACGCAAAAATATGGATTACGGGCTTACGGGCAGAACAGTCGGAAAACCGTGAAAATATGCCGGTAATCGAATGGGACGAAGAACGCCGCCTGTATAAATACAATCCGTTGATCAACTGGAACTATCAGCAGGTTTTGGTTTACCTTCAACAAAACAATGTTCAGGAACTTCCTTTGCACAAAAAAGGTTTTATCAGTGTAGGCTGCGAACCATGCACAAGGCCCATCGTGGAAGGCGAAGATCCTCGTGCCGGACGCTGGTGGTGGGAAAGTTCACAAAAGGAATGCGGCCTTCACGCGCGTTAATTCAAATTTTTTACATTCAAATGAATACTTATAAACTAGACTATCTTGAACAGCTGGAAGCTGAAAGTATATATATCATGCGCGAAATTGCCGCCCAGTTTGAAAAACCTGCCCTGCTGTTCAGCGGAGGGAAGGATTCCATTACCTTGGTGTATCTGGCCATAAAAGCTTTTGCCCCTATGAAAATTCCTTTTCCTCTGGTACATATCGATACGGGGCACAATTTTCCGGAGGCCCTCCAATTCAGGGATTATCTGGCCGAACATATAGGAGCCGAACTGATCGTGAGAAAAGTAGAAGACACTATTAAAGCTAAAAAACTGGCGGAACCCAAAGGGAAATTCGCTTCAAGGAACTGGCTGCAGACGCATACGTTGCTTGATACCATCGAAGAATTCGGTTTTGATGCCTGTATCGGCGGCGCAAGGAGAGATGAGGAAAAAGCCAGGGCGAAGGAACGTTTTTTCTCCGTTCGCGATGAATTCGGACAGTGGGATCCGAAGCTGCAGCGCCCCGAACTCTGGAATATTTACAACGGAAGAATCAACAAAGGGGAAAATGTAAGGGGGTTCCCGATTTCCAACTGGACGGAACTTGATGTCTGGAGTTATATCAAGAAAGAAAATATCCAGCTTCCCTCGATCTATTTTGCACACCACCGCGATGTCATCGAGTACGACGGGCAGCTCATCGCAGTCTCCGATTTTATCCAGATCGATGAAAACGATACCATCGTCAATAAAAAAGTAAGATACAGAACGGTAGGGGATATGACCTGTACGGCGGCTGTAGAAAGTAGTGCCGAAACCCTTGATGAAGTTGTTAATGAAATCACAGCATCCAGAATCTCTGAGCGCGGTGAAACCAGGATCGATGACAAAGTGACCGAAGCTGCTATGGAAGACCGTAAAAAAGGAGGGTATTTTTAAGCATGACATTAGGCAGTAAGCAGAAAGCAGAAAGCTGTAAGCTTTAATTACTCATAATTTATCATTTATAACTACAATAAACGTGGACATACTAAGATTCATCACTGCAGGAAGCGTAGACGACGGGAAAAGTACCCTGATCGGAAGACTTCTTTACGACAGCAAAAATATATTGATCGATCAGCTCGAAGCGCTGGAAAAACAATCAAAGAATAAAAACGAAAATGGAGTAGACCTTGCGATTTTAACAGATGGATTAAGGGCTGAAAGAGAACAGGGAATCACCATCGATGTGGCCTACCGTTATTTTTCTACGCCAAAAAGAAAATTTATCATTGCAGATGCACCGGGACACATTCAGTACACCAGGAATATGATTACGGGAGCTTCAAATTCCCAACTGATTGTCATTCTTATCGACGCCCGACAGGGAGTGATCGAACAGACCAGAAGACACTCGATTATCGCTTCTCTGTTAAAGATGAAACATGTCGTCGTAGCCATCAACAAAATGGATCTGGTCGACTATTCTAAAGAGGTTTTTAATGATATCAAAGCTCAATATGATTTGGTCGCAGAAAAACTTGGCTTAAAGAATATCAGCTATTTTCCAATTTCAGCATTTCACGGGGACAATATTGTTTCCGGATCTGAAAATATGACGTGGTATCAGGGCCCTGCACTTCTTGATTTTCTGGAGAATGTGGAAGTTGATGATCAAAAAGACTTTAACAGCCCAAGGTTTCAGGTGCAGTATGTAATCCGTCCGCAAACCGATGAACTGCACGATTACCGCGGATATGCGGGTGAAGTTATTTCAGGAACGTATAGAAAAGGAGACGAAATCACTATGCTTCCTCAACATATTCAAACCAGAATTTCCAAAGTAGAAACAGGCGGAAAAGAAGTCGATGTGGTCGTAGAAAATCAGCCTGCCGTAATTCACCTCGAAGATGATATTGACATCAGCCGTGGCGATTTTATCGTACATACCGAAAGTCTTCCGAAGGTTGAAAACGAAATCGAAGCGGTCGTTTGCTGGCTGGATAAAAAAGAGCTCAATGAGGGCAGTAAATATTTTATTCAACATAAAAGCAGGCTTCTGAAAGCTCTGGTAAAGGAAATTGAATATAAGATTGACGTCAATACCCTGGAAAAAATACCGGTGACCGACAGCATTAAGCTTAATGAAGTGGTAAAGATCCGTCTTAAAACGGCCTCACCGTTGGTTTTTGATAGCTTTGAAGAAAGTAAGAAAACAGGAAATGCCATTCTGGTCGATGAAACCAGCAATTCTACGGTAGGTGCTGTTATGATCCTGTAACGTATTGATGTTTTTAATTAGAAAGTAAGCGGCCATGATCATATCAAGGAAAGTTCAGTTCAGACTCAATATCTTTTTGGTAACGGTAGCCATCTTGGCGGTTACGGTTTTCTACATGTACGAATTCGGATATCTGGATGAGCTTTTTACGGTCCTGGCCAAAGATAATTATATTTTTTACTGGATGATGCTCGTCGGGATTTTAGCAGAGATCGTGGCCGGTTCAATGGGCATGGGCTACGGTGTGATCTGTACCACAACGCTTCTGTTTCTCGGGATTCCGCCGCATGCGGTGAGCGCCAGTATTCATTCGGCGGAGAGTTTTACGACGGCCGCGGGGAGCATTAGCCATATCAGGCTGAAAAACGTCAGCAAAAGCCTGGTTAAAAAACTGGCGGTTCCGGCAGTTTTCGGTGCGATTCTCGGTGCTGTATCTCTCACGTACCTGGGAGAATATTATTCAAAAATTACCAAAACGATTATCTCTTTTTATACGCTGTATTTAGGAATTCAGATTTTATCCAATGCTTTTAAAAATAAACAGGATAAAAAATTAAAAAAGAAAACCAACCTTACGAGACTCGGACTTGCCGGAGGATTCATCGATTCTTTTGCCGGCGGAGGCTGGGGTCCTTTGGTAACCGGAACTTTAATTAGAAACTCCTTTACACCCAGATTTGCTGTCGGAAGTTCTACCGTAGCCAAGTTTATTTTAACCCTAACGGCAGCCATTACCTTTATCTTTACTTTGGGCATCCAGCACTGGAATATCATCCTCGGTCTGCTCATCGGAGGAATTTTTACCGCCCCTTTCTCTGCCATGCTAACCGCGAAACTTCCCGTGAAAAGCATGTTTGTAATCATCGGGCTGCTGGTCATCATCATGAGTTCCATTACCATTTACAAATCAGTTTTTTAAGCACTGATCCTGCACTGTGGAAAAATAAAAGAAATAAAAACATCCCCTGTTTTGAAAATAATTTACTTTTACAGCATCAAAAAAATACTATGAACATACACGTTGTTGCGGTTTTCAGGTTTAATGAAAACTATCTGATGGAAGCTGTAGAGCTTTTCCAGGCGCTGGTAAAGGAAACCAGAAAAGAAGAAGGCTGCCTGAAATACGATCTGATCGAAGATAAAAATGAGAAAGGAACTTTCTTTATGATCGAACTTTGGGAAACGGAAGACCACCTGAACCGTCACAGCGGCCAGGATCATCTGCTGAATTTCAGAAAAGACGTTTCTAAAATGCTGGAAAGTTCTACCGTAGTGTATAAGGGTTTTAAAACGCTCTAAAAACATCTTCAGAAGATTTGCCTGAGATATAAAAAGCTGCTCACCATTGCGAGCAGCCTTTTCATTAGAAAAAATAGAAAGTATTATTTTTAGAGTAAATGGCCAATGGTGAATGATCAGTTTTAAATTCACCATTGACAATTGACCATTGACTTTTATATCTTATTTCACGATTAACTTTTTCGTTTCCGTGCTTCCTCCGAACGTAATTTTCACCAGGTAATTTCCTGAAGAAAGATGAGACAGATTCAGATCCTGTTTGTAGAAGCCCGTCTGGTTGGTCAGTTCAGCAGAATATACTTTTTTACCGGAAAGATCATAAACCTCAACATTTCCTTTATTGCCTGGTTTCTCTTTAACATCAAATAAGACGGTTACCTGTTTATCTGCAGTTGTTGGGTTCGGATAAATTCCAAAAGATGCTTTTTTGCCTGCCGTTTCGGTAATTCCCAGTGTTGACGTGATGTTTTTATATTTAAAATACATATTTCCCGTCTGAGAACCTTCATTGGAAGTGAAATACATTCGGTAATATTCAGATCCCTGTTTGATGTAGTATACAACGTCACTGTACACGCCCATAGTGGGTTTCCACGAATGACCGATTGCCGTAATATTGTTTGAAAAGGCGGAAGAAGCCGGAATAGCAGCTGTAGAAGCAGCCTGTGTTTCAGGCTGAACTTTTGCCACGCTGATGTTTGTATTCTGGATCACACCCGACATTCTGTACTTCATGGTTGCGGGCTGTCCTGTGTTCGGGTCTACATAAGGATAATCGGTCCAGTATCTTGTGAACATCAGGTCCCAGTTGTTCTTTGATGGCTCAAGGTTGGCAACTTTATCACCGGTTGCAAATGAAAAGTAATTGAAATAAGCATCATCAGTACCGTTGGCGATCGTTTTGGAAACGGTAGCGTCCCAGGATGAAGTCGCTGCGTTCCATTTTGCATATTTAAAAGTATAGCCGCCAAAATAGTCTTCGATCATGAATTTGTAGTAGGCGTTTGTAGAAACATATTTCAGGATAAAAATCACTTTTCCTTCAATATGATGATTGCCGGGATTGTATTCTCCCCATCCATAGGTGGCCGTTCCCTGTTCGAAAGCACCTTCCTGGATGGTGTTCGTATTGTCGAGATTGTACAGTGGTGCCCCGTACGATGTAACGCTGTTTGTCGTGATGGTATTCCAGTCATTTGGATTGTTTGATGCCTGATACACTTCTATATTTTGAGCGTCATTGATTCTCGTACCGAAATTCATGCTGGAGTTTCTGTAGAAAGCAATATCCCATGTATTGGCTGGTTGAGAAACCATATTGTTAGCACTCAGATCAAAAAATACACGATTCTGATAGCTTGCCCCCATAGACATATTTACTGTGGTATATCCGTTTGCATCAACCTGTGACAGAACAGTCTGCTGTACTCCTAACGAAAGCATGGCCGCAAAAAGTAATCTTGTTTTCATAATATCTCTTATTTTATTATTTAGAATTATTCTACAAAACTATATAAATTATTTTTAATTGTTCTAAATAAAATATGATTTTTGTCGTGTTTTGTGTTAAATTTTCATTATAGGATGTACAATAACAATTGCATGTTATGGTTAAATAAAAGACCGGCCTATGAAATCATAAGCCGGCCTTCACTAATTATGAGGTCTAATAAATCTTACTTTTTAATAAATTTAGATTTTACGGCAGAACCTTCCGCGGTCTCAATTAGGATGTAATAAACACCGGTTTGAAGTCTGCTGATATCAAAGGATCTTCCGGATAATTTACCTTCAGCGACTTTTTGGCCGGCCGCAGAATATACCTGAATGTTTTTCGGGTCCTTTTTTATGATAAAATCTAAAGCCATCTGATCGGCATTCACTGCAAATCGAACTTCTTCTTTCGATTTCACCTGATCGGAAACCGAAAGGCTTGAAGCCTGATTGTAAACTACATCATCAATCTCAATGACAGTATGCGGTGCAAATGCTCCTACAAATTTGAATACAATATATTGTGAAGTGGAAGCCGGTACCGGGATGGTAATGGTCTGAAACGTATCACTTGTTAAAGTTGTTGCGTTGGCCAGTGGTACGAATGTACTCATATCCGTAGGGTTTGAAGCCAGGCCTGCCTGTACTGATCCTGGTGCCGATCCTGTATTTCTTCTTGCTTTGAATGTTAATGTTTTGTCTCCTGCAGGCGCTACGATCTGTGGTGAAATCAAATATTCAGGACTGTTTTGATTGGCTCCCGAATAAGCCTGTACAAAATTATCAGTGGCAGTGGCTGCTATAATATTCATCATTGGAGGAGGATTACCAACCGGCGCAGGATAAATAGCCGTCCACTGATTCTGCGGGAAAACAGATTGCCCCTGGCCTTGAGTAAAACTGTTGAAATTCTCGTTAAGGGTCGCTACTTGTGCATAGGCGCTCATGGCGGCAAACAGCATCGTTCCTAAAAGTAGTTTTGATTTCATAACTTTATTTTTATTTAGAATTATTCCACAAAATTAATAATTTTATTTTTAACTGTTCTAAATAAAGTTATATATTTGTCGAAAATTTTCCATCTATGAAGAAGAAAGTGCTTTCCATACTATCGTTATCCGTTGTTTTATGCGTGAATGCACAGGAAAAAGATTCTCTGAAACAGAAAGCTATTGATGAAGTGGTCATCACAGGACAGTTTATGCAACAGGCAATCAATAAATCGATTTATAAAGTTGAAGTGATTGATGCACAGCAGATCAAAAATATGGCCGTGACCAATGTTGCAGAAGTGCTTAATCAAAATCTAAACATCTTAATAGAACCCAATAAAAGCTCAGGAAATTCCAGTGCCAATATCATGGGCCTCAGTGGAGAATATACGAAGATCCTTATTGATAACATTCCCGTGGTAAGCGATGAAGGAATGGGAAATCTGGTAGATCTTACCAAAATCAATGTCAATAATATCGAAAGGATAGAAGTGGTGAAAGGCTCTATGGGTGTTGAGTACGGAAACAATGCCGTGGCAGGGGTCATCAATATCATTACCAAAAAAAGTTACGGTAAAAAATTTACGGCGTTGGCATCCGTGCAGGAAGAAACGGTACGAAAAGAGTATGACTGGCTTAAAAAAGGAAACGGCCGCCACATCCAGTCTCTAAATTTAGGATATAAAATCAACGACAGCTGGACGATTACCGCAGATGTTAATCATAATGACTTTCAGGGATATAAAGGCTCATTGAACGGTTATAAATACTTCAGTGAAAGTAATGATGGAAAGCGTGGGTACGACTGGCTTCCGAAAGACCAGCTCACCACAAACGGGACAATTCGCTACAGCAAGAATAATACAAGCTTCTTCTACAAGCTGAATTTCCTTACCGAGAAAATAAATTTTTACAATCCTCTCTTAACTGAACTTCCATTGGGTGGCGGTGAACGCACCTATACCGCCAATGATAAGGATTATCGTACAAACCGATGGATTCATCAGTTCAATATACAGACGAAGCTGGGAAGAATAAACTATAACGGTGATTTTTCTTACCAGAGCCAGGAAAGAAAATCACAGCTCTATACGTATGATGTTCCGAACAGGAAGGAAATTTCAAGAGATCCGGAGATTACATTCTACAAATCCGATGTGTTGTATTCAAGAGGGATGTTCAGTAATTTTTTAGATAATGAAAAAATCAATTTCCAGCTTGGATATGAATTAGACCGAACCAAAGGTTTTGCCGATGCCTCTACTTTTGAAAGCAATAACAATGGCAGAAGCATTGAACGTTCCGTTTTCAATTACGCCAATTTCCTTTCCGCAGAATGGAAGATCAACGACTGGTTGTCGTTCCGACCGGGAGTAAGACTGGCTTTAAGCGATAAATTTAATTCACAATACAATTATTCCGGAACTTTACGGTTCAAGACCACCGAAAATTCAGATATACGGGCAGTCTTCGGATCTGCCAACAGGTTTCCGACATACGACGAACTCTACACTTTTGTCGTCGATAACAATCACGATATCAGGGGAAATGAAAACCTGAAGCCCGAAACAGGGTATTCTGCGGCAGCATTCTGGGACTATGCATTTACCAACAGCCAGGACTGGAAATTCAATTTCAGTGTCTCAGGGATGTACCTCGATGTAAAAAACAGGATTGAAGATGTGATCATCAACAACAGTCCGCTTCAGATCACCTACCTGAATGTTGATAATTACAAATCGATATTGTTCGGAGGCGGTATCAATGTAAGGAAAGGTGATCTCACTTTAAACGCAGGAGTTTCCCTGATGGGAATTTCCCAGGTTCTGAACACCGGAGACCTTACTTCGCCGGACGATTACAATTATTATGCAGAAGCCAATATTGCCGCCAATTACACATTGTCTTCAACAAAAACACTATTTGCCCTCTACTATAAATATACCGGAACCCAAAGAAGATACACCCATGTGGGAGATCAGAATAATCCTACCGATCCCGGCCAGTACATTTTGGGAGAGATCGGAGATTTCAATATGCTCAACTTTACGGTCAGCCAGCCATTCTTTAAAAACCACTTTGAAATCAGTGCAGGGGTGAAAAACATATTTGATGTAACGAGTGTACGAAATACCATTCAGGCGGGAAACAGTCATAATGCCGCTGCCAGTCAGCAGAATCTCTTCTACGGAAGAAGCTATTTCGCCAGACTCAATTATAATTTTTAAAAACTTTGGAAATGAAAAAAATACTTTTTTGCTTACTGATAGGAACTTCTTTTATTTTCCAGTCATGCATCAATGATAATGAAGATCCGGTGGCGATATCCCGTATCGAAGGTTCCCTGGTAGATCTTTCTGTAGGAGGCGCTACACAGCCCAATCAGGTCTGGATCGATTTAAGCGAAATAGATCCCGATACGAAACTCTCCGGTCAGACCATCAACAATAGAACAGACTGGGATCTTGCCCTTTATTCAGGATCTGCCTTTAAAGTAGTGTTGAATTCTTCCATTATGATGGCTGCCGCTAAAATTCCCAACGTTACAGACTTCAGTCAGGTCAATGAAACTTCTGTAGCAACATTAAAAACTCAGGTACAGGTAGCCAATTTCAATCCCGCCAATGAAATATATATTGACGATGTGAAGGGAGATTTTCCTTCCGATTATACGGCTATCGAAGAGATAAAAGCCGTGGATTCCCAAAACGCAATTTACCTGGTCAATATGGGTAAAAAAATTGCGACTGGGAATGTTCCTGTTGGTTCCGTTGCGACAGGAGGCGACAGCAGGGGCTGGAAAAAAGTACAGATCCTCAGAGCCGCAGAGGGATATAAAGTGAAATATGCTGACATCAACGGAGACAACTATCAGGAGATTACCATCAATAAAAATGCTGCCTACAACTACAATTTTATCAGCTTGGAAAATAACAGAGAAGTCTTCATTCAGCCTGAAAAGAAAAAATGGGACCTGTGTTTTACCGTATTTACCAACATCATTTCAGGAGCCGGAAGTTATGTATATGCAGACTTTGTCACCACCAATAACGTCGGCGGAACAGGCGCTTACGAAGTGATCGTGCCTGCCGGTGCATCAGGTGTCGAAGCCTATAATAATTTTAAAACCTCTGATATCGACCAGGCAAAATTTGTTTATAACGATCAGCGTACGATCGGGGCAAACTGGAGAAATCCTGTCGGTGTCAATGGACTGGAAGTATACGGAGACCGTTTCTATATTATTAAAGATGCCAACGGGTTTTATTTCAAGCTGAGATTTACAAGACTTACCAAAGCCGAGACCGACAGCTTCGGCGTGAAAGGCGAAAGAGGCTTTCCGTCATTTGAATATAAACCTTTATAAAATAATACCATCTGATATAAGAATACTGAGTCGGGTCAAACGCCTTTTGTACACTTAAAAAGCAGTCAGTAGTTAATAACATATTCAATAATTCAGGTTAAAAATCAATCAAATAATAAATAAGTATCATGAAAAAATTCATTCTTGCCGCTTCTGTGCTGGTAGCCGTGTATTCCTGTAAAAAAGCAGAAGGTGCCAAAACAGAAAATAAGACGGAAGTAAATGCCGAAACACCAAAATCTAATAATAAAATCGTAACCCTGAACGGAGGGATTACGGAAATCGTGGCTGCTTTAGGCCACGAAAAAGAAATCGTAGGAACCGACGTTACCAGTACCTACCCCGAATCTCTGAAAGCTACGGCGAAAGACCTGGGACACGTAAGATCCATGACCATTGAACCGATCATGGCTGTGTCCCCGACTTTAATTCTGGCTTCCGACAAAGACATCAACCCTGAACTGATGGGTAAAATCAAAGCCTCAGGAATAAAAACTGAAGTATTCAAACAGGAATTCACCGTAGACGGAACCAAAAAATTAATCGCCGACGTCGCAAAAGCAATCGGAAATACAGATTATCAGAAACTCAATGATAAAATTGATGCCGACTTAAAACAGATCCAGCCCATTTCCAAAAAACCTAAAGTCCTGTTCATCTACGCCAGAGGGAACATGCTGATGGTTTCCGGGAAAAATACCCCGATGGCTTCTTTAATTGAACTGGCCGGCGGTGAAAATGCCGTGAATGATTTTGAAGATTTCAAACCGTTAACACCGGAAGCCGTTGTAAAAGCAAACCCTGACGTATTATTCTTCTTCACCAGCGGATTACAGGGTGCCGGAGGAAATGAAGGCGCACTCAAAATGCCGGGAGTATTACAGACCAATGCCGGTAAAAACAAAAAGATCATCGCGATGGACGGAGGCCTGGTTTCAGGTTTCGGACCAAGACTTGGAGAAGCGGCTGTTGCATTAAACAAACTTTTAGTTGAAAACACAAAGTAAATTATATGTTTACATGAGCACAAGTGCCATACTGCTATTCCTTATAGCAGTATGGTCTCTTAATACCGGCGTTTACGATTTCGGGGGGCAGTCTGCATTTGCAGTCCTGGGAAAAGTATTCAGCGGAGATTCTTCTTTGTCCATCAGTGACCGGTATGTCGTTTGGGACGTGCGGGCAGCCAGAATCATCATGGCCATCCTGATCGGAAGCATGCTGGCCGTTTCAGGAACAAGCCTGCAGGGCCTGTTCAAAAACCCTTTAGCCACAGGAGATTTAATCGGACTTACCTCGGGAGCCACATTACTTGCCGCTGTTACTATTGTTTTAGGAGGACACTTCAAGCAGTATCTTCCTGAAGCAGTACAGTTTTCATTAGTAGGTATTGCGGCGTTCATCGGTTCCTTTTTATCCATGCTGCTGGTGTACAGGATCTCCACAAGAGGAGGAAAAACCAATGTTGTCATGATGCTGCTGAGCGGAGTAGCCATTACCGCCATCGGTTTTTCCATCACCGGGTTTTTAATTTATATCTCAAAAGACGACCAGTTAAGAGATCTCACCTTTTGGAATTTAGGAAGCTTAGCAGCAGCAACGTGGACCAAAAATATCATTTTAGCCGTTGTCTTACTTATTTCCTACCTCATTCTATTGCCAAAAGGAAAAGCTTTAAATGCCATGATGCTCGGTGAAAAAGATGCCCAGCATTTAGGAATTAATGTTGAAAAACTGAAGAAACAGATCATCATCATCACCGCTCTCATGATCGGAAGCTGTGTGGCGTTCTCTGGAACCATCGGGTTTGTGGGCCTTATCGTACCCTATATTTTAAGGCTTTTGTTTAAATCCAACTATGCTTTTATCCTGCCCTTATCTGCCGTTTGCGGAAGTATTTTATTATTAACGGCCGACACCTTCAGCAGAAGCATTGTGGAGCCTTCGGAACTCCCGATCGGTATTCTGACCGCATTGATGGGAGGCCCCATCTTCATTGCGATTTTAGTTAAATTCAAAAAATCAATGCCATGATAAAGGCACATCAGATCAGCTATAAACATAAAGAATTCCATATCCTCGATGCCGTGGATGTTCATCTGGAATACGGTGAATTCCTGGCCATCGTCGGTCCCAACGGAGCCGGAAAATCCAGTCTCCTGAGTGTATTGGCCAATGAAGTGAAATCGAAGCAGCAGATTTTATTTAAAGATAAAAATATCAGCGAATGGAAAGTCAGTGAGCTCTCAAAGCATAAAGCCAAATTTTCCCAGCACAACAGCAACGATATCCCGCTGGAAGTGAAAGACGTCGTAATGATGGGACGCTATCCGTACTTCGATGCCCAGCCCGGACAGCAAGACCTTGAAGCAATGAACAACATGATGTATGAAACCGATGTTTTTCATCTCAAAGACAGGGAATACAATACGCTGTCGGGAGGAGAAAAGCAGAGAGTACATCTCTCCAGGGTATTGGCCCAGCTCCGGAACAGCATTGCCCACAAGCTCCTTTTTCTGGACGAGCCGCTGAATAACCTTGATGTAAAACATCAGTACAAAGCCCTGGAAATTATTAAAAAATTTACCCAAAAAGCAAACTCTGCGATAGTGGTGCTCCATGATCTCAATCTCGCAGCACAATATGCAGACAAAATATTGTTAATGAAATCGGGCAGGGTAGCCGCCTATGGCACACCGGAACAAGTCTTTACCCCTGAGAATATCAGCAAAGCCTACAATTTTCCGTGTACCATCTGCGAACACCCGATTACCGCTAACCCCATGATTATTTTTGGATAATGGATAAGGAAAACTCAAAAATATTAGCACAGCACCTTGCTCATCCGGAAGGTGAGAAAGGCATTGAAATCGGTGAAATGATGAATGCCACCAACATCGGAATGACCCTGGAAAGCATTCACGCGCTCGTCATAGAAGACCATGAACATATCCTGGAAATCGGGCATGGAAATGCAGGCCATGTAAAGCATATATTAAGTAAAGCTCAGAGCATACGCTATACAGGAATCGATATTTCGGAAACCATGCACCACGAAGCCATCCGGCTGAATAAAACATTTGGAAACCAGGCTGAGTTTCTATTATATGACGGACAAAAGCTGCCCTTCGGCGACAAAATGTTTGACAAGATATTTACCGTAAACACAGTCTATTTCTGGCAGCAGCCTGTTCAGTATTTAAATGAAATCTACAGGGTTTTAAAAGACAACGGTGCTTTTGTCCTCACTTTCGGGCAGAGGGATTTTATGGAAAAGCTCCCCTTCACGGAATTCGGATTTAAACTCTACAACACCGATGAAATGGAAGAAACCGTTTCCCAAAGCCATTTCAAAAGAATGCAGATTTCCGAAAGACAGGAAGACGTAAAAAGCAAAACAGGAAACGAAACCATAACAAGAAATTATACAATTTTAACCATTAAAAAATAAAAATAATGAGCACATTAGTAAACGATCTTAAAGAAAAATGGGAAGCTCTTAAAGCTGAAAATCCACATTTGAGAATCAGGAATGCCGCCGCAGAACTTGGTGTGAGCGAAGCAGAATTATTAGCAACAAATGTTGGTGAAGGCGTAACGGTGTTAAAGCCGGAGTTTAAAGATATTTTAACCGAAGCGGAGCAGCTGGGTAAAGTAATGGCCCTTACCCGCAACGACGAATGTGTTCATGAAAGAAAAGGCATTTACCAGAACGGTGATTTCAGCAGTCCCCACGCACAGCTTTTCGTAGGCGAAGATATCGATCTCAGAATTTTCCTGAACCACTGGAAATTCGCTTTTGCTGTAGTGGAAGGCGATAAAAAAAGCCTTCAGTTTTTCGGAAAAGACGGTTTGGCTTTACATAAAATTTATTTAACCAAAGACAGCAACGAAGCCGCTTTTGATGCATTGGTTGAAAAATTTAAAGCGGATGAGCAGAATTCATCCTTCGAATCTGAAACCATAGCTCCGAAAGCAGAAGAAAAACCGGATGCCGAAATCGACGTAGAAGGGTTCCAGAATGCGTGGAAATCACTGAAAGATACCCACGATTTCTTCATGATGACCAGAAAATTCGGCGTAAGCAGAACACAGGCCTTAAGACTGGCGCCGGAAGGGTTCACCAAAAAAATCGATAGCTCTAAAGTCGTAAACGTGCTGGAAGACGCCTCTGAAAAAGAGCTTCCGATCATGATCTTCGTGGGCAACAGGGGAATTATCCAGATCCACACCGGTAATGTGAAGAAAACATTATGGCACCAGCAGTGGTTCAATGTAATGGACCCCGACTTCAACCTACACCTCGATGTCACCAAAATCGCGGAAGCCTGGATCGTGAAAAAACCTACAGAAGACGGCGAAGTAACCGCTATTGAAGTATTCAACAAAGAAGGCGATTTCATCGTTCAGCTCTTCGGAAAAAGAAAACCGGGCATCCCTGAGTTACAGGAATGGAAAGATCTTGTAGCAGATCTCGAAAAATAAATAGTTAGATCATTTTTTTGAGCCGTTTTGTGTTTTGCAGGGCGGCTTTTTTTTAGAGTTAAATTAAAACAGACCCGCCCGAAATAGATAAGGCATCCTCCAAAGTATATGAAGCATCCTCCAAAATAGATAAGGCTTTGTCCAAAGTAGATAAGACATCCGCTAAAGTAGATAAGGCATCCGCCAAAATAGATAAGGCTTTGTCCAAAGTAGATAAGACAATGTCCGGAGTATATAAGGCATTGTCCGGAATAAATAAAGGTTTGTCCAAAGTGTATAAGACAATGTCCGAAGTATAAAAGGCAATGCACTTTGCACTTTCGTCCCTTCGAGTAGATTTTTGAAAAAAATCGTATCGAGAAGTTTATGCTTTCAGAGGATTCCCAATAAATTTTTGCGACACTTTTTCAGGTAAAATAACCGAATTAACCAACCAAATATCAAATATTTAAAATGTAAAATTGAACAGGTCTTAAAAGTGAATTTAAAATAATCTTTCCGACCTTTGCCATACATTAAATAACCCAATCAATTAAGAATGAAAAATATCCTCTCCATACTCTTGCTTGCCGTTTTCTGTTCACTGGGTGCGCAGGATTTTAAAGCCTATCAATTCTATAACCAGAAAGGAAAGGAAATCAGTACCGAAAAATTAGTAAAAGCACTTGCTGATTACGATATTGTTTTCTTTGGAGAAAACCACAACAACTCCATCAACCACTGGCTGCAGCTGAAGATCACCGAAGCGTTGTATCAACAGAAGAATACACAAATTATCCTGGGAGCCGAAATGTTTGAAAGAGACAACCAGTCTCAGTTGAATGATTATCTGAGTGGGAAATTCGATGCTAAAACATTAAAAGATTCAGCAAGGCTGTGGAATAACTTCTCCACCGATTACAAACCCCTGGTTGATTTTGCGAAAGATAAAAAAATACCGTTCATCGCCACCAATGTTCCCCGCAGATATGCTTCCCAAACCTCAAAAGAAGGACTGGAATCTTTGAACAGTTTACCCGCTAAAGACAAAACATACATCGCCCAGCTACCCATCAAAGTCACCCTTGAAACACCCGGCTATCCCGAAATGAAGAAAATGATGGGTGACCATACCGAAGAGATGAAAGTCATGAATTTCATTTCTGCCCAGGCCATTAAAGACGCCACCATGGCAGAATCCATCCTGAAGAATTTTCAGCCCGGAAAAACCTTCATCCATTACAACGGAAACTACCACAGCAAGGAATTCGGCGGTATTTACTGGTACATCAAACAGAAAAACCCCAGCCTGAAAATGGCCGTCATCTCCGTATTCGAATCCGAAAATCCCGAACTCAAAATCCCCGGGAAAGACTATGTCCCGACAGATTTTAACCTTGTAATTCCTACAGACATGACGAAAACATATTAGAAGAGGTAGGTAAAAGAGCCAAGGAAAAAGGTAAAAGTAAAAAGGATTTTTCAGTGAAAAAATAAGTCTTTCCACGCCTTTTGTCATTCTGAAAGAATCCAGACACGAATCTTTCCATACAATTCTCTGATGAAATACAGGAATTCATCAATAGGAACGGACTTCAGCCCGTTTTTGCTTTCCACGCCTTTTGTCATTCTGAAAGAATCCGGACGCGAATCTTTCCATACAATTCTCTGATGAAATACAGGAATTCATCAATAGGAACGGGCTTTAGCCCGTTTTTGCCTGAAAAAATTCAATAGGCTTTAGCCAAAACCTAAAAACATCATTTATCTTTGCTACATATTCCTTTTACATGAAGACAATATATTTTCTACTGATTTTCTGTATCGGTTTAGCCCAGGCACAGAAACTGACTCCTGACGAAATCTCCCTGATCAATCAAGGCGACCCGAACACGGCCTTACCGATTTACCAGACCACTGATGAACATCAGCATAAAACACTGCTAAGCCTTTCTACAGAAATTGATCCGCTGGATAAAAACACGGCAACATTGGTAAAAAGAATGAAAGAATCTTTATTGTCAACCGATGGCGGAGTAGGAATTGCCGCTCCTCAGGTCGGCATCAACAGGAAGGTAATCTGGGTGCAGCGTTTTGATAAACCCGGAGAACCGTTGGAGTATTTTATAAATCCTGTGATTCTCTGGAGATCAGAATTACAGAACCTCGGACCGGAAGGCGATCTGTCGATTCCTGATTTCAGGGACCAGTTTTACAGAAGCAAAGTCATCCGGTTGGAATACGTCGATCTGAAAGGGCAGAAATATTCGGAAATGGTAGAAGGGTTCACCGCCGTCATCTTCCAGCACGAAATCGATCACCTTTCCGGAATTTTAATTTCCGATAAAAAAGAAAAGGAAAAGAACGACAGGTATCAGAAGGTGGATGCTTTTAAGAAAGAAGGAGCTTCCGGGAGATAGTTAATTTAAATTCTAACTCAGAAATGTTTCCGTGATTTCTTAATTTTCTGAATTAAAATAAACTTTGTTTATTCTTAACCTTTACCACTGCGTAAGCTCTTTACTTAAAAAATTCACCTTTAAAGAACAGAAGGTATCCAATAAATTTATTTTTTTTAGCTAAAATATCTTAATGGCTTAATGTTAAAAATAAACTCAAATTTAAACAGACTCTTAGCCTCAAACAAAAAAATCTGCTTCCTGAGAAACAGATTTTTTTATAAATGAGAAATATTTTTAGTTGTTCGTTACCGAAAGTTTTACCTCAATATTATTTCTGGTTGCATTGGAATAAGGACAGATCTCATGAGCTTTTTCCGTCAATGACTGAGCCTCTTCAATAGAAACTCCCGGGATATTCACATCCAGTTGTACAGCCAGTCCGAAGCCGCCATTGTCAATCTGGCCGATGCTTACTTCTGCGGTTACCGTTGTTTCTCCGGTCTTTGTTTTCGAAAGAGAAATCACTCTGTTTAAAGCGCTGTCAAAGCACGCTGAATATCCTGCGGCAAAAAGCATTTCAGGATTAGCGAAATCATCATTGGCACCGCCCAATGCTTTAGGCATTTTTACTTCAAGGTCAATAACCCCGTTGTCGCTTTTCACATGGCCATTTCTGCCACCTGTTGCTGTCACTTTTGTTGTATATAAGGTTTTCATTATTTTTCTATTTTGTTTAATATTTTCTGGACACTTTTTTTCAGATCAACCCAGTCTTGCTGGGAAACATCAATTTTTTTATAAATCTTCTCAGGAATTTCACAGGCTTTTGACTGAAGCGCTTTCCCGGTTTCCGTGATAAATACCTGTACTACCCGTTCATCTTCTTTTTTTCTTTTACGCTCGATAAATCCCTTTCCTTCCAGTCTTTTGAGAAGGGGTGTGAGGGTTCCGCTGTCGAGGTAAAGCTTTTCTCCGATATGGTTTACCGGAAGACCGTCGTTTTCCCAAAGCACCATCATGACAAGATACTGGGGATAAGTGATATCAAGCTCATCAAGAAACGGACGGTATAAACCCGTAATCTCCTTGGCAATCACATACAGCGGAAAGCAGAGCTGATTCTGAAGTTTTAAAGATTCCTGTGGTTCCATGATGCTGAAATTTAAACTGCTGATTATTTTTTAATGATAAATTCCTCCATCGGAATCCTCACTTTTTTCATGTGGGAAAGCCAGTCGTTCTTTTCATCTCTGTAACCAAGATACAGTAAACTCACACTTTTCAGTCCCAATTCTCTTAGTCCAAGAATTTCGTCTACCACCTCATTGCTGAATCCTTCTGCGGGAGTACTGTCGATCTTAAGTTCTGCAGCCTGAGCCATCGCAAGTCCTAGAGCAATATAAGTTTGTCTTGCCGTATGAACAAAATGCTGCTCAGGAGTCTGTGCACCGTAGATTTCTTTCAGTTTATCCGTATAGCTTGAGAAACGTCCTTTTGGTAAATCCCTTACATCGGTATGATAGTCGTATACCTTATCAATTTTCTCATCGGAATATCTGTCCCACGCTGCAAAAACCAAAACATGAGAAGAATCCTTCATCACTTCCGGATTCAAAGCACCTTTAACCATTTTTTCCTTCAGATCCTGGCTTTCCACCACAACGACTCTGAAAGGCTGAAGACCCGATGATGTAGGTGCCAGTCTTGCTGCTTCTAAAATTTTATTTAAATCTTCTTCTGAAACTTTTTTCGCCGGATCATACGCTTTTACAGCATGTCTCCAGTTTAAATCTTCTATTAATGACATTTTGTTAATTATTTTTATTTGAATTAGTCTATGCAAAAATGTTGCCAAATTAAATTGTGTGCAATTTAATTTAAATAAAAAAAATCTGATTCAAGAATAGAAACAGATTTTGCTGAAAAATATCTAATTTTTGTTAATCAATTCCGCTTCAAAAACCTCCTCAAAATGCTTTCTGATCTTTGCTTTGAGATCTTCGATTTCTTCAGTGGTCACCTCTCTTTCAAGCTCTCTTTTCAGGGAAGTGACCTGCTTGTCTTTGATGCCGCAAGGAATAATATATTCGAAATATCGCATATCAGTATTTACATTTAATGCAAAACCATGCAGCGTTACCCAGCGTGAAGCTTTTACACCCATGGCGCAGATTTTTCTGGCGTACGGTTTACCCACATCCAGCCATACACCGGTTTCTCCTTGGGATCGTTCACCTTTCAAACCATATTCAGCGATGGTCCTGATGACGACTTCTTCAAGGTTTCGCATATACTTGTGAATATCGGTGAAAAAGTTTTCGAGATCGAGGATAGGATATCCGACAATCTGTCCGTATCCGTGGTATGTGATATCTCCGCCGCGGTTTACTTTTACAAAAGTGGCATCGATTTCTTTCAGCTTGTCCATTCCTGCCAGCATATTTTCTTCATGACCGCTTTTTCCCAAGGTGTAAACATGCGGATGTTCTACCAATAGGAAATGATTGGGTGTCGTAGCGTGCTGCTCTGCCGGTAAGTCGCGGTTCTTAATTTTAAGATCTATAATATTTTTCATTAAAGATTCCTGGTAATCCCATGCCGGTTGGTATTCAAGGGTTCCCAGGTCTTCAAATTCCACGACTTTATTCTGATGTGTATTCATTTTATTTTTTGAAGATACAAATTTAGTGATTTTTAGCCTTTAATGGAATGGATGAAATCTATAGCCTTATGCTTCCAGTCTCTATGATGAAGCAAAATATCGACAAAGGCAGTCCCGATGATGCCACCGGCTGCTTTCCCGGTAACGTTTTCAAAATCTTCTTTTGATTTAATCCCAAAGCCTATCATCACTTGATTTTTCAATGGCAGAGAGGCTATAAGGTCAAAGTATTTTTCATTTTTTAAATCAGCATTTTGATTTCCTGTTGTGGAAGAAGAGCTTACCGCATAAAGAAATCCTGAGCTTAAAGAGTCCAGATACAAAATTCTTTCTTCAGAGGTTTCCGGAGTGATCAGAAAGGTGAAATTAAGATGGTAATGATTTACAATACGCTGATAATTTCTTTCAAATTCAACTGCCGGCAAATCGGGGATTATCAATCCTGAAACTCCACTTTCGGAGCATTCTTTACAGAAATTTTCAAATCCGAAACTTAAAACAGGGTTGATATATCCCATAAGGATTACCGGAATTTTTATTTCGTTTTTAATTGATTTCAGCTGGGCAAAAAGCTTTTCAATGGTCATGCCGTTTTTTAAGGCGAGTTCATGCGCCTTCTGGATGACCGGCCCATCCGCGACGGGATCAGAATACGGCATTCCTATTTCGATCATATCCGCCCCGGAATTCTGGATAAGACGTATGATGTCTGCGGTATCTTCCAATTGGGGAATTCCTGCCGTGAAGTATATGTTTAGTTTTTTCATAAATGGAGAGTTGTTGATAGTGGATGGTGAGGTAAATTATTTTAAATGTTTCAGGTAAGTTTCCATATCCTTATCGCCACGGCCGCTCAGGCAGATGACCACCACATCTTTAGGATCAAAACTTTTTTTCTCCAGAACTGCCAAAGCGTGGGCACTTTCCAAAGCAGGGATAATCCCTTCGATCCTGGTCAGCTGAAAGGCGGCCTGTAATGCTTCGTCATCATTAATGCTAAAAAATTCTGCTCTTTTCTGTTTAAATAAATGAGCATGGAATGGCCCTATTCCGGGGTAATCCAGCCCCGCGGAAATAGAGTGTGGTTCAATTACTTGCCCGTCTACGGTTTGCATTACGAGGCTTTTGCTTCCATGAAGAATGCCTAAAGTTCCTAGGAATGTTGTGGCCGCAGACATTCCTGAGTCTATTCCGAAACCTCCGGCTTCAGCAGCGATCAGTTTTACATTTTCATCATCTGCAAAATGATAAAAAGCTCCCGCAGCATTGCTTCCGCCACCGACACAGGCAATGACGTAATCCGGATTTTCATGACCTCGCTGTTCCAAAAGCTGGTCTTTGATCTCTTTAGAAATAATGCTTTGGAATCTCGCTACCAGATCCGGAAAAGGATGAGGTCCCACGACGCTTCCGATCACGTAATGTGTCGTGGAAGCGTTGTTGATCCAGTCGCTTAAGGCTTCGTTTACGGCGTCTTTTAAGGTTTTGGATCCTGAAGTTGCCGGGACAACCTCTGCGCCGAGCATCTTCATTCTCGCTACATTCGGTGCCTGCCGCTGAATGTCTATTTCTCCCATGTACACAATACATTCCAACCCTAATAAAGCACAGGCCGTCGCCGTAGCAACACCATGCTGTCCGGCCCCGGTCTCTGCGATAATCCGTTTTTTACCAAGGTGTCTAGCCAATAAAACCTGTCCCAAAGCGTTGTTGATTTTGTGTGCTCCGGTATGGTTGAGGTCTTCTCTTTTTAAATAAATCTGAGTCTGATATTTAGTGCTTAAATTTTCAGCAAAATATAGTGGTGTTGCCCGACCTACATAGTTTTTCAGCAGCTCCCGGTATTCTTTTTGAAAGTCTTCCGATTCAATGATGGTAAGGTAATTCTTTTGCAGTTCTTCAACATTCGGATACAGCATTTCGGGGATAAATGCTCCTCCGAATTCTCCATAATAGCCGTGTTGATCTGGATTTTTATAATTCATAATTAATTTTTTTTATTTTCTCTAAATCTTTAATTCCCGGTTTTATTTCAAATTGTGAATTGATATCGAGGGCAAACGGTTTATTTTTTAATAGCTTGCTATTTTCAACATTTTCCAATGAAATGCCCCCGCTGAGAAAATAGGGAAGAGGAATTTCAATGTCGTTTAACAGGTTCCAGTCGAAGGTTTTTCCTGTTCCGCCGAAAGCTGATGAATCGTTATCAAAAAGGAAATAATCGACGGTGTTTTGATTTTGATGAATGATTTCCTGTAATTCATTCACGTTCTGATTTCCAATTCTTATAACCTTAATGATTTCAGATTCAGGATCTAATTTTTTTCTCAATTCAGAAACAAAATCTGTATGCTCATCGCCGTGGAGCTGGATGAAATTCAGTCCGGCTGCGTCAGCTGTTCGAACTATATTTTCAGGTGTTTCGTTTACAAAAACGCCGACTTTTTTTGTGTGGGGAATCTCTGATATTTCATGTAAGGTCAAATGATTCAGCGCATATCTCGGTGATTTTTCATAAAAAATAAATCCCAGGAAATCAGTCCCCAGTGAAATGAGTTCCTGGATCTGTTCAATTCGGGTCAGTCCGCAAACTTTAAGCCTGGATTGCTGTTGATGATGGTTGGGTAATGGTTGAATGGCTGTCATTTTCATCTCATTATATTGTTTACCTCGTGACCTGGGCAATAAATTCGGAAAATTTATTGCTGGGATTTGTATCTTTCATAAAATATTCTCCCATAAGGAAGCCGTCAAATCCATTTTCTTTCAGATATTTAAAATCATCAACAGTATAAATGCCGCTTTCTGCAATGGAGAGTATCCCTTCGGGAAGTAAATTTTTTAGCCGAACAGAATGATCAAGGTTAACCTCAAAGTTTTTTAAATTCCGGTTGTTAATTCCGACCAAGTCAATGTCCTGATGGCAATATTTCAGTTCTTCTTCCGTATGAATTTCCAGTAAAACTTCAAGACCAAGCTGGTGGGCAAGATCTGTAAAATCTTTAACCTGATCAGCTGAAAGGCACGCCGCAATCAGCAGTACAACATCTGCTCCCATTGATTTTGCCTCATAAAACTGATACTCATCGATCATAAAATCTTTTCTTAAAATAGGAATATTGATGGATTTTCTTACCTCTATAATATCTTCAGAGCTTCCCCCAAAAAAATCTTTATCCGTTAAAATAGAAATGGCACTTGCCCCGGACTTTTCGTAGGCTGAAACAACTTCCAAGGGAGAAATCTGGTCATTGATAATGCCTTTTGACGGAGATTTTCTTTTAAATTCAGCAATAACTCCGCTTTTTAACCTTAAAGTTTCCTTTAGTGAAAATGTTTTCCGATCGAAAAATTCAGAATCCTTTACCTGTTGAAGAGAGATTTTTGCCTTCATCAATTCCAGCTCTTCTCTTTTTCTTTCAACGATTTTATCCAGTATATTCATTTTATTACCTTAATTATTTGACTAACTGTTCGAAACTTTGAAAAGCTTTTCCACTGTAAAGACTTTCGCGGGCGGCGGATAGGCATTCGTCATAAGTTCCGAATTTTTGGGTGTGTAAAAGCGCCACGGCAGCGTTGGCCAGAACAACTGAATGCTGTTGGTTGCTGCCATTTCCCTTCAGGATATTTCTAAAGATTTCTGCTGTTTCCCGAATACTTGCCCCGGCTGTAATACTTTCTGCCGTTACCGCCTCAAAACCTAAATCTTCAGCGGAATATATTTCCTCGCTTTCTTTGGTGATGATTTTACTGTCTTGGGTGAGGCTGATCTCATCGTAACCATCGAGTCCATGAACGATCATAAATTCGCGTTTGTCCTTTTGAAGCAGGTACTGATAAATTCTCGCAATTTCAAGATTGTATACGCCAATGACAGAAAATTGGGGTTTGGCAGGATTTACGAGCGGACCCAACAGGTTGAAAAATGTTCTTAGTCCCAGTGATTTCCTTAATGTTCCTACCGATTTAAGGGCAGGATGAAAATAGGGCGCATGCAAAAAACAGATATTGGCTTTGTCAAGATCTTCCTGGAGTTTTTCCGAGGAATCTTTAAAGACATATCCTGCTTCTTCAAGGACATTAGACGATCCTGTAATCGTTGATGCGCCGTAATTTCCGTGTTTTACCACTTTTTGACCGGCACCGGCAACGACAAAGCTCGCTAATGTTGAAATATTGATTGTATTTTTCCCGTCACCACCGGTTCCTACGATATCTACGGCATCATTAACTTGGATGTTTACGGGAACGGCCATCTGAAGAAGCGCTTCCCGGAAACCTTCCAGCTCAGGCAGCGTAATATTTCGCATCAGAAAGATACTGATGAAGGCTGTCACTTCCTGAGGATTAAATTTATTCTGAGCAATTTCAATCATGATGGCTTTTGCCTGGGATTTGGATAAAGTATGGTGATTGAAAAGGTATTCAAGGATTTCTTTCATTGTTTTGGATTTAAATAGATTTTAATTCAAAAGGAAATTCCGGATAATCGCTTCTCCTTCCGGGGTCAGAATACTCTCGGGATGGAACTGAACACCGTGTACGTCGTAGGTTTTATGCTGCAGCGCCATGATCATCCCTTCATCGTCGATGGCCGTAATTTCAAGTTCGTTTGGAAAATCTTTACGATTCACGACCCAGCTGTGGTATCTGCCGACCTCAAGTCCGCTGGTAAGACCTTTGAAAATTTTGGTGTCTGATTTTACCACTTCTGCGGTTGTCGCCACCCCATGGAAAATCTCCGATAGGTTGATCAGGCTTCCTCCAAATGCTTCAGCAATAGCCTGTTGGCCCAGGCAAACACCCAGAATACTTTTGGTAGGGGCGTATTCTTTGATTAATTCCAGTAAAATTCCGGCTTCTTCAGGAATTCCGGGACCTGGGGAAAGAACGATTTTGTCGTATTTCCCGATTTCCGCCAAAGTGATCTGGTCATTTTTCACTACATCCACTCGTGTGTCTAGAACCCTCTCGATAATCTGAACGAGATTGTAGGTGAAGCTGTCGTAGTTGTCGAAGACAAGAACTCTTGATTTATTTATCGTATTCATTTTGTTTAATTTTTTAATTTAAAATTTAATTATTCACGAGCTTCTCAGCTTTCTCCACCGCTTTTTTCAAGGCATTAAGCTTGTTGTTCACCTCCTGTAGTTCGCTTTCCGGGTGTGATTTTGCGACCAGTCCTGCTCCGGCCTGATAGTATAGCGTGTTGTTTTTGCTTAAGAATGTTCGGATCATAATCGCCTGGTTACAGCTTCCGTTTAATCCGAAATAGCCGATGCATCCGCCATAATATCCGCGGGAATCTTTCTCGTATGTATCGATCAGCTGTAAGGCCCTATGCTTCGGAGCACCGCTTAAGGTTCCCTGTGGAAAGGTGGCGGCCATCATTTCAAAAGGTTTGGCTTCTTCCGGCAAATCGGCGGTCACTTCACTCACCATGTGGATGACATGTGAAAACAGCTGTATTTCTTTAAGTTTTGTTACGGTGATGTTTTTTCCTATTTTTCCGAGATCATTTCTGGCAAGATCAACCAGCATCGTATGTTCTGCATTTTCTTTTGGGTCATTTTTTAATGATTCAATAGACTGGAGATCGGTTTCATAGTCGCCGGTTCTTTTAAAAGTGCCTGCAATCGGATGAATAACGGCTTTGCTGTCTTTAATGATAAGCTGGCTTTCGGGGCTTGATCCGAATAATTTGTAATTTCCGTAATCAAAGAAAAACAGGTAGGGCGAAGGATTGATATTTCGCAAGGCCCGGTAAACATTGAATTCGTCACCCTTGAAGTTCTGCTCAAACCTTCTGCTCAGCACCAGCTGAAAAACATCGCCTCTCAAACAGTGTTTTTGGGCTATTTTTACCAGATAAAGATATTCTTCATCAGTAAGATTGGATGTTTCCTGTCCGTCTTTTTCGAAAGGATAAACCACTGCATTTTTATTTTTGATGAAACTTTCGAGCAGATGCATTTCAGATTTTATGCCTTTAATTTGGTTTTCAATAAGATGCATTTCATCGTTGTAATGGTTAATGGCAATGACATACTGATACAGACGATAACGCAGAAGAGGTATTTCAACTTCCGGGCTTTGAGGTTTAAACTTCAGATTTTCAAAAGATTGTACGGCTTCAAAACTGGTGTACCCGAAAAGGCTTTGTGCAGTCTCCACCACGGGATCCTGTGTTTTCTCACATTCGAATACCTGGGAGAAATTTTCAAAAATAGTTGCAATATCCTGTTGTAAAGCAAACTTCTGAGGCTCCTGGCCGGGAAGCTTGATTTCAAACTCTTGCAGGTTTTTTATTTCAATTCCTGCGATGGCATTGATCGCAATAAATGAGAAATTATTATCAATATTTTTAGAATCGGAACTTTCCAGCAGGATGGTATCCCTGAATTTATCGCGCACCTGCAGATAAATATTCATCGGGGTCTGGAGATCACCGAGGGTTTTTGCGGAGACGGTTTTTATTTTTATTTTTTTACTGAACATGATCGTTTGATTTTGTGGATTGAATAAAAAAAAGACTTTAACGGAATACGTCAAAGTCTTTATTGTATAATTGATTTAATTATAAGCGCTGCATAAGAATCACCAACACGACAATAACTTCAGACCCGACGAAGAGTTTGAAAGCCACCACCAATTTTTATTGTTGCTGATATTAAACATGGTACAAATGTAGAAAATTTTTAAATACAAAAAATGAAAATATCAAAATTTTAATTCCGGTTTGTTTTGATCGGGTGAAGCCAATCTCGTTATCCTGTCATGTTCATTGGCTTTTTTCTCACAAAATATCTTTAAAATGAATATTAATCATGATTTTAAAACTTTATTTTTTATATTTTTGCTAAATAATTTATAGAGAAAAAATGAAAAAAGTATTAGCAATCGCATTTATCGGAGGTTTATTAATGGCTAGCTGTTCCAAGAAGCCGAATCATGATTTACAAGACAGCAATACCATGTTGCCTGAGCCGGATGCCCCAACTGTGGTAGACTCAAGCGCAACAACAAGAGATACTCCGGAAGCTGATGTAAATGCTGCTGTATCAGTTCCTGCAAAAGATGCAAAGGCGGATACGCTTACTAAATAATGAAAAAACTGTTTCTGGCAGGAGCTTTAGGGCTTCTGATGTTTTCCTGTTCTAAAAAAGAGAATGTACCTGTCGACCAGGCGTCTTCCGAAAAACAAGCGTCTGCGGAATCTGCAAAGAGCAATCTTTCCGGAGATCAGATCATCGAAAGTCTGGACTGTTCGGGATGTCATGCAGCAAATGAAAGAATGATAGGTCCCTCTTACCAGGAAATTGCAGATAAATATTCGGATAAAGATCTTGAGCTTCTTGCCTCAAAGATCATCGAAGGCGGGAGCGGAGTCTGGGGCGGAGTTCCCATGTCTCCTCATCCTCAGGTTTCAAAAGATGAAGCAAAAAAAATGGTGGAATATATTTTAACCCTGAAGAAAAAATAATTCTTCCATATTAAAAATAATAAAAGCTGTTTCTCAAAATAGAGAGGCGGCTTTTTTGTTCTGATAATACCTTATTTTCCGGTAAATTGAGATAAATTTTGAATTTTAAGGTCAAAAACCCTTATCTTTGCGCGTTATTGAAATATTAGAAATAATGCAATTATCAGAACAGGAAATTATCAGAAGAGAAAAGCTGAACAAGCTTGTTGAAATGGGGATCAACGCGTTCCCTGCAGATGAATATGTAATCACAGATACTACAGAATCTATAAAACAGGATTTCGCTGATAATAAACAGGTTAAGATTGCAGGAAGACTGATGTCAAGAAGAATTCAGGGAAAAGCGTCTTTCGCTGAGTTGCAGGATTCTGCCGGTAGAATTCAGGTTTATTTCAACAGGGATGAAATTTGTACCGGTGAAGATAAAACTCTGTATAATGAAGTCTACAAACATCTGCTGGATATTGGTGATATTATCGGGGTGGAAGGTGAGTTATTTACCACTCAGGTGGGCGAGAAAACAGTTCTGGTAAAGAATTTTACCCTGCTTACCAAATCATTAAGACCTCTTCCGCAGGCAAAGACCGATGAGAACGGAGTCGTACATGATGCATTTAACGATCCTGAAATGAGATACAGACAGCGTTATGTAGACTTAACGGTAAATCCTCAGGTAAAGGAAGTTTTCGTTAAAAGAACAAAATTATTCAATGCAATGAGGACGTTCTTTAATGATGCGGGATATTTTGAGGTGGAAACGCCGATCTTACAGTCGATCCCTGGTGGAGCAGCTGCAAGGCCATTCATCACCCATCATAATGCTTTGGATATTCCATTATATTTAAGGATTGCCAACGAATTATATTTAAAGAGACTGATCGTAGGCGGTTTCGATGGTGTTTATGAATTCTCCAAAAACTTCAGAAACGAAGGAATGGACAGGACGCATAACCCGGAATTTACTGCTATGGAAATCTATGTGGCCTACAAAGACTACAACTGGATGATGGATTTCACGGAAAAATTGCTTGAATTCTGTGCAGTTCAGGTAAACGGAACGACAAAGGCCACTTTCGGGGACTATGAAGTGGATTTCAAAGCGCCATACCAAAGAATTTCAATGACGGATGCCATTCTTAAATTTACAGGTTTTGATATCACTGGAAAAACAGAGCAGGAATTGTTCGACTTTGCCAAATCGATCGGAATTGACGTGAACGCAACGATGGGGAAAGGAAAATTAATTGACGAGATTTTTGGTGAAAAGTGTGAGGGAAACTTCATTCAGCCGACTTTCATTACCGATTATCCTGTTGAAATGTCCCCTTTAACCAAAAAACACAGAAGCAAAGAAGGACTTACAGAACGTTTCGAGCTGATGGTTTGCGGTAAAGAAATTGCAAATGCTTATTCTGAGCTGAACGATCCTATTGACCAGAGAGAACGTTTCGAAGATCAGTTGAGACTATCTGAAAAAGGAGATGATGAGGCCGGTCAGTTTATCGACGAAGATTTCTTAAGAGCCCTGGAATACGGAATGCCGCCAACTTCAGGATTGGGAATCGGAATGGACAGATTAATTATGTTCTTAACAAACAATGCCTCTATTCAGGAAGTATTGTTCTTCCCGCAGATGAAGCCGGAAAAAGCAGTTCCTCAAATCGAGTTGGGAGAAGATGAAAAGGTGATCCTTGAAATTTTAAATTCTCAGGAAGAACCCTTTACTTTAACTGAAGTAAAAGAAAGAAGCCAGCTTTCCGGTAAAAAATGGGATAAAGCTTCTAAAACTTTAACCAAGAATAATTTAGTGAAAGTTGAAAAAATTGATGAAAACCTTTTGATGAAACTGGTTTAAGTTTATTTAAATTTATATAATTTAGACTCCGGCGGAAGCAAAGCTTCCGCCGGAGTCTTTTTAACAAAGAGACTAATTTCGCTGATTTTACGTTTTCACTAAAAACTATGAAATGAAAATTCTCGTATTGCTGTTTTTTTTCGCTGTAAATTTTCAGGCGCAGATGCATACTTCTGTTTATTTCGGGTACGACAGCGACAAACTTACGAAAGATTCTCAACGGAAACTGGATAGTTTAGCCGGATTAAAAAATGATCTGAAGATCAGGATTTTCGGGAATTGCGATATTTCCGGAAGCCATGAGTATAATAAGATACTCTCTGAAAAACGGGCCCACGCGGTGGCTGCTTATTTAAAGACAAAAATAAAAGATAATATTAAACTCGAAAGCGTAACAGGTCTGGGAAATGAAAAGCAGATCAATGATAACAGTACGGAAGAGTTACGCTTACAAAACAGGAGGGTAGATTTGTTTATCGATCGTGTTATGAGAAAGGGAGAAGTGAGAACCGGGAAAACATTTGCAAGCTTTTTCAGCCGTAAAATTTCTGACATGAAAGTAAGGGACACCTTTTCGCTGCCGAATGTGAATTTTTTCGGGGGTCGTCACATCTGGCTTCCGAAAGGAAATGCAGTTTTGGCAAAGCTTGCCGATATCCTGAAAAATAATCCGTCGCTGGTGGTTGAATTGCAGGGACACATTTGCTGTGATTATGATAATTTTGACGGGGAAGATCTTGATCTGAAAACATTTAATCTTTCCTTTACCAGAGCAGATGCCATCCGGCAATTTCTCGAAAAACAGGGAATAACTCCAAATCGAATAAAAGTTAGCGGACTTGGGCATCTTAATCCTGTGGTTTATCCTGAACGGACAGAAGAAGATTTTGTCAGGAACAGGCGGGTCGAAATTGTTGTGCTTAAAAAATGATTAATAATCACTCAAATAAGCCTTATTTTATACTTTCTTCCACTTTCTGATTTGGGATCTGAAGCTGTTAAAAGGAGCCACTGTATTAATATGTATCCATTTCCAGACAGGCCATTGGGCAGGCGTCGTGGCTCATTTTCTTCTTCCCGGAAGAAAAAGGATGTCGTCGTCAAGGTTTTCTATCCATTCGAGGATATTTTTTACCTGACCGGATAATATCTCGCGCTGCTCTCTCAGGCTGTAAATGCCATACGATTGGTAAAAAGATTTGTAAAGTGCTCCCAGATTGTTCCATTTATATTCGGGAGCAGGGGTTTTTACGTCAATCCCTTTTAATTCATCTGATTCCCAGCTTAAAAGCAAGCCTGTCCATCCGATCTGATAAGAGAGATTCTGTGAAGGTGTTTTATTGATATTTTCCTTCAGCAGATCCTTATCGGCCTCTTCAATCCCGTCAAATTCATGATCATAAAGAGAATATGCTTTTTATATGGATTCTATTAGCTCTTTTTTATCGATGTAACTTCGCATAATATGAGTTATTGATTTACTTTCGTAGTTTGCTGAATGAAGCCATTAAATAAAACAGAAATGGTAAAATAAAAATAGATCCCAGGATCAGCGCCCATCCCAGTGCGGAAACTGTTTTTGGAGCTGCGACATGTTCAATTAATGAAAGGTGCTGCCCGTTTCCAAAGAGAATGATATTCGGATTGTGCTGATAGGTGGCGGCAACCAAAATCATAATGACCTGAAATCCCGCTAATGCTCTCACCGGAAGAAGTTTCCTGTTGTTCATAGCACGAAGAATTAAGAGAAGGCAGATCGTTGCAAAAACAGTGGCCATAATTCCCAGTGGTTTTGAAAATACCCACATTACCAAAGGTATGTCTGAAAGATAAGCGGTTAGGAAAACCAATGCGCCTGTCACCACTACAAAAACCATTGTCTGTTTTGATTTTTTAATCATTAAACTTAATTCAACCCGGTCTACTGTTTCCCTCAAGGCGAAAACGGAAGCCAGATACGCACAGATTGCAATAGTGAAAAGCCCCACAGCGACACCAAACCAATTCAGCCAGCTGAAAATATACAGTTCTAAAAAGCCTTTCGCATCCGGATTGATTGAATGTGAGATGGTTGCAGCAGCAATTAATCCAAGGAAAAATGGGGTAAACAGGCTCGAAAAATAAAATATCTGGGTATATAAATTTTGCCATTCATCTTTTACGGCATCATAATTTCTGAACGTGAAAGCCGTACCTCTTGCAATAATTCCGATTAGCATCAATACTAAAGGAATATGAAGATAAGTCGACAGCGTCGTATAAATTTCAGGGAATCCCACAAAAAGAATAACAATAGCAATGATCAGCCACATGTGGTTGGCCTCCCAAACGGGAGCAATAGATTCATACATAAGGACTTTCGTTTTGGAACGGTTCTTCTTTTTCGTAAAAAGTTCTACGATTCCGGCGCCAAAATCTGCTCCACCCAAAATCACATACAGGCAGATGGAAAGCCAAAGAAAACCTATAACTACGTAGATCATAATTTCTTTTGTTTAGTGTTAAATTGAGGATCGGTAGGGTCATAAAGCTTGGGAACCATTTTTATCTGTCGGGTCAAAAGGAAAACAATGACGAAGGACAGGGATACGAAAACGGCTGTAAAGAAATAGAAAGAATATTGTATTCCCGGCATCGGCGTTACTGCATCTACCGTTCTCATGATGCCGTAGATGATCCATGGCTGCCGGCCCACTTCTGTGACGGTCCAGCCTGCCTCCAGGGAAATATATCCGAAAGGTGTGGCAAGTAAAAAAGTTTTCAGAAGCCATCTTTTTTCCAGCCATTTTTTCCTGAAAAAGAAGGCATATAAGTAAATAATTCCTATGATAATCATCACGACTCCGAAGAAAATCATGATCTGAAAAGCAAAGTGGACAACCGTTACCGGAGGCCATTCATCCCTTGGGAAATCATTTAATCCCTTGACTTCGGTATTAAAATCGTTACTGACCAGAAAGCTCAGTAATTTGGGGATTTTTATCGCATATTTTATTTCGCCTTTTTTCTCATCCGGAATGCCTCCGATAACAAAAGCGGCTCCTTTTTCCGTTTTAAAGTGTGCCTCCATGGCGGCTAATTTTATCGGCTGCCTTTCCGCTACGGATTTCGCGGCAACGTCGCCACTTAAAGGTGCACCAAAAGCGCCGATAAGTGCAAAGCCGGCGGCAATTTTAAATGCTTTGGTATGAAATTTAACATTCTTTTTCCGCATGATCATGTAGGCATGAACTCCGGCAACGGCAAATCCTGTGGCGCAAAATGCAGCAACCGTCATATGGAGGGCCTGCGGAAACCATGCTTCATTCAGCATTGCTTTAATGGGATCTATATTTAAATACTGCCCGTCAATATAATTGAACCCGGCAGGTGAATTCATCCAGGCGTTGGCTGCAACGACCAGAATTCCGGAGGCCAGTCCGCTGAGTCCTACAAGAAATCCGCAAAACCAGTGAAACCATTTATTGAATCGGTCCCAGCCATAAAGAAAAAAACCGATGGCAATGGCTTCAATAAAAAAAGCGGTGCCTTCCAGGGAAAATGGCATCCCGAAAATGGGTCCGGCGTGTTTCATAAACTGAGGCCACAGAAGTCCAAGCTCAAAAGAAAGCATTGTTCCTGAAACGGCTCCCGTTGCAAAAAGTATCGCTACACCTTTGCTCCAGGCTTTGGTAAGCCCTTTATAAATTTCATTATTTGTTTTTAAATATTTCCAGTGGGCAAAAGCCATCAGGAACGGCATCACCATACCGACACACGAAAAAATGATATGAAAACCGAGGGACATTGCCATCTGGGCCCGGGCTGCAAGGAAATCGTCCATAAACATCAACTTTTTAAGCAAATAAATTTAAGGATAAATTGCTTATTTCTAATATGATTTACAACAGTTGTTATTCAATTTAAAGACTTTAACTTTGTATTTTTCAGCTTTAAAATCATCTTGTTTTCTGTGGAAAAATCAGTACGTTTTTGACATATTTTAACTTTCATACCTCGAAAAAAATCACGATATTTGTGGGTCTTTGCATTTAGCAGGATTTTTAATATTTTATATGAGTCAGAAACAATATACAGCTAGTAGTATTCAGGCATTGGAAGGAATGGAACACGTTCGTATGCGTCCTTCAATGTACATTGGTGATGTAGGAGTAAGAGGCCTTCATCATTTGGTTTATGAAGTAGTGGATAATTCTATTGACGAGGCTTTGGCAGGGTATTGCGATACCATCTTCGTTGCGATTAAAGAAGGAAACGGAATAGAGGTAAGCGATAATGGTAGAGGTATTCCGGTAGACTTCCATGAAAAAGAACAAAAATCTGCTCTTGAGGTTGTAATGACAAAAATCGGGGCCGGAGGTAAGTTCGATAAAGATTCTTATAAGGTTTCCGGAGGTCTTCACGGTGTGGGGGTGTCTTGTGTAAACGCACTTTCCAACGAAATGGTAACCACCGTTTACAGAGACGGAAATGTATACCAGCAGATTTACTCAAGAGGAAAAGCACAGACCGGTGTTGAAGAAATCGGGCACAGCGACCAGCGAGGGACGAAACAGTTTTTCCAGCCGGATGATTCTATATTTACAGAGCTGGTATACAACTATGATACTTTGGCAACCCGTTTAAGAGAGCTTTCTTATCTTAATAAAGGAATCACTATTACATTAACCGATGAAAGAGAGCAGCTTGAAGACGGTACTTTCAGATCTGAAGTTTTTCATTCTGAAGGCGGCTTGAAGGAGTTTGTAGCCTACATCGACGGAAACCGTGAATCCATCATGGAAAATGTGATTTTCATGGAAGGCGAAAGAGATGATATCCCGGTGGAAGTGGCGATGCGTTACAATACCTCGTTTACCGAAAACCTTCACTCTTACGTTAATAATATCAATACCCACGAAGGGGGAACTCACCTTGCAGGTTTCAGACGTGCTTTAACGAGGACTCTTAAAAAATATGCCGATGATCTGGGGATTCCTCAGAAGGAAAAAGTAGAAGTAACCGGTGATGACTTCCGTGAAGGGTTAACAGCCGTGATTTCCGTAAAAGTTATGGAACCCCAGTTTGAAGGGCAGACGAAAACAAAATTAGGGAACTCTGAAGTTTCAGGAGCTGTTGATAAAATTGTGGGTGAAATGCTTACCAACTTCCTTGAAGAAAATCCGACTGAAGCTAAACAGATCGTGCAAAAGGTTGTTTTAGCTGCAAAAGCAAGACAGGCTGCGAAAAAAGCCCGTGAAATGGTTCAGAGAAAATCACCGATGGGCGGTTCAGGACTTCCCGGGAAATTGTCTGACTGTTCTTCAAAAGACCCGGCAGAATCTGAAATATTCCTTGTAGAGGGAGATTCCGCAGGAGGTACGGCAAAGCAGGGAAGAGACCGTTTTTTCCAGGCTATTCTTCCGTTGAGAGGTAAGATCCTGAACGTGGAAAAATCGATGCTTCATAAAGTTTATGATAACGAAGAGATTAAAAATATCTACACCGCTCTTGGCGTTTCCGTAGGAACTGAAGAGGATAGCAAAGCCCTTAACATGGCGAAGCTCAGATATCATAAGATCGTAATCATGACCGATGCCGATATCGATGGCTCTCACATCTCAACGCTGATCCTTACCTTCTTCTTCAGATATATGAAAGAGCTGATCGAAAACGGATACATTTATATTGCCCAGCCACCTTTGTACTTATTGAAAAGAGGTAACAAAAAAGTATATGCCTATAACGAAAAAGAACGTGAAGAATTTACCCTTGAAATGTCACCTGACGGAAAAGGGGTAGAGGTACAGCGTTACAAAGGTCTTGGAGAAATGAATCCTGAGCAGCTTTGGGAAACAACCCTTAATCCTGAACACCGAATCCTTAAGCAGGTAACCATTGACAACGCTGTAGAAGCAGACAGTGTTTTCTCTATGCTGATGGGTGATGAAGTGCCACCAAGAAGAGAGTTTATTGAGAAGAATGCTAAATATGCAAAAATTGATGCATAATTAACCGCTACTAATATACAAAGGCCTCATTCACTGAGGTCTTTTTTAGTTTTCACATTTGATGTATAAAATTTAATTTTAAGACATGCAGAGATTTTATTATTTTTGCTAAATTTTAATAACCATGATTAAAATACTTTGTACCGGCGCCCTTTCTGTAGCATCACTGTATTGTGCACAGAATTTCCCGGCTTCAGCCATTCCTGAAAATCTTAAGAAAAATGCTGATGCCGTTATCAGAAAAGATTTCACAACCATTCAGATCAATAAAATAGATGATATTAAATATCAGCTTTATACGGTAACAACGGTTCTCAATAAAGATGGAGACTCGGATGCACAGGTATACATTCCTTACAAAAAAGGAAACAGTATTTCCGATGTGAAAGTCAATATTTACGATGAAGGCGGAAAGAAAATAAAGTCTTATTCCAAATCGGATTTCGGGGATTTTGCCAACAACAACCAGGGAACATTCTATTCGGACAACCGGGTAATGGCTTTGTCCTACACACCGACGCAATATCCTTATACGGTTGAGTTTTCTTATCAGATTGGTGACGAGAATACCGTTTTTTTACCGGATTTCACACCATTCAGTTCTACAAAGGTATCATTGGAAGAGGCTCAGATGAAGATCATCAATACTTCGGGAATAGAGCTGAAATCAAAAATTTATCCTTCACCTTATAATTATACTGCAGTTACGGAAAGTGGAACTGCCGGTGAAAAAACATATACTTATAAAAATGTTCCTGCTATTGATGATGCGGTTTTGCTTCCCAAGCCGGTAAGGATTTTACCAAAAGTAAGCTTTGCTTTAAAGAAATTTAATCTTGAAGGAAAACAGGGAACTCTTAACGACTGGAAAGATTTTGGAACCTGGTATTATCACAATATCCTCGAACCGGTCTTTGTATCCACTCCTGCCATCAAAGCTGAGGTTGCTTCATTAAATTTACAGGGAACCACCGAAGAAAAGGTGAAAAAGATCTACCAGTACATGCAGAGTAAGACCCGTTATATTTTCGTAGCGCTGGGAATCGGAGGGTGGCAGCCGATGCTTCCGGATGAGGTTCAGAAAAAAGGCTATGGAGACTGTAAGGGTTTATCTACTTACATGAAAACGATGCTGGATGAGGCGGGTATTCCTTCGTATTACTGCAAGATCAATTCAGAATCTTCACCGGTTTCGTTTGATAAAGATTTCCCGAAAATGGGTGGTAATCATATTATTTTAATGGTTCCGACCGATAAGGGAAATATCTGGCTCGAGAATACATCACAACAGATTGCCTTTAATCATTTGGGATACACTACGACAGACAGGAATGTTCTGGTGGTAAAAAAAGACGGCATCGAAGTTATGGATACGCCTTCATATCCTGCCGAGCAAAGTAAAGAAAACCAGTTGCTTAAAATTAAAGTAAACGAAGACAATAGCATCACGGGTGAAGGTAACTTTTCTTACACGGGAGTTCAGTACGACAACAATCTTTTTCTTACTTCTCTGTCGCCGAAAGAGCGCAATGAAACGGTGAAAAATATGTTAGGTATTTTACATTTCGAAAAGGTTGAAATGAAAAATTTCCTTAATGATAAAGATCGCGCAGTTGCGAAGTACGATATTGATTTTAAAGCCAATAATTATTCTAAAAATGCAGGGAGCAGCATGATTTTCAGAGCGGTTCCTATTTATGCGGATAATGTTTATAAAACGGAAGAAAACAGGACGCTTCCTTTTGAGCTGAGACAATCGTTTGAAGATGATTATGAAATCGACTTTACGATTCCGCAGAATTATAAGATCGAAGAGCTTCCTGAAAATGTTGTTCTCAATTCAGAATTCGGAACTTATACTTTAAATTTTGTGAAAAACGGAGAAGGTCTGAAAGTGAAAAGAATGATTAAAATCAACAAAGGGCTCTATCCTAAAGAAAAATATAACGATTACGTTAATTTCAGAAAAAAAACTATAAATATCGATAACTCAAAAATTTTAATATCTAAAGTTTAACATGAAAAAAATATTATTCATCGCTTTTTGCTCTTTGAGTCTTTTTTTAGATGCTCAGAAGCACAAATTTCTCGATCCTCCAAAATTTAACGACGCAGACCTGCAAAAGCAAAAATCGGCACTTGACGAAAATGCGCCTGCAGAGATTTTATATAAATCTTTACACTTCAATATTGATTATAATTCGGGAAACCTTATAAAGTCAGCATTTTACAGAGTTAAAATTTACGATAAAGATAAAGCTGAAGACTGGCTGAATCTGGAAATCCCGCTTTATCAGAACGGAAGCACTCAGGAAACACTATCTAAAATGAAAGCTTTTACCTATAACCTTGAAAACGGAGCTTCCGTAGCGACAAAGGTTGATAAAAGTTCCAAATACAAAAGTAAAGAAAGCAAGTATGTGACGATTACCAAATTTGCTTTTCCTAACGTTAAAAGCGGTTCTGTCATTGAGTATCAATACGAAGTTACATCTCCGTTCCTTTTTATTATACCGGAGATCCTCATTGAAACCGATACTCCGTCGCTGTACACGGAATATGTTTTAGACAGCCCTACCAATATTTCATATAACGTAAACTATACAGGATTTCTAAACCCGAAATTCCGTGAAATCGATGAGAGAATGATGTATGGAATAAACTACAGAACATACAGATTCGGATACGAAAATGTGAAAGGTTTTAAAACCGAAAAATTCGTTAATAATGACAGGAACTACAGAACAAAAATAAGTGCCGAGCTGCATTCTACCAATTATCGGGAACTGAAGCTGTATTCTTCATCATGGGAACAAATAAAGGAACGTTTATATGAAAACGACGATTTTGGTGGTGAATTGAAGAAAACAAGGTTAGCTAAGGAAAATATGCCGGCCAATATCTCGGGAATCTCCGACGAAGTAGAAAGGGCCAATGCAGTATTCAATTATGTGAAAAATACCTTTACCTGGAACAATGACAGAGGAATTTATACAGATGAAGGCATTAAAAAAATGCTTGAAACCAAAACCGGAAATGCGGCAGAAATCAATCTTTTTCTGGTGATGATGCTTCGTGAAGCAGGTCTTAAGGCAGATCCTCTTACCATTTCAACCGTAAGTAACGGCCTTATCAATATTGCGTCTCCCAATGTTTCAAACATGAATTTCGTCATTGCCGCCATCCAGACAAAAGACGGATTCCATCTGTTTGATGCCACAGCAAAGCAGTCTTCCATCGATCAGCTGCCGCCAAGAGACTGGAATCAGTTCGGGATCCTCATCTCCAAAGATAAGGTCCAGCAGCTTTCCCTCAGCAATGCCAAAATGAGTTACACGTATCTTACGGCAGTGGGAAAAATCAATGGAGACGGAAGTATTTCAGGGAATTACTCAGATAAAGATACCGGGACTTACGCGATGTTTGCTAAAGAAAGCTATGACGATAATGCCGATAAATACAAGAAACAGTACAAAGACAATTTTTCCATTGATTTTACGGATATCGATTCAAAGGTTGCGGAAAACGGAGATTTTGAAAGTACGATGAAGTTTGCTTCAGAGAATCTGATCGACAGGATCGGAAAAAAGATGATCATCAACCCAATGCTGTTTCTCAATAAAAACTCCAACGAATTTGATCAGGCGGAAGAAAGAAAATTTATGATCGATTTCACCTCACCATTTACGAGGGTAAAAAAGATCGTTCTTGAAATTCCGGAAGGTTACACCATCGAAGAAATGCCAAAGAACAAAAAGATCGTTACGGAGGATAAGGAAATTGAATACAGCTATGTTGCTGCACAGAAGGGAAATACCATTGAAGTGACTACCACAACAAAAGTATCGAGCCCAACCTATCCAAAGGAATATTATCCTGCATTCAAACAGATTTGGGGCGTGGCCTCCAAGCATGAGAATCAGGTCATCAGCTTGGTGAAAAAATAAAAACAGGGAAAATTTCGAAATAAGTTTAAAACCATTCATTTTTTGAATGGTTTTTGCATGTACGTAGGAAATTAGAATTATGAAAAATACGATCGCCGTTCTGGCTCTTTCAGCGCTCTTTGCGGTCTCAGCCTGTAAAAAGACAGAAAACAACTCCGTTGGTAGTGTTAAGATTGATTCCGTTCAGAGCAATACATTCACCGTAGATTCTGTAAAAGTGAGTGATTCTATAAAGCTCAGCGATTCATTAATCGTTAAATATTCCTCCAAGATGTTAGTGTTTCCCGGCATTAAAAGCAAGAATCTTTTAGACAGCATTTATTTCGGGGACAAAAATATTCAGGATTTCTCGAAGAGCGGCCTTCAGGCACTCCTTGAAAAAAATAAGGATGAGTATTTCAATAATATCAGGAAAGACGCTAAAGACTGGATTTCTGACATCAGTTTCTTCCAGCAATGGTATTCGGATATGGGGATGAACCTCAAATCAAAAGTCAATGATTATATGCATATTGAGTATACCTGGGGTTCTTACGAAGGTGGGGCACACGATAATTACGGGTTTTCAGAAAGGGTTTTTGATTTAAAAAATAATAAAAAAGTAGAGCTTAAAGATATTACCTCTTTACCCATAGCCAAGCTGGAGTCGATACTCATGAAAAATATCAACAAAATAAACAGCGGAACCACCGACAGCGAAGGGAAGGTAAATAATTCCGAAATGCTTCTGGTAGAAACAATTCCGGCTACCGAAAATTTCTATTTTGATGAAAAGAACCTGTACTTCCATTATAGTCCTTACGAAATCGCCGCTTTTGCTGCGGGAGATATCACTATTCCTGTATCATGGGAGGAACTGAAAGGGACCATCAATCCTGAATTTAAGAAAAGAATGAATATCAGCAACTGAATTTTCAAATGACACAAATGATGAGAAAATGGTACTTCATATGGGCATCCGCTTTTTTTCTGGTAATTTTCTCGTGCAAAGAACTGGGAAATGATAAGAAAAAAACCGAACAAAATTTCGGGAGAACTCCTGTAGATTACGTAATAGAAGAAGATACAGTGAAGATCTCCGATTCGGTTTTGCTTCGTTATTCCTCAAAACTTTTATGGTTTCCCAATCTGAAAAATGATCAGCTTTTGAAAGAGATTTATCCCGGAAAAAAATCGGCTGACTTTTCCAGAAACGGACTTCAGAACGATCTGAGGCAGGACAAAAACGAGATTAGTAACCGTTTAAGAAACACAGCCCAACTTCTGAATCTAAAACAGCAGCAACAGTGGTCGTACATCTCTTTTATGAATGTCCGGATGAACAGGAATAATTATGTCTCCGTACAGTATTATATCAGCGAGTCTACGGGAGAAAGTAAAGTCAGGTATTCCTATAAAGAAAAAGTATTTGATTTTAAAAATCTTAAAATGCTACAGCTTTCCGATATGATCACACTTTCTGAAGAAACGGTAAAGCGCACCCTGAAAGTAAATCTTGAAAAGACAACCATCATGCAGCAGATCAAAACCTATGATCCTCAGACTTATGCCGCAATTTCCGCAGCCGCATTTCCGGTGAGCCGGAATTTCTATTTTGATGACTACAATCTGTATTTTCACTATAATGCAAACGAAATTATCCGTAATGACGACATCGGTGATCTTATCATTGCCGTTTCATGGAACGACCTGAGCGGGTACATTAAACCTGAATTTGCGCGCAGAATGAAAATTAACTGAATTTAATGCTTTCTAATCTGGAAGCATTTTTTATTTTTGCATCAATGGAAAAAGTTGCCTTCATCATCAATCCTTTTTCGGCCAAAAAAAACTATCAGCCGTTTCTCAATGAATTGAATACAAAGATCAAAGATCCTCTGTATTACATATCAGAATCAATTCTGGGAACCGATGAATTTATTCACAACCATTTTGGTGAAGTCGATATTTTCGTGGCTATAGGCGGTGACGGCACCATTTCCACCGTCGCAAAAAACCTGATCAATACGGAAAAAGTGCTGGCCATCTTTCCGGCAGGCTCCGGAAACGGATTTTCGAACGAAACCAATTTCAGTAAAAATCTGGATGAGCTCCTCGAGAAACTCAAAGCACGAAAATCGAGGAAGATTGATACTTTTACCATTAACGGAAGGCTTTCCATCAATGTTTCAGGAACCGGTTTCGATGGGAAAGTGGTGAAGGAGTTTGAAAAAACATCCCGCGGTTTCAAAAATTATATCAGAGTCTCTTTAAAAACTTTTTTCAGCTTTAAACCTAAAAAGGTTAAATTTCTTGATGAACAGTACAAGCAGTACAACGGCAAATATCTGATGGTTAATATTGCCAATACCCGTCAGTTCGGAAACAACGCTTACATCGCTCCCCATGCCAGTAAGAGTGACGGGCTGGTAGATATGGTTCTGGTAAAAAAGTTTCCGATCACATATTCTCCCTTTTTTGCCTTTAGGATGTTTACCAAAAAACTGAAAGATGACAACTATATCACTTATCTTCCGGTTTCCGAGATTGAGTTTAAGGTAAATACAAAAAACTGGCATATTGATGGTGAGTTCAATAAAATAAAATCACCTGTTCATGTAAAAGTTCAGCCGGCAAGTTTAAATATTCTCATATAATAGCCTTTAGGCCAAAACTGATAACGAAAATATTTAGTCCCTATATTTCTTTTTCGTTCTGCATAATAATCCATGGTATTGGCTGCCGGGGCACATATCATTGGCGTACTTATTATTCAGGTAGTCATTTTTTGAAGGAGCTCAGAACTGCTACCCAAGATAAGTCATTGACTGTTTTGTAAAAGAACAAGAGGATTGCTTCGGTGCAAGCAAGAGGATTGCAAGGGCGCAAGCAAGGGTCTTGCTACGAGGCTCACAAGATGCTTGCAAGGGAGCAGGCAACCGCATTGTTATTAAATACAATAATTTCTGTTACGAATAAATTACTGGAATTATGACAGGGAAATCATTTTAGTCAGTGAAAATGATTCCTCACTGAAATAAACTGACAAATCCTTCTAGTATAATGATGCTCCGGTTTTGTGAATCTTTCCCAGCCGGAGTTTTTTTGTGGGAGAGGTGGCTTCGGCTCCGCTCAGCCACCGTTGGGTTTGAGGGTTTGAGAGTGGGAGTAAGAATTTTTAAAGTATATGATTATGAATATTTCTACAGAACGACGAAAAGTAGTCGTTGGCGGGGCCTGAGGTTCTCGAAGGCCTGCATTACACTGCAAGGATTGGTGGCTTCGAGTAGCCTCAGCCACCATTTAACGTCATCACGCTTCCTTGTCATCCCGTAGGGATCTAAGCCCGAATCTTCCATCGGAATAGGCTCAATGACGCCGAGATTCCTACGGAATGACAAAGTGTGTGATAGTTGTGTTAAGGTAGAAGAGTGTTAGAGTGTGAGTGTTCCAGCGTCTTAAGGTGTGCGGATATTCCTATGGAATGACAGAGAGTATTCGGTAGGTGCGACCTGAGCGGGGTCTAAGCCATCATGAAGAATATTGAATAAGATTCTCGAAAGATTATTGGTGAAAGAAAGTCGAAGATATATATGCCGGTAATTTTCAGATTTCCAGCTTTTTTTCCACCTTATCCGGATGATCAAGACAATACCGGAGCTGTTCCTTATCCAGTTGTTTTTCCCAGTTGGCTACGACTACCGTTGCTACGGAATTTCCGATTACATTGGTTATGGCTCTGCATTCACTCATGAATTTATCGATTCCCAGGATCAGTGTCATTCCCGCGATCGGAATTTCAGGAACTACGGCTAAAGTGGCGGCCAATGTTACAAAACCGGCTCCGGTCACGCCCGCTGCCCCTTTTGAGCTCAGCATGGCAACAAGCAGAAGCATGATCTGTTTCTCTATGGGAAGATGAATATTAAGGGCTTGGGCGATAAATAGCGAGGCTAAAGTCATATAAATATTGGTGCCGTCCAGATTAAAAGAATATCCTGTAGGCACAACGAGGCCTACAATGGCTCTGGAGCATCCGGCTTTTTCAAGTTTTTCCATGATTCCCGGAAGCGCAGATTCTGAAGAGCTGGTTCCAAGTACCAATAGCAGCTCCTCTTTCAGAAAATACATCAGTTTAAAAATATTAAAACCGTTGTACCAGGCAACGGCTCCAAGAACCAAAACAACAAAAAGGGCTGATGTAATATAAAAAGTTCCGACCAGAAAAATGAGATTCAGGACAGAATGCAGGCCGTATTTCCCAATCGTAAAGGCCATCGCCCCGAAAGCTCCTATGGGGGCAAGCTTCATCAGCATGTGAACGATTTTAAATACCGGAGTGGAGAGATCCTGTAAAAATTCAGTGACCTTGCTGCTTTTTTCTTTTGTTAAAACCAGGGCAACCCCCATTAAGATGGCAACGAGCAGTACCTGAAGAATATTTTCTCCCACAAGCGGGCTGAAAAGGGTTTCGGGAATGATGTTCATGATAAAACCGGTGAGGGTAGATTCATGGGCTTTTTGCTGATATTGGGAAACATCTCCCGAAAGAGTGGAGGGATCTATATTGAGGCCGTGGCCGGGCTGTAAAACGTTTCCGACAATCAGTCCGATAATAAGGGCCAGCGTGGAAAAGGTCAAGAAGTAGATCATGGCCTTAATGGCAATTCTTCCTACTTTCTTAAGGTCTGTCATATGAGCGATCCCTAAAGTAAGCGTAATGAAGATCACAGGGGCAATAATCATTTTTACCAGCTTGATGAATCCGTCGCCTAAAGGTTTCATCTTTTCTCCGAGTTCAGGGTAGAATTTACCTAAAAGAATACCGGCCAGAATGGCTACGACCACCTGGAAATAAAGCTGCTGATAAAGTTTTTTTGCTTTCAATGAGATTGTTTTAAAGGGCGAAAATTATGAAAAATTTGTTAGTCGGGATGATAAAAGTCAGTAAAAGTTTTGGCAAAGGCCGAAAGCCTTTGCCAAAACTTTATTATTTAAAATTATTACTCTACGGCCACAGAATCGTCACCCCTGCCATCAGCTACGGCATGAATGCTTCCGTCGTCATCGATCAGGATCATTTCCGTTCTGCCGATCTGGTTCCACCGTTCCGCTTTATAGCCTTTTTTTTCGAGCGCGCTGATGGTCGTTTCGGGAAAACCCTTTTCGTAGGCGACAATTTCCGGAAGCCACTGGTGATGGAATTTCGGGGAATTGACCGCAATATTGGCATTTAGTTTAAAATCGACCACATCCACAATGGACTGATAGACCGAAGTAGGAATTGTAGTACCTCCCGGCGTTCCTACTACCATGTAGGGTCTACCTTCCTTCATCATGATCGTCGGCGTCATGGAAGAAAGCATCCTCTTGTCAGGCTGGATAGCGTTGGCCTCTCCGCCCACAGCGCCGAACATATTGGGAACGCCCGGCTTTATGGAAAAATCATCCATTTCATTATTCAGGAAAAAGCCGGCTCCGGATACTACGACCTTGCTTCCGTATAACCCATTTAAAGTGGTGGTGACCGCAGCGGCATTTCCTTCTTTGTCAATAACTGAAATATGGGTGGTTTGTGTAGATTCTGCAGTCTGTTTAATGATTTTTCCTACCTCTGCACTCGCCGTAGCTTTTTGAAAGCTGAAACTTTTCCATCTGTTTTTTAAATATTCGTCAGAAATCAAGTATGACGTTTTATCCTGTATAAAATCGGGGTCGCCCATGTATTCTGCTCTGTCGGCATACGCTCTTCTTTCGGCTTCCACCATAATCTGGACCGCTTGTGCAGAATTCAACTGATATTTTTCCAGATTCTCATAACCCGCCATTTTCAACATCTGAGCAAGTAAAATTCCACCGCTTGAAGGTAAAGGCATCGAAACGATGTGGTTCCCCTTATATTCAAATTCCAGGGCTTTTCTTTCTGCAACTTTGTAGTTTTTTAGATCTTCCAAACTAATGATTCCGTTTCCCTTTTTCATTTCAGAAACAATGAGTCCTGCGGTTTTACCTTCATAGAAACCTTTCTGCCCGTATTTTTGAATGAGTTTTAACGTTTGGGCCAACTCTTTCTGAACAAGAAGATCGCCCGCCTTCCATGGAATATCCTTTACGAAAGCCATATTACCCTTATTATGCTTTTGGAAGTATTCTTTATGGGCATTTAATAATTCTGCTTCCTGCCGGGTTATGGCAAATCCTTTTTCTGCTAAATCGATCGCAGGCTGAATCAGCTTATCCATTGGGAGTCGGCAGTACTTTAACGTTGCAAAGAAACCTGCCACACTTCCGGGAACTCCCACGGCCAGTCTGCCGTTTTGTGAGAGGTTCGTGTCTGCTTTCCCGTTTTTATCGACGTACATGTCGTGAGTCGCTTTCCCGGGAGCTGTTTCCCGGTAATCAAGCGTAAATTTTTCACCGTTGTTTTTAACGCCTACTAAAAATCCGCCACCTCCGATATTTCCGGCCTGAGGATAAACGACGGCAAGTGCATATTGTGTCGCGATCACGGCATCATAAGCGTTGCCTCCCAATCTGAGTATGCCGGCACCTGCTTCACTGGCCAGCGGATGGGCAGAAACAACAACCCCTTTACTCCTCACTTTAACTTCCTTTACCGTATTGAAATCGGTATATTGTGCTGAAAGTGTGGAAGTAAACGCAATAAATAAAATAAAAATGTTTTTCATTTGCAAATTTTTAATCCAATTTACATTTTTGTTTTAAGATAGGCTTTAAAATATTTACTTTTGCTTTCATCAACTAATAAAAATCAAAATGGAATCCCACACGGAAAGAATTCTTATTACCGGTGCACTAGGACAGATCGGCACCGAGCTAACCAACAGACTTGTCGAAATTCATGGAGCTGACAATGTAGTGGCTTCGGGCCTCGACAGATGGCAGAAAGGAATCACCTCTGCAGGACATTACGAAAGAATGGATGTTACCAATACGCAGCTGGTAAGACAGGTCGTAAAAGATTATGAAATCACAACGGTTTATCACCTGGCTTCGTTATTGTCCGGAACTTCTGAAAAGCAGCCGATTTTTGCCTGGAAGCTTAATCTTGAGCCTCTTCTTCAGTTTTGTGAAATGGCAAAAGAAGGGCTTATCCGGAAGATTTTCTGGCCAAGCTCAATTGCTGTTTTCGGAAAAGGGATTCCCAAAGAAAACGTAGGACAGGATTTAGTATTGAATCCTACGACTGTTTACGGGATATCGAAGATGGCAGGAGAGAAGTGGTGCGAGTATTATTTTGATAAGCATGGGGTAGATGTAAGAAGCATCAGGTATCCCGGACTGATTTCCTGGAAAACACCTGCCGGTGGAGGGACAACAGATTATGCCGTAGAGATTTTTTATGAAGCTATAGAAGAAGGAAAATATACCAGTTTCATTTCCGAAAATACAGGAATGCCGATGTTGTATATGGATGATGCTATTAATGCAACATTGAAATTAATGGAAGCTCCGAAAGAAAGTTTAACCGTTCGTTCTTCTTATAATCTGGGAGGGATGTCTTTTACCCCAAAAGAACTTGCCGAAGAAATCAAAAAAGAAATGCCGGCTTTTGAGATCAATTACAAACCGGATTTCAGACAGCAGATTGCAGACTCGTGGCCTGCCTCAATTGATGATTCCGTAGCGAAAAAAGACTGGGGCTTATCGTATGAATTTGGAATTTCGGAGATGACCAGGGACATGATTAAGAACCTTAAAGTAAAGTTGGGTAAGCATTAAGGTTAGTTTAAAATTACTTTAAATAAAAGTATTGTTAACATCTGATTTTCAAATTATTATAAATTTTATCTAAAATTAAGTTTATATGGTATTATTGACTTTTAACATCATCACTATTGAAGCTTTATGTAAAAAAGATGCCCATGTTTCTGATGTTGAAAGGCTTAAAATTACCGCTGATAATACCAGGGCTGTCCTCAGGATTTTAGATATCCACGATATAAAAGCAAGCTTTTTTGTAGAGGTTTCCATCGCTGAAAAGCTGCACGATTTACTAAAAGCAATTTCATCCAAAGGGCATGAAATTGCTTTTTATAATCAAGATTCCACTCAGGAAGAAATTGAAAATGTGAAGAAGGGTATTCAGGATTTTCTGGTAAAACCGATCAAAGGAATCCGACAGAAAGACGTGAAAATTCCTCTTTCTGATCTGAAGCTGATGGAATTTAATTATGTTTCAAATATTGACAATGCTGATATTCTTTTCCCTTTCAAACGTCTGAAAAGAGATACTGAAATTGTAGAAGAGGATGGGTTGAGTATTGTTCCGGAAAGCATCTCCCCGTACAGCCAGCTTCCTTATAATGATTTTACATTTCAGATTCTGCCTGTAAGCTATTACCAGAATATGGTTTTTGAGACTCTTAAAAAAGACGATTTTGTTTTGATTTATCTTAATTCGTGGCAATTTACCGATTTCAGGAAATACCATTTTGATGTTCCTTTTTTCAGAAGGCTGAATTCAGGCAAAAAAATGGAGGACAAACTGGATGCCCTCCTTAGCTGGATCAACGAAAAAGAAATGGCAACTTCCCGGATGAAAGATTATATATTTTAAATCTGTTCTTCATTTTTACAGATGGCAAGGAGATCTGTAGAATAAGACATTTCTTTGTCGAATACGATGTCTTCGTGCGAATATTTACCTGCAAGATCAGGGGAAGTGTTGTGCTGCGATTGACTTTGCTTATTGTTTCTGTTTCTGATTTTCTTTACAAGGTCAAATGCCTTTTTCTGTAGATTTAAAAGAAAGACTTTTAAGAAATGAGGATAGATAATTAAAGTAGAAGGCAATAGAGCTAGTCTCTGCTTTCTTGTTCTTGTGATCTCTTCATGGATCAGATCCGAATCTGAACCTATTTTTAAAATTTCTACCTTCGTAAAATACTTTTTAAGAAGCTTTTCTAAGCTTTCCGGGGTATATTCCTTCAGGTGGAAAATATTCCACGGCTGCTGGATGTAATTAAAAAGCCGGTGCTTTTTATCCGGAGTTGAAATAATCAGTAATCCGCCGGGATTTAAGAGCTGCTTTAGTGTGGCGGTATATTTTTTATCATCGGGAACGTGTTCAATGACCTGAAAAGAGGTGATGATATCAAATTTTTCATTTCCCAGTTCGGCAATTGTTTTGAAATTCAGATTACCGGATTTGTATTCACGGTCTGCAAAATCAACTGCTTCCTTGCTGATGTCAACCCCTGTAACGCTTGCGGCAGTCTCGGAAAGCATGTGTGAGCCATACCCGGACCCGCATCCGTAGTCTAATACTTTTTTATCTCCTACAAACTTTTTAGCGTATTCGTAGGTGGCAATGTGCATGATATGCAGATATAGTTCAGATTTGTTTGTAAAATGATGAGGTATGATGTGTCTCTCGCCGGTATCCTTCATTTGCTGATTATTTGATTGACGGTTATTATGCCAGTTCAAAAAGAGTGATTTCCGGTAAAACACCCACTCTTCCCGGATATGCCAGTACCCCGAACCCTCTGTTCACGTAGAGCATTTTTCCTTCACTTTCATACAGGTCTGCCCATTTAGGATATTTGTATTGAACCGGGGACCATTTTATATTTTTAAGATCCAGTCCGAACTGCATACCGTGAGTATGTCCCGAAAGTGTCAGGTGAACGTTTCCAGGGTGCTTTTTTACCACGTAATCAAAATGGGTAGGGTCGTGGCTCATTAGGATTTTCGTGGCTGATTCCGGTACGTTTTTAAGGGCATCGTCTAATCTTCCGAATTGAGGGAATGGTTTCAAACCCCAGTTTTCAACGCCAAGGATGTACAATTTCTCACCATTCTTCTCAATAATCCGGTGTTCGTTACGGAGCATATCAAAACCGGCCTGTCTTTCATAATCGATAAGGGTTTTAAGGTTTTGCTGCTTTTCTTCAGGTGAAGCCCACTGTACGTAGTCGCCATAATCGTGATTTCCAAGAACGGAAAACTTGCCGTCTTTGGCTTTTATTTTTGAAAACAGCGGGATAAACGGTTTGAATTCTTCAGCAACATTATTCACCATGTCACCGGTAAATAAAACAAGATCGGGATTTTGTTCATTAATAAGATCAATAGCATGCTGAAGTTTACCAGGGTCGGAAAAGCTTCCACTGTGGACATCCGAGATCTGTACAATTTTATAGCCTTCAAAACTCTTTGGAAGATTGGTGAAATTGATTCTTACTTTCCTCAGTTTATGACGGTATTTTCCGAATGTGATCCCATCAATAAAAAGAGCTGAAAGAACACCGCCCAGACCCAGGCCCACGATGCTTAAAAACTTTCTTCTTTCCGGGAAATGATTTTCTGAAGATCCTGCTAAACCGATAAGATATCCGAAGATTCGGATGATATCGTCGATCAGAAGAAAGAGGACGACGAAAATTTTAGGAAGAATAAAGACCAGAAACAGTGAGATCATGATCTGGGCTCTCATCATATTTCGGTCGGCCCTGCTGAAATTTGTGATTTCGTACACTAAAAATCCGTATACTGAAAGCGAAATCACCCAATACACAATCCTGATCCAGAAATTATCGGTGAGGGTCTTGATGGCCTGATAAATATATATTTCCAGAAAAAGGAAAATGGCAGCAATTATTAAAAAGTTTTTTTGCATAACAGGTTTAAAAAAAGCACAAAGAATCATTTCCCTGTGCTTTTGTATTTTAAAATTAAATATTACGATTAAGGAAATCTGTATACGATAGCATTAATGTTCATTCCGGCACCTACCGACGTCATCACAATGTTACCTTTTTCTTTAAACGTTTGACCGTCCATTTTTCCTTTAATGATTAAATCATACATGGTAGGAATTGTGGCCACGGAGGAGTTTCCGAAGTCCTGAATCGTCATTGGGGAAATGGAATGGTCGTAATCTTTCACGTCGTAAAGTTTATGAAGTCTTTCGATCATTGCGTAGTCCATCTTCGCATTGGCCTGGTGAATCAGTATTTTGTTAATGTCTTCAATAGAAAGGCCTGCATCTTCGATGGTTTCTTTGATCGCTGCAGGAACGTTTTTAAGGGCATATTCATAAATCTTTCTGCCCTGCATTCTTACAAATAAACGGGTTTGGTCAGATTCTTTGTTGATGGATGGTCCGTTGGCTAAATAATCCAGTTCAAGACCGTTATCACAAATGGTATTATGGGCAATAATCCCTACATTTTCTTCGTCGGTTGCTTTTACAACGACCGCTCCGGCTCCGTCTGCAAAGATCATTCTGTTTCTGTCGTGAGGATCTGTTACTCTGCTTAGGGTTTCAGCACCGATTACAAGGATTGTTTTGGCAACTTTAGCTTTTATTAGATTATCTGATAAGATCATCGCTTCCACCCATCCCGGGCATCCGAAAAGCATATCATAAGTGACACATTTTCTGTTTCTGATGCCTAATTTGTTCTTTACTCTCGCCGCCATCGTAGGCATAAAATCGGCATATCCGTGAACGGTTACTTCCCCGAAATTACTGGCGTAAATGATATAATCGAGATCTTCCTGATCTATTTTTGCGTCTTCAATCGCTATTTTGGCAGCCTCATACCCGATTTGAGAATTTGAAAGATCTTCTTCTATGAATCTCCGGTTCTCTATTTCTGTGATTTCTACAAATTTTGCAATAGTTTCTTCAGCAGGTTTATCAATCTTTACCCCGTCTTCTGTATAAAACTCTGAATCTAAGAAATAGTCTCTCCCAATAATTCTGCTGGGAAGGTAAGATCCAGAACCAATAATGATCGTATTCGGCATTCGTTTAAATGATTTTTTAAAGATGCAAAGTTAATAATTAATATTAATAACAGAGAATTAAAAATATTATTAAATTTGCAAAAATTGTACTTTACAATCCTATGAAAAATAATCCATCCTTAAAAGGCTTAATCATTGCAATTGTGGCTTTTGTATTCGCCTTTGGGATTTACTTCCTCTTTTTAGCCAAAAAAAATTATTATGTCGTAGACAATCCTACTTCCGCAACGTTTTACTATAAAATAAATGAAGGATCCGAAGGAACGATTGCCGGCGGACAGACCGTTCATGTGGATCTGAACAAAGGTAAAAACTCCATCAAGGTTTTCGACGGGAACAGGAAGCTGTTGTTTGATTCTGCATTTGAGGTGAATAAAGTACGCGGCCTTATTAATATTGCGCACCAGGATTATTATATCAACGATCAGTACTATGGCTACAACCTTAAAAAAGATTCACTACTTTTGGCGCTTGATAAAACCGTTATTGACGGAAAAGCATACTTTGGAGGAGCAAGATGCTTTAACAAATTATTTACTGACGATTTTTATTACAATGTAGATGAAGATTACGACAAAGTGATCAAAAATATCCAGCAGGTGGAGTCCAGATCAAAGATCTTCAGAAAACAGGATTACCTAAATTATTATAACGAATATTACAAGTTTTAAGTTTTGACAAAAGATATTACCAAAATTACACCCTACAATTCTGATGCTACGAAGAAGAGCCAGGTAGAGGATATGTTCGACAATATTGCACCGAAATACGATGTTCTGAATCGTGTGCTTTCCCTGAAAATTGATGTTTTATGGAGAAATACTTTGGTGAAATGGATGAAAAATGACCATCCGCAGGAAGTGCTGGATGTGGCTACAGGAACAGGAGATCTGGCGATCGCTATTGAAAAGGGAACAGGTTCCAGAGTGATAGGATTAGATTTATCGCAACAAATGTTAAATGTTGGCGTTATTAAAATAAAAAAACTTAAATTAGACGGCAAAATTTCCATGCAAAAAGGGGATGCGGAAAATTTACCTTTCGAGGAAAATAGATTCGATGCAGTGTCCGTTGCATTTGGAGTGAGGAATTTTGAGAACCTTACCAAAGGTTTGGCAGAGTTGAGAAGAGTGGTTAAAGATAACAAGAGTGTTTATATACTGGAGTTTTCAAAGGTTGAGGGTTTCATGGGGCCATTTTATATGTTTTATTTCAAAAATATATTACCTGCCATCGGCAGACTGGTTTCTAAGGATAATAGGGCATACACATACCTTCCGGATTCTGTAAATGCTTTTCCTTTCGGGGAAAAGATGAGACAAATTCTTTTAGATACAGGATTTAAAAAAGTTGAATATAAAAAACTAAGTTTAGGTATAGCCACAATTTATAAAGCAACAAAGTAACCTATGAGTAAATTTTTATTAAGAGCACTGGTTTTAACCTCAGTAAATATCGCCGTTTTTGCAAACGCGCAATTCAGAACCCGAAACAGAATGGATAAGTTGGAAGATTTCGACGAACAGAAATTCAGCTGGGGTTTTTATCTGAATGGTAACAGACTAGACTACCGTATCGTTTTGGATCCGAGATATGGGATGAATAATAATCAGAATCTTGTTTCATCTAAGGAAAGTTACAGCTTCGGTGCCGGATTGATCGCAAAATGGAGACTGAACGATTTTCTGGATGTAAGATTGGAACCAGGGTTACAATTCGGTCAGAGACAACTCACTTTTAATACCCAGTCGAATGACCAATATGCAGCAGGTACTTTAACGAATGCTCCTTTTATCCCTTTTCCTTTAACGGAGAAAGACAGGGTAAGAGAAATTAAAACCACTTTGGTAGACGTTCCCGTATTGCTTGAATTCCATGGAAGAAGATGGTACAACTCGAGACCTTATGTTGCTGCCGGGGTAAACTATATTGTTAACCTGCAGTCAAATTCAGATTCTACAGATGATAACCTTCAGCAGGTTTTCAGATCAACAACGCATAATTTTGCGTGGTCGGCAGAAATGGGGATTCAGTTTTACTTTAATAAATTTAAACTTACTCCGGCAATCAGAGGTACTTTTATCATGAACAATGAGATTGTGGCAGATAACGCGACAACGCCGCCGTACTGGACTTCTGCAATGTCTACTTTACAGACCAGAGCCGTATTTTTTGTGCTGAAATTCGAATAGGAAATATTCATAAAATATAAAAGGAGATGCATTTTGTGTCTCCTTTTCCTTTTGAAATCAAAATATAAGGACTTTTATTTTTGTTAGTGTTAATATTTTGTTATTTTTGCTATTAGTTAGAATATACAAAACCTGAAATGCTTCAAGATTTAGAAAACAATTTTTCAGAATTAGAAAAAAAGATTTTATTATTACAAAAGAATTATAAAAATCTTACTGAAAAATTCTCGGAATTAAGTATTGAGCATGAAGACCTGAAGAAGAAATACGATGAGGAAAGAAGAAAGAATCAGGTATTAGCAGAAGAACAAAAAAATATAAAACTTTATTCAGCAATATCAGGAAATCCTGAACATAACAGATTGATGAAAAATCACATCAACAGATTGGTTAAGGAAATAGATTTCTGTATTGCACAGCTTCAAAACAGTGGATTATAATGGAAGTAAGAAGAATTACCATTAATATTGCAGGAAGGGTATATCCGCTGAACGTACCGGCAGCAGAAGAAGAAACACTGCGTAAAGTCGGGAAGCAGATTGAAAATATGATTAAAGATTTTGAACAGAATTTCGATGTCAGAGACAAACAGGATGCATTAGCAATGTGTGCCCTGAAACTGGGAACCAATTCCGAAGTCGTGTCGATGAACTACGAAAAAACAATACAATCTACCAACGAAAGATTAGCAAATATCAATCAATCGTTGAATGAAACAGGGAAATAGATTTTTTTTCCCGGAAAATGCTGCCTACAATAATTCTAACACATTAAAGGTAAACTCAACGCTAAACAATTACCGAACAAATGTCCATTGAATGGCGTGCCGGTCCGTCCGGATTACAGACAGTGGAAATCAGTTCAAATCGTGTTGATTAGGAGTTTACTCTCAATCTCTGGATTATTGTGGGCTTTTTTTATGTAAATACAATTAAACTCAATATAAATTATGATAGAAGTTATAGTCGGCGTTGTTTGTTTGGTAATCGGAGCTGCTGTAGGAATATTTTTCTCCAGGAGTTCACTGAATACTAAAGCAAAATTCATTATAGACGATGCAAAGAAGAATGCCGAAAATCTTATAGAAAAAGCCAATGTACAGGCAGAATCCATAAAGAAAGAGAAAAATCTCCAGGCCAAGGAAAAATTTTTGGAGCTTAAATCCCAGCATGATGCAGATATCCAGGGTCGCGAAAAGAAAATGCAGGAGGTTGAAAAAAGAATCAAAGACAAAGAGCATAAGCTTAATGACGAGCTTAGCAAAGTAGGAAAGCTGGAAAAAGATCTTGATAAACAGATCGCGGATTATTCTAAAAAGACAGAAATTTTAGAAAGGAAACAACAGGAATTGGATGTTGCTACCGCTAAGAAAGTTGAAATTCTTGAAAAGATTTCCAATTACACGGCGGAAGAGGCAAAGGCAGAATTGGTGGAAACCATGAAGGCAGAGGCTAAAACAAGAGCTCAGGCACACGTTCAGAGTATCATGGAAGAAGCTCAGCTTAATGCAAAAAGTGAAGCCCGAAAAATCGTTATCCAGACCATTCAGAGAATTGGTACCGAACAGGCGATCGAAAACTCCGTATCGGTATTTAATATCGAATCTGATGAGGTAAAAGGAAGAATTATCGGTAGAGAAGGTAGAAATATCCGTGCTTTGGAAGCCGTTACCGGAGTAGAAATCATCGTTGACGATACTCCTGAAGCCATTCTTCTTTCATGTTTCGATCCTGTAAGAAGAGAGATTGCAAGATTATCCCTTCACCGATTGGTAACGGACGGAAGAATTCACCCGGCCAGAATCGAAGAAGTAGTAGAAAAGACAAGAAAGCAGATTGAAGAGGAAATTATTGAAGTAGGAAAAAGAACGATCATCGATCTTGGAATTCACGGGCTGCACCCTGAACTGATCAAAATTGTGGGTAGAATGAAATACCGTTCTTCTTACGGACAAAACTTACTACAGCACTCCAGAGAAGTAGCCAACATCGCTGCAACCATGGCTGCTGAATTAGGATTAAATGTAAAATTAGCAAAGAGAGCAGGTCTTTTACACGATATCGGAAAAGTTCCGGAGCAGGAATCTGAACTTCCGCACGCTTTACTGGGAATGCAGTGGGCTGAAAAATACGGTGAAAATGCAGAAGTGGTAAACGCTATCGGAGCTCACCATGATGAAGTGGAAATGACTTCTTTATTGTCGCCGATTATTCAGGTGGCGGATGCGATCTCCGGGGCAAGGCCGGGCGCCAGAAGACAGGTTCTTGAATCCTATATCCAGAGACTCAAAGATCTTGAATCGGCTGCGTTAAGTTTTGATGGTGTATCATCGGCTTATGCCATCCAGGCGGGTAGAGAACTGAGAGTAATGGTAGAAAGCGGAAAAGTAAATGATGAAGTGGCTTCTCAGTTATCTTACGACATTTCAGAGAAAATCCAGAATGAGCTTACTTATCCTGGGCAGGTAAAAGTAACCGTCATCAGAGAAACAAGAGCGGTGAATATTGCGAGATAATAATCAGAAAAAGATATTTCATAAAAACCTTTCAAGAAATTGGAAGGTTTTTTATTTTTAGCAAAATTAATCAAAGATGCAAGAGCTTTCTTTTTCTTCAAAAATGAAGTATATTTTCTCCATTCCTGTCATTATTTCTGCATTAGGCTACTTTGTGGATATTTATGATCTGCTGTTGTTCGGTATCGTTCGGATTCCAAGCTTAAAAGCTTTAGGTCTAAATCCCGATACGGACGGAACATTCATCCTTAATGCACAGATGGTCGGATTGCTCATCGGAGGAATATTCTGGGGAATTTTCGGCGATAAAAAAGGAAGACTGTCGGTATTGTTCGGTTCAATTTTAGTGTACTCACTGGCGAATATTGCCTGTGGGTTCTTACCTTATTTTCCTGAAAAACATTTAGTCTATCAATATGCCGCTTTAAGGTTCATTGCAGGGATTGGCCTCGCCGGGGAGCTTGGCGCCGGAATTACACTCGTTTCTGAAAGCCTGCCGAAGAATCTGAGAGCTATCGGTACTTCGGTCGTTGCCGGATTCGGACTGATGGGTGCAGTTGTCGCACAACTGACCGTAGAATTGGCCGGCGGCTGGAATATTTCTTATATCATCGGTGGTGTGTTGGGGATTCTGCTGCTCTTTCTGAGGATCAGTGTCTCCGAATCCGGCATCTACAAAAACATCGAACATCAGGCTGTTTCAAAAGGAAATTTTCTGTCATTTTTCGCGAATAAAGACCGGCTGACGAGGTATCTCAAATGTATTGCCATAGGATTGCCTACCTGGTTCTGCATTGGTATATTGGCTGTTTTGGCCAATCAGTTTGCTCCCGAGCTTGGCATCAAAGATCTCAGTCCCGGAAAAGCCATTATGTGGGCGTATGTAGGGATTTCTGTGGGTGATCTGGCAAGCGGATTTATTTCACATCTTTTAAAATCAAGGAAAAAAGCCATTCTATACATGCTGGCCTTCACCATTGTCGGCGTGGCGGTCATGCTTTTCGGGAATACCGATTCGGAAACGAAGTATTATATTTTCTGCATATGGCTGGGCTTGGGAACAGGATATTGGGCAATGTTCGTCACACTCGCCGCAGAACAGTTCGGGACGAATATCAGGAGTACGGCTACCACCACCGTTCCGAATATGGTGCGCGGACTTGTTCCTGTGATGATCCTGGCCTTCGACTTTTTTAAGCGTGATTTTTCAGTCATCATTAGTGCGGCAATTGTTGGAGTTATTGTTTTCGGACTCGCCTTTTATTCATCATTGACCATATCCGAAACCCATGACAAAGACCTTGAATTTATAGAATAATCAGGGTTGTTTAAAATATTTAGGCCAACACTTCCGTTATAAGAATTAATTAAGTTGAACAATATAAATAATTTATGAAATTTAATATTAAATTATGCTTCGAATAATTAATATTTGTTTAACTTTGAGTGTAATTAAAATATATCACCATTAAAACCAATCACAATGAAAAATTTTTTAAAAAACGCCAAGAAATTAAAAAATTCAGAACTTAAAAACATCGTAGGAGGTGTAGGAGGCGGAGGTTCTTTAGGAACACCGGACCTGTCACTTTGCGGATGTAGCTGTACCGGTGCTGTTACAGGCCCTAAGTACTGCTCATCTTACATCGCTTGTCCTCAGGTAATTACCTGCTAAGTAAAGAGTTATTTCAGACAGAATAAACATTTCCACATTTAATACGCAAAAGCCTTTCGGTTCTCCGAAAGGTTTTTGTCATAATAATATAACCGGTACGTAGAATGCTTCAATGCCCATTTTTTAGGAGCTTAATCTTGCTTTCCGCTGTATCTTTTGGGTGGCCGCCACCGCTCCGTGCCGCCCGCCACCCAAAAGGATGCCGCTGCAATCAAGGCTAGGGTAGCAGGTTTCAAAAACCCATTACCTACAATGTAAAATGAACAGCAGGCTTCCGATACTGATGAAAATCCACAGGAAAACAGCAAATGCCAGTGGTTTTATCCCAATACTTTTTAAGGCGCTGATTGAAAGTGTAGAACCGATAAGGAATAGAGTGAGATTTAAACCTGATTTAGCAGCCATGGTAATAATAGCGCTTAAATTTCCGATCGGGAAATACGTATTAAGCAAAATAGCCAGAATAAAATACCCGATAAACCAGGGAACCTTTATTTTTGATTCTTTACTTTTAAAGATAAACATGGTCAGCAAAGAAACGGGAATTATCCATAAGGCACGGGCCAGCTTAACGGTCGTTGCAATATTCAGTGCTTCGTTGCCGTATTTGGCGGCCGCTCCTACGACCGAACTGGTATCATGAATCCCGATCGCGCACCACAACCCGAACTGTTCCTGTGTGAGATGTAAAAAATGCCCGATGGCCGGATAGACAAACAAAGCAATGGAATTCAATGTAAATACAATCGCGAGGGCAAGCGATATCTGTTTAGGCTGAGGCTTGATAATAGGAGAAGTTGCTGCAATGGCACTTCCCCCGCAAATTGCCGTTCCGACAGAAATTAAAAAAGATAAAGGCCGTTCAATGTTCAGCAATTTCCCGGAAATATATCCCAGCGTCATCACTGTAGAAATGCTGATCACCGTCAGCATAAAACCAGATCTTCCGGCTTCCAGAGCTTCATTCAGCTTTAAGCCGAATCCCAAACCGACAATCGAAACCTGCAGCAATACATGAATATACTGGTGAAGGCTTTTCTCAAAAGGATTTCCGATAAGCATTACCAGCACAAATCCCATAAGCAAGGCAACCGGTGAAGAAACAAAAGGACTAAGGCAGACAATCGCCGTAAGAATGAAGATGGTTTTGCGTAAACGTTCATTTTGAATGAATTGTTCCATGTGTAAAACTTTAAATTATTCTTCAAAATTCTACAAATAATCATCACCAGATAAATCGTATTTTGTTATAATGGATAACTTTTGGTTATAATGCGTTAGTTTACATCTGCAAATTTCAGGAATAATCTTATTAGATCCGACTGCTCACCTTTCGGAAGAATAAAATGAAAATCTCTTTCAATGGTAAAATTTTTAATGTCAACAATGCTGAAAAGATTGTTTTTCAGTTCATTTAAAACGGTGCTGATCGACAGAAAGGCCATGCTTTCCGAATGCAAAAGGTAATTTTTAATACTTTCACTGCTCCCGAGCTGCATGACTACATTAAGCTTATCCGTGTCAATTCCGTTTTCTTTCAGACGGTTTTGAATAAACTCTAATGATCCCGAGCCGTGTTCCCTGAAAACCAGATCAACCGAATACAGATCCTGTACATGTATTGTTTTATGCACTAACGGATGCCCGGATTTTGCCACGAGAACAATCTCATCTCTTTTAAATTTCCGGTATTCAAAATAACTGGACTGCGATTCGCCCTCAATGATGCCGAGATCGATTTTTCCTTCTTTGAGCAGTTCAGAAATCATTTCTGTATTGTGGGCAATCAGTTCGATTCTCAGGTCTTTATAGTAAGATTTGAATTTAGCCAGGATTTCCGGCAGAACATATTGTGCTACTGTGGTACTTGCGCCGATGATCAGCTTTCCTTTATATTGCTGATTCATCTGGCTGATTTCAAATTCAAGATCGCGGTAAATATTCCTGATCTTTTCAGCATATTCAAATAAAATTTTCCCGCTTGGCGTCAGCTGGATGGAAGTCCCTTTCCGGTCGAACAATCTCGTGTGAAGCTGGTTTTCTATTTCTTTAATGTGCTTGGTAACGGCGGGCTGTGAGATATTCAGTTCATCTGAAGCTCTGGTAAAGCTCAGACGGGAAGCAACGGTGTGAAAAACTTTTAATCGGTAATCAAACATCATTAAAGGTATGAATTTACATTAAAATTTATGAATAAATCTGCCATTATACATCCTCGAAGTTTTTATCGGCAAGGTTATCAAATCTGCTGTTTTTGGCTTCTCCGATCTTCTGTTTCGTGTAAATGCTGTTATTTCCTGAAAAAAGATAGGCTGCCACACATGCCACCGCGACATAAACGCCACATTCAGCACCGAATAGTTCTATTCCCATTAAGGTACACGCCAGCGGAGTATTGGTGGCCCCTGCAAATACGGCGACGAAACCCATGCCTGCCAGCAGTGCAAAAGGAAGCGGGATCACTATGGAAAGGGCACTGCCCAAGGTCGCACCAATGAAGAACAAAGGCGTTACTTCACCACCCTTGAAGCCGGCGGAAAGGGTAACGACCGTAAAAAGTATTTTTAAAGCAAAATCATACAGTGGCAGCTGTTTCCCGAAGGCTTCTTCAATAGAGGGAATTCCGAGCCCGATATATCTTGTCGTTCCCATCACGAATACGGCAAGAGTGACGATAACTCCTCCAAGCAAAGGCCTGAAGGGTGGATAATGTATTTTGGATTTGAAAATGAAACTCGTTTTGTGCATCATTTTACTGAATGTTGCCGCACAGACCCCAAACAAAATTCCTGCTATGATGCAGTAAATAAAAGATAAAAAATCAATTTTTGGGACAAAGTCGATGTGGTAATGGGTATGCTGAACATTCCAGAGCTTTGTCACGCAATCGGCCAGGATTGCTGAAGCAAAAGCCGGGAAGAGCGCATTATACCTGATTTTACCGATTAAGAAAACTTCCAATCCGAAAACGGCACCCGCCAAAGGAGTTCCGAAAACCGAACCGAACCCCGCTGCGATGGCTGAGATAATTAATATCTTTCTCTCATTCTGGCTTAACCGGAGAAGGCGAGTGAATTGATCCGAAATGGCTCCTGCCATTTGTAAAGCTGTCCCCTCACGGCCTGCGGATCCTCCGAAAAAATGTGTGACGATCGTTCCCAGGTAAACAAAAGGGGCCATTTTAAAAGGAATCCTTTCTTTGTCGGGCTGATGAATCGTCTCCAGAAGAATATTATTTCCCCCTTCTGCATCTTTTCCGAAATAATAGTAGAGCATACCGACGGCTAATCCTGCTAAAGGAAGAAAAGCAATGATCCAGAGATGTTTTTCTCTGAAATTTGTGGCCCACGACAGCGATTCTAAAAACCCTGCCGAGGCAGTTCCTACAAGCAGTCCGACGATCATGCTTATTGAAAACCATTTAGTGACATACAGCAATGCCGGATATTTCCTGGAAAAAAACAGGATTTGAATTTTTGTCTTTCTTTTTAAATTTCCTGAAGGTTGTGACATAACTTCCCTGATCAAATTACTGTTAATAATCTTTTTAATCAGGCGTCATCAGCTTTGAAAAGCGGTTGGGTAAGGAAGAACACCATTTCCTTTTGTTGATACAAAGATAAAAATTATTTCACAAAGAAATCGTGTTTGGCAATAAAATCACGGCTGATGCGGATGCTTTCGAACATATCTTTGTCGCTGGAGTCCTGTTCGAGAAACCAATGCCGGAGACCTGCCTTTTCTTTAGCTTTAAAAATTCTTTGAAAATCAATGCTGCCGTTTCCGATTTCGGTAAAATCTTTGGTAGCGGAATTCATATCTTTTACATGCCACAATGGGAATCTCTTCGGGTATTTGTCGAAGTAAAGCAGAGGATCAATGCCGGCTTTTGCCATCCAGTATAAATCCAGTTCCATCTTCACTAAATCGGGTGACGCCGCATTTAAAATAAAATCATAAACCGTCTGTGTATCGTCGAATTTATCAAATTCAAAATCATGATTGTGATAGGCAAACTGTATTCCTGCTTTTTTAGCGGTCTCACCGGATCTTTCCAGGAGCTCAGGGAGTTTTCTGTAATTTTCCAGAATTCTTTCTTCCGGGAACAGGTAAGAACAGACCATATACTGCGAGCCTATAAAATGAAGATCTTCTACTGATTTTTCCCAGTTTTCCAGCAAGGTGCCCTGTTCTTTATGCAGTATTCCTGTGGTGTGATGCGAGCTGATGACGGTCATTCCCGTATTACTGAGGATATTTTTAAATTCGTTGCGGTTTTTGCCGAAAAAAGTACCGTTGTAGCCGTAAATTTCAAGCCCGGTGAAACCCATCGCTGAAAGTTTTTCCAGGGTTTTTTCCGGATTTTCCGCAATAGCGTCACGAACGGTATATAACTGAATAGCCAATGTGTTTTTTTTATTTGTTAAATGAGACATTCCACAGGAATACAAACCCAAAAATCCCAGGGAGGAAATTTTGATAAAGTCTTTTCTATGCATTACAGAAAAGGTTTCATTTCATCTTCAATCTGGGTTCGCAGCTCCATCAGGCGCTTGGCGTACTGTTCCTGCTGCTTTTCCTCGTCGGTTTCGGGAATCCATTTGGGGACGGGAAGTTTCTTTCCGTTTTCATCCACCGCTACGAAAACGATGATGCAGTGCGTCTTTTTATCGAAGTTCGGCTGCTTGAGATTTCTGGAAAATACATTGATAGAAATGTGCATGCTGGAAGAACCGGTATAGATCACCTGGGCTTCAACCTTTACAACTTCCCCGATCTTAATGGGTTCATAAAACCTGATTCCGCCTACATAAACCGTCACCGAATAATTTCCGCTCCAGGTGGTGGCGCACGCATAGCCGGCCTGATCGATCCATTTCATTACACTTCCCCCGTGTACGTTGCCGCCGTAATTCACATCCGAAGGCTCGGAAATAAACTGAAAAGTAATAGGCTTGTTATCCATGAGTCATAAAATTTGAATAAAGGTATTTATAATTTTTAAAATTTTAGATTAAATCTTACTTTTGAAGGCCGGAAACTCTTGAATTTCCGCTTTACTATTAAATTTATTCGTTTATGAAAAAAGTATTTCATTTAAATACATGCGACACCTGCAGGAAGATCCTTGCACAGTTCGATTTGTCAGACTGGGACAAAAGAGAGATCAGAAAAGAGCCTGTTACCGAACAGGAATTGGCTGAAATGTATAAGAAAACAGGATCTTATGAAGCTTTGTTTAGCAAAAAGTCGACACAGATCAAGCAGAGAGGGCTGGATGTAAAATCCCTGACAGAAAAAGACTTTAAAGAATTGCTGCTGGATCATTACACCTTTCTCAAACGTCCGGTATTTCTCAAGGATGACCGTATTTTCATTGGAAATGATAAGAAAAATGTAGAGGAATTGAAGACGTTTTTTGGAGTGGAATAATGAGCTGAATTCAAGAATCGGTATAAACCTAACGGGTTTTTAAAACCCGTTAGGTTTTTTTGTGAATCAATCGTTAGCGGGAAACAAAATGCAATTGCAGGAAGTCTCCAACAGTTTGCGGGAAACAAAATACAGTTGCAGGAAGTCTCAAACAAAATGTTTCGTGATCAACAGCTTCAAAAATCCTGATTAGTAGAATCCAAGCTCGGGCTGAAGCGATAAACATCAATAGGAATGGGCTTCAGCCCTTTTTTAAAAAATGAAATATGCTCATTGGCTTTAGCCAAATCTTAATACAGTCAGCCTGATGCTACTGTAATTACCTGCTGGCCTTAGGGTCGGGCCCCGGAAAAAATAAAACCTGCCCAAACGGCAGGTTTTACATTTATTTGTAAAACTTTGTCAAAGATTTTGAACTTTGACAAAGTGAGGTTGTCTGACTTAAACAAAGGGGGCTTTCACCACTTTGGCAGGGATATTCTTGTTTCTTACCTGGATGAAGATTTCAGAACCCAGTTTGAAGTGCGGTTTGTCTACATAAGCAAGACCCAATCCAACTTTTTTCATGGGCGACTGTGTTCCGGAAGTTACTTTTCCGATCACGTTTCCTTCTGCGTCTACAACAGGGTAGTCGTGTCTGGGAACGCCTTTGTCGGTCAGTTCGAAGCCCACCAGTTTTCTGGTAACACCTTCTTCCTTCTGTTTGGCAAAAGTCTCTTTGGAAACAAAATCTTTATCGAATTTTGTGATCCATCCCAATCCGGCTTCGATAGGAGAGGTGGTATCGTCGATGTCGTTTCCGTACAGGCAAAATCCTTTTTCAAGACGTAGCGTGTCTCTGGAAGCCAATCCGCAAGGGATAATTCCTTCTTCGGCGCCGGCTTCGATAATGGCATCCCAAAGTTTTTCAGCAGATTCATTTTTAAAATAAATTTCGAAACCTCCGCTTCCGGTGTAGCCGGTGTTGGAAATAATCACATCATTCACTCCGGCTACAGAACCTACCGTAAAATGGTAATAAGGAATGTCTGCAAGAGGGGTTTCTGTTAATTTCTGAAGAATTTCAGTGGCTTTCGGTCCCTGAACAGCCAATAAGGACATGTCGTCTGAAGCATTGGTCATTTTGGCCCCGAAAGTATTGTATTTCGAAATATGATCCCAGTCTTTATCGATGTTTGAAGCATTGACCACTACAAAATACTTGTCGTCTGCCATTTTATAAACGATAAGGTCATCCACGATTCCTCCGTTTTCATTGGGAAGGCATGAGTACTGGGCTTTTCCGTTTTCAAGAGTATCTACGTTATTGGTGGTCACGTACTGCAGAAGGTCTCTGGAACCAGGCCCTTCAATGAAAAACTGTCCCATGTGGGAAACATCGAACAGGCCCGCTTTTTCTCTTACGGCAAAATGTTCTTCCGTCACTCCGGAATATTGTACAGGCATTTCAAAACCTGCAAAAGGTACGATTTTAGCACCCAAAGATACGTGCTTGTCGTACAATGCTGTCTTCTTCATAGTTAATTTTATTTCTATTTCTTTATTTTAAAACTGTCAAAAGCTTCGTTGAAAATCTTCATATAATTTCCGTTCCAGTATTTCTGTCCGCAATTCACGGAAACCAGGTAAAGGTTTTTGTCTTTCTGGAAAACTTTTGTCAGCCAGATGAGCTTTTCTTTCTCGTCGAAGTATTCGTAAAAATATTCGGTGTATCCTTTTTTACTGCCTTTGGAAATCACTTTCTTTTCATCATCTGAAGACTGATACAGCGCAAGGATGAATTTTTTGGTTTCAGCCTTGGGAAGATTCAGGTCATGGTATTCGGAAATCGTGATGGCGCCTACCTGATTGGGAGGGAAAATATTGATGATATCATCGTTATTGGTCACTTTCCAGCCGGCCGGATGGCTGATGGAGTAATTTTCGCTGTCGTAGGTCTCCGTAGGAATAGATTGTGCAAACACAAACAATCCCGTCAACAGCAGGAAAGCAGAAATTATTTTTCTCATGAATTGAAATGGTGTTTATATTCTTCAAGAATGATCTTGAACCATTCTGTGAAATGTTCCGGATATTCGGACATCTCGAGGTCGAGGTCTTCAGGGGTAATGTATCGTACTTCTTCCACTTCTTCTTTATTAAGATGAAATTCATCTTCGAAGGTTCCTACAAAAACATGATCGAGCTCATGCTCCCAAAGTCCGTTCCCTACATCGGCTTTATAAATGAAACTGAATTTTTCGGAAAGTTCAGCCTCAATGCCCAGTTCTTCCTTTACCCTGCGTTTTGCCCCTTCGAGATAAGTTTCCCCGATTCTTGGGTGAGAGCACACCGCGTTGGTCCATTTCAATGGAGAATGGTATTTTCCGGAAGCTCTTTTCTGTAAAAGCATTTCTCCTTTTCCGTTGAAAAGAAATACTGAAAAAGCTCTGTGCAGAAGGCCGTTGATATGCGCCTGTTGCTTCTCCATGAGGCCTGTAACCTGATCTTCGGGGCTAACTAAAACTACGTATTCTTCCATTTCTACAAATGTAAGTGTAATAAATGTATTTTGGAAATTTTTGGATAAACATCATGATTTAAGATGAATAAATGATAGTAAATCCACTCACGGAGATGAAATTCATGAAATTATTTTATCTGCTGAATTTTATTAGCTCCCGAAAAGAATATTTTTAACTTTAGTGATGATATTCTTATTGTTTAGTTAAAATTATTCGTTAAATATTTAAATTTAGTTTAAATAATTCATATTTATAAACTTTGGCGGGGCATATTAATGTAAAAGCCTTAACTTTGTCACTCAAATTTTTATGATGGAATTAGAGTACATAGAACACATTAGCCCAATCCTGAAAGACGGCGTAAAAAACTACCTGATCGATATCGACGGAACGATTACCGAAGATGTTCCGAACGAAGAACCCGAAAGAATGGTAACCTGCGAACCTTTTCCCGATGCCCTTGAAACCATCAATAAATGGTACGATGAAGGTCATCAGATCTGTTTCTTTACCTCAAGAACGGAAAACCTGAAACAGATCACCATCGACTGGCTTGATAAGCACGGATTCAAATACCACAGTGTATTATGCGGGAAACCGAGAGGCGGGAACTACCACTGGATCGATAACCACCTCGTAAGAGCAACCAGATACAAAGGCAAATTTACCGATCTTGTTGAAAAGCAGGTAACCATAGAAGTTTTCAAAGAAGAAGAATAAAATTTTTAATAAATAGATTAAACGATTAATTCTGCCTGAGGTCGATGCTGTTGTTTAATCTTCAATAAAATATCCCATAAGTTTATGAAAGTTTTAGCAAACGACGGCCTGGATCAATCCGGAATTGATGCATTAACTGAAAAAGGTTTTGAAGTAATCACCACAAAAGTTCCACAGGAATCTCTGATGGATTATATCAATGAACATAAGATCCGTACCCTTTTGGTACGCAGCGCAACGCAGGTAAGAAAAGACCTTATCGATCATTGCCCGTCCCTGGAAATCATCGGACGTGGCGGCGTTGGAATGGATAATATCGACGTTGATTATGCAAGGGAAAAAGGAATCCATGTGATCAATACACCATCCGCTTCTTCAGAATCCGTAGCTGAGCTTGTATTCGCCCATCTGTTTTCAGGGGCAAGATTCCTGCAGGATTCCAACCGAAAAATGCCTGTCGCAGGAGATACCGAATTTGCTTCTCTTAAAAAAGCATATGCTGCCGGTATCGAACTGAAAGGGAAAACCATAGGCATTGTAGGAATGGGAAGAATAGGGCAGGAAGTAGCAAAGATCGCTCTTGGTCTCGGAATGAGAGTTGTTGCAGCTGACAGCAATGTAGGAAAGGCAAGCATCAAAGTAACCTTCTATAATAAGCAGTTCATCAATGTAGATATTGAAACGGAACCACTTCAGGACGTACTTCAGCATTCTGATTTTATAACCCTTCACGTTCCGGCCCAGAAAGACGGATACATGATCGGAAAGAATGAGTTTGACATGATGAAAGACGGTGTAGCCATCGTAAACTGCTCAAGAGGCGGAGTGATCGATGAAGCCGCGCTGATCGGGGCTCTCGATTCAGGAAAAGTGAAGTTTGCCGGACTTGATGTGTTTATCAATGAACCGACCCCTTCAAAAGAAATCCTTACCCACCCGAAAATTTCAATGACCCCACATACCGGTGCTTCCACACTGGAAGCTCAGGACAGGATCGGGCTTTCACTGGCAGAACAGATCTCCAGTATATTGCAGATTCAATAGTTTGTAAAAAATATAAAGCACTTCGGCATGAAGTGCTTTTCTTTTTATAAGTTGTTGTTTTTCGTTTTTAAAAGATCCCTGATCTCCATCAGAAGCTTCTGGTCTTCCGTAAGTACCGGTGCTGCAGGCGCTTCTTCCTTAGGCTTTTTATTGAGGCTGTTCACCCCTTTAATTAAGAGGAATAACACAAAGGCAACAATCAGGAAGCTGATCACCGAGGATAAGAAATTCCCGTACTTCACGCCTCCCCACGAGAGCTCTGCGATATTTTTTACATTAGCCTTTTCCAACGCCGGATTCAGTAGAAGCGGCGTAATAATATCATCTACAAATGACTTGACAATAGCACTGAAAGCAGCACCAATAATCACCCCGACAGCCAGGTCGAGAACATTCCCTTTGAATGCAAATTCTTTAAATTCTTTTACAAATCCCATATTATATTTTTTTAAGTTTATCCGAAAACAGGGAATTAAGTTACAAAAAAATGGGTAAACTATTTATATTTAAAATATATTCTTAAGGAATTAATAAAAATCAGGCATGAATTTTAATGTGATCTATGATATATCTCTTGAGGTAAATTTTTAAATTTACTTTTTCGTAAATTGCTTTAAAAGACATCACCTAAACTTAATCAATGAAAATTTTTACCGCACAACAGATCCGCGATTGCGATCAGTATACCATAAAGAATGAGCCAGTTCCTTCGATCCTGCTTATGGAAAGAGCGGCAGAAGCCTGTGTCAACTGGATCTCGGAAAACTGCAATCATCACCGGAATTTTGCCATATTCTGCGGAAACGGAAACAACGGCGGGGATGGATTTGCCCTGGCCAGAATGCTGTACCAAAAAGGGTTTGATATAGATGTATTTACCCATTCAAAAGCGAAATTCTCTCCCGATGCCCAGGAAAATTTTAAACAGATCAGAGAAATATCAGGGATCACCGTAAGAGAATTGAAAGAAGCAATGAGCTACCGCTTCGACAGCAGGACCGTCATTATCGATGCTCTTTTCGGAACCGGGCTTTCCAGGATCCTGGAGGGAGAAAGTAAAGATCTGGTAGAATTTTTAAACCAAAAAAAGAATATAAAGATCTCTATTGACCTGCCGTCGGGACTTATGGCTGATGGTATTCCCGGGAACGAGAACGCTGCGGTTTTTATGGCAGATTATACGCTCAGCTTCCAGTTTTGGAAAAAGACTTTCCTGCATCCTGAAACAGGAACGTTTGCCGGGAAAGTTCATATCCTGGATATCGGCTTAAGTCAGGACTATATCAATGACACCGAAACCGAAGATTTTGTCACCGATGAGGAAGTAATCAAAAGCATCTTTAAAGTAAGAAGCGAGTTTTCTCATAAAGGAACTTACGGAAAAGCCACCGTCGCAGGCGGAAGCTATGGGAAAATAGGGGCTGCGGTGCTTTCTGCAAGAGCCGCTCTCAGAACCGGGGTAGGCCTTACTTTCGTTCTGGCCCCGAAATGCGGATATGAAATTCTGCAGACCTCCGATCCCGAAGCCATGTTTACAGAAGGCGGCGAAAACTATATAGAGCATTTCGAAATTGATGAAACCTCCGTATGCGGAATCGGACCCGGACTGGGAACCCACAAAAAAACAGCGGAAGGTCTTTTAAAATTCCTTAAAAGCTATTCAAAACCTTTAATTCTGGACGCAGATGCATTAAATATCATTGCTGAGAATCATAGTGTCTCTTCTTTAATTCCGCAGAGATCCATTATTACCCCTCATCCGAAAGAATTCGAAAGACTCTTTGGAAAGACGGAAAACTCTTTTGAAAGAACGGCACTGGCCAGGAACAAAGCTCAGGAACTTAAAATCTATATCGTCTTAAAAGACCATCATACGCAGGTGATCACCCCGGAAGGAAAGGTCTTCTACAATATCACAGGAAACTCCGGGCTGGCAAAAGGAGGCAGTGGGGATATTCTGACGGGCATTATTACCTCATTACTCGCCCAGCAGTATTCTGAAGAAGAGGCCGCCCTGCTTGGCGTGTGGTTTCACGGTAAAGCCGCGGAGCTCGCTTCTGAAAAACATTCCAGGGAATCTATGTTGCCTACCGATGTTATTGCGGAATTCGGAAATGTCTTTGCGGAACTGAATGCTAAACTTCAGAAGGTTTTGTGAAATAATGATTGGATAAATACTAGATAAATAAGGGAAACTAAGTTTAGCAATAACCCCGCAGAATACAAAAAAGCAAGCCTTAAGAGACTTGCTTTTTTTACGGCTGTTCCGTAAGTTGATGTATTTTAAAAACTATTCAGGTTTTTCGTTTTCGGCCTGCGTAATTTTGAATTTTTTAGAAATGATCATGATCACAACTCCGGCAATCATGAAAGGGATCGATAGTACCTGCCCTGTATTCAGCCCTCCAAACTGGATGAATTCATCACCCTGAGGTTCTTTAAGGAATTCCACAAAGAATCTGATCGCCCATAGAATGATGAAAAATAAACCGAAAAGCCATCCCTGCTGGTATTTCTTATCCGTTTTTCTGTATAAAACCCACAAAAGGATAAAAAGGCACACATAGCCAACAGCTTCGAAAAGTTGGGAAGGATATCTCGGAATAGTTACTCCATATTCACTGCTCTGTTGCGGGAAAAGTAAAGCAAAAGGGGAGTTGGGATCTGCCGGTTTTCCGATAATTTCAGAGTTGAAGAAATTCCCCATTCTTACGAATGCTCCACCCAAAGCAACGACGATTCCCAATCGGTCGTATACCCAGAAAGGATTTTTTTTAATGATCTTAAATGAATAATAAAGAGTGGTAAAGATCAAAGCGATAGTTGCTCCGTGACTTGCCAGTCCCGAAAAACCTGTGAATTTTAATCCGTTTTTGGTACTGATCGGCAGGAATACGCTCCAGAAATCTTCTTTGAATAATTCCGGCTGGTAGAAGATGACGTGTCCAAGACGTGCTCCGAGGATTGTTCCGATAAGGGTCCAGGTAAAGAGCGGCTCAAGATATTTTTGGTTTACGTTGTCAATTTTAAAAATTCTGTTCATTAAAATATAGCCGAATCCGAATGCGAAAATAAACATTAAGCTGTAAAAATGCAGGGTGATCGGGCCCAGCACAATTCCTTTCGACGGATCCCAGATTTTAAAAGGAGTCTCCAGGCTCACCTGGTCTGCTGAGGTGATCACTTTATTTGATTTTACAGCATACTTGAAAGTGGAGATACTCTCTTTTGTAGCAGGAGATTCGATCAGTCTGAATTTCTTATCCAAAAGCTGATATCCCGTCTTTTTCAATTTATCCAGGGTTAAAGCGCCGAAGCTGAAGAAAGCAGGTTCAAAATTGGATTCGTTCAGGATGATCAGGACATTTCCGTCTACTTTCCGGTCCGGGAAAGCATTAAGGTCTCCCAGTTCCGTTGTGCTGTAGATCTTTACGGGAACCGGTGCGGAGTTTACTTTTAATGTTCCTTCCGACATTCCGTCCGGATAATTCTGCGCAAAAAGACATTGGGTGATCAGCGCAAAAATGACGAGATACATTCTGAAAAAAATATTACTCATTTCTATTTTTTTAGTAGTTTGTTTTATTCTAATGTTTACATTTTTTAGGGGGTACGGGATCATACCCGCTTCCTCCCCAGGGATGGCATCTTGAAATTCTCTTCACGCCCAGCCAAAACCCTTTAATAGGTCCGTGAATCTGCAACGCTTTGACCATATAGTGCGAACATGTAGGTTCATACCTGCAGTTTTTGGGCAGCAGCGGCGAAATAAACCATTGGTAAAACCGGATAAGAATTACCAGGGGAAACGTGATGATCTTGTTGGCTGTGACTTTCAAAACATTGCAAAAATAGGCTAAAAAAATGGAAATCGGTTTAAATATGTCATAAGTTTCGGCAGCACAGACGCGTGTTCGTCGGAGAATTTCCGGGGTTGGCCGATTTGCGGTTTTGAAGAGATTATCCGAATTGCGACAAGTTTGAAAAGACCAATCAGCTGTCGATTCAATAATGATTAAAAGCCTCCGAAGAGGCTTTTATTACTGTTTTGTAAAAACTAGATTGTTTGTCTCTGGTAAATAGATCGTCGTATCTGCTCCATTAGGGCAGTTTATGTTAGTTAATATTACACCTTCCGGTTGATATCTCCATTTTATGTGTGTTGCATCTATTAACTGTAAATCAACATCTCCCCATCCATACTGGCAATCACCTCCTGAATAAATAAAAGAAATCAACTGATTTGGAAAAATTGTACTACTTTCAATATTAGAGTTCTCAATACTTAAATTCATCGTACTTTTTATTACTGTACCTTGAGAATTTTTTATACTATAGCGGATAAATAGCATATCTTGGTAATAAATATATGTGCCCAATTTCATATAATGATGGTCAATCTTGTCTATTTTAATAGTAATTTCTTTATTGTTAAAACTAGCTTTCCATATTCCAACAAAAGGCAATAATTCATTATTTATATCTTTTAAGTATGCATTGTTAGAAATTGTAGAAAAACTTGTATTTAGTGGATAAATTTGTTGGGCCTTACAAGATATGGTAAGCAAGATAATTGATAATAAAAATATATTTTTCATATCGGTGTAAGTTAAAGAGCCTCAGAAGAGGCTTTTTATTACTGTTTTGTAAAAACTAGATTGTTTGTCTCTGGTAAATAGATGGTAGTATCTGCTCCATTGGGACAGTTTATATTAGTTAAAATTACACCTTCAGGTTGATAGCTCCACTTAATATGTGTTGCATCTATTAACTGCAAATCAACATCTCCCCATCCATACTGGCAATCACCTCCT
>Ga0308156_1000193_pt1 | contig 188911 bp, 172 predicted proteins | sample PhyAR2_FD_201041 | JGI IMG/M metagenome (GOLD analysis project Ga0308156, IMG submission 201041) | Phyllosphere microbial communities from UC Gill Tract Community Farm, Albany, California, United States - DLSL A.R2 | ecosystem: Host-associated > Plants > Phyllosphere > Unclassified | place...
CTGATTCGCTCTTTGCTTTCTTTAAAGTATTCATCATAAAATAAAACTTTGCGTCAAAGAAATATCCCGCCGATTTTACAGGTAACGCCGATTTTTATTACTGATTTTTTTAACGCAAAGATGATTATTCAGTCCGATTACTTTAGAAGGCAAAGGCAATAAATTGCTTCGCGAAGCAAACGTGAGTTTCGTCAATCAGCTCGCTGATTCACTCTTTTACTACCTATTCATCATAAAAATAAAACTTTGCGTTAAAAACAACTATCCTGAACAATTTAATCCAGACCGTTGCTCTTCTGTCCATAAACTCAAAATTTCCAACTAAAATCAATATCTTTGTACTCCAAAAAAAGGCATGTACAAAAACCTGATCCGCCCGATCCTTTTCAAATTCGATCCCGAAGAAGTGCATTATTTTACTTTTTCAATGCTTAAAAATTTCTCCTTTTTAGCCAAGCTTTTCCTACCGAAGCCGATTGTCGACAAAAGACTGGAAAGAGAAGTGTTCGGATTAAAATTTAAAAATCCCGTAGGACTGGCCGCCGGTTTTGATAAAAATGCCGTGCTTTTCGAAGAACTTTCAGACCTCGGTTTCGGATTCATCGAAATCGGGACCCTCACGCCAAAAGGGCAGCCTGGAAATGACAAAAAAAGACTGTTCCGTCTGATGGAAGATTCGGCGATCATCAACAGAATGGGCTTCAATAATGACGGCGTAGACGCTGCGGTGGAAAGACTCAAGAAAAATAAAAAGGTTCTGATTGGCGGAAACATCGGGAAAAATAAAGTCACGCCCAATGAAGAAGCCGTAAACGATTATAAAATCTGTTTCGAGAAACTTTTCCCTTACGTAGATTATTTCGTGGTGAATGTAAGTTCGCCCAATACGCCCAACCTGCGTGAACTTCAGGATAAAGAACCTTTAACGCAACTGCTGGGCACTTTACAGCAGATGAATGCACAGAAAGTTAATCCGAAGCCGATCCTGCTTAAAATTGCACCGGATCTGTCGGACGATCAGCTTTTGGACATCATCGATATCGTCAGGGAAACAAAAATCGCAGGCGTTATTGCCACAAATACAACCCTTTCCAGAGAAGGATTGAAATCCGAAAATAAATCGGAAGCCGGCGGACTTTCCGGAAAACCGCTGACGAAAAAATCCACGGAAGTTATCCGCTTCCTCTCCGAAAAAAGCAACAGGGCTTTCCCGATCATCGGCGTAGGCGGAATCCACACGGCGAAGGATGCGATCGAGAAACTGGATGCAGGGGCAAGCCTGGTTCAACTGTACACCGGTTTCATCTACGAAGGCCCGGAACTGATCAACGACATCAACAAAGAACTCCTGAAAAGAGCAAGCCGGTTACCGAGATAAATCAGGTAATGGGAAGTATTTAAAATAAAATGAAAGGGGTCTGACAAGAGGTCACTGAAAAACCCTCCATATTATAATAGTACGATTTGTTTTGGATGGAAATAAAGAGCTTATTGCGGATTTTTAAATATTGTAATAGGCTAATAAAATCGGTCTTCGTCTTTTCTAAAAATTTGGGTAATGGAGGGGTTCAGTTTAGCGATGATTTGATATTTTGTTGCTTGACATTTTCAGAGTTTCGTTTCCACTGCAAGCTGAGTTGCCAATGATGGTATCTACTTACATCTCATTATCCTCGATCATTTGCAATAGTTTTGGTAATTCAGGGCCAGTTACCGATGGTCACGCTCCATTTATTATATTTTAAAATTATCTCATAAGAATCTCCTCCAATTGGTTTAAACCTGTTTTAAAACCTTCTTCAAATCCCATTTCCAGCAATTGATTCATGGCCTGCTCAGATGCAAAATGAATATTTACCGTTACTTTCGTTCCTTCTTCTACTCCTGTGAACCCGAACAGCCATTTTGCCTCCGGAAAATCAGGATTTACATTTCCGTTTTCATCACAAAATGTGTCTGTCCCGTCGAAGCTTCGATGTTCTGTTATTTCACCATAATTCACTTTGGCATAATGCCTTTCTCCTTCAGGGCCAACCATTGAATACAGCCAGCTCCCTCCATTTTTAAACTCCTGGGTTTTTGTTTCACATTTCCATGGTTTTGGTGCCCACCACTGATCAAGCAATTCGGATTTTGTAAAATGATCCCATACCGCGGAGACCTCTGCTTTATAAATTTTCATCACGTAGACAGTTGCCGAGTCTGCGTCTTTGTTAAAAATAATTTCAGATTTCATATTAATTTTTATTTATACAAATCTACTTTTTTATTTGTTGCAGCATATTGTCTCATAATAGTAATTTAAAAATTTATAAATAAATGTTAAAAAACAGGTTTTTAAGAAAAATTAAACAATTTTATGGCTCGTTTTTTGTTTATGAAGTCATAAAATATTTAATTTTAACATTCTATTTTTTAAATTATCATAATGAATAATAAATTCATCCCAATAATATCGGTGTTTATGACGATCTCACTGATTGTCTTCGTGACGCTCCAGTTTTATTGGTTGAAACGTTATTATGGCGCCCTGGATCAGGATTTTTCCTCTAAAGTATATTCCGCTTTAGAAAACACCTCCAAAATCATCGGTGAAGCCGAAGTAGACAAATACCTTAATGTTGAAAATAAAGACTTCAGAAATACCATTCTTGCGAACAACAATCAGCCGTCACTCACCACGATCCAGCAGGTAGAAGATTCAGGAAAGCAACGGCAAATCGTTTATTCAAAAAGCATCATTGAAAAAAATCAGCTTCCGATTTCTCCAAAAGGGGACTCTCTGAACCTTACGACCTTATATTCTGACGAAGCTGCCTACAAGATAAAAAGAGATACCACCAATCGTGAACTGCTGACCTCTGAAATCAACCGGGATATTGAAAATGGCGATTATGCGATGAAAGAGTTTGTGAAAGTCAACGGAAACAATCTCCCGATCACCAAGAGAGTGGATGAAAAGGTCCTGGATTCTGTCATTACGAAAGAATTGAGAATACGGGGAATTTCGGCAACCTTTGGCTACGGAATTACTGATAAAAACAATAAGCTTACCTCCGTCGTCAACAGCCTCTATAAAGACAAAAAAGACAACAATACTTACAGCTATCCGCTCTTTACAGATTCCAAAGAAAGAACGCTGTATACCCTGGCTCTGGTTTTCCCTAAAAAAGAGTACTCCCTTGCCATGAACAACTGGCCCATGCTTCTAGGAACATTCCTGTCATTGCTTACCATTCTCGGAATTTATATCATATCCATTAATTATATGATGAGGCAGAAAAAGCTTGCGGAAGTAAAAACCGATTTCATCAACAATATGTCCCATGAGTTTAAAACTCCACTGGCGACGATTTCCGTGGCTACCGATTCTCTGGCCAATGATAAAATAGCGACAAATCCTGATAAAGTAAAGTATTATTCTGAACTCATCAAGCAGGAAAACCTCAGAATGAAAAAACAGGTTGAAAATGTACTCAACATGTCGAAGCTTGAGCGGAATGAGGTAAATTTATTCTTAAAAGAAACCAATGTAAGAGAACTCATTAAAAGGACGGTCGAATCTTTCAACCTAATCGTACAACAGAGAAACGGAACCCTTACACAGGAATTCAATGCTACGGAGTATAATTTCAAAATTGATGAATTTCATATTTCCAACATGCTGGTAAACCTGCTGGACAATGCCAACAAATATTCTCCGGAAGCTCCGGAAATTACTATAAAAACAAGAAATGAGGGACATTGGTACGTCATCGAAATTTCTGACAAAGGCATGGGAATGGAAACCCAGAATAAAACAAAAATTTTCGAAAAATTCTTCAGGGAAGAAACCGGAAACATTCATAATGTAAAAGGCCAGGGATTAGGGCTTTCTTACGTAAAGAAAATTGTAGAGCTTCATAAAGGACAGGTATTGGTAGATTCCCACAAAGGAAACGGAAGTACCTTTACCATAAAACTGCCGATGAGCTGATAAATTTAAAACCAAATAAACAAAATATAGGAAGACAAGAGTGACATGTTCATTCTTATTATTAAATTTTAATTCTAAATTATTAAAATTATGAGCAACAGAATATTATTAGTAGAAGACGATCAGAGTTTCGGAGCGGTATTAAAAGATTATTTAAGCATAAATAATTTCGAAGTTACTCTGGCCACCGATGGCGAACAAGGATTAAAGGAATTTACAGAAAACGAATTCGACATCTGTATCTTTGATGTCATGATGCCTAAGAAAGACGGTTTTTCATTGGCAGAAGACGTTAAAAAAATTGACAAAAATACACCCATTATCTTTCTGACAGCCAGAAACATGAGAGAAGACATCCTGAAAGGATACCAGCTGGGAGCAGATGATTATATTACAAAGCCTTTCGATACGGAGTTGCTTCTCTATAAAATAAAGGCTATTCTTCAGAGAAGTTCTACCCTGGAAAATGAGGAGCAGGAGCAGTTCAAAATCAGTAATATCTTCTTCGATTCTATGCTGAGACAGCTGAGAGTGGGTGACAACGAATACAAGCTTTCTCCTAAAGAAAATGAGCTTCTGAAGCTTCTCTGTATTCACAGGAACGACTTTATGCCGAGAGATCTTGCTTTAAGAAAAATCTGGAAAAAAGAAAACTACTTCACCGCAAGAAGTATGGACGTATATATTGCAAAGCTTCGTAAGCTTCTGAAAGATGACGAAGGCTTGGAAATCATCAATGTTCACGGAGAAGGATTCAGACTTTTGGTTAAAAATTAATACAAAATATCATTCTTACCTGCAAAATTAGCAAAGCAATTAAAAATGTTTTGCTAATTTTGTTTTATATGAAGAATACAATTTTTTGCTTATTAGCTCTTTCACTGCTTACCGTTTCATGTAAAAAAGACGAAAGAGCAACCTATATAAAGGAGGAAGCGGCTGTTGGCCAACAAACACCTGTGGCCAACCAGGCACCGAAACCATCACTTTTGGATCAGGCAGGCATCCAGAATGTACAAAACAATCAGGCTCCGGTTGCCACTGCCACTGCTCCGGGAATGAATCCTCCGCATGGACAGCCCGGTCATCGATGCGATATTCCGGTAGGCCAGCCTCTGAACAGCAAACCTGCTCCCGCAGCGCAAAATTCAGCTTCAGCACAAAATAATACCCAGACGATACAGATCGATCCCAACGCCTTACAGCCCGGAAAATTCACTGTAGACAACAACGGAAAAACAAAGAATATAACAACAGCTAAAGGAATGAACCCTCCGCATGGAGAGCCCGGCCATCGATGTGACATTCCGGTAGGCCAGCCGTTAAACAGCAAGCCTGCTCCCGCGGCACAACCGACACAGGTTATTGCCCAAAATACTCCGGCTCCGAATCCTACACCGGCTCCTACAGGACCAAAGCCTGCTTTAAATCCGGCACATGGCGAACCATGGCATAATTGCGGTGTAAAAGTTGGTGAGCCTTTGCCATAATTTTCGTACTTTTGTGGTAATGAAATTAGTTCAGATCATAACGATTATTTTCTGTTTGGGGATTTTTCTGATTCCCAAAGATAATTTTTATGGTCAGAAGATGGAGGAAACCTGTTGTAAAAAAAGCTCAGGAAGTGATTGCTGTAAGAAGCAGCATCAGGAACATTCGAAAGAAAACCACAACAAAAAGCAAAAAAATTCTTCATGCAATGACGACTGCTGTTCGTATTGCGCTATATGCTACAGTTTTATAGAAACCCCTCTTTCCAGAAGTCTTAAACTGGATATTTCGTTCTACAAAACCAATAAAAATTTACACTTTCAATATTCGGATCCTTACATTTCAGGACGTTTAAAGGAAATCTGGCAACCGCCGAAAATAGGTTAATTTACAAAATGTAACAATTATCAGTTTAGCAGTTTATCAACGATTGTCATATGATTACATCGCTATACTGCTACATTTAATTTATTAATCTAATTTTTAAACAACATGAAATCATATATTTCCAGGATTATTCTTGGTATATTCTTATTATTTACACCCTTTATATGGGCTCAGAATTTATCTCAAAATCAGTTTAAAGTAAAAGGAAACTGCAATTTGTGTAAAGAACGGATTGAAACCACTGCAAAAAAAGCAGGCGCAAAAGAAGCGACATATTCTGTTGATTCACAGACTTTAACATTAGAGACCAAAGATGGCGTTTCTACAGATAACATTCTCAGAGAAGTTGCCCAGGCAGGACATGACAATGAAAAATTTAAAGCCTCAGAAGCTGATTACAATGCTCTGCCTGCATGTTGCCATTATGAAAGAGATCAGCTGGCTACCGATCAGGAACATCATGCTCATTCAAAAAAGGAAAACGAGTTTTATGTGAAGGGAAACTGTGAATCCTGTAAAGCCAGAATCGAAAAGGCCGCAAAAGATGCAGGCGCAGACTTTGCAGAATGGGATGCTGAACGACAAACCGTGATACTGAATTTTAATCCTCAGAAAACCTCATCGGACAAAATTTTAAAGAAAATTGCCGATGCAGGACATGACAACGAGAAGTATAAATCCAGCGACAGCACCTATAAAAATCTTCCTTCCTGCTGTTTGTACGACAGGGATATTCCTTTTGGGGAAACAAATCCTAAAGTTCACGCAGAAGAAAATGAAATTCAGGAACATACAGGACACGTACCATCCAATACGGCGGAACACAGTGAAAAAACCATAGAAGGCGTAACACTGACCGGAGGGAAAGCCTCCACTTCACTTAATAAAAAAGAAGCCGGATTGATGTTCAATATTGACCGGAAAGAATTGCTGAAAGCAGCCTGCTGCAATTTATCCGAAAGCTTTGAAACGAATGCAACGGTAGATGTTTCCTTCAGCAACGCCGTTACGGGAACCAAACAACTCAAAATGCTGGGTTTAGACCAGAAATACACGAGCCTCACCAAAGAATTACTTCCTGAAGTAAGAGGCCTGGCTTCAGCGTACGGACTGAGTTTTATTCCCGGACGATGGATCGAAAGCATCCAGCTTACCAAAGGCGGAAGTACGGTGACAAACGGCTATGAAAGCATTACAGGACAGATCAATACTGAATTGTTAAAAAATGCTGAAAAACCTGAAACTTCCCTGAATCTTTTTGCAGACTTCAATGGAAGAACAGAAGCCAATATCACCAGCGTTTCTAAAATCGATGACAAATGGTCGCAGACTTTCCTTCTTCACGGCAACGGAACTTTTGGAGATACCGACATGAACAAAGACGGTTTCCTGGACAGGCCGAAAGGAACCCAGCTGAACGCAGCCTACCTGCTGAATTATAACGATCTTGAAAAATCAGGGTTCGGGTCGCATTTCGGGATCAATTTTATTAAAGATGAAAGAACTGCCGGCCAGATCGGTTTTGATAAAAAAAGTTCGCAGAATCAGCAATCTCTGTACGGAGTAGGAATCGACATTTCGCGATTTCAGGTTTGGAACAAAACAGGATATGTTTTTAAAGGAAAACCTTATCAGAGCCTGGGCTGGATGAACCAGTATACGTTTCATCAGCAGGACAGTTTCTTCGGTCTCAGAAATTACTCCGGAAAGCAGCAAACGTATTATTCAAATTTAATATTTGAGAGCATTCTAGGAAATACAAATCATAAATATAAAGCCGGAGCGAGTTTCATGTATGACGGTTACGACGAAAATTATTTAACCGAAAACTTTAAAAGAAACGAAATTGTTCCGGGAGCTTTTGCAGAATATACTTTAACAGGCTTAAAATACACCTTAGTCGCAGGTGCAAGAGTTGACTTTCATAATCTGGCAGGTACCCAGTTTACGCCGAGATTAAATTTTAAATATGACATTACCCCTAAGACCATTCTTAGGCTTTCTGCAGGAAGAGGTTTTAGAACAGCCAATGTTTTTGCCGAAAGTCAGCAGTATTTTGCTTCCAACAGGAATATTCAGATTCTTCAGAATGGAGGAAATATTTACGGATTAAGACCGGAAATCGCCTGGAATTACGGAGCAGGTCTGCAACAGGAGTTCAAACTCTTCGGAAGAAAATCTACTATTGTCGCTGATTTTTTCAGAACGGATTTTCAGGATCAGGTAATGGTAGACCTGGACCGCTCGCCTCAGCAACTTACTTTCTATAATCTTGAAGGAAAATCTTTTGCCAACTCCTTCCAGACCCAATGGGACATCACACCTTTTAAAAATTTTGACGTTAGGCTGGCTTATAAATATTATGATGTACAGGCCGACTACTTGGGCGGAAGACGACCGGTTCCTTTCATGGCCAGGCATCGTGGTTTTGTAAACCTGGCGTATGCTACCAATAAAAACAATAAAGGTGGCTTCTGGAGCTTCGACACCACCCTGAATATGGTCGGAAAGCAGAGAATTCCGGATACTTCTGCAAACCCTGAAGAGTTTCAGATGCCTTCATATTCGCCGTCTTATGCTGTTTTGAATGCACAGGTTTCCAGAAATTTCAACAGTAAGATCAGGGCATATCTTGGTGGTGAGAATTTAACATCGTATTACCAGAAAAATGCTATTATCGATGTAAAGAATCCTTTTGGAAATTATTTTGATGGAGGAATGGTTTATGCCCCGGTTATGAAAGCCAATTTTTATGTCGGATTTGATGTAACGTTCTGATCTGAAATTTAATTTACTTATAAAAATTAAGCATGGCTTCGGAAATGAAGCCATGCTTTTTCCATATTGACTTTACCAAAATAAAAAACAGCAAACAATTAGTTTGCATATTTTGGAAACTTTTCATACCTTTATTTTATGAAGATTGTAGAAATTTCAACAGGCGAAAATTATCCGATAGAAGTTTTACCGCTGGAAAAATCCGACTACAAATCATTAACGAAGACAAGATATTTTTTTAATTGGAAAGAAGAAAAAGATCAGTACATCTACAAACTGGTTATTAAAGGTGATAATGATATTCTGGGACTTATTTCGTTCGAAATCATTCCTGAAGAATGGAGGATACATATCAGGCTGCTTACCGTTTCAGAAGAGAACAAGGGAAAAGGCAAGAAGTTTGACAGAATTGCAGGAAATCTGATTTGTTTTGTTTCTAAGATTGCCGTATCGGAATTTGCAGAAATGGCCTGTATTTCCCTTAAACCCAAGACTGAAATTTACAAACATTACATGGATAAATATAAAATGAATATTACAGGCGCGACCCTCAGCCTTGAAGTACCGGAAATATTAAATTTAATTAAAGAATATGAAAGCGACTCTTAAAGAAAATAGTAATGAAAATGCTGAATTTGGTGTCGATTCAAGATATCAAAACAACAAAGAACGGGAATCTGATTCCGTTGCCTTAATGGAAGCCCGTTTGAAAAGGATGAAAAATTTGTCTAAAGAACAAATTACGCAGGTCAGGCTTGCACAGTTGAAATTAAGAATGGAAAACTATATCAAGGCAGAAACTGATGATGCGCGGGATAGTTTTACCAGATTTCTGGAAGCATATATTGATACCCTGTATTCCAGAAGAACCGAATTTGCAAATGATGTTAATATATCTGATGTTTTATTGAGTCAGATTATTAACCGCCATCGTGAAGCCAGTAAAGATTTTATGCTGAAACTGATGATCCATTCTGAAAAAATATTTAGCAGCATATCTGATTTTAAAAAAGAAATATGGTATCAAATCTATTTTCAGGAAAAGATACGTGATATGATGGCGACCCAAAAAGATTGGCGTCCTGAAATCGAAAAACAGGTAAAACTGAAAGAATTAAATTAATGCAACATCATAAATATTCAGCATGGTTTCCCAAATCCTATTTTCCGGAACCATGCTTTTTCGTATATTTATCATAAACTAAAATCAATGCCGCAACCTCTTATTTTTGAAGACCAGTATAAAAAACTCGGTATTGAAAGTATTTCTGAAAGTCATCCCGAAGCTTTCAACGAAAATAAGTTCCGTTTCGACATTAAAATACTATACATTCCTGCCGGGTATGAAATTTCGGTAGACTTTAATACTTTTAAAACGGCAAGACCTTGCCTTTTTTTCCTGACCAATCAGCATTTAAAAATTACAAAAGCAAAAGGAACAGCAACACTGGTTTATTACAACCGGGATTTTTACTGCATTCAGATCCATGACAAAGAAGTTGCCTGCGACGGGCTGCTTTTTCACAATGTTTTTGAGATTCCTTACATTGAATTGGATAAAAGCAGTGATTCCGTGGTTAAATATTTATTTCAAAGCATTAAAGAAGAACTCGAAGCAAAAGATTCTTCCGCTGAAGAAATGATCCGCACCTATGTAAAACAGATCATCATCCGGGCGACCAGAATATGGAAAACACAGAATCTGCATCGTGATGAAATAAAGATCACCAACAGCGAAATTGATCTTTTCAGGGATTTCAGCAGGCATCTTGAGATTCATTTCAGAGAAAAGCATAATGTTTCAGATTACGCCGACTTTCTTCATCTGGCTCCTAAAACTTTAACACATAAATTTAAAAGCCTGCAGCTTGAATCTCCCAATCAGATGATCATCAGCAGGATTCTGCTAGAAGCCAAAAGACTGCTGATCTATACCGATAAAACCGTTAAAGAAATAGCCTATGATTTAGGATATGAAGACCCGGCTTATTTCAACCGTCTTTTTACCCACAAGACAGGAAGCACCCCAGCGGGATTTAAGAAAAATTATATGACGGGAAAAAAGTACAGCATTTAAGTGATTTTATGTATTTATTTGGAATAATATCTGATATATCTTTGTAACATCAAAATAAAATATTAACAAAAAAATTAAAGTATTATGAGACGTAACGCAACAGCCGTCTGGAACGGGAACATTAAAGAAGGAAAGGGACATTTAACAACACAAAGCACCACGCTGAACGAAACCCAATATTCATTCAACAGCCGTTTTGCAGACGGAGTAGGAACCAATCCTGAAGAATTACTTGCCGCTGCACACGCAGGATGTTTTACCATGAAATTGAGCGCAGAGCTTTCACAGGCAGGATTCACTCCTGAAGAGTTGAAGACCACTTCTGTTATTACCCTTGATCCCAGTGTAGGAAAAATTACAAAATCAGAGCTGACCTTAACGGCGAAAGTTCCAGGAATTTCAGAAGAAGAGTTTCAGAAGTATGCTGAAATTGCAGAGGAAGGTTGCCCGGTAAGTGCCGCATTTAACTTTGAAATCACATTGAACGCTACTTTGGAAAGCTAAGAATTTTTGGCTATAGTATTTTATTACAGCAGATTATCAACTATCTCCTTAATAAAATCGACGACAAAATTATTGATAAAACGGGCCTTAAGTCCGTTTTTCTTATTTAAAGCGCTTTCAGGCTAAACCCATCTCAAGAAGCATTAAAATAAATAAAGAATAAAATATACCGATTGGTATTTTATGTATATTTGCAGTATTATTTAAACGGAAAATGTCAAAAGCAGAAAAGACGAAGCAATTCATCATTGAGAAAACAGCCTCTTTATTTAATACAAAAGGGTATATCTCAACGACCGTATCAGACATTACAGGTGCGACAGGCCTCACAAAAGGCAGCATCTACGGGAATTTTGAGAATAAAGATGCGGTTGCCCTTGAAGTTTATAAATACAATTCTCATTTACTGAAAAAAAACATGTCGCGGTCTTTCAGCGAAGAATTCCCTTCAACCAAAGATAAACTGCAGGCCTTTGTCGCATTTTACAGGAAAAACTGGGAGGTGGTCTTTTCAAATGGCGGCTGCCCTCTGATGAATGCAGCCACGGAAGCCGATGACACTTTCCCGGATCTGAAGAAACAAGTTACTCAATCTTTTAAAGAATGGATCCTCAAAATCTCAGAAGTCATTACACAAGGACAAAAAAACGGAGAATTGAATGAAAATGCTGATGCTGAAGAATACGCTTCCCTGTTCGTCATGATGATTGAAGGCGGAATTTTATTGTCGAAGACTACCGGGGAACCGAAATTTTTAAATCAGGCATTAGACAGAATTCTTGCCATTATTGATAAAGAACTGAACATCCATACATCATAAAATTTACAACATGGAAACAAAAAAAGTGGCCATCGTAGGATACAACAGGATCCCATTTGCCAGGATAAACACTGCTTATTCCGAAAAAAGCAACCAGGACCTGCTTACTTCCGCTCTCGACGGCCTTATCAACCAGTACCACCTCCAAGGCAAGCTTTTGGGTGAAGTTGCCGGAGGCGCCGTCATTAAACACATTTCCGAGAGTAATCTCATCAGGGAATGCGTGATGGAAACATCCCTGGATCCTGCAACGCCTGCCTGCGATCTTCAGCAAGCCTGTGACACAGGTATTGAAGCAGCCATTTACATCGGGAATAAAATTGCACTGGGACAAATAGAAAGCGGTATTGCCTGCGGTGTGGAAGCCATGAGCAACATCCCTTTCGAAACCTCTCTGAATCTTAGGAAAGCTTTGCTGAAAGCCAATAAAGAAAAGTCGGCCTTTGGAAAAATAAAGCAGTTATTAAATCCAAAACTGAAAGACTGGATGCCGATCCCCTACAAAGGTCAGGAACCCAAAACAGGACTTGTTATGGGTGGGCATACTGAAATTACGGCAAAATATTACAAAATCTCCAGAGAAGAACAGGATGAACTGGCGTTTAAGAGCCATCAGAATATGGCAAAAGCCTATGATGAAGGGTTTTTCGATGATATGATAACGCCGGCTTTTGGTCTTGAGAAAGATAATAATCTCCGCCGCGATACAAGTTTAGAAAAATTAGCATCATTAAAACCTGCTTTCGACAAACAGAACGGAACATTAACAGCGGGAAATTCAACACCATTTACAGACGGTGCTTCAGCAGTTTTGCTGGCCAGTGAAGATTGGGCAAAGGAAAATAATTTACCCATACTCGCCTACATCACCTTTTCGGAAGTTGCCGGCATCGAATATATCGAAAATAAACAGAACCTGTTGCTTGCTCCTGTTTTTGCAGCCGACAGAATGCTGAAAAAAGCCGGTATGCACCTGGAAGATTTTGATTATTATGAAATACATGAAGCCTTTGCCGCGCAGGTTTTAGCCACTCTTAAAATCTGGGAAAATGATGATTTAGCCAAAGAATTCGGGTTGGAAAAAGCATTGGGAAAATTAGACAGGGACAAATTAAATGTCAAAGGAGGAAGTCTTGCTGCCGCTCACCCTTTCGCAGCTACCGGGGGAAGAATCATTGCAACATTGGCAAAACTCCTTAACGAAAAAGGAAGCGGAAAAGGATTTATTTCCATATGTGCCGCCCGCGGACAAGGCGTAACGATGATCCTGGAAAAATAACAAAATGGACAGACTGGAACAATTAAAAAGATTCATCGGGAAGGAATTCACATCGTCGCCATCGCCTTTCATGCAGTGGCTGAAACCCATTGTGCTTTCAGCAGAAGAAGGCCGTCTTGAATTCAAATATACCGTACGCCACGAATGGCTGAATCCGGCAGGAAGCCTCCATGGTGGAATTACCGCGGCTATTATCGACGATATCATTGGGGCCACCATGTTTTCTCTGAGTGAAAAATCTTTCATAACGACCATCAATAATGTTATCGATTATTTTTCTACTGCCGCAGAAAATGATATTATTGTAGCAGAAACCAAAATCATAAAGAGAGGCAAACAGTTTGTAAATGCCCAGTGTGAAATCTGGAATGCGGATAAAACACGCATCATTGCAAGAGGAACCTCCAATTTATTTAAAATCAATAATTAAAATCATCGCCTTATCTTAAAACAAACGATGATACAACAAAAAAGATAAATACTACCTATGAAAAGAGTGGTCATTACAGGTCTCGGCGCAGTAACACCTTTGGGAAACAATGTCGGAGAATTCTGGGAAAACAGCATTAATGGAATAAGCGGAGCCAATAAAATTACCCATTTCGATTCGGAAAAATTCAAAGTGCATTTTGCCTGCGAAGTGAAAAATTTTGAGCCCAAAACTCATTTGACGCACAATGAAATAAAAAGAAGTGATCTTTTTTCACAATACGCCATGTATTCTGCAGCAGAAGCACTGAAAGATTCAGGACTCGAACTGGAAAATATGGATCCTTTTGATACCGGCGTGATCTGGGGAACCGGTCAGGGCGGAATGTGGACTTTCGAAAGCGAAGTGATGGAGTTCACGAAAGGAGACGGAACACCGAGGTTTAACCCTTTCTTTGTTCCTAAATTTATTGCCAATATGGCTTCGGGGATGATCTCCATGAAATTCGGACTCCAGGGAATCAATTATACGACCATTTCAGCATGTGCTACGGGAAATACTGCTTTGATGGATGCTTTCAATTATATCAGGCTCGGAAAAGCAAAAGTCATTGTAAGCGGAGGATCTGAAGCTGCCATTACGCCCGCATCAATAGGAGGATTCTCGATCATGAAAGCCATGTCTACAAGAAATGACGATTTTGCTACTGCAAGCCGGCCGTATGATGCAGACAGAGACGGATTTGTCATGGGAGAAGGTGCCGGAGCCCTGATTCTGGAGGAGTATGAACACGCCAGGGCAAGAGGGGCGAAAATTTATGCGGAGCTGGCAGGTGCAGCCATGACGGCAGACGCCTATCACATGACCGCGCCACATCCGGACGGGATCGGCGCCATAAAAGCGATGCAGCTCGCACTTAAGGAAGCAGGGGCAAATGTAGAAGATATTGACTACATCAATCCCCACGCTACTTCAACACCGATGGGCGACCTGGTGGAGCTTAACGGAATCAATAAATTGTTTAAAGGAAATAAAAAGCTGGACATCAGTGCTACGAAATCCATGACAGGGCATCTGCTTGGAGCGGCCGGAGCTGCTGAAGCCATACTTTCAATCAAGGCAGTTGAAACAGGGATTATCCCGCCAACGATTAATCTTCACAGAATTGATGAAAACATTCCTAAAGATCTCAACATCGTGTTTGGTGAGGCCAAAGAAAAGAGCATCAACTTTGCATTAAGCAATGCTTTCGGTTTCGGAGGACATAATGCGACGCTGGTTTTCAAGAAGTTTTCTTAGTTGCCGATCATCTTAATAATTTCAAATTTTATTCCCTGTAATTTTTAAAAGCAGGGATTTTTTATGTATTGAAGTTTTTTGTAAGTTAGCCTCAATTAAACATATTCTTTTTATGAAAAAGCTGTTATCTGTTTTTCTGTTTATTTCTAATTTAATCTATTCTCAAAAGAATTTTGAAATCAGCCTTACCTCAGATTCTTATCTTAATGACAGTTTAATGCTTGGTGCGCCGTTGATGAAAAAGGCTTTTGGAAATCTTTATAATTTTACATTACAACCGAACGTGAATATTATTAATTTCGGAGAAAACATCGGTGCAGACTATTCAATGTATCTCTTGAAAATTCAAAAAGAAAATCATATTAATGGCTATATTGAATATCCTCAACCAGTTGCTTTTATTTATTTTGATAAGAAAAAACAATCCGGTTACTGGACAAAAACTTTTTTCCTGGAAAAAGGAAAATATAAGATCCATTTGCCTGAAAGTATAAACAACACAGAAATCATTGTAGAAACGCCAACCAATAAGGATTACAAGATCTTACAGAAATCATTGGAAGAAGTGTATGTAAAATCTGACAATTTTAATAAAGCAGACAGCCTTATTAATCTTGACAAAAAGCAGCTGCTTCTTGCACAATACATCAAAAAGAATCCTAATTCCTATGCGGCGTTGTGGGAAATTGTCAACGATTATATGCTTTACAATTATCATCCCGATTATCTGAAGAATATGAATTTATTTTCAGAAAAATTCAAGCAAAATAAACTCTTCAGAAATATTAAAATCCGTCTGGAAGCTGAAAAGTCGACCGGTATTGGAAATAAAATTCCTGATATTAATTTTGACGGACGGAATAAACTGACTTCAGAAGATTTTAAAAAATATAAACTTACGTTTATTGACTACTGGTCAACAAGCTGTGCTCCCTGTATAAAAGGAATGCCTGAAATTGTAAAGTTATATAACGAACTAAAGGATAAAAATGTAAATTTCATCACCATTACCGATGAAAGAACGCCGGAACGAATGGAACAGGCCAAGAATATCCTGAAAAAAAACAACGCCACGTGGCTCAACTTTTTTGACATTAATAAAGATTTTCAGAAAAAAGTGAATGCAACTTCATATCCAATGCATTTTATAGTCGACAAAAATGGTAAAATAATCGCGAGAATCAGCGGCAATCTTGAGGAAGCAAAAAATAAAATGAATGAATATCTTGATTAATTTTAAATGAAAAAAGCAATCAGAAAATGACTGCTTTTATAATCAATTAAAAAATAATTCTACTTAGGGTCCGGAATAAAAAAACTCTCACCATTATCGGCAACCGGCATGTAAAGTCTTTCCCATTTTTCTCCTTCTTCCAGCTCCCAGCTATGTCCTTTTCCTTCCACATCTTCAGCTAAAAGAATAATTCCGGGCTGTATGACAAATGTTGATCCGTCGCTCACTTTAAATCTGATCTTTCCTTGCAGGGTAACGACAAATTGTTTCCTTGGAGCAGGATGTTCAGATTTTTCCCATTCTTCCGTTGTATTGCTGAACCGGAAAGAGGTCGTCACAATATCTTTCAGAACAGGAATTCTTCCCGTTTCGAAAGTACAACTTCCGTCGGGATTGTTCAGTAATCTTACGGCAACAATAAAGCCTGGATCTTCGTTCATTTTAAACGGATGTTTTTAACCATTCCGATTTAGACAAATAATTCTGATCGGGGTAGTAAATAAAAAGAAGATTTCTCCCTTTTATGGTATTAATGATCGGCTGGGTAAGGTCTCTCGGTACGGCAGGGCATCCCCAGCTTCGTCCGATTCTTTTATGCATAGCGGCAAATTCGTCACTTACATAATCTGCGCCGTGCATCACAATGGCCCTTCTGTAAGCAGCATCATTAAATCCTTTATCCATTCCCAGTAATTTCAGGGAATATCCGTTGTCCCCGTTGTACGTCGCATCCGTAATATAAAAACCTAAACTGCTCTGAAGCGAGCTTTCGGTATTTGAAAAATTCGTTGCAAACTCTTCTCCGGTGTTTTTACCGTGTGCTACCAGTGAATTGAACAGTACTTTTCTCTCGTTCATATCAATTACCCAGAGTCTTTTCGTATTCGAAGACATGGAAAAATCGCATACCGTAAGCAGATGCGAATCCTGATTAAGCAAACCAGCTTTCTTCAAATTCTCAAAACCAGTTAAGGCTTTGAAGAAAACTTCTTCGTTAAGCTCATGTCCTTGTTCAAATGCGATAGACTTGTATAACTCTTCTGAGGATGATACTGTTTTTTCTGTGGCTGTTTCAGGTTTTGTACCCGTTACTTTTTCACTCTTTTTTGTACTGATTTCGTTCTTGGCTGCCCCTTTTTCCGGCGACAGGTAGAATGAAGTCGTTACCATGTAAACAATACTTAATAAGCTATAAAATCCTTTCATTCAAATATTATGTTAATCCAATTGAGTCAGCAAATGTATAAAAACATAGATATCTGAAAGAATAACTCCACAAGTTTAACTCAAATTTAAGAAACTTTAACTTCCTGATTTTGTGAATAAAAACAACTTAAAACGGCGTATCAGGCACGAATTCCAGGCTTACTGAATTCATGCAGTACCTTAGCCCGGTAGGTTTTGGTCCGTCATCAAAAACATGCCCAAGATGAGAATCGCACCTTTTGCACAGGACTTCTACCCTATCCATCCCATAAGCCAAATCTCTTTTATAATAAACGCCATCTTTATCCGCTTCAAAGAAACTCGGCCAGCCGCAGCTGCTTGAAAATTTGGAATCGGAACGGAACAGATGGTTCCCACAAACGGCACAGTAATATTCTCCCAATTCGTCAAACTCATTGTATTTCCCGGTAAAAGCCCTTTCGGTAGCCGCTTCTCTTGCAACAGCATAAAGATCAGGAGAAAGTATTTTTCTCCATTCATCATTAGAAGTATTCAATGGCGTCTTGTCTGTTCTGGAGTAGTATGGATTGTTTTTTGCTTCGTTTTCCATGAAATTTATTTTAAATGAATCACGTCAAACACAAGGATTGAGATCTTTTGAAATAAAAGTATTAAATTTCATAAATCTTATGTTGACTGTGAATTTTATAACATCATAACCAAATGTACAAAATTTGAGCGTATGAATGATGAGGCCAAAAGAAAACAGCTGAGAAAGTATAAAGCATTTGCCACGGGGTTGTTCCTTCTGATGGCGGTCATTTTTATAGGAACAACGCTTCTTCAGAAAACAGTAGACTCCCATTGGGTAGGCTACGTCCGCGCATTTTCCGAAGCGGCCATGGTGGGTGCTCTGGCAGACTGGTTTGCCGTCACCGCACTGTTTCGCCACCCGCTGGGATTGCCTATTCCGCATACCAACCTGATTGAAAACAGCAAGCAACGACTTGGTGACAATCTGGGAAGTTTTGTGGTGGATAATTTCCTGTCTCCCGGAAACATCCGGCCTTACATCCAGAAGCTGAAAATTTCAGGTTTCGTCGGCGAATGGCTGGGGAAAGAGAAAAGCCAGCAAATCCTGATTAAAAATCTATCGGATATTGTTCTTGATATTTTAAATAAACTTGATGATGCTGCAGTGAGCCAGTTCATCAGCAAAAAGGTTCAGGAAATGACCGACGATATTAAGCTTAACAAAATTGTAGGAAACGGAATCAGCTATATTATCGAGAAAAATGACCATCAGAGAATCGTGACCAACCTCTCATCACAGATCAAAAACTACATCCTGGAGAACGATGAAATGATTAAAGAACGCGTAAAAAAGGGAAGTTATACTTTTATTCCTTCTTTTGTAGACAATAAAATTGCGGATAAGATCGCTACGGGATTATCAGATTTTTTCCGGGAAATTGAGGAAGATCTAAGGCACGAGATCAGAGGGTTGATTACTCAAAAAATCCATGAGTTTTCTATTGATCTTAAAGAAGATCCGAAATGGGAAGAAGAATTTAAAAATATTAAAAATGATCTTTTAAAAGGTGATAAGCTGAAAGAATATTCCAATGACATCTGGATTTCTATTAAAAATACGCTGAAAAACGAATTACATGAAGAGGATTCTTCCTTAAAAAATTATCTTTCAAAAAATTTAAATGAATTTTCGGAAAATCTAAAAACTGATGAAAGCCTGCAGAAAAAAATTGACGATTGGGTGCGGGTGACGGCTTACAAATATATCCTTAAAAATACCCATCAGTTCGGAAACCTCATCAGCTCCACCGTTGGAAACTGGCAGGGAAAAGAGCTTAGTGAAAAACTGGAGCTTGAGGTAGGGAAAGACCTTCAGTTCATCCGTGTAAACGGAACATTGGTTGGCGGCTTGGTAGGACTGATCATTTATACCATTGCTCATTTTTTTCTTTAAATAAATCGACCATGAAAAAAACATTTGCCTTTCTGCTTGTCCTGAACATTTCATTTTTCTTTGCCCAAAAAGTGGAACTTAAAAAAGTAACCGATTCATTTCAGGTTTTCAGAGGTGAAATTGACGGAATTCCTGTTACCTTACAACTTAATTACGACAATATTATTGATTGCCATCAGTACCAGCATTTTGTAGACGGCTGGTATTACTATGATAAATACAAAAAGAAAATTCCGCTGACGGGGGTTTATAATCTTGGAGATCTTTATCTTTTCAATTTCGGGAATGAGCAGAAAAGGGCGGCAAAACTTTTTAAAGACACCATGACACGCGATCTTATTGAAAAATCCGACAGCATTGCCAAAAAGCTAAACGCAAAAGAAATCATCAGCATTTCAGGTCAGGATACGGACAAAGAAGCAACAGGAACTTTCTCGATGGCCAATAAAAGCCTGCCGATCAGGCTAAACACCAGAGATACCAGAATTTACCGCTTCAATGATTATATTACTGTTCCGGGTGCCAAAAGGATAGATACCTATGACTTCATCAATAAAGCCGGTGGCAACCAGTTAATCTCCTACACTTCCGGAACATCAGGAAACCGAGTTCTGCTCTATTATGAAGAACCCTCCAATTTCAATTATTGTGGAAGATGCGGGGCCAGCGAAGGTGAAAAAGGATATCGTGTACTGTATTTCACCAATGACTGGAATTTTAAAAATTATGAAGACTATCCGACTGAAAGCTGCCTGGATAACATTTACGACAGCACTTCTGTGAGGCTTAAAGATTCAAAGACATTGAAGATAAGCGTCAAGCCATCAGATTCTGCGGCATACACTCTACTCGTTGACATCAAAAACGCTAAAGTTACCCTGTCAAAATAAAAAAGGAGTCATTTTCAGACGAGTTCATTGAAAAACTAAATTTCAGTAAATATTCCTATTTTCATTCTAAATAAATCGGACTATTGTAAGATGGATGGTTTTTCTTAGTGATCCGGCCATCATCACGCTCCATTTTTTTTATTTAAAAGTCTGAAAAATCAAATTTTCAGATCAGTTCCTCATCCTGGAAATACTGAATGATCGCCTTCTTCATCAGGAGCTGTTGCTCATTGGGTTTCAGCTCAGGGAGTTCTTCCAGTTGTTCAAAATGCGGATAACCATCATCGTCGTAATGCGAAAATTTATAATATCCGAAAGGTTCCAGCAGCCGGCATACGGCGATGTGAATGAGATTTACCTTATCATCTTTTGTGTATTTCTGCTGTCCGCTGCCCAGTTCCTGAAGCCCTATCAGGAAAAGATAGGTTTCAATCGGCGCATTTTTTTCCGTGTCAAAATTTTCAATGAAAAATTGTTCTACTTTCTGCCAGTATTCCGTTTCGTTCATAAATACAATTGTCTTTTGTGCCTTTTGTGGTTAAATTATAACTACCTTTTGATCTTGCTCTTTCAATGGATCAGAACCTTATCAATAATCATTTATCTTTTATCGATCTTCAGAAGAAATGCATATTCCAGCGCGTCTTCTTTTAACGACTCAAATCTTCCGCTTGCTCCGCCGTGGCCTGCGCTCATGTCTGTTTTGAAAACCAGAAGATTGTTATCCGTTTTCAATTCCCTTAATTTGGCAGTCCATTTTGCGGGCTCCCAATACTGAACCTGGGAATCGTGCAAGCCGGTGGTAATCAGTATATTCGGGTAATTTTTCGCTTCCACATTGTCGTAGGGCGAATATTCTTTCATATAATGGTAATACTCCTCATCGTTCGGATTTCCCCATTCGTCGTATTCTCCGGTGGTTAACGGGATGGTTTCGTCCAGCATGGTCGTTACCACGTCTACAAAAGGAACCTGTGCAACAATACCATTAAACAGAGTCGGTTCGTAATTCATCACGGCGCCTACCAGTAGTCCTCCCGCACTTCCGCCCATAGCGTAAAGGTGTTTTGAGGAAGTGTAATTTTCTTTAATTAAAAATTTTCCGGCATCGATAAAATCAAAGAATGTATTTTTCTTAAACAGCATTTTTCCTTCTTCATACCATTCCCGTCCGAGGTATTCGCCACCTCTGATGTGCGCAATGGCATAAACAAAGCCTCTGTCCAGGATGGATAGTCTTACATTTGAAAAACTGGCATCTACCGTATGTCCGTAGCTTCCGTAACCGTACAAAAGCAATGGTGTGTCAGCAGATTTTTTGGCGTCTTTACGATATACGAGGGAAATAGGAATTTTTGTTTTCCCATCCCGGGAATCAGCCCAGATTCTCTCCGAAATATAGTTTTCCGCGAAAAATTTTCCGCCCAATACTTCCTGCTGTTTCAGGAGTACGGTGGTTTTCTCCTTCATATTATACTCATAGGTCGAACTTGGCTGTGTTAAAGAAGTATATCCATAACGCAGAACTTCCGTGTCGAACTCGAGATTAACACCGATATAGGCGGTATAGGTAGGATCCGAAAACGGCAGGTAATGTGACTCCTGTGTTTTTTCGTCAATGATTTTAATCTGCAGCAATCCCTGTTCTCTTTCTTCCAGAACCAGATAGTTTTTGAAGATCTCGAAACCTTCCAGCAAAACTTCCGGCCGGTGCGGAATGACATCTACCCAGTTTTCCATACCACAGTTGTCGATTTTTGTCTTTACAATTTTAAAATTGAAAGCATCGTCCGCATTGGTAATGATGTAAAACTCGTCTTCATAATGTTCCACGGAATATTCCAGGTCGTCTATTCTCGGCTGAATGATCGTCCAGTCCACAAAAACATTATCTGATGGAATAAACCGGTGCTCGTCGGAAATAGTACTCGAGCTTGCAATGAAAATGTATTCGAGAGATTTCGTTTTAAACACATTAACGTCGAAAGTGTCATCCGTTTCATGGAAAATCAGGACATCTTCTGAAGCATCTGTTCCAAGTTTGTGTCTGTACACCTGGAAGGCCCTTAAATTTTCATCTTTTCTGATGTAAAAAACATGTTCGTTGTCATTTGCCCATACTGCTTTTCCGGTAGTGTTTTCAATTTTATCGGGGAGAATTTCTCCTGTTGTAAGATTTTTAAAATTGATGGTGTAGATTCTGCGGCTCACATTGTCCGACGAAAAAGAGGCCAGTTCATTATTCGGTGCAACGGCAACACTTCCGACTTCAAAATAATCCTGTCCTTCTGCCAGAATATTAACATCGAGAATGATTTCTTCATCGCTGTCCAAACTCAGTTTTTTTCTACAGAAAATAGGATATTCTTTTCCTTCCTCATAACGTACGATGTACCAGTAACCGTTAAAAAAATAGGGTAAAGATTCGTCATCCTTTTTATAGCGGGCCTTCATTTCCTCAAAAAGTTCTTCCTGCAGCTGTTCTGTATCTTTCATCATGAAATCTGCATAAGCATTCTCTTCTTCAAGATATTTTATAACCTCCGGATTTTCCCTTTCATTGAGCCAGAAATAAGGGTCAATTCTTTTATCACCGTGTGTTTCAAGTATTTTTTCTATTTTTTTTGCCTTTGGAGCTTCCATTCAATATTAATTCTTGTTCAAATTTAGTTAAAAAAAAACCATCTTTCCTTTATGAAAAGACGGTTGATTTATATTTTATCGTAAAAACTTACTTATGAAGTGCTTTAATATACTTTTCCAGTGCCATTGTCATAGACGGAGTTTCCTTTGTAGGCGCCATAAGATCAACTTTTAATCCGGCTTCTTCTGCCGCTGCAAGTGTCGTGGTTCCGAAAACGCCGATTTTTGTCTCTTCCTGTTTAAAGTCCGGGAAATTCTGCTGTAAAGATTTTATTCCCTGCGGGCTGAAGAAGATCAGCATGTCATAATCTTTTACATTAATATCCGTGAGATCACTGCAAACCGTTCTGTACATGATGGCTCTTTTCCAGTCTACATTGGAGGCTTCCATTGTTTTCACGATATCCGGGCTCAAGACGTCCGATGAAGGCAGTAAATATTTTTCTGTCGGAAATTTTTTGAATAAAGGAAGAAGGTCCGAGAAATTCTTTTCACCGAAGCTGATCTTTCTTTTTCTGTACACGATATGCTTCTGAAGATAATTGGCGATCGCTTCCGACTGGCAGATGTATCTCATCGTGTCAGGAACCGCAAAACGCAGCTCTTCCGCTAATCTGAAGTAATGATCAATCGCATTTTTACTCGTGAAAATAATTCCGGTATATTGCGTAAGATCGATCTTCTGTGTTCTCAGTTCTTTATTGTCAACTCCCTCGACATGGATGAAAGGGCGGAAATCTATTTTTATCTTTTCCTTCTTTGCGATATCCAGGTACGGAGACGACTCACTTGGCGCTGGTTGAGAAACCAATATAGACTTTATTCTCATCATTGACAGATATTAAAAAAATAATACTTTCCAAAGCAACAAAAGAGGTGCGATTTGGAGGGTGCAAATATACAAAAATTTATAATACCATTTTTCAGGTAAGATGTTGTTCTTGTGAAATAAATAGAAAAAAACCTTGAAAATGAATACAAAAGAGAAAAAACCGACATAATACAAAAAGATTTTATTTCTGTCGACCGGGAAATAATAGTGGGTTACACATAAAATGATTAACAAAAAAGAAAGGATAAAGTAAAATTTTGTGGCCGTGAAATAAAAAACAGTCCATTTTTTTCCATCTCCTGTACTTTGGAAAAAGAGAAACCCTAATCCCGACTTTATCATGTAAAAAAGAACCACGGAAATTAGACAAAATCCAAATTTATTCAGCTGGTATCCCAGAATATGAAGATCGGCAATGTATTTCGGCACTGTGGGAATGTACTGTGAGATGAGAACGGATAGCGTAAGAGCCGTCACGCAAGAGGTAATCACCCAGCTCGGGAGATTATTACTGGCGTCAAAGTATTTCTGAACCAGAAAATCTCTCAGATTCGCCTCTCTCTCAATGATGTTCATCATAAAAAGGTATAAAAAGATACACCCCAATAATATAAAGATTACCCAATCGTTGTTTTCAGGCGTCCTTATGTGATTTATAAAATGTTGTGATAACGGCAAGCGACTATTTTTTGCAAAATTATAGATTATTTTGTATAAAATAAAAAGGTTAAATAAACTATCTTTGCAAACTGAAATGAAAAAACTCGTCATCATTCCCACGTATAACGAAAAGGAAAATATTGAAAATATTATTTCCGCGGTTTTTGCATTGGAGGATGACTTTCATATTTTGGTTGTGGACGACTCTTCTCCCGATGGAACAGCGGAGCTGGTAATGGATCTTCAAAAAAAATATCCGAATTTTCTTCATTTGTCTGTCAGAAGAGTAAAAGATGGTCTCGGCAAGGCTTATATTCACGGATTTAAATGGGCTATCGAAAATAATTATGATTATATTTTTGAAATGGATGCCGATTTTTCGCACAACCCGAATGATTTGCCGAAACTTTATGAAGCTTGTCTAAAAGCTGATATGGCCATCGGTTCAAGATACTCGAAAGGTGTAAATGTGGTCAACTGGCCTATGGGAAGAGTGTTGCTTTCTTATTTCGCCTCGAAATATGTAAGGTTTGTCCTTGGACTGCCAATTCATGATACAACAGCAGGTTTTGTCTGCTTTTCCAGAAAAGTGCTGGAAGAAATCGGTCTGGATAATGTGAAGCTGAAAGGGTACGGATTTCAGATCGAAATGAAATTCAGAGCCTTTAAAAAAGGATTCAAAATTGTGGAAGTACCGATCATTTTTACCAACAGGATCCTGGGGGAAAGCAAAATGAATGGCGGAATTATTCATGAAGCGGTTTTTGGCGTTTTAAATTTAAAATGGAAATCTATCATTAACAGATTATGAAAAAATTGGTATTCATTTTTGTCCTGATGAGCATGCTTTCCTGTGGCGACGCTATTGATAAGCCTAAAAATCTTATTCCGGAGGATAAAATGGCCGAGATTATGGCTGATCTTTCTATTAATGATCAGGCGACTGTCATGTACCCGAATTCAAACCTTGAAGAAGGAACGAGGTATGTCCTGAAAACCCATGGTATAAAATCCGATGACTATGTTCAGAGTTTCAAGTATTATATCGTGAAAGAAAAGATGAGCGCCATTACGGAAGATGCTCAGAAAATACTTTTAAAGAAAGATCCGAAAGCGGAGAAATATGTAAAGGATAAAAAAAATAATACAGGGAATCCTCAAAATCCCCCTGTTTTATCGAGATAATAGAGATGCAAAAATTTTTTAATATAGAAAAAACTTCTGAAGGAAAGGCCAGGGCCGGAGAGCTTACCACAGATCATGGTAAGATCCAGACGCCCATCTTTATGCCTGTAGGAACGGTGGCAAGTGTAAAAACCGTTCATCAGAGGGAATTAAAAGAAGATATCAAAGCCCAGATTATTCTGGGAAATACCTACCACCTCTACCTTCGCCCGGGGATGGAAACTATGCAGGAAGCAGGTGGATTGCATAAATTCATGAACTGGGATCTTCCTATTCTTACGGATTCGGGAGGCTTTCAGGTCTTTTCGCTTTCAGGAACAAGAAAAATGTCCGAGGAAGGTGTAAAATTCAAATCTCACATAGACGGCAGCGTTCATCTGTTTACGCCTGAAAAATCAATGGAAATCCAGCGTCAGATCGGAGCCGATATTTTTATGGCTTTTGACGAATGTGTGGCGTACCCTTGCGATTACAATCAGGTAAAATCTTCCATGGAAATGACCCATCGCTGGCTAAAGAGATGTATGGATTGGAATGAAAATAATCCTGAGCTATACGGCCACAAACAAACATTTTTTCCGATTGTACAAGGTTCTACCTATTCTGATTTAAGAAAAATTTCTGCAGAAGTAATTGCCGAAGCAGGAGCGGAAGGAAATGCGATCGGAGGGCTTTCTGTCGGAGAGCCGGAAGAAGAAATGTACCGGATCACCGATGAGGTAACCGATATTTTGCCTAAAGAAAAACCACGATACCTGATGGGCGTAGGAACACCATGGAATATTTTGGAATCTATCGGTCTGGGAATAGATATGATGGATTGTGTAATGCCGACCAGAAATGCCAGAAATGCTATGCTGTTTACCTGGAAAGGGGTCATGAACATGAAAAATGAAAAGTGGAAAAAAGACTTTTCTCCGCTGGATGAGTTTGGAACAAGTTTCGTAGATAGGGAATATTCAAAAGCTTATGTAAGGCATTTGTTTGTTTCTAAAGAATATCTTGCCAAACAAATTGCTTCCATTCATAACTTAGCATTTTATCTGGATCTTGTGAAAGTTGCACGGGAGCATATCATGGCAGGAGACTTTTACCAATGGAAAAATTCTGTAGTGCCGGTTTTAAGACAAAGACTTTAAAACAGGTTTAAAGGTTAAAAAAAGCAAATGCATTAAAAAATAGAATAATGCTGAAAATTATAGACCGATATATTATTAAAAAATACCTTGGAACGTTCAGTTTCATGCTGATATTGTTGTCTATAGTGGTACTGGTAATCGATGTTCAGCAGAAAATTCCCAGAATTGAAAATGCGACAGCCATTGATCCTAAACTTAATGTCACGTATTTTCTTGTCCATTTCTATCCCTTCTGGATCGTCAATCTGGTGATGACTTTTTTATCCATCCTGGTTTTTATCTCCGTGATTTATTTCACTTCCCGGATGGCAAATAATACGGAAATTGTAGCTATTATCAGTAGTGGAGCCAGCTTTCACCGGTTTGCGAGGCCTTATTTGGTGACCTCTCTTTTTATTGCTGTAATCTCTTTGGGGATCAACCATTTTGTCCTGCCTTGGGCGAATATTCAGAAAAACCAGCTGGAAGCTTATACTTACAATGCCGCCAATAAAGAAAAGGTATTGGGAACAGCTCCTGTCTCTGCACAGCTCAGCAAAACGGAATATATTTTTATTAATTCATGGAACAAAAGAGAAAAAAGAGGTTCCGGTTTTGTTTATCAGAAGTTTGATAAAAACAGGAAAATGATCTACGAGCTTAAAGCTTCAGATGCTTTCTGGGATAAGGATAAAAAACTTTTTGTCCTGAATTCTTACACCGAAAAAACAATTAATAAAGATGATACCGAAAAGTTGGCGAACGGTTTTGATCTTAAGAAAAGCTTTGGTCATGATCCTGATGAGCTTTTCCCCAACGAACTGTTAGGGCAGAACAAAACAACGCCCGAACTTCTGAAATTCATCAAAAGAGAAACCGAAAAAGGAAACAGCAACCTCAACGCGCATTTGAATGAGCTTTATCAGCGTACTTCAATGCCTGTTTCCATCGTGATTCTTACGTTTCTGGCGCTTTCCCTTTCTTCACAGAAAAAACGGGGAGGATTAGGGATCAATTTAGCTTTAGGAATCTCACTGGCATTTGTCTTTGTATTCTCATTCGAAGCTTTGAAAGTCGTTTCAGAAAATAAAAGCATGTCTCCGGCATTGGCGATGTGGTTTCCGAATCTCGTATTTTCACCGCTTGCCTTATTTTTATATCTGAAAAGAGCCAATCAGTAAAGCAGCTTTATTTCTTTGTGATAAAAAGATTTTAAGCCGTCGTTTTCAAGTTCAATCAGGATTTCTCCATTCCTGTCAGCATTTTTAATGATGCCATTTTGTCGCTTTCCATCCAGCTCAAAGACGGAAACCTGATTCTTCCTGAATAATCGGGTGTTAAAATCATTCAGGATTTCCTGGTCCGATGGTATCTCCTTTAATCTTTCCACCATAAAATCATGGAGGGCAGAAGTGAAGTCGTTAAGGTCAAAATACTTGCCGGTCTGCGATAGAAGAGATCCTGCGTTTGATATCTCATCAAATTTTTCCTGCAGAATATTAAATCCTGCCCCGATGATGAAATAATTATTTTGATTAATTTTTTTCTTTTCGATCAGAATTCCGACTATTTTTCTATTTTTAAGGATAATATCGTTGGGCCACTTTATTTTTACGGTGTTTCCAGTCAAATTGGCAAGGAAATCACTGATGATGATTGCGGTATAATAATTGAACAGGAAATCAGACAATGGAAAATTTTCCGTTTTCACCGCAAGGGTATAAGCTAAATTTTTTTCAGCAGTTGACGACCACGTATTTCCGTACTGACCCCTGCCTCCGGTTTGATTAAATGTATGAAGTGCTACAAAATCAGAATTTTTATAAAGTAAAAACTTTGAAATTTCGTCATTAGTAGAAGAGCATTCTTTTGTGTAGAACAGATGACTCATTTAAGAAAACTTTAAGACTTTAAGGGGCTAAAAGTAAGGCTAAAGTGAAAGAAAAACAATAAATTTGCAGATTATAGTATTTTTTAATGAACAAAACAGTAGAAAAACAAGCGCTAATAGATAAAATTGTAGAAGCTATTCAGGATGTAAAAGGAGAAGATATCATGATCTTTGATCTTTCTAATATTGAAAATTCAGTAGCGGAAACTTTTGTAATTTGTAGTGGAAACTCAAATACGCAGGTTTCTGCGTTGGCAGGAAGTGTAGAGAAAAAAGTAAGAAACGATCTTAAAGACAGGCCTTGGCATGTAGAAGGTACCGAGAATGCAATGTGGGTTTTGGTAGACTACGTTTCAGTGGTCGTGCATATTTTCCAGAAACAGACCCGTGAATATTACGATATAGAGGAACTCTGGGGTGATGCTGTCATTACCAGAATCGAAAATTAATATTAAATTTTAAAAAGTATAAATGAACAATAAAGGATTTAACTGGTTTTTTCCGATTGCGATCATAGCTCTTTTGTTATTCTTTATTCCCAATTTTTTAGGGGATAACAATGCAAAATCTATTGATGAGGATGGTTTCTTTAAAGAGATGCAGGCAGGGAAAATCCAGCGGGTTTTAATCGATAAACAGGCCCAGAAGGCTGACGTGTTTTTAACACAGGCTGCTAAGACAGCTACCGTAAAAAAAGATGATAAGGCTAACCCTTTTTCTGCCCTTTCCATGGCTCCCAAAGCAGACTATACGCTTAAATACGGAGACCTGAGACTATTTCTCGAGAAATTTGATGCCCTTAAACAGCAAAATCCACAGATTACAACGTCTAAAGACTACGCAGAAGGGGAAAGCCCGCTCATGAGCATTCTTATTCAGGCATTGATCTGGATTGCAATTCTGGGATTATTTTATTTCCTTCTTTTCAGAAAAATGGGAAGCGGAGGCGGTCCCGGAGGACAGATTTTCTCAATCGGAAAGTCTAAAGCCAAACTTTTCGACGAAAAGGAAAGAATCCAGGTGACATTCAAAGATGTCGCCGGTTTGGAAGGTGCAAAAGAAGAGGTGCAGGAAGTTGTTGATTTCCTTAAAAACTCTGAAAAATATACGAAACTAGGAGGCAAGATCCCTAAAGGTGTCCTTTTGGTAGGGCCTCCGGGAACCGGTAAAACGTTACTGGCGAAAGCTGTAGCAGGTGAAGCTAAGGTGCCTTTCTTCTCATTGTCAGGTTCGGATTTCGTAGAGATGTTCGTGGGAGTGGGAGCTTCAAGGGTGAGAGACCTTTTTGCCCAGGCCAAAGCCAAATCTCCGGCAATTATCTTCATCGATGAGATCGACGCCATAGGACGAGCAAGGGGGAAAAATAATTTCTCCGGAGGAAACGACGAAAGAGAAAATACCCTGAACCAGCTTCTTACCGAGATGGATGGTTTTGGAACCGATACCAACGTGATCGTGATGGCGGCAACCAACAGAGCGGATATCCTGGATAAAGCTTTAATGAGAGCCGGACGTTTTGACCGCTCCATCTTTGTGGATCTTCCGGAACTGCATGAAAGAAGACAGATTTTTGATGTGCATTTAAAGAAAATCAAACTTGATGATAATGTAGACCGTGAATTTCTGGCAAAACAGACGCCTGGTTTCAGCGGGGCGGATATTGCGAATGTTTGTAACGAAGCGGCCCTTATCGCGGCAAGAAACAATCATACTTCCGTAACAAAGCAGGATTTCCTTGATGCGGTAGACCGTATTATCGGAGGTCTTGAAAAGAAAAATAAGGCCATTAAACCTTCTGAAAAGAAAAGAGTAGCATACCACGAAGCAGGACATGCAACGATCTCCTGGCTGGTAGAGCATGCATCGCCTCTTTTAAAGGTAACCATTGTTCCGAGAGGTCGTTCTTTAGGAGCTGCATGGTATCTTCCGGAAGAGAGACAGCTAACCACCACTGAGCAAATGCTGGATGAAATGTGTGCCACACTAGGAGGTAGAGCTGCGGAACAGGTGATCTTCAATAACATTTCCACAGGAGCACTTTCTGACCTTGAAAGCGTGACGAAAAGAGCTCAGGCAATGGTTACCATCTACGGATTAAGCCCTAATATCGGTAATATCTCTTATTATGACAGCTCAGGCCAGTCCGAATATAGCTTTGGTAAGCCATATTCTGAAGAAACAGCCAAAAAAATCGATATCGAAATCAAAGGAATTATCGAGACTCAGTATGACAGAGCTGTTCAGATTCTTACCGAAAATAAGGATAAACTGGACGCGCTTGCCAACAAGCTTCTGGAAAAGGAAGTAATCTTCAGAGAAGATCTTGAAGAAGTATTCGGTAAAAGAGCATGGGATCCGGAATTAACGGAAAAGCCGGTTACCAATACCATTCCGACGGCAAAAGAGCCGAGTGAAGAAATCATCATTAAAGACAAAGAACAAGAAAGTGAAATTCAGGCGCCTGAAAGCCCGACACAACTCTGATTATCTTTAAAATAACATAACCAAAACCTGACAGTCCCCGATTTGTCAGGTTTTTTCATATTTATCGGCACGTTTTTAGATTTCTATGTGATTAATTTTATATTTTTGTATAAGTGACTAAAAAATAAATAAGTTGAGTTTATTCAAGAGGATTGTAAGCAAACTTACCAACCAGCCTGAAGAAGAAGAAAAACCAAGTCTGGAAAAGTTAGGGGATTCGCTTAAAAATGCGGATCTTGACTACAAATTTGCCCAATTGTTTACTCATTCAGGAGGATTTTTCAATTACTGTGCAGATGAAGGGGAAGCTTTGCAGACTTTACATCAAATTATTAAAATAGAAGGAATACACAACGTTTTCTGCTGGGACAAAGATCTCCAGAATTTTTTGAATGTTGTGAAAACACCTTATACTCCGGAGTTGCAGGGTGATAACGATGCGAGTTTCATCACTTGTGAGTATCTTATCGCTTATGACGGGAGAATCATGCTTTCTCACAATAATATTCTTCATTATCATTCTTCCAGGCTGCCGAATAAAATCATCGTCATGGCCAATGTGTCACAGATCGTGAACAACCTTAATGATGCCATGGGAAAGATTAAAAGAAACGGAAACATCAAAAACCTTACTTCCATCAGCGGAGCACAGTCGAAACTGGATACTTCTTCCAACAGCAATACGAAACTGTTTTTACTGTTGCTTGAAGATTAAGAATCACTTTATAAATTTTAAATCTTGGACAAAAATCTCATTCAAAGAACCTTATCCGGAATTGTTTACGTAGCAGTTATTATTCTTTGTACGACACCGCTAGGCGCAAAACTGATCAACAGCATGGTGCCTGATCTTATGAAGCAGGAATATCTGTATTACGGGCTGATCACTCTTCTTCTCGGAGTCGGTTCCTGGGAATGTTTCAAGATCATGAAATTCGGAAACGGCTATGAACGATGGGCTGTTTTTCCGCTCATCATTTTTATCTTTTATATTTTCTCCAAACGGTATTTCCACTTCGATTTCTTTTTTGATTTCAGGATAAGTGAGATTCTGGCTTTGCTGCTAATAGTCATTGCTATAGTCACTCTTTTCAAATATCCGAATGAATTATATTATGACAGCGGAAAGCTGATCTTTACCGTGATCTATGTTGCACTGCCGTTCAGTTTTGCCTTGGGACTTCCGAAGTTTTCAAGATTTGATGACCGGTTTTCTCTCGAAGTTCTTTTCCTTTTTATTCTGATCTGGAGCAGCGATACTTTTGCTTATCTCACCGGAAAGTTTTTCGGAAAACATAAAATGGCGCCTAAAATTTCGCCTAAAAAGACCTGGGAAGGCTATATTGGAGGAGTAGTGCTTACGTTGATATTATCATATTTTATTGAACAATACCAGCCTGATCTTCGTGGGAACTGGATGATCGTAGGATTTCTCGTAGCCGCCTTTGCGCCTGTGGGAGATTTGGTGGAAAGTCAGCTGAAAAGAAATTTCGGTGTCAAAGACAGTGGAAACATCATTCCGGGGCATGGCGGAGTATTAGATCGGCTGGATAGCTTTTTAATCTGCGTTCCTGTCGTATATTTGTACTTTATTTTAGAAAAATTTATTTAATCTCATGAAATTACACAGAGAATCGAAAGGAACAATCACCGTTGCCTCCTTATTATTCGTCATTTTAAGTGCGCTGGCCATTTATTTCCTGGAAATGTGGTCGCTGGTGATCATTCTGCCTTTGCTGGTCGTTTACAGTCTTGTATTCTGGTTTTTCAGGGTGCCAAACCGTGATATTCTGGAACACAGGGAGAATGTTATTGCTCCGGTAGACGGCAAAGTAGTCATGATCAAAGAGGTGGAGGAAGATGAATTTATCAAAGGAAAAGCCATTCAGGTTTCTATCTTTATGTCTCCTCTGAATGTTCATATCTGCAGATATCCCGTCTCAGGAGAGGTGATTTACAAAAAATACCATCCCGGGAAATACCTTGTAGCGTGGCATGAGAAGTCTTCTACGGAGAATGAAAGAACTACCGTAGCCATAGAAAGTTTAACCAATCACAAGGTTGTCTTCCGTCAGATTGCGGGATATGTGGCCAGGAGAATTGTTTTTTACTGCAATGAAGGGGATGACGCCAAAGCAGGACATGAATTCGGATTTATTAAATTCGGCTCCAGGATGGATGTCTTTCTTCCGCTGGATACGGAAATCATTTGTAAGATCGGCGATATCACCAAAGGTGGACTGGATGTTATCGCGAAAATGAAAGACTAAACACTGTTTAAAAATATAATAAGACCGTTTCTCACAGAAGCGGTCTTTTATTTTAAAGTAACGTCCATTGTTAAAAACGCACCCGAATGTTAATATTTTAATTATTTTAATACTTATTTAATACTTCGTGGTACATATATGGTAAGTAAAGTTGTAATTTTGATGAAATTAATTTCAATTTTCATGAAAAAAGCTTTACTTTTTGCACTCGCCTTCACGGCTTTCTGTAGAACTGCCGCCCAAACGACAGTCAATGTATTCTCACAAATTGTATTTTATGATGGATATGCAGCCAATGTTTCTCAACCCGTACCGGCCAATACCATCAGACTAGCCAACTTCAGGTATACTAAAAAATTAACGGATGCCGAGCTGAATACCTTTCAGAATAAAATCCAGATGAACGTAAAGATCGGTGCCCTTTGCGATAATTACGACAGAATCGGAGGAGTGCATCTTGCCCTGGTTCCGAAAGGGCAGGCATCCTATACATTAAGTGATGCCACTGTAAAAAGAATAGAGGTAGGGAGGTATATCACGCCTTTCATGGATAAAAATCTTTCTCCTACGGAAGTTCCTTATTCGTACCAGGTCGATAATCTTTATTCCGTTTTCAGCAACATGGTTTTAAGGAATGCTTATGATATCTGGGTAGAGCTGGATGTATTCGGTGTGCCTTATGCCGCAAATAATGAGATCGACGGATGTGACGGAAGAAATGATGTATTCGCCGGAACACTTGACTTCGTGACTTATAACGATCCTTCAGTCACTACAACGTATAATAACCTTCTTCCGCTTTTGGATTCTAATGAATTAAACAATTACAATAATACGGATCAGGCGGGCCAAACCGTAAGACTGGTTAATTTTAATCTTACCCAAAGCGCCACCGATGCTAAGTTTTTCATCGTTTCCACGCCTCACGGAGCAAATACCAACGGAGAAGAATATGTAAGAAGACAGAACTTTATATATTTAGATAATAACCAGGTTCTGACTTTCACTCCGGGGGGAACTTCTTGTGAGCCTTTTAGAAACTATAACACACAGGCGAATGGGATTTACGGAAGCTCACCGAGACCCGCTTCATGGTGGACTTCATGGAATAACTGGTGCCCGGGTGATGCTGTTCCGATAAGAAGCTTTACGGCTGGTACTTTGGCAGCCGGAAACCACACCATTAAGTATCAGGTTCCAAGTGCTGTTTTTTACGGACAGGACGGTAGAATTGTTCTTTCGATGTACATGCAGAGCACCAGCCAGCAATTGTCGGTGAAAGATGTTTCAACGGTTGATGTGTCTGTTTTCCCTAATCCGACAACCGATTTTGTGAATATCCGTTCCGATAAGAAAACCAAAAGTATTTCGGTGTATTCTGCAGAAGGAAGAAAACTGAACGAGGTAAAAGATTCAAAAGTAGACCTCACCTCATATCCTGCCGGCGTCTATATGCTGGATATCGTTCTTGAAGGAGGAATGCAGTTTAAGCATAAAATAATAAAGAAATAAGCAACTAGCTAAAGAGATTTATAATTGATTATTCCTCGTGTTTAATAATGCTGATAAAAAGGTCCCGACGTCTTTAGGAAAACGTCGGGACCTTTTGTCTAAAACGTCGAGTCCTTTTTAGGAAAACGTCGAAAGGTTTTATTAAAAACGTTTCGACGTTTTTTTAATCCCCAAAAAAAGAGTACTTCCTGATTGGAAATACTCTTGCATGAATTATTTTAATTAAATAAAAAATCAGTCGAAGTTCTGAAGCTCCACCAGCTTATGGTATACGCCCTTCTTAGCGATCAGCTCGTGGTGGGTGCCTTGTTCCACGATATTTCCTTTTTCCATCACAACGATCCAGTCGGCTTTCTGAATGGTTGAAAGACGGTGGGCGATGACCAGGGAAGTTCTGTTTTCCATCATTTTTTCCAGGGCATCCTGTACAAATCTTTCAGATTCGGTATCGAGGGCAGAGGTTGCCTCATCAAGAATCATGATCGGTGGGTTTTTCAGTACGGCTCTTGCAATGGAAACCCTCTGTTTCTGCCCTCCGGACAGTTTTCCTCCGTCGTCCCCGATATTGGAGTCATAGCCTTCCGGAAGCTGCGAGATAAACGAATCTGCATTAGCGATTTTTGCGGCGGCCACCACTTCCTCGCGGGTAGCATCTGGTTTACCCATCAGGATGTTATTATACACCGTATCGTTGAATAAAACGGATTCCTGGGTGACCATTCCCAATAGCTTGCGGTATTCTTTTAATTTTAAATTTTTAATATTCTGTCCGTCGATCAGGATTTCCCCCTCGGAAACATCATAAAATCTCGCCAAAAGGTTCGCGATGGTCGTTTTCCCACTTCCGCTCTGCCCTACCAGGGCTACTGTTTTTCCTTTTGGAATAATGAGCGAAAAGTTTTTAAGGATGGTGTGGTCTTTATCGTAGTAAAAACCAATATCATTGAATTCTATTGCATTATTAAGGGTCGAAATGCTTACAGGGTTCGGAATTTCATCAATCTTTACATCGGCCTCCAGGATTTCCAGTACTCTTTCCAGAGAAGCTTCTCCCTTCTGAACATTTGATATGGATTGGGATAACGTTTTTACAGGAGGTAAAATCTGGAAGAAAATCCCTAAGAAAACAAGAAAATCAGCAGGGGAAATACTTTGGTCCACGATGATCTGTTTTCCTCCGTACCAGGCAATAATTAAAAAAGTAACGGAACCTAAAAATTCGCTCATCGGCGATGCGAGTTCTTTTTTTCTCCCCAATCTTATGGAGCTGTTGATCCATCTTTGCATTGACTGCATAAAGCGGCTGTCCATTATTTTCTCGGCACTGAAAATCTTGATGACTTTCGTAGATTTCAGGGTTTCATCGACTACGGAGAATATATTTCCCATTTCGTTTTGGGCCTCATGAGAATCTTTCTTCAGGCTTTTCCCAATTAACGCAATCATGGTGCCCATTACCGGTAACACCAAAAGAGAGAACAGAGTCATTTCCGTACTTAAGAAAAACAAGGTTACCAATGTGCTGATCAACATGAAAGGCGCATTGATTAATTCTACCAGGCTGCCCAGGATATTTCCTTCTACTTCACCCACGTCATTCGACATACGCGACATGAGATCTCCCTTTCTGCTCTCCGTGAAAAATGATACGGGTAGCGAGAGGATCTTTCTGTACATCGCACCACGAAGATCTTTGGTAACGCCTACACGATAATTGATCAGTAAAAAAGACCCGAGATATCTGAAAAGGTTCCTCAGCAGAAACATAAAAGCTGTTATGACACAAAGCCAGGCCAATACGGTAAGAGCACCATATTGTGTGACGAGACTTTGAACATAATAATTGGCATATTCTTTTGCATAAGAGAAAAAATCCAGGATTTCTCCTGAATATACCGGTGGTGTACTGTATTTTTTGGCTTCGATCGTTCCGAAAAGCATTCCCAAAACCGGCAGAATGGTCCCTAAGGAAGCAATCTGAAATACCGAATACATGAGATTGAAAAATAAACTTCCGTAGATGTATTTTTGATGAGGTCTTGCGAACTTAAGTATTTTAATGTATTGATTCATTCAATGAAAAAATTGGATAGCAAAATTACGTAATTAAAATGATAAGACGTTTTTAAAGGTCTTTTACTTTATTTAATATGTTCTGTTTTGCAGGCTTTTGTTACAATTCAGCCACCGGAAATAAAAAGCCACCGGGTTTCCGATGGCTATAGGTGATTAAAATTTTACAGTGTCATTGTATTTCGGATTGAAATTGGAAGGAGATAATTTCTCGAGTGTTTTCCCAAAATTATTAATGATCTGTGTAAGATTGTCAAAATCTACAATGTGTACATCATCGCTCTCATTGTGATAATGCGTCGCTTTTGTCATGTCGACAGTAGAAAAAGAATGGGCAATGATCTTCTTTTTCACGAAGCTTACGTTATCCGAACGGTAAAAGAGCTGCTGGGCGGCGTACGGATCGGGATTGATCTTAAGGCCGTTGACTGCATTCTTATTAAAAAGCTCATCAAGATCTGAAAACTGGTCGCCGGTCATGAACAGTGCATTTTTCCCGAAAGCCGATTCTGTTGCTACCATTTCAAAATTAAACAGTGCCGTCATGTTATTGTAAATTTTATCAAGGTTTTTATCCGTTGAAATAGCTCTTGACCCCAGCATTCCTTTTTCCTCCCCGTTGAACGCTATAAATACCATTGAAAAATCCGGTTTCTTATTTTTGAAATAATCAGCGATTCCTGCCAGGGCCGTGATTCCGCTTGCGTCGTCGTCGGCCCCATTATAAATACTGTCTTTCGGATTGTTGCTGGTCCCGATGTGATCAAAATGTCCTGAAAAGCCTAAGAATTTTTCGGTTTTTCCTTTTTTGATACCACAGACGTTGTAGACTGTTTTTCCTTCATATTCAAACGGAACGAGATAAGAATTGCCGGTGCAGTATTCCAGGTTGTTTTCTTTAAAAAGTTTGACAATATAATTTGCGGCATTTTCATTTTCCCGGGTGCCGATTTCACGTCCTTTCATCTCATCGGAGGCCAGAGTAGAAAGTACGGTCTCAATTCTTCCTTTCTGAACTTCCTGTGCAAAAGTAAGAACGGAGAATATGGAAAAGACCGGGTAGGTAATTTTTTTCATGTCATAAAATTTATACACAATCTGTCGCAGCTTACAGGGAAATGTTGCATTGAATGTTTTTAATTTCCTCAATAACGTTTTAAAACAAAAAATATTTAGGCATAAAAATAAAAAACAGCTCCTGAAAAGAAGCTGTCTCACTCAAAAAATCGTTGTAAGGTTATCGAAGTCTGTCGACAGATTTTACGAGCCGCTCATCTTTTTTGATATACATGTTTGCAATAAACAGACATACAATCGCAATCAATGGAAATATTGGCTCAATACCCTTCTCAGGAAACTGAATTCCTCCGGATAAGTTTAGCAACCAGTACGTCAATACACCAACCAACAAAACGTTTATAATGATGCTGATGTTATTCAGCAAAATTTGTCTTTTTCTGTTTTTGTAGCTGAATACACTTAATAATCCCGTAAGAACGAGCACTACGCAGGCGGCATTCAGCAGAGGAAATTCTCTGAAAACGACGACATCCTGTCCCGCAATGAACAGGAAGACAGCGGCTAAAACTGCCAGAAAAGTCCATATGGTCTGTATTCTTTGTATCATTACAATTAAATTCCAGGCAAAAGTAACATAAATTTTGCACAATTCAAAAATAAGTGTAGATTTGCATTATACAAATGTACCTGAAAACAAAAGTCACCGGACTTACTTTTCTTACTCACAATTAATTACATTTTTTACATTAAATATGTTTAACATTGAAACGTTAAGGTCAAAATCCGTAACGGAGCTGACTAAAATCTTAAAGGATTTGGGCGTTAAAGTTGCAAGAAACAGCACTGAAAATGACAAAATCTTTGCAATTCTTGACTTTCAGGCTTCGAATCCCAAAGTGGCGAAAGAATATTTCAACACCACTGAAACCAGTATAAATGCTGAAGAAAAAGCCGAGGAAAAACCAGCCAAAGCACCTGTCAGAAAAGCGGCTCCGAAAAGAACGGCAGCTAAGCCTAAAACAGAAGCTAAAGCCCAGCAAAAACCAGAAGCTGAAGAAAAAATAGAAACAGAAGAAAAACCTTCTGAAGAACCTCAACCGGAGGAGACAAAAGCCGAACCGGCAGCCACAGCAGAAGAAAATTCAACATCTGCGGCAAAGAAAAAAAGAAAAAGGGTTCCGACAACAAATGCAGCAACTACAGAAGCTCAGCCGGAAACTCCCGAAATTAATAAAAACACAGAATCCCAGGAATCTTCTCCAGCAGAAGAAAGGCCAAATACCCCTCAGAATCAGGCCAGACCTCAAAAAGGACAACACAATAATCCGAACAGTAACGGAAATCAAAATAAAAACAATCACCAGAACCAGAACCAAAACCAGAATCAGAATAAGCAGCAACAGCAGCATTCTGAAAGAAACGAAGAGCATCACGAACAGAAAAAAGAGTTCAGCTTCGACGGAATGGTAAGTATTGAAGGGGTTCTGGAGATTTTACCGGATAATTACGGTTTCCTGCGTTCATCCGATTTCAGCTATATTTCTTCTCCAGATGACGTGTACGTTTCTACCGCTCAGATCAGAAATTTCAGCCTGAAAACAGGTGATACCGTAAAAGGTATTGTGCGGCTGCCTAAAGAAGGGGAGAAGTATTTTTCTCTGTTAAGGCCTACTGAAGTTAACGGACGTGATCTGGCATTCATTAAAGACCGTGTGGCTTTTGAATATTTAACACCGCTTTTCCCGCAGGAAAAATTTAATCTTGCAGGAAAGGGATCTACTATTTCCACAAGGGTAGTTGATCTTTTTGCGCCGATCGGGAAAGGGCAGAGAGCTATGATCGTCGCCCAGCCTAAAACGGGTAAAACCATGTTGCTGAAAGATATTGCCAATTCTATAGCGGCAAATCATCCTGAAGTTTATATGATGGTGCTTCTTATCGACGAACGTCCTGAAGAAGTTACCGATATGGAAAGAAGTGTAAATGCAGAAGTTATTGCTTCTACTTTTGATGAAGCGGCTGAAAAACACGTGAAAGTTGCCAATCTTGTTTTGGCAAAAGCTCAGAGAATGGTAGAGTGCGGGCATGATGTTGTGATTCTTTTAGATTCTATTACGAGACTCGCCAGAGCTTACAATACCGTAACTCCCGCATCAGGAAAAGTACTTTCAGGAGGGGTGGATGCCAATGCACTTCACAAACCGAAAAGATTCTTCGGAGCAGCGAGAAAAATTGAAGGCGGAGGTTCGCTAACGATAATTGCTACGGCATTAATCGATACAGGTTCTAAAATGGACGAGGTGATTTTTGAAGAATTTAAAGGAACGGGAAATATGGAGCTTCAGCTGGACAGAAAAATTGCCAACAGAAGAATTTATCCTGCTATTGATCTTGTTTCTTCAAGCACTCGTAGAGACGACTTGCTTCTTGACGAGGTGACTTCACAGAGAATGTGGATTCTGAGAAAGTATCTCTCTGAAATGAATCCTGTAGAAGCGATGGAATTTGTTGATAAAAACATCAAAGGAACTCTTAATAATGAAGAATTCCTGATGTCGATGAATAAATAATAATTAATTTATTTTGTTAAAAAGAAGCGCGGGCCAATCGGTTCGTGCTTTTGTTTTTTTTGATCGTTTTATATATCAAATTTTCTTCATCTCTTTTCCAACTTCCCGATACAGCAATTTAATTCATTCTAAATCAATATATCAATGTTAAAGATTTATTAAAGTAATCCATGTTTTTTGAATATGGTCTTATTTATGGTTAAATTTGGGTTAATAACATTAAAAAATAAAAATATGTCATTTGAATTACCAAAACTAGGATATGCGTACGATGCATTAGAGCCTACGATTGATGCTAAAACCATGGAAATTCACCATACAAAGCACCATCAGGCCTATATCGACAACCTGAATAATGCCATCAAAGGAACTGAGCTTGAAGGAAAAACCATCGAAGAGGTATGTCAGACAGGAACGGATAAACCGGCTGTAAGAAATAATGGAGGAGGACATTTTAATCATACTTTATTCTGGGAAATCCTTACTCCTGGAGGAAGTAAGGAGCCTGTAGGAAACGTAAAATCTGCTATCGAAGCTTACGGAGGTTTTGAAAAATTCAAAACGGATTTTTCTGATGCCGCAAAAACAAGATTTGGTTCGGGCTGGGCCTGGCTGGTGAAAAATAGCGATGGTTCCGTAGCGGTAACCTCTACGCCAAATCAGGATAATCCTTTAATGCCCGTGGCGGATGTAAAAGGAACTCCTGTGTTAGGTCTTGATGTATGGGAACATGCTTATTACCTGAACTACCAGAACAGAAGACCTGATTATGTGGCTGCATTCTTTGATGTGGTAAACTGGGATAAGGTAGAGGAATTATTCAACAAATAATTCAAACTATTCATAAAAATGGAAAAGGTTCAGAATTGCTCTGAACCTTTTTTAATGACGTGTAGCGTCACTTCCTGAAAGCCCGTTCATCCTCAAACCATATTTCCAGTTTACATAGGCAAAAACCTGATACAGTTTATATTCAAATTTTAACCCGTATTTTTCTTTGGGATCATAGTCGATGGAAGATTCTATGACATTTCTATACTTTCCGGTGTTGTAATAGGAATTCCATTCTGAAACTAACAGAATGTTTCTGCTTTTCAAATACGATTCCGAATATTGGCTGATCGGTCTTGCGATGGCATTCAGAAAATAATCGAATTGAGTGTCAATGACCGTAAGGTCCCATTCGCCGTCTTCGTTTTTTGAAGGCTTCATCTCTGATTTCTCTTTATCATTCTTGAGATCAGACTGCGCTGCACAGCTGAATGACAAAAAAAAAGCTATGAGTAGTAATGTTAAGTTTTTCATACAGATAAAGATAGACAAAAGCACTCAAAATAAACGCTTAATGTTATGGTTCTTTCTGAAGGACTACAAACGCCGGAAAATGGTCACTATAACCTCCTGTGAACTGGTCGCCGTTCCACGATCTGAAAGGATAACCTTTGAAGTTTCCTTCTTTACTGATAAGATACGGCGGCGCAAAAATTTCTGTTTTGTACACAGAATATTCTTTGGTAACCTCACTTGATATCAAGTTTTTAGAAACAATAATCTGGTCGAATAAATTAGGAGCGTCCTGATAGGCTAAGGAAGCTATCCCTTTTTTATACATAGAATACATTAAATTAAGATAAGGCGTAGTTTCACTTAAATCTTGCGGACTTGGCTGAGCTTTAAGGTAATTTTTTAAGCTTGAACTTACCGGGTCATCATTGAAATCACCCATTGCAAAAAGTTTTGTAGAAGGATCTGCTGTACTTACGCTGTCCATCTGCTGTTTAAGTAAAGCTGCAGCAGCATTCCTTTTTTGAAGAGATACTGCCTCACCGCCTCTTCTGGAAGGCCAGTGATTCATGAAGAATGCAACTTTTTCATTGTCAAGGAAACCTGTAACCACTAAAATATCCCGGGTATATTCCCTTTTCCCATTTTCACCGAAAATTTTAAGCTCTTTCTTAAGAGAATGGGTCGGGGTGAATCTCCTTTTCTGATAAATAAGTGCTACATCAATTCCCCTGTAATCGTAAGAGTTGTAATGAATAATACCGTAATCATACTTCTTTAGAGTCGGTTCTTTGATGAGGTCTTCAATAACCTGTCTGTTTTCTACCTCAATCAATCCTACGATGGCAGGTGCTGTTTGGGTGTATTGGGCGCCCATTTCGGAGATGACTTTTGCTTCGTTGGCAAGTTTCGTTTTATAAACTCTGGTGTTGTAATTTTTTGCGCTTTCCGGAGTGAATTCTTCAGAACCTGTTTGATACCGCACTGTTTTTTTACCAATCAATGCTGCGTCACTCCAGACACCATCGTATTTTTCTGCTTCTAAAAATGTAACGGAGTCCAGGGGAATGCTTCTGTGGAACGCAGGGTTTTTAATATCTTTCATCCCGTCGATATAATCTGCTGAACGTAGGGTGTCCCAAAGGTTTTCGAGATTTAAAAAACCGACGGTCACAACTTTTCTCAGTTTTCCCCGCTGTTGAGAAGAGATCGCAATTGAATATAGAATAGCAAATGCCATCAAAAATCGCCTCATTATTTTAGATTTTTTCACTCATAATTGTTTAATCTTTAAACTTGCCAATTTGTAATTTAATTATTTTGAATTATTATTAAATTATAATAACATATATTAGTTTTATTCGTGTTTATTTGTTTTATTTGTTGTAATATTAATAAAAAATATTTGCATTTTAGGATTATAATATAATTTTATATACATTTGTCATTCTAAACTTTTAAGCTTGAAAACACGAAGAAAAAATATTCAATAAATAAATTACTCATGATGAAAAAACTATCATTAGTCTCTTTATTTACTTTACTTCCAGCTTCCTATTATTTTGCGCAGACTACAGTTTCTGCATATATCAGAGATGATGACGGAAAGCCTGTTGAAAGGGCGGAAGTAGATCTTAAAGGGAATAACAATGATGTAACGGCGGACAAAACAGGATATTTCCAGTTTGCAGATCTGATGCCGGGGCATTATCAAATTGTAATCACCAAACCGAATTACGAGACAAAAGTGATGGAGTTCGATGTGATGGACAATGAAAAGAAAAAAGATCTGGGAATTATTACGCTGTATTCCACGCTCACCAATGCCGATCAGGGTTTAGTAATAATTGAAACCGACGGTGATGATGAAACCAGCCATCAGATCTCTACAGTTGGCTTGCTTCAGACTTCACAGGATGTCTTTAACCGGATCTCTGCGTTTGATCTGGGATTCTATTGGTTCCGGCCAAGAGGCATTGATGGAAGAACTTCCGAAAACATACTGAATGGAGTCTCTATGGTTAAAGCAGACAATGGAATCGTTGATTTTTCCAATTGGGGAGGGCTCAACGAAATTGTTAGGTATCCCGAAATTTTTACCAATCATTCTCCTTCCGAATATGCGTTCGGCGGCTCCGGTGGAGTTGTTTATAAAAATACAAAAGCCAGCGAATATAGGAAGGGTTTTCAGGCTGCATATTCTGTTACCAACAGAAATTATCGTCAAAGAATATCTTTACGGTATACTTCGGGGATGAATAAAAAAGGCTGGGCATTTACCGGGATGATCGCCAAAAGATGGGCTGAAGAAGGAATCCAGGAGGGAACGTTTTATGACGCATACGGAACTTACCTGGGAATTGAAAAGAAAATCAATGACCGTCATACGATTACTTTTAACGCTTTTGCATCACCTTACAGAAGATCAGTCTCCAGTCCGAATACGCAGGAAATATATGACTACAGAGGAGTGCATTACAATTCTTACTGGGGCTGGCAAAATGGAGAGAAAAGAAGCGAAAGGGTAAAGAAAGGCTTTCAGCCGATTCTCCAGTTGCAGGATTTCCTGAAAATCAATGATAAGTCAAATTTATGGACCTCCGTTTCGTACCAATTTGGAAAAGATAAAAGTTCCAGGCTCGATTGGCAGACAGTGCAAAATCCCTCTCCGACCTACTATAAAAAGTTACCAGGTTATTACCTTAACAGTATAATTTACGGACAGTACCATAACAACACACCCTCTGCTGACTACGAAAAATTATTCGAAGGATATATGGCAGCCCATGAAAACTGGATAAACAATAACCAGGAAGTGACCCAGATCAACTGGAACTCGTTCTATGCTGCAAACCAGGTAAATGATGTCGTTGACCAGGCAGAAATATCAGTAAGGTTCGGACTTACGGGAAGAAGAGCAAAATATTTTTTAGTCAATGATGTCAGTGATGATAAAATATTAAATGCCGCAACACATTATACTTACAATTTTAGTGACAGAACAAAATTTTTATTAAACGTTTCCTATCAGAATTTTAAATCGGAATATTACAGAGAGGTTAATGATCTTCTGGGTGCTGATTATGCGTTGAATGTTGATCCATACGCGGATTCCAACAAAGCAGGATCTTCAGGTTTTTACAACATGAATGATGCACAACTGGCGAAACATGTGGGAGATAAAATTACTTACGATTATATTCTTAGAAGAAAGGATGTAAAAATAAATCCCGGGCTGAAATTTTCTACAGGATTATTCGATGTGTTTTTCAGTGGCCTTTTAGGCTATTCTGTAACAAGCAGAGAAGGTTTATTTAAAAACTATCTTTATCAGAATAACTCTTCCGGAGAAAGTGAGGATTATAAATATTTGAATTACGGCATAAAAGGACAGATGATTTACAGGCTCAATGGAAGAAATTTTTTTGTCTATAACGGAGCTTACTTTTCTCAGGCTCCTTTCGCAGAAGATATCTTTATTAATCCCAGAGTAAACAATTATACAGTTCCGAATATTCAAAATGCGATTATCAGTGCCCATGATATTAGCTATGTAATCTCTGCACCTTTTGTGAAAATGAGAGCAACGGGATATATGGTGAGTACGCAAAACGATACCAGTGTTCAGCGGTTCTTCGCTGATGGATTGGCACTTAACGTTTCCGAAGCCGAAACAGAAAATAAAACAGCCAGCGCATTCGTTACCCAGACGATGTCTAATGTAAACAAAAGAAGTATGGGCGCTGAACTAGGGATAGATGTTAAAGTCTTTCCGACCCTTTCACTACAAGGCGTTGCAAGCTGGGGAGAATACAAATATACCAACAATCCGAATGTCTATATTTCTTCAGATGTAATGGCAGCTCCTTATGCCAGCTTGGGAACCGCGTACATAAAGGATTTCAAAGTTGGAGGAACCGCGCAAAAGGCTTTCTCTGCAGGATTCAGGTACAGTTCACCAAAATATTGGTGGATAGGCGCCAGCTGGAATTATCTTGATGATAACAATCTCGATCCTTCGGCGATCCTCAGGACAGACGAATTTATTCAAAACAACAACAGCAGTACCCCTTTTGTAAATCTGGATGATCCGAAAATAGAGCGATACATGCAACAGGTAAAGCTTCCTTCATCATTCTTCATCAATGCAAATGTTGGAAAGTCCTGGCTTGTACGCAAATACTATGTTCTGATTTCCGGATCAGTGAATAATATACTGGATAACAGAAAATATATTACCGGCGGTTTCGAGCAAATCAGAAGTGCTAACGGCAATGTAGATTTTGAAAACGACTACAACAGCAGATATCCCAATTTTGCACCAAAATACTGGTATACACAGGGACGGTCTTATTTTGTAAACTTTCAGGTAAGATTTTAAAAGAGTAATCACCAAGAATATAAACAAATGAGTATAAAAAAAAATTTAAAAATAAGCTTAGGCATAACTGTTTTGGCAACGGTAACACTTTCCTGTATCCATGATGATAAATGGGAAGCTCCTGAAATGGTATGTAATAATAAATTTAATGCGCCCACGATGACGATGGCAGACTTTGTAGCATTGTCTCCGGCTTCCGGGGTATACACTGTTCCTGCACAGGACGCAACGCATCCTGAAGTAATTTTTGACGGATATGTCATTTCTTCTGATTCCAACGGAAATTTCTATAAAACACTTGTTTTCCAGGATAAGCCGCAGAACCCGACGGTTGGGTTGGTGGTCGGGATCAATAAATCCCTGAACTATGCCGATTTTCCTGTCGGATCGCACATCAGAATCCGCGCAAACGGAATGGTAATCGGGAAATCAAACGATGTCATCACTTTAGGCGTGAAAGATCCTGATTATGCCATCGGGAGAATTCCTGAATCGATCATCAGCAGATACATCGCAGGTGTTTGTGATGGAACCGGTCTTGAAATGGCAAATATTGTTCCTCAGGAGCTCACTTTGGCTCAGATCAAAAATCCTAAATACATAAACACTTTAGCTATCGTTAAAAACGTACAATTTGTAAAAAGCGAGATCGGTTTACCTCTCATGAATAAAGATGCGTCAGGAACTTTCGTAGACACCAACAGAACTTTGGTTGATGCAGCAGGAAATACAGGGAACTTAAGAACAGACGGTTTCTTTAAGCCTACCTCTTATACGATTCCCGATAAAAATGGTGATATCACTTTTGTGGTGAGTAAATACGGAACGGGGGCATCACCTTACCAGAATGTCATAAGAGGGATCAGCGATATTAATTTTACCAGGGCCCGTTTCGCAGAAGGGATTATCGGAGGTACTGCCATTGCTTATTCAGGATCATTTACAGAAAATTTTGACAGCTATCCTGCCAATAGTTCTTCACCCTATTTTAATAATTTTCCTAAGTATTTAAACTACGCTTCTACCGGATCAAGATACTGGGAAGTAAGATCATTCAGTAGTAATAAATACATTCAGCTGTCGGGAAACGGAGGTGCTTCAGGTACTGCCTACAATACATACTTCATGATTCCGGTAGATTTTACCGCTGCCGGTTCGCTGTCATTCAAAATAAATGTGGGATATTATAACGGAGCCGCCCTTAAAGTGTACACCACAACAAATTATACTCCGGGAGCAGATATCTCTTCTGCTGCACTTAACGAGATCACATCCAATTTTACACTTCCGACCGTTCCTGCAAGTGGTTATGGAACTTTCGTTTCTTCCGGTACGTACAGTTTTCCAAATGATCTTACGGGTAACGGATTTATTATATTTAAATATCAGGGAAACAGTTCGGGAACTACGACCACTATTCAGCTGGATGATATTACGGTTCAATAATAAATTTTATGGTTAAATCTCTGAAGCTGTCTGAAAGGCAGCTTTTTTAGTTACTGTTAAAATAAAAACCACCGCATCTGCAGTGGCTGTTATTCATTTAAATTAAAAAGAAACTTCATTTACTTCTTTTCCCCGCTGGAAATTCATTGTTCGTTGTTTTCCTTTGTACGCAATATTAACGAGGTTAATCTGTTTTGGAAAAGCGCTCAGAAGTATTGTATTTTTAATCTTTAAGGTACTGATATCCGAAACGCTTCCCGTCTCAAAATAGACCCATACTGTTTCTCCGCTTACCTGACTTCCTGTGAAAGTGATCGTTCTTGGAGAGCCATTGATATACACATCAAAATTGTTATTTACATATTTTTTTACTTCTGCTTCAAAAGCTGCCGTATTAGGGTTTATTTTAATAGCGTCGGAAATATGATTGGTATTCATTTTTGTGGTAAACTTCAATGTCTTACTGCCTTCGATATAATCCACTTTAGTCATTGAAGAGAAAAAGTCTACATACACGAAACTCATTAACACAAAAAATGTTAATAGTCCTGATATATAAAAATAATTTTTCATCTTAAATAATATATTTACAATCATGATTGTTTATTAAAGTTGACAAATTATATGCCAATTAAAAGTTCACATTTACAGAATACTTGTCATAAAATGCCTTAATATGCGCTACTGCCTCATCAGCCGTATCTACCACACGGTAAAGATCAAGATCTTCTTCGTGAATCATCCCTTCTCTAAGCAAAGTTTCTTTAAACCAGTCCAGCAGTCCGCTCCAGAATTCCGTACCTACTAAAACAATCGGGAATTTCCCTATTTTATTGGTCTGAATTAATGTCAAGGCTTCCGTAAGCTCATCCAGCGTTCCGAAACCGCCCGGCATCACAATGAATCCCTGAGAATATTTCACGAACATCACTTTTCGTACAAAGAAATAGTCGAAGTTCATGGAGTATGATTTATTAATGTAAGGATTGAAGTGCTGTTCAAAAGGAAGATCAATATTAAGACCGATAGATTTGCCCTGCGCGTTGAAAGCCCCTTTGTTTCCTGCCTCCATAATTCCCGGGCCGCCGCCGGTAATGATCCCGAAACCGATTTTCGTAATCTTTTCAGCAATATCAACAGCCATTTCATAATATTTGCTCTCCGGTTTCAGCCTGAAAGATCCGAAAATAGAAACACACGGACCTATTTTGGCAAGCTTTTCATAGCCGTCCACAAATTCCGCCATCACTTTAAAAACCATCCAGCTGTCTTTGGTGACGGTTTCGTCCCAGGTCTTTTGTCGAAGACTATTCTGGAGCTTTGTCTCATTAATATCCAGTTCAGGATTTACCAAACTTTCATCTCTGGTCCCTTCAATTCCCATTGTAAATCATTTAAAATATTTTTCGGCTTCTGCTATAGATTGTGGTTTCCCCACATCAATAAGAATACTGTCATGCACAAATCCGTGGATCTGTTCCGTCTGCATCAGGTCAAGGTATTCTTCCATAACGGAGAATTTGCCTTTTCTTTTTATTTTCTCAAAAATAAGAGGATTGATACAGTGAATGCCACTGAAAGCTAGAGCTTTAAATCCTTTATTGAATTCAGCGAGCCTCTGCTCGCCGGTCTGCACATTAAGCCAGCCTCTTAAAATCATCTCATCGTTGAAAAGCAGTTTTCTTGAACTTTCCCTGTCCGAAACGGCTAATGTAGCAAAATCTTTTATCTTTTTATGGTATTCTACAAATTCTGTGACGTTCATATCCGTCAGAATATCGGCGTTCATGATCAGAAAATCTTCACCATGATCGAGAAGTTTTCTAGCAAAAATTAAGCCGCCACCCGTTTCCAGCAGCTCTCTCGTCTCGTCTGATATTTCTATCTTACAACCGAAATTGTCATTTCGCTTTAAAAAATCAACTATTTGATTTCCAAAATGGTGAATGTTGATGACAAAGTCATTTATTCCGAAATTTTTTAAATATTTAATATTTCTTTCCAGAAGCGGAATGCCATTCACTTTGGCCAAAGCCTTCGGATGATGATCGGTAAATGGCTTTAGACGTGTTCCTTTTCCGGCTGCAAAAATTAAAGCTTTCATAGTCTATAATTGATAAGTGATGAATGATGATTGATAATTGTCAAAGCGTTTAATAATCATTTATAAATTATCGCTTATCATTTATGAATTAAGCTGGTGCTGTTCGTCGTGGTGAAGGCTGAGTTCTACCTGGTCACCATATTTTTCTTCAATGAAGTGCGCTATTTTTATGGCAGAATATACCGACCGGTGCTGTCCGCCCGTACATCCGAAATTGATCTGAAGGTTTTCAAAGCCACGTTCCAGGTAATTATCAATATTTATCGAGATCAGGCTTTTAACGAGCTCAAGAAATCTGGGCATTTCCGTTTTGGTTTCAAGATATTCCTGAACGCCTTTATCATTTCCGGTCTGGATTTTATATTCTTCAATTCTTCCGGGATTAAGAATTCCGCGGCAGTCGAAGGTGAAACCTCCGCCGTTTCCGGTCGTATCTTTAGGAATTCCTCCTTTTTTGTACGAAAAACTGTGTATGTCGATGTGTAGCATTTCTTTTTAATTTATTTTATTTAAACCATTAACTTCTTTGCAAAATCTTAATGATTCAAAATATCCTCAATTTTCAATTTTGTCTTCTCTCTATTCAATTGTTCAATCACGGTTTTGAGCTCAGGATAGTCTTTCATTCCTTCCCAGGTTTGGGCAAATTCTGCAATATTGATGATCCCTTTTTCGAGGCTGGCAATGAAATGGGACTTTCTCTGGATCAGGCCTCTGAATCCGTATGCGCCCAGCACCTGAAGAAACCGCATCATTTGCAGAGGTTCCACCGAGGATCTTAGTTGAGCCTTTTTCTCTTCATCATCAAACAGGCTGATGTAATATTCCAGCATTTCATCTTTAAAATCTTGTGTGAAATTGGCTTTAGCCTGAAATAAAAAAGAGATCACATCATACATCAAAGGGCCTTCCATCGCCGACTGATAATCGATAAATGAGACCTTATTTTGTCCGTTTACCATAATATTCCTGGCCTGAAAATCGCGGATCATGAGACCTTTCGGCTCCAGGTTTTCAATTTGTGCCGCAATCTTTTTAAATTCTTTCAGCAAAGTGGCCTTGTGGTATTCCAGTTCGAGAACGTCAGCAATGAAGTTTTTAAAGTAATACAGGTCATGAATCACGGGAAGCTCATCATAACGCTCGTATTCAAAGGTTTTTTTATAATCGATCTTGCTGAGGGTAAGCCTCTGGAGTCGGTAAAGCTTCTCTAACGTCTGTTGTACCAGCTTTTTCACATTTTCCGAAAGACCTTCCCGGGAAATAATATCAGACAGCGTGTGTTCGCCCAGGAATTCCTGAACATACATCTTGCGGTCTTCCGAAATATGATAGATTTTTGGGGTGTTGAGGTGCGCTTCTGAGAAAATCCGGGAGTAGTATAAAAAAACTTCATTTTCCCTGATGTTTTCATTGCAGGTAACGATGTATTTTTCGTCGCCCTCGGCGGCCAGGAAATTAACCCTCGCAGAACCGCTTTGAGCCAGTGTGATAAACTCAGAAGATTTTTTTCCTGTAGTGTTTTCAAAAAATCGTTTAGCGTTTTCAAGATTCATATACGAAACAAATATAGTAAATTACAGCCTAATTTCTATCTTTGTATCATGTTAAAGGATTTTAAACCGGCACTGAACATTTTGTTTCGCTTCATCACGGTGTATGTGGTGTTGCTTTTTGCCTATCAGTTTTATTTGAATTATTTCGCACAGCTAGGGTTAGATCCGTTTTCCCGTTTTTTGGCAGAACAGGTAAAGTTTATTCAGAACCATACAGGCTATCCAACGCAGCTGTATAATGATGTTAAAGGAGAGCAGGTGTATTTTTATGTGAACAATCATTATCCTTCGAGAATGGTAGAAGGATGTAATGCGGTTTCAATCATGATCCTTTTTGTGTCTTTTGTCTTTGCCTTTTATAAAGGAAGGAAGACATTTGCCTTTGTCGCCGCCGGACTTGTAATATTGCACATGATGAATGTTCTGCGGATTGTGGGATTGAATATTGTGCTCACCGATTACAGGCAGTATGGGAAAATGGTTCACGACTATATTTTTCCGGCTGTTATTTATGGTACTGTCGTGCTTCTGTGGCTGGTATGGATTAAATTTTTTGCTTTAAAATATGAAGATCATTAATTGGCTTTTTGTTTTCGCCGGGATAGCCGGACTGATCGCTGTAAGGGCATTGGAAGAAAAGATCTTTTATGATCCTTTTCTCGCTTATTTCCATGAAGCCGATAAGAACATTCCTTTCCCTCATTTCGAATGGGGACCTGTGATCGTGAGCTATCTTTTCCGTTTCGGGCTGAATCTTTTTTTCGCATGTGTGATTCTCTTTTTCTGGTTTAAAAATAAAAAATGGGCTATTCACGGCGCCGTGATGATCGGTATCGTCTTCGTCATTACTTTCCCGATCTATTTATACTGTATTTATACTCGATTTGAGACGGGATACCTGTTTTCGTTTTATATGAGAAGGTTTGTCATACAGCCATTGATCCTTTTACTCATTATCCCGATGTTTTATTACCGGCGGTATACTTCTGAGAATGATATTTAGATGTTTAAAACCTGTTCGTATACGTTTAACATATATAATCATATGTCTTAAACGTATAATGATTCTTATAAGACGTAGACAAATATACTTAAAGCGTAGATCTATATATTTAAGACGTAGATGGATATACTTAAAGCGTAGACGCATATATTTAAGACGTATTTTTATATGTATAATACGTCGCCGGATACATGTAAGATGTATGGCGAGCGGTACTCAACGTTAACAGACCTGTCTTTAACCTTAATCTTTAAAATAAAATACATTTTATGATGAACAGAACCTATCTTCGGAAAAGCAGTAACCCTCACCCCCACATAGGGCAATTGGTAAAAAAGGTGATACAGGATAAAAAGCTCAGTCAGGCCGAGGTCGCAAGACGGATGTCCGTGAGTCCTAATTCCCTGACCAGTTATCTCAGACAGCCTTCACTCCAGTTCGGGATCCTCTGGAATCTCGGGATCGCTCTGGAATACGATTTTCTTACCAAGCTTACCGATTATTATCCGCCCGGATTGCTTTTAAACAAAAATTCCAAGGTGATTGCAGAACTGGATGAAAAAACAAAGCAGATTGCCGATCTCCAAAAAGAAATCGGCATCTATAAAAGGGCTCTGGGGGTTAAAGAATAAAACCCCTCAAGGGAATTCAATTATATAAATTATTCTTCCGCAGTATGCTTGTCGACACAGGTTACATTTTCCGGTGTCCAGGTTACTCTTTTTACAAAGTCTCTCTCGCGGACCGGGCAGTCGGCGATCTGGCAGATGGAGCAGGAGATGGGCTTGCAGTCGTCCATATGAAAATTGAACTCTACACTTCTCTTGGTGTTTCGGGCGAGAAGAATGATCATCTTTTCCATTTCGTTATGGGCGTCCCGAAGGCTGTAATACCAGGGAAGGGTAATGTGGGCATCAATATGGAGATTGGCGCCAAACTGCTGGATCTTCATGTTGTGTACATCGATCCATTCGGTGCGGCGGTTGTTTTCCAGTACTTTAATGATCTGGTTCAGGAGATCGGGGTCCTGTTCATCCATAATGCCGCTTAATGATTTTCTGATGATCTTATACCCGATAATGATGATATAGAATCCGAAGAAAAGCGCCACCACGGAATCCAGCCAGTAGATTTTGGTAAAATAAACGATGATTAAACTGATGACAACCCCCAGGGTGGTAATGGTATCCGACTGAAGGTGTTTCCCTGAAGAAATCAGGACGTGTGAATTCTCATGCTTCCCTTTTTTAATGGAAATATAGCCTAAGAGATAATTGACAATGGCTGTGGCTGCAATAATGGCAATCCCCCAGTCGAGCTTCTGTAATATCTTGCCTGTTATAAGGCTGTTGATGCCTTCGTAGATGATCATAACACCGGCAATGGCGATCAGGGCACCTTCTATTCCGGAAGTGACGAACTCTACTTTTCCATGCCCGTACGGATGGTCTTCATCTTTCGGCTTAGCGGCAAGGTAGAGTGAATACAGCCCCATAAAAGCACTGATGACATTCACGATACTCTCCATGGCATCTGAAAATACGGCATCTGAACCGGTAAGCTTCCAGGCGATGATCTTCCCGATAAAGAGTATCACTCCAAAAACGGCAATAAGCTTCTGGAAGGCTAATTTATCTTTCGTATTATTTTTCTGAACGTTCATAGGTTTGATAAAAAAAAGAATCTCAATTCTGAGACTCTTTTGTATTTTGTTAGCTTATACTAAGTTGTTGGCTGCAAGATATTCTGCGATCTGCACTGCGTTGGTGGCGGCTCCCTTTCGCAGGTTGTCTGCCACAATCCAGAGATTCAGGGTCTTGGGCTGCGAGAGGTCCCGCCGTATTCTTCCGACGAAAACTTCGTCTTTACCTTCGGAATAGAGCGGCATCGGGTATTCGTTGTTTTTTACATTATCCATAACAACAACGCCCGGAGTTTCGGATAAGATTTTTCTTACTTCATCCAGATCGAATTCGTTTTCAAACTCGATATTCACACTTTCCGAATGGCCTCCCTGAACCGGCACTCTTACCGCTGTTGCCGTAAGGTTGAACGTGTCGTCCCCTAAAATTTTCTTAGGTTCTTTCATCAGTTTGATCTCTTCTTTGGTATAATCGTCGTCTGCAAAAACATCACAGTGAGGAAGTGCGTTCTTAAAGATCTGGTACGGGTATACCTTTGCAATTGTGTCATCACCGCTGATCTCAGAGTTCAGCTGATCTACGGCCGCTTTACCGGTACCGGTTACCGACTGATAGGTAGAAACGATTACTCTTTTCAGGTCATATTTTTTATTTAAAGGTCCTAAAACCATGACCAGCTGGATGGTAGAGCAGTTCGGGTTGGCAATGATCTTGTCTTCTTTTGTCAGTACCTCGGCATTGATTTCCGGAACGACAAGCTTTTTATCGGGATCCATTCTCCATGCGGAGGAATTGTCGATCACGGTAGTACCGGCTTCTGCAAACAGGGGCGCAAACTCCAGTGAGGTGGCTCCTCCGGCTGAGAAGATGGCGATATCAGGTTTGGCAGCTATAGCGTCTTTCATGCTTACGATGGTAAATTCTTCCTGTTTATACTTCACCTTCTTACCAACAGATTTTTCGGATGCTACCGGGATTAATTCTGTGACAGGGAAGTTTCTCTCCTCGAGAACTTTAAGCATAACTTGTCCAACCATTCCTGTTGAACCTACTACAGCTACTTTCATTGATTTAATAAAAAATTGTTTATGTTAATATATTTATGCCCCGAAGACTCTGGCCCACGGGAACGCGAATGCAAATAAACCTACGGCGATCAGTCCCATGATCACTACTCCCAGAGAGAGCGTAGGGTTGGTTTTTACTTTTTTGTTTACAACGGTCATTAAAATAGCCGCGATCAGCATAGAAAACGGATGTTCTACATATTGGAAACGAAGATCTGCATTTTTCATTATTTCACCCATATTCAGGCCTTTTGTAAAGTTGATGATCAGCATGGTGATTCCCAACAGGAACTGTACATGGAAAAAGATCATCGTGAAAAGTGTTGTTTTTTTGAGGAAATTATTCACTTTTCCACTGTAACCGAACATGGTTGCTAAAAGAGCAATAACGAATAATGTTACTAAAAGGATTTCCAGATATCCGAATCCTTTGTGTGCATTAAGCAAAATGTTGTAAAAGTCCATAGTCTATTTTTTCTTTTTTCTAATGGCAAAGATAACAAAAATCCCGGCGAAAAGCCGGGATTGGTATTTATAAAATCTAATGTTTTATTAGTTAGATCTTAGAATCTGTAAGAAAGTGAAGCTGCCCAAGTTCTTCCGAATCCGAAATAAACGTTGTTGCTAACATCTAGACCTTTGTAGAAATTATTAGAGTTTGCATTGTAAGCATCTAGCAATGCTTGTGCCTGCGCATCTGTATTTGAACCAGTTTTGAAATCTGAGAAAGTTTTCTTCACTGATGATCTTAAATCTGAAATATATGTAGTGTCGAATAAGTTATAAATATTCGCTGTAACTATTAGTCTGCTACCATTTTTCAAATTAAATGTATAAGAAGCTCCAATATCAGTCAGATTATAAGAAGGTGCTTTTAAAGATCCTTTTTCTGCTCTCGCAGCAGGTATAATTCCATCATTAATGATATAGCTATTATTAATACTAAATGTTCCGTACAAATTATCATAATATCTCCATGTCCCGAAAATATCAAGATTTTTAACAGGCTTAACTGTCGCTCCTATTGCAGCAGTTGTTTGTGCAGCATCCCCAACTTTTAATCCATCCAAAGCGAGAACAACTTCATCTTTTCCGTTTGTTGTAACTGGATCACCATTTACGTCAGCTATCCTTCCTGTTGGGTTGTTTTTGTATTTCCAGTTGCCTAAAGAGAACATTCCGTTGAACTCTAACCAGTTTAAAGGTTTGTAGAACGTTTCTAATTCAACACCCATGTGAACTTCTCTTACACCTGTCAAACTTGCAGTACCATTTGTGGCGGTAGTTCCGTCAGCATTAGGGTAGGTAATACCTGTAACACGAACGAATCTGTCTTTCCAATCTGTATAATATGCATTTACATTTGCTCTTAGTTTTCCGCTTTTGAATCCATAACCAACTTCAGCAGAAGAAACTTTTTCGTTTCTTAGATCTTTGTTTTCAATCTGTTGATACAAAGAACCAAATGTTTTTGTTGGCAAATTATAAGGGAAAATAGCATTTTGATTTGGCTGTTTAGAGTAGATACCAACATTTACGAAAACATTATGTTGTTCGTTGATATTATAATTCACACCAGCTTTTGCGTTATATCCGAATCTGAATTTTTGCTCTGTCTTTTGGTTTACCACTTGTCCTTGTTGTGTAGTAGATATACCGGTAGGAACGGCAGATATTCCATCCCAAACCCATTTATCAATTCTTTGGTTGCTCTGCTCAGATGCAGAACCCTGTACGAAAGCCGAAATTTTATCATTCGTATATTCTAACTGTCCAAAAACACCACCCCAAAGAACTTTACCATCATAATTTCTGTATACAATCTGTGACTTGTCTTTCACAGCAGCTGCAAAAGGGTTCGCTGAAGGTTCTGCAGCATATGATTGTGTCACCGTGTAGTATGGGTATTGATTGTAGTTTCCTGCTTCGCGGTATTCTCTGTTTCCTAAGAAATCAGTAACAAGACCTGGGTGATATCCATAATAGTATCTTGCATCCAAACCTACTGAGAAATTCCAGTTCTCATTAACTTTATGTTGGAAATTAGATAAAATTCCGTACCAGTCATGGGAATTTACACTAGCTCTCCTAGTAATACCGTTTGAACTTGTACCAACAAATGGTGTCTTATTATTTGCTCCAAAATCAGCAACTGTCTGTCCAGTATTCCAAGCGTAAATATCATCAAAACGAATCAATCCATCTGCTGATTTTGGTAAAGCATTAATACCTTTTCCATTAATAGAACCTAAAATTCCGGTTCCGCCACCTCTACCCCAAGAAGCATATCCTACTGTAGATAATTTTGATTTTTCAGAAATATTCCAATCCCAGTTGATGGATGCAACCGGCTTACTATAATAATTTACAGATTGTGAAAATTGCTGACCGTTTAAATATCCCCAGTTTGAATTGTATTTTCTATTTGGCTTATCAGATAAGACTCCATCTAATATACCATCGCCCATATCTAAATCTGTTTTGATGGTGTTATTGAAAGTTTGATTATGCCATTGTGGAGCCCCTGTAAAGGTAAATTGGAAATCGTGTTTTTTATTTGGTTGATAACCTAAAGCAAAATAATAGTTGTACGCTTCAAAATCAGATCCATCTATGTACATTGCTCCAGCTGTTCTTGACATTAAAAATGATGTCGACCAGCCTTTTGCGGATTTTCCTGTATTATAAGAAAATAAAGTTTTAAGATAACCATCATTACCAACGCCTAGAGTTACATTACCTTCTCTCTTTTTATCCGCAGCTCTTGTAATAATATTAATTGTACCTCCAACAGAAGCAATTGCTAATTTTGAAGCTCCTAAACCTCTTTGTATTTGCATGGCAGAAGTTACATCAGAAAGCCCTGCCCAGTTAGACCAATAAACAGTACCTCCTTCCATATCGTTAACGGGTACTCCATTAATCATTACAGCCGTATTGTTAGTGTCAAAACCTCTAACGTTCAAGCGGCCATCTCCAAAACCGCCGCCTCCTTTTGTAGCATAAACAGATGGAGTTGTCGATAAGATCTCCGGAAATTCCTGATTTCCTAATCTCTGTACAATCTGAGCTTCTTTGATTGTTGAAACTGCTACAGGAGTTTTTCTCTCTTTCGCGATATCAGCAACACCTGTAAGTACAACCTGTTCAATATCTTTGGACCTTGTATCAGTAACAGTATCCTGAACTTGTTGAGCGTAATAGACACTAGCTGTAGATAGCGTAATTATCGCAGTTAGCATCGATTTGTTGATTAATTTCATAATCGTTAGTAATAGTTAGATTTAAATTTTCTGCAAAATTGGTAAAATAAAATTTAACTAATATTAACTGTATGTTAATTTTTACTCGATCTTAATAAGTATTATATTTCTGATTTACAATGTGTTGAATAATAATCGACATTTCATATGAAAAAAATCACATTATTGAATTTTTAACAAAAAGCCTTTGTTTTTATTAAAAATTCAACGTTATTTGAGGGCTTTGAGGCTTAGATCCATATTTTCTGCTGAATGGGTGAGGGCTCCGGCAGAGATGTAGGTTACGCCTGTAGAAGCTATTTCTTTAAGCTGTTCACGGGTTATTCCACCGGATGCTTCGGTTTCGCAGGAGCCGTTGATCAGCTTTACAGCTTCTTTCATTGTAGCTACATCCATATTGTCAAGCATGATCCGGTCTACTTTTGCTTTAATAGCTTCCTGTACTTCCTCGAGGTTTCTGGTTTCTACTTCGATCTTCAGCTTCTTTTTATTCTTTTTAATGTAATCCTTTGCCATTTTTACGGCATTGGTAATGCTTCCGTTGTAATCGATGTGGTTATCTTTCAGCATAATCATATCATAAAGACCATACCGGTGATTGGTTCCACCGCCGATGGCTACTGCCCATTTTTCACAAATCCTGAAATTTGGGGTTGTTTTTCTGGTGTCCAGAAGTTTGGTTTTTGTACCGACCAGCCGCGAATCCCAATCGTGGGTAAGGGTTGCAATTCCGCTCATGCGCTGCATGCAATTCAGGACGAGCCTTTCGGTGGAAAGAATAGACCTTGCACTTCCTGTTACGATAAAGGCAATGTCACCAATTTTTACGGCATCACCGTCTTTTACAAAAGTCTCAACTTTAAGGTTTTTGTCATAAGTTTTGAAAATAATCTTCGCCAATTCAACCCCGGCAATGATACAGTCTTGCTTTACCAGAAGCTTTGCGCTCTGTTCAAGATCTTTCGGAATGGTGGACAGCGTAGAGTGATCGCCATCCTGTATATCTTCTTCCAGAGCATTTTTGATGAATTGCTTTAAAGCTTTATCGGTGACGTATACGGGTCTTTTCATATTGTGTAGTGCTTTTAGACTAAATCTTTATTATAAAATGCTCCTTTATTCTCTTTCATTTCCATTGATTGGGTAATGATGAGGTGAGCAACGGTTGTTAAATTCCTAAGTTCCGAAAGTTGCGGAGAAAGAATAGAGTAGTGGTAAATTTCATTCACGGCAGCCGCGATTTCCTGATGTTTCTGAAGCGCCATATTCAGGCGGCGGTTGCTTCTCACGATGCCTACCAGGTCGCTCATCATCTCCTGTAGCTGTTTTCTGAGGTAAGAAACGATCACCATTTCATCCATGATTTTCATTCCTTCTTCATTCCATTCCGGAACGGCTTTCAGGTCATCAAAGTTGAAATTGTTTTCTTTTAATAGCTCAACGGTTTTCATGGCAGCGTTATGACCGAATACCAGGCCTTCAAGCAGTGAATTGGAGGCGAGTCTGTTGGCTCCGTGAAGTCCCGAGTTGGTACATTCTCCTACTCCGAAAAGATTTCTGATGGAAGACTGTCCGTCTTTATCGACTTCAATACCCCCCATCAGGTAATGGCATGCCGGAACCACGGGAATCAGTTGTGTAAAAGGATCGATTCCTTCATCTTTACATTTTTTGTAGATATTCGGGAAATGTTCGAGAAATTTCTTGTGATCCATCTCGCGGCAGTCGAGTCCTACGTATTCATCACCGGTGACTTTCATTTCGGCATCGATGGCTCTGGCGACGATATCCCTGGAGGCGAGTTCTTCGCGTTCATCATATTTATGCATGAATTTTTCACCTCTTTTCGTTCTCAATTTTGCACCGTCCCCGCGTACAGCTTCTGAGATCAGGAATAACATGCCGTCGATTTTGCTGTATAAAGCGGTAGGATGAAACTGGTAATACTGCATGTTCGACACCTTGCCTTTGGCCCTGGCTACAAAAGCGATTCCGTCTCCTGTGGCAATGGTGGGATTGGTGGTGTTTTTATAAACATGTCCGGCTCCTCCTGTGGCAACGAGTGTTATTTTAGAAGTGATCTTCTTTATTTTTTTAGATTTTTCATCCAGAATATAGGCGCCGTAACAATGGATGTCTCCTTCGTTAAGCTCTTTTCCTGGAACGTGGTGCTGCGTGATGATGTCGATGACATAATGGTGGTCGAGAATCTCAATGTTTTCACTTTTATTGGCTGTTTCCAGCAAAGCTCTTTCGATTTCGAAACCTGTAATATCTTTGTGATGTACAATCCTGTTTTCGGTATGGCCGCCTTCTCTTCCCAATGCGAATTCGCCGTTCTTCATATCGAAATTGGCACCCCATTCCACGATTTCATTGAATCTTGCGGGTGCTTCGGTGACGACCATTTTCACGACATCGCGTTTGTTTTCACCGTCTCCGGCACGCATGGTGTCTTCAATATGTTTGTCGAAATTGTCATTTTTAGAATCCGTAACGACTGCAAGGCCACCTTGTGCATATTTGGTGTTGCTTTCATCCTCATCAGATTTTGTTACGATTATTATTTTGGCATCAGGGAGCTGCTCAGAAACTTTTATGGCATAGGAGAGTCCCGAAATTCCGGAACCGATTACCAGTACATCCGCTTTTATCATATCCTTAGTTTAAGACAATTGTCTAAATAATTAAATAAATTTAAACAATTTTTCGTTTGGTTTTCTTACTTTTTTCATGTGCTGGAAATGATCTTCCTGCGATCGGTAACCTAATGCGAGGGTGACGGTTACTTTTTCGGTCTCCGGATTTATGTCTAAAATTTCTTCGATAAGATCCTGCCGGAAGCCTTCCATGGGACAAGTGTCTACGTTTTCCATCGCTGCGGCATACATAAGATTGGCCAGGACGATGTAAGACTGTTTTTCTGCCCAGTTGAAAATTTCATCATGTGTTTTTTGATTAATATGCTGACTGATGCTGTTTCTGAAGGGATCAAGCTTCTCCATGGGAGTTTCTCTCACATCCGAAATGTGACGGAAATAGCCGTTGATGTAGCTTTCATCCAATATTTTTTTTGAAATGATAACGACCAGGTGTGAGCATGTGGAAATCTGGGACGGATTGTAAAACGCCGGAATCAGTTTTTCCCGCATTTCTTTGCTTTCTGCCACAATGATTTTGTAAGGCTGAAGACCCAGAGAGCTTGCCGATAATTTTCCGGACTCCAGGATATTTTGCAATGTTTCCGGAGGGATGATTTCGGTGTTAAATTTTTTCACAGAATATCTTCTGCTTAAAGCTTCCAAATAATTCATATCACAAATTTAAGAATTGAATGTGAATTAATCCGGTTTAGCAATTTATTTTTAAATTAAAGTCTGTTTTGCCTCAAATACATCGTCTTAATGAAGATCGGCAAAAGGATTTATAAGTTCGGAGAGTAAATTTTCAACTCTAATAAACCGGATCGGGCCTGTGGCTTTAACCGGTTGCACCCAATGGCAATGACCGGACAGTACGGATGTTATGATCCGGATCGCAGCATTAAATAAATACAGGACTGTTTAAAATGTTTGGTTAAAATAGCCGGCGGGAGGTCGTGGAGATTTTAAAATACGTACTTTTGATATTAAATTTTATCTTCAACATGAATATAAAGATCCTTTGTTTCTTCTGTTTATTCTTCTTCGGTGCTGCAAAATCTCAGGAGGTTTCCGGTAAAAAGATTGTGAGCGATACCCTGGCTTATGCCAAAAGGTTTGAAACCAATAAAGAGAAATATCTCGGAAAACCATTTTCCCTTTTGTTAAAAGATATGGTCCAGATGCAGCCTAAAACATCAAAATCTGAATTTAAGGAAGATCGTAATGATCCGCTGCCCAGCACATCTTTTACCTTTTCAGATAAAGAGCCGGGCTCCGCAAAAGAAGTGACGATGATTCTGAAGTGGAAACCTGACGATTCACCGACCACTCCCCTGGAATTCTCGGAGCAGGAACATAATTATCGTTTTACCCCTTCCGAAAAGAACTTTCTTGAAAATAGGATCATAACGGGTATCAATGTCTACAGAAAATAGCTCCTCAACATACGTCTTAAGTTTTGGTTATTTGCCGTTAAACGCAGACATTGTATTATTAATTCCTGCAAAGACAAACGAAAGACTGGCTTTTGAAAATTTTTCAATTCTTTCGGGAAGGGCCGCATTTTCTTCCTCGTTCCAGGTTCCGAGCACATAATCTACCTGCCTGCCTTCCGAGAAATCTGCCGAAATTCCGAATCGCAGCCGGGCATAGTTTTGTGTCTGGAGAACTTCATTGATGTTTTTCAGTCCGTTGTGGCCGGCGTCAGACCCTTTACCTTTCATTCTCAGTGTCCCGAATGGCAGTACCAGGTCATCCGTAATGATCAGCACGTTTTCCAAAGGAATGTTTTCTTTCTGCATCCAATATCGTACGGCGTTTCCGGAGAGATTCATGTAAGTGTCCGGTTTCAATACCAACACTCTTCTGCCTTTATATTTACCATCTGCCATCCATCCGAAATTAGTGGTCTGAAAGGGTGCTTCCAGCGTTTCCGCGATTTTATCAGCTACTTTAAATCCTATATTATGTCGTGTGTTTTCGTATTCGGCACCTTTGTTTCCGAGGCCTACGATTAAATATTTCATTCGGGAAATTTTCTGCAAAATTAAGGTATTCAAACAAAAAACTCAACCTTGGAAAAGATTGAGTTTAATATTTATTTTAAAGATTATTCTTATAAAGGCTTATAAATGTAGTTGATGCCATATCCTTTTTTCATATACGTCTGGGCATCGTAGTTGTAATTGGTAGAGGTTATGTTTATTACGGGAACAACCGGGATAAGATCGGTGATCGATTTTCTTGCGGGGCTGTTCGGTGATAATATCCAGCTGTCTATATCATTCTGTTCGGTGGATAAGATTCTTGAAATCTTATATTCTACAGGAAGCAGCGTAAAAGGATTGATCTGAGAATCATAATTTGTGAATTCATACGCATACTTTGTATTGACTGTCCCATGTACGCCTCCCGACATTGGGCCATAGCTTCTTACTACTTTCGATACATTGTCTCCGGCGTATTCATAGGTAGTTTCCGAAAAATTGGTATAGGCGAATTGGGTGCCGGGAGCTTCGTCTCCGGTTTCCATGACAATTTTATTAAGCTTTGCTGTTGTAGAGCTGTATGTCAGTTTGTAAAGTGTTTTAGACTTTCTAAGGAGTACCCATGGTCCCGGAGGAACGGTAGGAGGGGTGCCCGGAGTTCTGTTGTATACCGAGCGGTTTTCAGAAACAGATTCCAGCCTTCCAGTGCTTCCGTACATGAATTGCTGCTCGTAGGAAGTACTGTCCAGATCAAGAGTACCGTTATTATCCGAATCAAGAAAACCCTTAAAGGTAACCCTGCTGATTTTATTACCACTGTACTGTACGTCGGCAACAGAAGCTTTTCTCATCGTCACCTGTGACATTTGAAGGCCATTGTAATAATATGTTGCCAGTGTATCAGTGTCTGTAATTTCTCTATACAGTGCTCTGGCACCGTTCAGTCCGCTGGTTTCATTGATGTCAAGAAGCGGATTTCCGTCTTCATCTGCCAGGTCTTTACATGAGTGAATGGCAGATATACCAGCTAAAAGCAAAATAAAATAAAAAAGTCTTTTCATTCCAAAGTGGGATTATTTATTTTTCCACAAATATAATTTTTTTTTGAATAAAAATCATATTTTAATTCATTTTCCGATAAAACTATTAACCATAAATTGTACTTATAGCGGTTTATATACATATTTTATCATTTGGCTCTGATCGGAAACCGGATAACTTTGAGAATCATACAGGTATCCTTTCGGTATACTGATTGGCGGGGCGGCAGGATTCTGTGCCGTGATTTTTCCAACGTTGTTGAATGACAGTGAATTAAAATTAATCGGGAACAGTGTACCCGTAATCATAAAATATTCTTTTGGTAAGGTGGTATATGGATTTATCTTTGCATCATAATTGTCGTACGTATAAGACACCAGGCTGGAAGTCGAAGGATCGGGGTTTGCTCCGTTCATCAGCATGGTGGTGTAATCTAATCTTGCGACATTTCCTGCTGAGAATGTAAACTTGCTTTCAATGTAATGGGTGTAGTCAGCACTGCCTCCCATTTTTTTCTTTTCAACAATTCTGTATAGCTGTCCGTTCGCATCATAATAAACCGTGCAGTCAGTGTGGTTGCTGAATGCCATTAAGGTCTGGTCCATCGTAAATCCTGATAATTTGCCGGCGGTGTAAGAAAGGGTGTATGTATTGTCTACAACATGGGGCGTAACATTGTCCTGATACTTGATGGTAGCGATTTTATTTCCGGAATACGTTATCGTAGCAGTAAGCGTATTGGTGCTTCCTACATCCCTGATAAATGCCTGAGAGAGAACTCCCGCATTGGTAATGTATTCTTCCATGGCTGTATTTCCGCTTGTGATCTTACTTAAAATTCTTGGTCCTGTGATGGTAGCTGCTCCTCCCGAACTGCCATTATTCTGATTAGGCGGATCCTCCGTGGTATTGTCGCACGAAATGGTAAAACCCAGCGCTATTGCGGCAAGGGATGAAAAAAGATACTTTTTGATCATACGTTATTAATTTAGTTCCAAATATAAAAGATTTTCTTTGAAGGTGGAATTAAATTTGACAGAGCTGATTAGCAAAATACAAAAGACTTATTGATAAGACTGAAGTACAGACGTAGTAAGTATAGACTGTGACATATCTGTGTTGAGGGATGTGGTGTTCACCGGAACTCCTACTCCCAGTTTTCCTGAATTTAAATTTCTTTTGGTACAGGCCGCTTTTACCGAATAATTATTTTTGGGAGGAACGTTTGCTAATGTTGCATTCAGATTAAAAATCTTATAAGATCCTTCCGCGCCCAAGATGACATCTGTTCTTACGGCCTTTAGTTTATTATCAACAAAAATCCCGCAGGCAAAGCTGATGGAAGAATTTCCGTTCTGAGTTTTCTGCGCGACGGTCTGAAAGGTGAAGACAATTTTATTAACCGGATTACTTACCGAAAAAGTATCTTGTGTTCCTTGTAATACAGCCCATACATTGGTGTCGAGGGTCAGGTTCTCTGCGTATGGGCTTGTAGAGCCGTTTGGCGAAATGAATTGCGCGCCATTCTGGTCCGATCGAGTATTAACGAAAAACATTGACATGCTTCCCTGGCCGTCGGCAATTTTTATTTCTTTCCAGTCGTTTACCTGAAGTGATGAATTATGGTGAAAAATGGTTCCGGCTACACCAGGGTCTCCTTTCACATCATTTGTGCCGCCTACCCTTAGTGAACTTCTGAGGTTAAGGTCTCCGTTGATGTCTAAAGTTCCCACGGGATTTGCGATTTTAATGCCTATCTGTGCCTCTGATGTTATAAAAAATGTCGTTAAAATGATGGTAAATATTTTTTTCATATTTAATTGATGATGGTGTTAAACACTTGAGGAACTTCGTAAACATCAACTCTGAGTGAAGACTGCGAGATGAAGCTGTCGATGTTTGTCGCCACATTAATGCCTATTCCAAGTGTGGAAGTCGTGTTGTAAGATTTAAGCCTTGCGCAAGCAATACTGATGGTATGGCTCCCCTTTGCAAGGTTGTCGATCATACCGATCTGGTTATGGGTAATAAATGGATAAGACGCTGAGCTTGCCTTAATATTGCCCAGTCTCATATTGGCCAACTTATCATCGATAAAAATCCCGCAACCATAATCTATTGAGGAATCGGTGTTTCCAACTGGCAGGAAATCAGCATGAACTACTGTTTCGAACTGAAAATATACTTTACTCTGTTGACTATACGCTTCAAATTGTTGTGACAACGACGGAATTTTTTTAAATAAATTCATCGAGCTGAAGTTGGCATTTTTTACAAAAGAGGAAGATATAGTCGATCCATTCGTGGAGTGCTCGGCTGAGGTGAATTTAACACCGACCCTGTCTGAGAAAGAATTGTTATAAATGAGGAAAAACTTATTCTGCTCATAATCAGGAATGCGGAGGCTTTTCCAGATGGGAGGATAGCCTTCACCCTGAGACACCAGAACCTGGTCGTTGGTTCCTTCAGTAATTGTCTGATTCGATGTATTTAAAACCGATAATTTTCCCCGTAGGTTCATATCGCCATTGACGTCAAGGACTGCTTTAGGAGACTCTGTCTTTATTCCTATTTGTGCGGAAATTAAATATCCTGTGACAACGGCTGTCAATAGAATTATTTTTTTCATTCGTTGTTTGTCTTTTTTGTTTAATAGGTAATAAACTCGATGATATCCATCTTGAATTCAGATTCTAAAATAAACGGATTCGAGGGATTCGATGGGCTGGAAGGATCAGCAGGTGGTATGTTTCGGCCGATTGCAAACTTGCTGCTCTCGTTGGTTGAATTGATCTTTCGGCAGGCGACACTGATCTCGTGAAGTCCGGCGGGAACATTCTGTTCGGTATAATTCAGGGTGAAAATATAATCCTGTAGTCCATTCTTTTCAGTATTGTTGTTGGTTGATATTTTGTCTGGACGTACAGCGACAAGTTTTTCGTTCCTGAAAACGCCGCAGGTAAAGGTAACGCTTTGGATGACAGATGAATTGGGAGCCTGCATTTCAACCCCGGTCTGGAACTGATAAGTAATTCTGTTGTTACTGTTTTTTATTTCAATAGAACTGCTTAAAGCTTCCAGTTTTATCCATTTTCCGGTAGCCGTAATATTGATGTCATCTCCTGTATTACTTTTATATACCCCATCTCCGTTATTTGGAAAATTGGTTATCCCGGCCTGGTCTGAAAACAGGTACGAATTGGTCAGCTTGTATTGCCCGGTTTCTACAAGAGGCACATTCAGGGATTTCCATGTGGGAGGCTGTCCTTCTCCCTGAGAAACCAGCACCTGGCCGTTCAGTCCGGGGTTACCCACTGTGGAAGAAGTGCCGCCTAACCGAAGTTCCTTCCTTAAAGTTGTTGTTCCGTTGATATCCAGAACAGCATTGGGTGACGCTGTTTTAATACCTACCTGTGCATTAATGTATAATATAGGTATCATGATCATTAGTAAATTATAAATATTTTTTTTCATAATAAGCGATTGCAAATTTAAATAAAAATTGCAAAAAAAATATAATCTTTGCCTGAAACCGGCAGTTGAATGCCGGTAATCAGGGCAAAAAAATTAGAATTATTTTTAAAAAATTTACGTCAATCAACCTTAAGCATCGATTTTAAAAGGAAGTTTACCTCGTCTACATTATTCACTTTATCTTTTCTCATCATCAGCTGGTTTCCTTCTTTCCCCATTTTCTCTTTCAGTTGGGCTTGTGCCGGGTTTTGAGTAAGATAGTTGATGATATGTCTGAATTTACTGGTCTGATAAAATTTATCCTGAGGGTTGCCTGGGAAATATCCCAGAAACACACCGTTTTTCATGACTATTTTCTCGAAACCGATCTCTGCGGCAAGCCATTTTAGACTCACACTCTTCAGGAGATTGACGGCTTCTTCAGGAAGATTCCCGAAACGGTCTTTTAATTCAGATTCAAACTGTCCGAGGCTCTTTTCATTGTCGATCTCGGCCAGTTTCTGGTACAGCAATAACCTTTCTTCGGTGTTGGAAATATAGAAATCCGGCAGCATGAGTTCCAGGTCGGTATCTATATTGATGTCTTTTGTTGTTTTAAAGAGTTTGTTTCTTTCTTCTTCATTTTCAAACAGGTTTTCAAATTCCTGGTCGTCTTTCAGTTCTTCCAGGGCTTCCTGCATTAATTTCTGATAGGTTTCAAACCCCATCTCATTAATAAAACCACTTTGTTCGGCGCCCAGCAAATCTCCGGCTCCACGTATTTCCAGGTCTTTCATGGCAATCTGGAATCCGCTTCCCAAATCAGAGAACTGCTCGATGGCTTCAAGCCGTTTTCTGGCATCGGATGTCATCATATCGTACGGCGGTGTGATGAGATAGCAGAATGCCTTCCTGTTGCTTCTTCCGACCCGTCCTCTCATCTGGTGAAGGTCTGCCATTCCGAAACGTTGCGCGTCATTGATGAAAATAGTATTGGCGTTCGGAACATCTACACCACTTTCAACAATGGTTGTGGAAACCAGTACGTCATATTTGCCCTCCATGAAATCCAGTACATTTTTCTCGAGCTCTTTTCCTTCCATCTGTCCATGGCCTGTGATCACTCTTGCATCGGGAACCAGACGCTGTATTAAGCCTGCAATTTCTTTAAGGTTTTCTATTCTGTTGTTGATGAAATAGACCTGGCCGTCACGCTGCAGTTCATAAGAAACGGCATCCCGGATAATTTCTTCATTAAAACCGACCAGTTGTGTGTCTACCGGCTGCCTGTTCGGGGGCGGTGTTTTAATCACGGATAAATCCCTTGCGGCCATTAAAGAAAATTGCAGTGTTCTCGGAATAGGAGTCGCGGTCAGGGTAAGCGTATCCACATTGCTTTTTAGTGTTTTTAATTTATCCTTTACGGAAACTCCGAATTTATGTTCTTCGTCAATAATAAGCAGTCCCAGGTCCTTGAACTTGACTGAAGAGCCGGCCAGCTGATGGGTTCCGATTACGATGTCTACTTTTCCGTTTTTAAGCGCTTCGATGGTTTCGGATTTTTGTTTCGCTGTTCTGAAACGGTTTATGTACGACACATTTACCGGAAAATCTTTAAGCCTTTCTTTAAAACTTCGGTAATGCTGGAAAGCCAGGATGGTCGTAGGAACGAGCACGGCAACCTGTTTACCGTCTGTTGCCGCTTTAAATGCCGCACGAATGGCAACTTCGGTTTTACCGAAACCTACGTCTCCGCAAACCAGCCTGTCCATTACCGTATCGGCTTCCATGTCTTTTTTTACATCGATCGTGGCTTTTTCCTGGTCCGGAGTGTCCTCATAGATAAAGCTCGCTTCAAGTTCGTTCTGCAAATAAGAATCGGGGCTGTAGGCGAATCCTTTAGCGGTTTTCCTCTGGGCATAAAGTCTGATCAGGTCAAAAGCAATCTGCTTTACTTTTGCTTTGGTTTTTTGTTTTAAAGACTTCCAGGTTGGCGAGCCGAGTTTGCTCAAAACCACTTCACGTCCTTCCGGGCCGTTGTATTTTGAGATTTTATGAAGAGAGTGAATGCTTACATACAGCAGGTCTCCGTTTTTATAGGTAAGTTTAAAGCATTCCTGAATTTTCCCGTCATTATTTACTTTCACCAACCCCATAAATTTACCAATACCATGATCAATGTGGGCTATATAGTCACCTATTTTAAGAGACATCAGATCCTTCAGGGTAAGCTGTTCTGATTTGGCAAATGTATTTTTGGCTTTATACCGCTGATAACGGTCGAAAATCTGGTGATCGGTATAGACAAGAAGTTTATGGTCGTGATCCACAAACCCTTCGTGGATCTCAGATTTAAAACTTTTAAAAGGAAGTTCATGTTCGAGTTCCTCAAAAATAGACTCAAGCCGTTCTTTCTGCTTTTCTCCGGAAAAAGAAATCCACGTGTCAAAACCGCTGCTCTGCTTTTCTTCCAGATCTTCGATTAATAATTCGAAATTTTTGTGAAATGATGGCTGCGGGATCTGGTCTATTTTTATTTCCTTAAGCTCGATAAGCCCTTCAATCGGAACACTCCCGAAATCAATGGTTTTGAATTTTTTATAATCAAATAAAAACTCCTGATCAGAAATGAATAGTTCCTGAGGTGTCCTGTGGGCAATATCTTTACTAAGGGTTTCATATTTTTCCAGGGCTTTTTCGTAGAAGGCTTTAAGCTTCTGCATCCCGATGATCCCGTTTTTAGAAACCACAAGGCTTTCCTTAGGTAAAAGCTGCAACAGGGAAACCCGGCTTCCGGTTACGGTAAAATTCATATTCGAAACCAGCTGAAAGTCTTTTACCTTATCGATAGAAAGCTGGCTCTCGATATCAAATGTCTTAATGCTTTCTATTTCATTTCCGAAGAACGTAATACGGTAGGGTTTTTCATTGGAAAAGGAAAATACATCTACAATCCCTCCCCGTACCGAAAATTCCCCGGGCTCCGAAACGAAATCAGTCTGCTGAAAATTATAGTGGTTCAGCAATTCGTCCACAAAATCAAAATCAAGCTGGTCTCCCACTCTGATATGATGTGATATTGCTTTGAAATCTTCTTTTTTAAGCACTTTTTCCGACAAAGCTCCTGCATAAGCTACAATAACTTTTGGGGATTTTACCGAATTGATTTTATTAATAGCTTCAGTCCTTAACACCAAATTTGCATTCTGGGTTTTTTCCACCTGGTAAGGTTCAAGGTGTGTTGCAGGAAAATATAGTACTTTATCCTTCCCGAGAAGATCTTCCATTTCGGTACTGGCATACAGGGCATCTTCTTTATCATCAATAATATAAAGTAAATGCTTGTTGCTGGTAAGAAAAAGCTCTGCTGCGAAGATAGATACTGCTGATCCCGCGCTCCCTTTTACGGAAAGATGCTGGTTTTGGTCCAGCTGACTGAAAATTTCTTTTCCGAATTCTTTCTGAAGCAAATCCGGAAGAAACTTTTCGCTGATGGTTTTTAACTGCATAAATAAATTCTGTATAAACGGCAAAAGCGATTTCGGGAGTTTTCCGAAACCGTTTGATCTATACAAAGATACAACATATTAATCTTTTAGAAGAAATGTGATTTTGCATGATATTCTTAAAAGCCTTTTAAATCATAAAAGTCATTAAAATCATCCTTAAAAAGTTAAAAAGTATTTCACTTTTTTGAATGGCACATTGTTTGAAAACTGAATACTACCAAAATTAAAAGAAATAATTATTATGAAAAAAGCAATCAGAATTTTAGGAATGTTCATGCTCATGTTTTTTGTAGTCACGACCATTACATCATGCAGCGACGACGACGATCCGGCAAACAACGACTTCTTCGCCGGAACTTACAAAGGTAGCATCGGCTACACCGACGGAGATCAAAACACCAACATCGACAACGGGAGTGTATTTGTAACCAAAATTGCCAGCGGGACCAAATACAACTTCGCTTTTTCCAACGGAATTCCCGATCTGAACGGGGTTGAGTTCAACCAACAGGGAGATAACACACTTGTAATGGTGGGGTCTACCGCAACATCTTACATCAGAATCGACAATAATGAATTAAAAATATTATATATAAAGGATGGTAAATCATGGAGAGCTAACTGCACGAGATAACCAACTTTTCATACATGATGTTAGAACCTGCTTTCTTCAATAAGGAAAGCAGGTTTTTTAATGATTGTATATTACGATTTAATGTTTTTTTAAGCTGTGATAAACTTTAGTTAAGTTTCTGAAATACAAATTTTAAGTGACATTTTTACCTACCTTTGACTCAACAAAACAGCAAAAAACAAATTCTATGAAAAACTTATTATCTGCATTGTCCATCGTCTTGGGACTTGGCTTTGCAACAGCCCAGCAAACCGCTCCGGCGAATGCCAATACCGCTCCGCAGACTGTAAAAGCTACGAAAACAGCAAAACCGGCCGCTGCAAAAGCTAAAAGTGATGCCGCACCTGTAAATACAAAAATGAAAAAAGACGGTACGCCAGACAAAAGATATAAAGAAAACAAGAAGCTGAAAAAAGATGGTACCCCAGACAAGAGGTACAAAGTAAACAAGTAAACTCAACAATAGTTGTTATTTTCATAATCAAATTTCGAGAACCGGTGGATACTCATCCCGCCGGTTTTTTTATTATATGGTAGGAAAGATTCCTCAGTTATTTTATAAATTTGAAGCATGTTAAACTTCCTAAAGAAAAATATCGCTTTGCTGTGGGCCAGAAAGCATGTGCGTGAAGCTGAAGAATTCAAAAAAAATGCTGCGGAAAACCAGGAAAAATTATTGTTTTCCCTGATAGACACCGCTAAAAAAACTCTTTTTGGGAGGGAGCATGATTTTGAAAATATAACCTCCGTTTCCGATTTTCAGCAGAAAGTAAGAATTTCAGATTATGAAGATCTGAAGCCATATATCGAACGGGTAAAAAAAGGACAGGCTAATATTCTGTGGACGGATATCCCCGAATATTTTGCCAAAACTTCGGGAACAACTTCCGGTTCAAAATATATTCCCATCTCTAAGGAAGGAATGCCATATCAGGTAAAAGGCGCGCAGAGTGCTCTTTTTCATTATATCGCTCAAAAAAACAATGCCGATTTTGTAAACGGTAAAATGATCTTTTTACAGGGAAGCCCAGAGCTTGAGGAAGTTTTCGGAATAAAAACAGGCCGTCTTTCAGGCATTGTGGCGCATCACATTCCGAAATATCTGCAAAAAAACAGGCTGCCAAGCTGGGAAACCAATGTAATGGAAGACTGGGAAGCCAAGGTCGACAAGATCGTAGAAGAAACCGAAGCGGAAAACATGACGCTTATTTCCGGGATTCCACCGTGGCTGATCATGTATTTTGAAAAACTGTCTGAAAAACATGGAAAGAAAATAAAGCAGATATTCCCAAAGCTTCAGCTGATTGTCACCGGCGGAGTTAATTATGAACCCTACCGCGATAAAATGGAGGAGCTTCTGGGAGGTAAAGTGGATATTGTACAGACATTTCCTGCGTCTGAAGGTTTTTTTGCTTTCCAGGATGATTATACCAAAGAAGGTTTGCTGCTTTTAACGAATCATGGGATATTCTATGAATTTGTCCCGCTGGAAGAATATGGTAAGCCTGATGCAAAGAGACTGACTTTAAAAGAGATTGAACTTCACAAGGATTATGCTTTGATTTTAACGACCAATTCGGGACTTTGGGCGTATTCTATCGGAGATGTCGTGAGATTCATTGATAAAAACCCGCACCGGATTCTGGTGAGCGGAAGAACAAAACATTATACCTCTGCTTTCGGCGAGCATGTCATTGCTTATGAAGTAGAAGAAGCTTTAAAGGCGACCCTGGAAAAATATCCTGCACAGATCACGGAATTCCATCTTGCTCCTTATGTAAGTCCTAACGAGGGGCTTCCATATCATGAATGGTTCATTGAATTTGAAAAAGAACCTGAAGATCTGGAATTATTTAAAAATGAACTCGATATCCAGTTGAGAAAGCGCAATTCTTATTATGATGATCTTATTTCAGGAAATATTCTTCAAAAGCTGCAGATTGCCAATCTGAGAAAAAATGCTTTTCAGGAATATGCCAAATCGCAAGGGAAACTTGGCGGACAGAATAAAATACCGAGACTCGCAAATGACAGAAAAATTGCAGAATTATTGGAAATTTATAAACTTTAGGCATATTTTTTTTAATTCCGGAAACATATATTCGAAAAAAATTATAAATTTGGAAAACTAAAAAATAATAATGAAAGCATCTGTACTTTTAAAATCATCTTTATTAACGTCGTTATTTGTAATTTCATCTTGTGCCACCACAAAATATAGTATGGATACTGCGAAAAATGATTATTCTAATCTGGAAGCAGGAAGAATGTATACGGTAATGATGAGGGATGGCTCCAAAAGCCAGAAAATGTTATTCCGTAACGTAGAAGGAGATAATATCATCGGAACTGCCGGCAAAAAAGACAGTACAGTTGTAACCATTCCTAAATCCAATGTTGCTGCGGTAAGAGACAGCAGAAAGGCTAAAATCAATACGGCAGGTGTCGTAATCGGTGCTGCGGGAGTAGCCGCTTTGGTCATAAGCGCGTCAAGGGCAGACTAAAATAGATTCTGTCTTTTGATAGCCATACAATTTTTCATTTAAAAAAATACCATATAAGTAGCCTTGAATTGATATTTGAGGCTATTTTTGTGAGATGATTTCGTTTACCCCGTTACAGACATTACAAAATGTCGAATTCAGAAACCTTCTTACGGGAAGATTTTTTATTGTCCTCGCCTTCAGAATGCTGGCCACTTTGTTGGGGTGGTGGGTATATCAGCTCACAAAAGATCCTTTTTCCATTGGTCTCATCGGACTTTCGGAAGTGATTCCTGCAGTAAGCTGTGCCCTATATGCCGGGCATGTGATCGACATGAATGAAAAGAAAAGATTATTACTGATCTGCAATTATGCGTACATCTTTTTAATCGGGTTATTGCTGATTCCCGCTTTTTTTAACGTGGAAATGCATTTTACGGGATATCAGATCACTTATTTTATTTATGGGGTGATCTTTTTTACAGGAATTGCCCGGGCATTCATTGGCCCGATTGTTCCTTCCATGATTCCTAAAATTGTAAAAAAAGACAATCTTCCCAATGCCGTCACTTTAAACCAGGCAACGTTTCTTATTTCCTCGGTTTGCGGGCACGCGGCGGGTGGATTCCTTATTGGCTATTTTGGCGTAAGATGGACTTTGGTTGTCATTGTTTCACTGATCTTTTTAGCGTCGTTATTCTTTTTTCAATTAAATAAACAGCATTCCGAATACAAAAAAGAGGAAATTAACGTTATAGAAAGTATGCGGGAGGGGATTTCTTACATCTTTAAGACGAAAGAAATTCTCGGAGCTCTTTGTCTTGATATGTTTGCCGTGCTTTTCGGAGGTGCTGTAGCAATGATCCCTGTGTATGCGACAGATATCCTGAAAGTTGGCGCGGAAGGCTTCGGGCTTCTGAATGCAGCCTCAGATATAGGATCTATGTGCATTATTACGATTTTATCAGTCATTCCATTGAGAAAGAATCAGGGTAAAATACTGCTGGCTGTGGTTACAGGGTTCGGCCTTTGTATCATAGGCTTCGGATTGTCGCGGTTGTATTGGCTGTCTTTCATGTTTTTAATGATCAGTGGCATGCTGGACGGAATTTCTGTTGTCATCAGGGGGACGATTGTTCAATTGAAGACGCCTGACAATATCAGAGGGCGGGTATTGAGTGTCAATTCGATATTTATTATGTCGAGTAATGAAATGGGACAGTTCGAGAGCGGATTATCAGCAAAGTTGCTTGGTGTAGTACGTTCCGTGATCTTTGGAGGAGCAATGACCGTACTTATTGCTTTGGTGGTAGGAAGTACAAATCCGAAATTAAGAAAAATGCAATATTAGGACAATAAATATTCATTTATTAAATTAATTTCAAAAACTTTAGTTTAAAATTAATAATTTTTTATATTTGTAATATAAAAATCCCTTACATGAAAAAAACTCTACTTATTTGTTTTTGTGTAGTAGGCTTTTGCTTACAAGCGCAAAGCTTTAGTGAAAAAGACTTCAAACAAAGTGTTTCGCAGGTAAACAGTGCGAAGACAGAAAGTGATTATGAAAGCGCTTTTCAGAAATTTTCCAAATTTACTTCTACAAAACCAACGGAAAAATGGGAAGCGTTTTACTACGCAGCAGTCGCTACATATATGAAAGCAGAGCTGCAACTTAAAAAGAATCCTTCTTTGGATGTATCAGGTTTAAACAGCTTAGCAAGAAAATATGCTGATGCTGCACATACTCAGCAGGATAGCAGTGAAGTAAACCTGTTGTTGGGTCTTATCAGTCTTCAGAAGCTTCAGATGAAAGGAGCTAAGGAAGATAAGAAAGAGCTTGATGCTATTAATCAGGCGGTTACAAAAGCTGAAGCGACAGCTCCGGACAATCCAAGATTGGCAATTTTAAAGGCCAAACTTGCAGAAAGATCAAATGATCAGGCAAAGGCAAAATTATTCTACGAAAAAGCTTCTGCTGGATTTCAGAAGTCAGAAGGTACTGCCTCAGTGAATTGGGGGGTAGCGCTAATTGCAGGAAACAAGTAATTTAAGAATTTTTAATTTTAAACGATTCCTATGAGAAATTATCTACTTCTTTTTTTACTTTTTGTGAGCTGCAGCGTTTTCGGACAATCACCCGGCCCGCAGGACTGTATTTATGCGATTCCGATCTGTAGCAATGCCAACATTTCCCTTACACCGGGAGGAACTGGAATTTATGATGAATCTGAGAGTTCTACAGGATCATGCCTGTCCGGGGAAAGCAACTCTATCTGGCTGACCTTCAGTATTCAGACTGCAGGAACACTTACTTTTGTTATTTCACCTGCATCTAATACGACAGATTATGATTTTGCACTCTACGGTCCTAATCACAACTGTGCAAATCTAAACGTTCCTCCGTTAAGATGTTCTTTTGCGAATACCGCTTCAGGTGTTCTTACAGGTTTAAATATGACATCGACAGACACTTCCGAAAATGCAGGAGGTGACGGTTTTGTTAAATATATTAATGTTCTTCCGGGAGAGGTATATCACCTGCTTTTAAATAACTTCTCTCCGACTGTTGCTCCTTTTTCATTAACATTTGGAGGAACTGCAACATTGCTTACACCATTTGATAATGGTTCCGCGCAAATACACCAGCCGTTTCCATTTGTAGAGCCAGGCCCGAATCATGACGGAAAAATCGATGTCTGCGGAAATCCTTTCACTTTTGATTTCTCGACGTTGAGTACACAAATATTAAATGGTAATCCCAACTTTATCGTAAAGTATTTCAGGACCGGAACAGATGCTACTGATGATATCAATGCAATAACAACACCGATTCCTGTTAATCCAACGACGACCTACACGTATTCAATTGCTTATATAGATCCTACAAGTCCGACGAGTTTCCTGAACCAGTGTAGAGAATACGGGACGATCAACTTTACCGACAGGTCTTTCCCGCTCAATCCTGCAACGCTTACATCTTGTAGTAACAATAATTCCGGAACGGCACTGTATGATCTTACTTCTGCCGCCATCGGCAATACAACTGGTCTCACATTGAAATATTATCCGTCACTGAATGATGCCAACTTGGAAACTAATGAAATTACAGAGCCTTATGCCTATACATCTGCTGCAGGATCTGCCTTTGTAAGAGCAACCAATTCCTACGGATGTATTAAAATTGTTCAGATTACCCTGAATTTCTATCCGATTGTAACGGTAAATGATGCTGTATTAAGATCTTGTTTTATTGAAGGAAGTCCTGCTATGGCCACGTTCAATCTTACCACAGCAGCAGTGACCAGCATGACGGGAATGACGAAAGAATATTACCCTTCCGTTGCTGATGCCGTGAATGGAACAAATATCATCTCGAATTTCCAGACCTATGTTGCTCCTACCGGAGTTGTGTATGTGAAGGTAATTAATTCAAACGGATGTTATGCCGTTGCCAAAGTAGACCTGATAGTTCTTCCTCCTGTTTATTCTAATGTTTTGGAAGATAAAATAATCTGCATGGAAGATACTACGACTTTAGATGCAGGCCCAGGATTTAACGGATATAAGTGGAGCACCGGTGCCACAACTTCTTCAATCAGTAATGTTACCGTAGGGACCTATTGGGTGGAACTGAAGACAGGAAATTGTATTACCAGACAAACCGTAAAAGTGTATGCTTCCGAGCAGCCTGTAATTTCCAGTGTTGACATTACCAACAATACGATTGCTGTGAATGTAGTCGGAGGAGCGGCTCCTTACAAATATTCTATTGACGGGATCAACTGGCAGGATTCGAACGAATTCAAAAATGTAGCCAGAGGTGATAATACCATATACGTAAAAGACGGATACGATTGTGACCCGATTGTCATAACTGTCGTTGTTCCTAATCTCGTCAATGTCATTACTCCTAATGGAGATGGCGTAAATGATGTGATCGACTATTCTGCTTTAGCCAGCAAGCAAAACCTGGTGCTAAGTATCTTCGACAGATATGGAGTGAAAGTAGGTCAGGCAGATAAGTATAACGGATATAAATGGGACGGAACCGCAGGAGGTAAAAAAGTGCCTACCGGAACCTACTGGTATACCGTTACATGGAACGAAAACGACAAAAGAAATACACCATTCAAATTCTCAGGATGGGTGATGGTAAAAAACAGAGATTAAACTAATAAATAGTGAAGTAAAACCGCTTATTCAGGCGGTTTTATTCACGTAAACAATAAATACTTAAATCATTTCTAATGAAGAAATTACTACTACTGACTGTTTTGTTTTTCTCACAAATGATCTTTTCGCAGTCGGATTGTATTTCAGCAATCCCGGTTTGCGGCAATTCAGATATTTCTTATAATCCCGCTACTTCAGGGCTTGTTCAGGAGGCTACTTCTGCCAGCTGCCTGGACAACGAACACTATTCTGTATGGTATAAATTTACAGCCGCCACGACAGGAACGATCGAATTCACCATTAATCCGAATACAGTTCCGGGCGTTACCCATTACGACTATGACTTTGCGGTTTATGGTCCCAATATCGATTGTGCGACCTGGGACTTCGGGAATGCCATTAAATGTAACTTTTCAGGGACAAGCGGCCCGACAGGATTGAGCTCTACCATCACTGGAGGCCAATGGGAGACTCCATTGAACGTTATTGCAGGAGAAACATATTATCTTCTTGTAGATAACTTCATTCCGAGTAATCCTTATGGGTTTTCTTTGACATGGGGAGGAACAGCTTCTTTGACTTCAGTGTTCAACGATCCTGCTTTAACGCCGAATCCGTTCATCACACCAGGTACACCGGCAGCCAACCCTGCAAATCCAAATGAAATTTTAAAGTGTTCCCTGCCTACCATGTTTGATTTCAGTACTTTATCAGCAGGAATCATTAATAATAATCCAAACTTTTCGGTATCGTATCATTTAACCAGTAATGATGCCATTACAGGAACTGCTCCTATCACAACGCCTACCATGGTCAATGCGACGAGCATCTATTACTACCGATTGAAATACACGGATCCTACCAACCCGAACAATGCCCTGAATGGCTGCTTCCAGGTCGGCAGATTTAAATTCAGATCAGGTAATATTGTTGTACAAAATGCAACAATTACGACTTGTAACTACGACAATACCGGAATCGGTTATTTTGATTTAAATTCGGCAAACGTTTTCACAGGAACCAATATTACAAAGAAATATTATCCTTCAATGGCCGATCTGAATGCGGGAACCAATGAAATTCTGAGTGCTTCTTCATATGCATCTACCGCACCGAAAAAGGTTTATGTAAAAGTGATTACTTCAGAAGGTTGTGTAGGAACTTCAGAAATTACATTGCAGTTTTTACCTGCGCTTCCTGTCGTTCCGATAACCATTAAAGCTTGTAATAACAATAATGCAGGAACAGGACTTTTTGATTTAACGGCAGCGAATGTTTATCCGACATCAACGAACGTTACCAAAAAGTATTTCCCTACGCTTGCCGATATGAATGCGGGGACAAACGAAATAACAAACCCTTCCGCTTACACATCTGTAGCACCAAGATCCATCTATGTAAGAGTAAGAAATCCGCAGGGCTGTACAGGGTACAATCAGATCACCTTACAGTTTAATCCGGTGGTGGTTGTGAATGATGCTTCTCTGGAAGAATGTTATATTGATACCAATGTTACCACTGCGGCGTTTGATTTAACGAAAGCCAACGTAACCTCTCAGACTGGCATTACGAAAAACTACTATAGAACCGAAGCCGATGCACTGGCCGGAACAAATGAAATATTAACCGCAAATACCTATATTTCAGTTACCGGTGTTGCTTATGTAAAAGTAACCAATAGTACGAACTGTTTTGCGATTGCAAAAATCAACCTTAAAGTTTTACCTCCGGTACAATCCAGCGTTCTTAAAGATAAAATTATCTGTATAGAAGATAAAACGACTTTAGATGCGGGACCTGGCTTCGATGCCTATGAATGGAGCACGGGAGCTACCACTCAGTCTATTTCCAACGTGGGAGCCGGAGCTTACTGGGTTAAATTAAAAACCGGAAAATGCTGGACTTTACAGCTTGTAAAAGTGAATGCTTCCGTACAGCCGGTAATTACCAATATTGACATCAATAATGACTCATTTACCATAACCGTTAACGGAGGGAAAGGGCCTTACCAATATTCCCTTGACGGAATCAACTGGCAGGATTCAAACGTATTCACGGGACTTCCGAGAGGAGAAAATAAAGTATACGTAAAAGATTCTTACGACTGTAATCCGATCAGCGTTCAGGTAACGGTTCCAAACCTTATCAATGCTATTACGCCGAACGGGGACAACAAAAATGATTATATCGATTATTCTGCTCTGGCTTACAAGAAAAACGTAGTCTTTACGGTATACGACAGGTACGGAAATATGATGTACCGTGCAGATAAGATCAGAAACTATACCTGGGACGGTACTTCCAACGGTAAAAAAATCATAACAGGTACGTACTGGTATACGATCACATGGACCGAAAACGATAAAAACAATACCGAAACCAAATACAGCGGTTGGGTACTGGTAAAAAACATCGACTAATTAATTATTTAATTTAAATATCGGAATCACCTCATTAATGGGGTGATTTTTTTATACACATCGACACAAAACCTCTTCACGATTGGGTTTAAAGAATATGGTGTTCATAAATTGTTGAATACTATTTTTTAATTGCTTATCAAAAAAACTATCTTTGCAGAACTATGGCGCAGAAAGAAACATTATCTTCATTGACGAACGGAAACTTTGCAAAAGAACTCTCTATTGCAGACGGTAAAATGCCACCCAATGCACTCGACTTCGAAAGACTGGTTATAGGAACTTTTTTGATCGACAAAAAAGGGCTTGACCATTCTATTGACCTACTGACACCGGAGGTTTTTTATGATCCCAGACATCAGGTGATCTTTTCTGCCATTTTAAAGCTTTATGAAGGCAACCAGCCCGTAGATTTAATGACCATTATTCAGGAACTGAAAAAAGAAGGCAAACTGAACCTGGCAGGGGGAGACAGCTATATTATTGATCTGACAATGGGCGTAAGTTCATCAGCACATATCGAATATCACGTTCGTGTTATTCTTGAAAAATATATCCTGAGAAGCCTAATCAATGTTTCGGCGAACGTTATTGACGCTTCATATAAAGAATCAACCGATGTTTTTGAACTTCTGGATAAAGCTGAGCAGTCATTTTTCGAGATCACCAACGGGACGATCAAAAAGGGATTTGACACCGCCAATTCATTGGTGAAACAGGCGATCGATACGATTAAATCCCTGAAAGATAAAGAGGGACTTTCCGGAGTGCCTTCAGGATTCCGGGATGTCGACAAGGAAACAGGAGGATGGCAGAATTCCGACCTTATCATCATCGCGGCACGTCCGGCGATGGGGAAAACGGCATTCCTTCTTTCGATGGCAAGAAATATTGCAGTAGGACACAAAATTCCAATGGCATTATTCTCCCTCGAGATGGCTTCCGTACAGCTGATCACAAGGATGATTGCTTCCGAAACAAGAATTTCTTCAGAAAAATTAAGAAAAGGAACCCTCGACGATGAAGAATGGCAAAGGCTTTTCTCCAACGTGTCCGAACTGGAAAATGCCCCTTTGTATATCGATGAAACCCCTTCGCTTTCCATATTCGACTTCCGTGCAAAATGCCGGCGACTGGTAATGCAACACGGCGTAAGGCTCATCATGGTCGATTACCTTCAGCTGATGACGGCCGGTGGTGGCGGAAAAGGAACAGGAAACCGTGAACAGGAGATCTCCATGATTTCACGTTCCCTGAAAGCGATTGCAAAGGAACTTAACGTGCCGGTAATTGCACTTTCACAGCTTTCACGAAGTGTGGAGACGCGTCCGGGTAAGCGACCTCAGCTTTCCGACCTCAGGGAATCGGGAGCGATCGAGCAGGATGCGGATATCGTGTCTTTCATTTTCCGTCCGGAATATTATAAAATTACCGTTTGGGATAATGATGAAGAAGGCCAGGAAACTTCCACCGAAAACCAGGCAGAGCTTATTATCGCCAAGCACAGAAATGGGGCTACGGCCGATGTGCGGCTGTCTTTCCTGAAGCATTTTGCTAAATTCGGTGATATCGAAGCGGCATTTGATGGCGGAATGGGAGGCGGATACCCATCCAATTTCGGATCCGGTGAACCGAGTGGCTTTGATAAGATCAAGACAACCATTCAGCCGGGGGCGGCATTTGACCTTCCGAATAATTCCCAGGTATCAGGATCTTCCATGAATGATTTTGATGATGATGACGATTTTCCATTTTAAAAATAAAGGCTGAGATTTACATGAAAACTTTACTCTGAATCTTAGCCTAACCTTAACCCTAATGAAAATAGAAATATACACCGACGGAGCTTGCAGCGGAAACCCCGGAAAAGGCGGATATGGAATTCTCATGCGGGTACCCGAAAAAAATTATCAGAAAACATTCTCAAAAGGGTTCAGAAAGACCACCAACAACAGGATGGAGCTTCTGGCAGTGATTACAGCCTTGGAAAAACTGAAATCTCCGGAGAATGATATTCATATTTATACCGACAGCAAATATGTAGCCGACGCGATCAACCAGAACTGGCTGGCCGGATGGATCAAAAGAGGCTGGAAAAATGTAAAGAATCCGGATCTTTGGAAAAGATTTGTGGTACTGTACAATTTGCATAAGCCCAAAATGCATTGGATCAAAGGCCATGCGGGACATTTTGAGAACGAACTTTGTGATAAACTCGCTGTAACTGCCGCTGCTTCAGCTGATTTGGAAGTAGATGCCTATTTCGAAAACCAGGATAACAATACATTGTTTTAATTTGTATTTAACCTAAATATTGCCGTGAACTTTTCAGTAATTCATGTTTTAACTTATCATTTGTTACTGAATCACCATCATTTTCAGTAAAATTAATATTAAATATATATTTATTGATTAGGAATTAATATCTTTGACACGTCTAATTTAAGTGTCTAATAAATGAGTAAAAAATTCTACCTCCTTTTTTTTCTGTATGTATTGCTGTGCTTTCCACAACATCTTTTTTCCCAGACTTATCAGCTTACAGGAAACCCTGTAAGCACTACAGGATGGACGATGGTTGCCCCCACAGTGGTAAATACAGACTTTGTACAGCTAACCCCCGACACCAATAATCAGTCCGGATCGATACGACTGAACGATCCTATCAACCTTAAATACTGTGATAAATGGAGAGTGGAATTCGATTTCAGGATGGATTCCAACCAGACCGCAAACGGTGATGGTATCGCTTTCTGGTATCTGGCCAACCCACCGGTGGCGAGTGTACTGGGTTCAGGACTTGGGGTGTCCCAGAATGCTGTGGGATTTATCGTAGGACTCGACACCTATAACAACACTACGACGGCGGTAATGAGCAAAGTGCATGTGGCATACGGACAGGTCGCCAATACGACGGATAACAATAATGTAGAATTTTTCAATGTGGCCGGAAGTTCATTCCATTCCCCTGATATGAATACCACGCTTCCTTTCCAGGGAACAACGTTTAAGCATGTGGAGGTAACGGCTCAGGTAGATCCTGCTGCTCCGGCGAACTGGATCGTGAAAATTACCATAGACGGAAATGTGATCTGCAACCAGTCTTTTGCTCCTTCAGGAACGGCAGCCGCCATGACCGTGGGGTATTTCGGGTTCTCGGCTTCTACAGGAGGAAACAGATCAAGACATTCCATCAAAAACGTAAAAGTATATATTGATAAAGTAGCGATCAACCAGGCAACGGTAACAGATACGTTTTGCCCAAATCCTTCCACGGGACAGGGAACCGTAAATTTAACGAACTACCAAAGCCAGTTTGTGAGCAATCCTGCCAACTATACATTCTCATACAGCGTTTCAGGAACACCGGTTTCCAATCCTAATAATTTCCAGTTCAGTGCCAATACCACGGTTTCGGTGCTGATTAAAGATAATTCAGGTATACTGTGTGACAACCCGGATGGTAAAATACAGCTTAACCTTTCGCCATTTACGGCAACACCGGCAACACTTACCGCATGTAACAACAATAATGTGGGAACTGCCACCTTTAATCTAAGTTTAGCCAACGTTAATGAGCCTGCAGGTTCAACAAAGAAATATTATAGAACGATGGCCAACCTCAATGACGGTGTCAATGAAATTACAAACTTTACCAATTTCGTTTCTGCTGCAGGGGTGGTGTATGTAAAAGTTACGACCCCGCTGGGATGTGTGGGGTCTGCCCCAATTACGCTGGCCTTTTTCCCGCCGATCGTATCCAACGATGCGACGATAGAATCGTGCTTTATACCGAATGCTCCCAATACGGCGTCATTCGACCTTACGCAGGCTAATGTAACTTCGGCAACTGGCGTTACGAAAAAGTATTATAAAACTGAGGCCGACGCACTTGCCGGAACCAACGAAATCGTGCCTGCCAACAATTATATTTCTACATCATCTACCGTTTATGTAAGAATAACCAATCTTGCAGGGTGCTATGTAATCGTTAAGATCAACTTAAAAGTTCTGGCTCCTGTTTATTCTTCAGTGTTGGCAGACAAAACAATTTGTATTGATGATAAAACAACTCTGGATGCAGGTGCCGGATTCGATACCTACTTATGGAGCACCGGAGAAAACACCCAGTCGATTCAGGATGTAACGCCTGGTCTGTATTGGGTTCAGTTGAAGTCAGGAAGATGTACCACGATGCAAATGGTAAGGGTAAACCCTGCGCCTCAGCCTGTTATTTCCACTATTGATATTACCAACAATACGATCACGGTGAATGTAAAAGGTGGAAAAGGACCGTATAAATATTCTCTTGACGGGGTCAACTGGCAGGATTCCAATGTGTTCAAAGGGCTCGCGAGAGGCGAAGTGGTCGTGTATGTAAAAGATGCCTACGACTGTACGCCGATCCATGTACAGATCACGGTTCCAAATCTTATCAATGCCATCACGCCGAACGGAGACAATGTAAATGATGTGATTGATTATTCAGCATTGGCGTATAAGAAAAACCTCGTTTTCACAATCTTCGACCGATATGGAAATAAGATGTATGAAGCAGACAAACTGAGAAATTACAAATGGGACGGAACTGCCGGTGGTAAAAAAGTGATCACAGGAACATACTGGTACACCATCACCTGGAACGAAAACGACAAGAATAATACTCAGACAACTTACAACGGATGGGTATTGGTAAAGAACAGAGAATAATTTACATAAAAGATCACTCCGGTTTGCGGGTGATCTTTTTTTAACCCTCTACAGTGTTACTCATTACCAAAAATACAAATGACCAAGTAAACGTATCAATTAATAACAAATCGCTCCATGAAAAACAATGCGTTTTATTATCTTTCACTGATTTTCATTCTTTTATCCTGCAAATTTTCTGCACAAACTTACCAGCTTACCGGAAACCCTGTGAATACTACCGGGTGGGACCTTGTTTCCAATGCTAGTGTAAGCGGTGATTTCGTACAGCTTACCCAGGATATTACCAGCCAGTTTGGAGTGGTAAAACTCTCAACGCCTATCAATCTTAAATATTGCGACACATGGAAAGTGGAATTCGATTTCAGGATCGACGGAAACGGGACAGCTGCCTATGGCCGCGGGGACGGATTTACCTTCTGGTATCTGGCCAACCCTCCGACTTCCTTCTCAAGCGGAGGCGGACTTGGGATCCCGTCAAATGCCAACGGGCTTATGGTCGGTTTTGATATTTTTAATAATACCACCGAAGGCCAGATGAGTAAGGTTCACGTTCTGTACGGAACCAACAACCTTCCGGCCGGAAATAATAATATTGAATACAACAATACACCGGGAAGTACCTTCCATACACCCGACCTGAATCCCACACAGCCGTTCGTAGGGGCCACCTACAGGCATGTGATCGTAAACGGAACCATAGATCCTTTAAATCCGAACATCTGGAATATTAAAATCCAGCTGGATGGGGTGGTTCTGGTAGACCAGCCTTTTACCGCATCAGGAGGAGCGGTGGGAATGACAACCGGCTATTTCGGGTTTTCTGCAGCAACCGGAGGGGCCAGTGCACGGCACTCCATTAAAAATGCAAAAATTTATATAGATAAAGTTCCTATCCTTACCAATACGGTTACGCCTTTCGTGTGCGTCAATCCGTCTACCGGAAACGGAACGGTGGATTTAACTTCATTTCAGAACCAGTTTGTAAGCAACCCTGCAAACTATACTTTTACTTATTTCGGCCCTGGAGGAACACCTATTTCCAATCCTTCCAACTATCAGTATGGTACAGGAACAAGCACCATTACCGTTGTGGTGAAAGATCCTTCTTCCACATTGTGTGACAATGGTGACGGAAAGATCGTTCTGAACCCAAGTCCTTTTGCCGCAAATGATGTAACGCTTACCGGGTGTAACAATAACAATGCGGGCGGTGCTGTATTCGATCTTACTTCGGCGGCACTGTCGTCAGTTCCCGGAAGTACGGCCGTCTTTTACAATACAATGTCTGATCTTAATAATCAGGTTAACCCTATTGCTAATCCTTCGGCTTACCTTTCGCCTGCCGCTACGCTTTATGCCCAGGTAACCACCCCACAGGGATGTACGGATGTCGCGCAGGTAACGCTGGCTTTATTCCCGGTGGTGCAGGTTCAGGAAGCTACCTTAAGAACCTGTGCGATTGATACCAATCCTTCGACCGGAATGTTCAACCTTACCACGGCACCGGTAACCACACAAACCGGCACCGTAAAAAAATATTATCCTTCCCTGGCAGATGCACAGAACGGCACCAACGAGATTTTAACCTTTAATTCTTACATCTCTCCAAACGGAGTTGTTTATATAAAAGTTACAGATACAAACGGATGTTACGCTATTGCAAAGGTAAATCTTGTCGTAATTCCTCAGGTGTTCTCAACTACCCTGGAAGACAAGACCATCTGTATGGAAGACACCACTATTCTTGATGCCGGTCCGGGATTTACCTCTTACGAATGGAGCACGGGTGCAACCTCCCAAACCATTACGGCAGGAGTAGGCCTGTATTGGGTGAAGCTGAAAACAGGAAACTGTGTGGTTACTCAAAATGTAGCAGTCTATGCTTCGGAACAACCCGTGATTACAAGTGTTGATATTTCGAATACAACCGTTACCGTATATGTAAACGGAGGTACTGCTCCTTACAAATATTCCACAGACGGAATCAACTGGCAGGATTCTAATGAATTTAAAAATATGCCGAGAGGGGACAGCCAGATTTTTGTAAAGGATGCCTATGACTGTGAACCGATCGTGATTACGATTGTCGTGCCGAATATCATCAACGTCATTACCCCTAATGGTGACGGAATCAATGATGTGGTAGACTATTCAGCACTTGCCGGAAAACAGAACTTAATATTCAATGTCTACGACCGCTACGGCACTAAAATTCACCAGGCTGATAAATTGAACCGATACCGATGGGACGGAACCTCAGGAGGCAGAAAAGTTCCTACGGGAAGTTACTGGTACTCCGTGTCATGGAACGAAAACGACAAGAAGAATACCCCTGTGAAATATTCAGGATGGATTCTTGTGAAGAACAGGGATTAAGAAAATAACACATACATGAAGATCACTTCATCTTTTGGAGTGATCTTTTTTGTAAACCAGACATACGAAGGATACACATTATCTACTCATCAGCATGATAGAGAAGGGTGACGCCGGAAATGATCTGATTATTTAATTACATTTACAATCCATAAACTAATACTTTTAATATATGAAGAAAAACTACTTTTTATTATTTTTCATTTTTGTACTGGTATTCTGCAACAGAGCTTATTCACAAACCTATCAGCTTACAGGAAATCCTGTAAACACGGGAGGATGGACGATGGTCGGTCCCACCGTAGCTCCTTCAGATTTTGTACAATTGACGCCCGACACCAACAATCAGTCCGGATCGATACGGCTGAATGATCCCATCAACCTTAAATACTGTGATAAATGGAGGGTTGAATTCGATTTCAGGATGGATTCCAACCAGACCGCAAACGGTGATGGTATCGCTTTCTGGTATCTGGCCAACCCACCCGTAGCCAGCGTACTGGGTTCAGGACTTGGGGTTTCCCAGAATGCCGTGGGATTTATCGTAGGTCTCGATACCTATAACAATACCACGACGGCCGTCATGAGCAAAGTGCATGTCGCGTACGGACAGGTCGCCAATACGACGGATAACAACAATGTGGAATTTTTCAATGTGGCAGGAAGCTCTTTCCATTCCCCGGATATGAATACCACGCTTCCTTTCCAGGGAACAACGTATAAGCATGTTGAGGTAACGGCAGAGGTAGATCCTGCTGCTCCGGCGAACTGGATCGTGAAAATTACCATAGACGGAAATGTGATCTGCAACCAGTCTTTTGCCCCTTCAGGAACGGCAGCCGCCATGACCGTGGGGTATTTTGGGTTCTCTGCTTCTACAGGAGGAAACAGATCGAGGCACTCTATTAAGAATGTAAAGGTCTATGTAGACAAAATTCCTTTACTACAGACTGCGATTACCAAGAATATCTGCCCGGATCTCACAGGAATGGCTAATATTGACCTGACCGCCCTGAATTCTCAGCTTACGGCGACACCGGGCAATTACAACTTTACGTATTATATTACGGGAAGCGGAACACCGATAGCCAATCCGGCAAATTTCCAGTACAGTGCAGACACCAATATTTCGGTAGTTATTAAAGATCCTTCTTCGGTACTGTGTGATAATAATGATGCGACCATCGCGTTAAAGGTGGCCCCTACGGTTACAGCAACCGATGCGTTACTGAGAACCTGTGCTATGGATACCAGTCCTTCCACAGGACATTTCGATCTTACCTCGGCACCGGTAATCGGTTCTTCCGGTGGGATCACGAAAAAATATTACCCGTCTTTAACGGATGCCCAAAATCAAACAAACGAAATCTCAACCTCAAATGCCGGCAACTATATCGCTCCGAACGGGGTCGTCTTCATCAGGGTGAGCAATTCATTCGGATGCTTTGATATTGCTAAAGTAACACTGGAAGTTATTCCTCCGGTATTCTCAACCACTCTGGATGACAAGATCATCTGTATGGAAGATACGACAGTTCTTGATGCGGGGGCGGGGTTCACTTCCTACGAGTGGAGTACCGGCGCCACTACCAGAACGATTTCTAATGTTGGAGTCGGAACTTATTGGGTGAAACTTAAAACCGGAACCTGCGTCGTGACCCAGACTGTGAAAGTATATGCCTCCGAACAGCCGGTGATTTCCAGTGTTGATATTTCCAACAACGTGATTTCCGTTTTTGCGATCGGGGGAACCGCGCCTTATAAATATTCCACAGACGGAATCAACTGGCAGGATTCTAACGAGTTTAAGAATGTACCGAGAGGCGATGTGAAAATTTATGTGAAAGATGCCTATGACTGTGAGCCTATCGACATTACCGTCGTAGTTCCGAATATCATCAATGTGATCACGCCTAATGGTGACGGGGTAAATGACGGGATCGATTATTCGGCGCTGGCAGGAAAGCAGAATCTTGTGTTCAATGTATTTGACCGTTATGGAGCCATGATCCATAAAGCGGATAAGACCAACCGGTACCGGTGGGACGGAACCATGGGCGGAAGGAAGGTGCCTACAGGAAGCTACTGGTATTCCGTTTCCTGGAATGAAAATGACAAGAAGAATACCCCTGTAAAATATTCAGGATGGGTATTGGTTAAAAACAGGGATTAACCTGAACATTCATAAAATTTTAAAGAGCGGCTGTATGATACAGCTGCTTTTTTTTGGTATGAAATGGGATAAAGCTGAAACGGCTGTCCATCTCTATTTCCGAGAGACGCTTTCGTCGCCCGACGAAGGCACCTCTCATCGGGCGTGATAAGGAGGTTATGTCGGGCGTGATAAGGTGTTCTCATCGACCGATGAGAACACCTCTCGGTCCTATGCTCTCGAAGGGCGGCACTACCAACCCAATGGTCTGCCCGTAAGGACCTGAACACGGATCTTTCCATCCCCATGTTACCGGCGAGATCTGGACTTCTACGGAAATCGAAGATTGGAAGGAGTCAATAACCAAGAGGATGGTTTAAAAAGCCTTTTATAGATCAGCCTTAAAAAGAATTCGGTGAAGAGACTGTAATAGCTTGTTTCTTTATCCGTCAGCACATTATTTTGCTGCTTTCTTATATAAAATAAACACATCTTTAGGGCATAAAAAAAGTAGTCTTAGTTTGACTACTTTTATTTGACAAATGTAAATATTTTATGATTATACCCCAACAATAATCATTTGTTTTTTAATATGTTAAATGGCAAATCTTGTCAAAAAACGGTCGTTTTTAAGCATTTTGACCAAATTCCCGATACCATAAACCCTACTGATTCTTAGACGTTTGAGCACATATGTAGTCAAACTAAGACCACTTTTCATAAATGATGAAAAAACAAACGATTAGCCCTCCACAGCTCCCTTCATTCCTGCATTTCTGCGTAAAAGCGTTATGCTTTAAAGATTACGGCAAGCCACTTCAGCCGTCCTCCGCCTGGTTTTAAACACAAATGGCACGAATGATTTTGCACGAATAGCACTAATACCTTTAGCATAGCAAATCCGGAAGCGAATCAACTCAATCTCCGCGAGCTCTTATAAGCAAAGCGGCTTTGTGAAACTTAAAGCGTAATGCATTAAAAAAAACTTCGTGCACTTCGTGTTCAAAAAAGAATAGGGTGCAGAAACCGAGTAATAACATTAAATGATGATGAATACATATAACCACCCCGTCAAAAATTCTTTGAATTTTCGCCACCCCTCCGCAGGATGGGAATTTTCCAGGTTTTCGGTACGATGAGTGGTCTTTCATCTCAACAGTTTACTCTGCGGGCTCTTATAAGCGAAGCGGCTCTGTGAAACTTGAAGCGCAATTCATTAAAAAAACTTTGTGCACTTTTTGTTCAAAAAGAATAAGGCGCAAAAGCTGAGTAATAACATTAAATGATGATGAACAGAAACAACCACCCCGTCAAAAATTCTTTGAATTTTCGCCACCCCTCCGGTGGATGGGAATTCCCGGCTTTCGGTACGATGAGTGGTCTTTCATCTTCAATAGCTTACTCTGTAGGCTCTTACAAGCGAAGCGGCTTTGTGAAACTTAACGCGCAATGCATTAAAAAAATCTTTGTTCACTTTGTGTTCAATAAATAAAGTAATCAAAACAATAACAATTTATAATTCATAAACAATGAAAAACATTATTACACTGGCTGTTCTATTCATCAGTCTTACAATGTTCGCTCAGGTGGGGATTAATAATACCTCTCCTAAAGCCACCCTTGATATTACCGCCAAATCTACAGGTACCAGCACCGCCGAAGGACTTATTGCCCCAAGATTAGAAGGCATTGACATCAAAGGGAAAGATGCGAACTACGACACCGCTCAGAAAGGAGCGATTGTTTACGCTCTTTCAGCGGTTGCTTCTCCCAGCACAAAAACGGCTAATATCACCGCAGAAGGATACTATTATTTTGACGGAAGTGTCTGGCAGAAGCTTTCCAACTCTTCCGTTCCGGCGGTAGTGGTGTCATCCTCCGCTCTTAACGGAACTTACAAAGCAGGGACGGCCATGACGGCTTCTAACACATTTACGGTAACCCTGACCAATAACTCCTTTAGTACGGCTACTATTGCTTTCAGTACCTCAGACCTTGTGCTTTCAGGGGTTACCGGGCTTTCTGTAGCTTCGGTGAGTCCTGCTTCCAGTACTTTGATAGCGGGAGGAACGGTAACGGTAACTTATACTTTGTCAGGAACTCCGGCAGCATGCGGGACGCTGAGTGCAACTTGGAGCAAGCTTACATTGAGCTCAACCAAAACAATCAGCGTAGCTCCTAATCCAACATTTACCTGCAGCGCAGGATCCTGGTCAAGTGTATTACCAGAATACAGGCTCAATGGGCTGATCAACGGAACATCTTACTCAGGAACCTATACATTACCATACACCGGAGGAGCATGTACTTATCCCGCGGAAACCATTACCCAAAGCGGACTTACACTCAGCATCGCAGCGGGCACATACAGCACCAGCGGAAATCTTACCTATACCTTATCAGGAACTTACACCGGTACAACCAATGGAGCGGTAACCTTTACGACAGCTGGCGGATGTACCATTTATCTGGGGCCTTGTGCAAGCTGTAAGGAAATTTTAAATAAAGGACTGACAACGGCAGATGGAGTTTATTATGTAGATATTGATCAGGCAGGAACTACGTATGCACCGATGAGAGCATATTGTGATATGACCACTAATGGCGGTGGCTGGATGCTTCTCGCTGTTAACGGTTCCAGTCTTTCGGCACCAACCCAAAAAACTGAAATGACAAGTCCTGGTAGCAGTGGCTACCTATCCCGTGCAGTTGTAATGCAGATTGCCAGCATAAGTACACAGGTTCAGCTGAGGGCTGGAAATTCATCGACCAGCTATGCCAATAAAACAACTTCTCAGAGCGGAGGACCTGCTATCCTGGCCTTAAGAAGTTCGGACACTACTATTTTGGGGCTTGGAACCTGGCACAGATCCGGAGGTCCGGAAGATTTCAGCAATAATACGACAATCCCTACTGTAGGTACCTGGACCTGGTATGGAGCTACTTGCACAAGTACTAATGCCGGTGGATGGCCAACAATGTATCATGATTGTGGATATTCTACGGGTGTACATTGGTATATGGCAGAGCAGACTTCTAATCGCACATCTGGTGGCGATCCATGGGCATCTACATGGGTAAGGTAGCTGAATTCGCGGTTATATAATCCTTGAAGTTATATAAAAAATTACAGATCTCAAACCTTCAAGGTTTCTGAAACCTTGAAGGTTTTTAAATCAACAATCATTTTTAAAGAAAATACTTATGGCAACAATTCTTCATCGCATCAAAGCGTATCTGTATGATAACGTTTTAACGAAAGACAATCCCAATGATTTCACGGCGCGCACGGCCAGCGAGCGCAGCCTCAATGTCCAGCAGATCTGCCAGGCAGCGGTATCCCGTGGCGGGGCAGACATTTCTACTTCTTCCATGGAGCACGCCACCGAGCTGTTCCTGAAAGAAATGGCCTACCAGCTGTGCGACGGCTTTTCCGTAAATACGGGCTACTTCACGGCAAGCACCACCATCCGCGGGGTGTTCGACAGCCCCTCGGAGACGTTTAACAAAGACAAGCACAGCATCATCTTCCAGTTCAACCAGGGAGAAAAACTGAGAGCAGAGATCCCCAATATCGAAGTCAATATCTTAGGCATCGCCGATTCTTCAGCAGTGATCTTACAGGTTACGGATGTAAAAAGCGGTTCTGTGAATGATCTGCTTACCCCAGGCAGAAACCTGAAGATCGCCGGCAGCAAGATCAAAGTAACAGGTGAAGATCCTTCGGTTGGCGTGTTCTTTGTCAACGCTGTTACGCAGGCCCGGACGAAAGTAGACGCGTCCGATATCGTTACCAATAATCCTTCGGAGGTTATGGTGGTGATTCCTGAATTAGCAGCAGGAACTTATGCTATAGAATTGCTGACGCAGTATTTAGGCAGTCAGACTTTAAAAGAGCCTCGTACGGCTACCCTGGATAAGCAATTGACGGTAGAGTAAGAACAAGAGGTTTGCTTCGGTGCAAGCAAGGTGATTGTTAGGGAGCAAGCAAGGGTCTTACTTCGAGGCTAACAAGATGCTTGTTTGGTAGCATGCAACCGGCTTGTTCTAACAAACCTATCCTAATACTGAAATTATATTATACTGTATTGAGGTTTAGATTAGCACAAAAATATTCCATCCTGGAGATGCTTTTTTCATCAACTGTGTTGACTCCGGTCCGGGAACTTTCCCGGCCGGAGTTTTTTGTGGCTTCGGCTCCGCTCAGCCACCGGGAAGGGAAGCGGAAGGGCTGGTGGCTGAGTGTAGGGACTGGTGGCTTCGAGAGCCTCAGCCACCATTGAACGGATGTCACCAATTCCCTGTAACAGTAACCCCAAAGTCCACCGTAAGAACAGAGTAGTAAAAATTCCCCTCCCATGGAGGGGCGACAAAAATTCAAAGAATTTTTGGTGGGGTGGTTTAAGGAAAATTGCGGGATTTGCTGCATCGAGTTGCCGGTGGCTTCGACTCCGCCCAGCCACCGGGAGGGTGATCGGAAGTGCTGGGTGGCTTGGCGTGTAGTAGCGTAATAAACCACCCCGTCGTAAATTCCTGTGGAATTTCCGCCACCCCTCCGCAGCATGGGAATTGGAAGCAGTCGGTTTTAGATAACAAATACCTACGTTACAACCGGTGGCTGAGCGGAGTCGAAGCCACCAGTGAATGGGTGGGTTTAGCAGGATTCCGGGGTGCTTGATAAGAAAAGACCATCAATGACGATGGCCTTCTGATGTACTTTTAAAAATTTAATTTCCAATCTATCTAACTTAACATATTTTTCTGAATAACCCTTATGACTAGGGATCATGCTTATAGCCAGCTTACCGCTCCGGTTTCCACATCATAATTGGCCCCTACGATTTTGATTTTCCCTTCCTGCTCAAGCTTTCTGAGGGTTGTGCTTTGCTTACGGATATCTTCGATGGCACTTTTTACATTCTGGTGGTTCAGCCTTTCTAAAAGTGAGCTGTTTTTTGACGAGCGCTCTTCGCCTTCCTCCATCACTTCTTTGATGATCGGATCAAAATGGTTGATCAGGTGGTTCAGGTTATCCATTCCCAGTCCTTCGATTTGTGCCGCGTCCAGGCCTCCCTTTAGTGCGCCGCACTTTGTATGTCCCAATACGACGACCAGTTTGGAGCCCGCCACATTACATCCGAACTCCATCGATCCCAGAATATCCTGGTTCACAAAATTCCCGGCGATCCTGATGCTGAAAATGTCCCCAAGACCCTGGTCAAAAATAAGCTCTGCGGAGGTACGGCTGTCGATGCAGCTTAAAACCACTGCAAACGGCCATTGCCCTTCACGGGTAGCATTAACCTGCTCCAGGAGGTCTCTGTTGGCTTTCAGGTTGTTTACAAATCTCTGGTTTCCCTCCTTTAGAAATTCTAATGCTTTTTCAGGAGTAATGGTAGACTGAGTTTCGTGAGTATGTGCTTTCATATAATCTGTTTATATTTTTAAAGTTAAAAAAATTATTAAACAATGCGCTTTACATTGCTCTTTTATGGGTTACGACAATGTGAGAATCTTCGTCTCTCTCATAGTCTTTGTATGATGTTCTGAAACCCAGAAGCTCTACATGGATATCTTCTTCTTTGGCCCTGATATTGGCGAAATCCTGTATCATTTCCAACACATCGGTCGCTATATACGATGTTCCTCTGGCATCAATGATGACGGTAGAGTTGGGTTTGATGTTTTTCAATGTTTTCTTGATGGCCGCTTTGTTGAGGAATGAAACTTCCTCAGCCAGTTTGATCGTGATTCCGTCTGCATCATCCAGTTTTTCCCTGCTCAGATAATAAGCTCTCTTCATATTTCCCTGCAGAATATAGAAAACAGAGATGGCAAGTCCTATTCCTACGCCTTTCAGCAGATCGGTCGCTACCACGGCAATCACCGTAGCGACAAAAGGGATAAACTGGAATTTACCCAAATGCCAGAAGTGCTTGAAGGTCGCAGGCTTGGCCAGCTTGTATCCCACTAAGATCAATACTGCGGCCAAAGTCGCTAAAGGAATAAGATTTAAGATGACCGGAATCGATAAAACACAAATTAACAGAAGAACGCCATGGATGATGGCTGATATTTTCGAAGTAGCGCCCGCATTGGCATTGGCAGAGCTTCTTACCACCACGGAAGTCATGGGGAGGCCGCCGATAAATGAGCTGACCAGATTTCCGATTCCCTGGGCTTTAAGCTCAAGATTGGTATCTGTAATTCTTCTCTGCTGATCGAGCCTGTCGGAGGCTTCAATACAAAGAAGCGTCTCAATGGAGGCCACGATAGCAATAGTAGCACCGGCTATCCATACCTTCGGATTGGTAAATCCTGTAACATCCGGAAAGGTGATCAGGTTTTTAAAGTCATCCAGAGACTGCGGAACCGGTAGAGATACCAGGTGCTGGGTCTGAATCGCCAGTGAGCTCCCTGTCATTTTAAAGATCTCGTTGAGGACAATTCCTGCTACTACGGCAACCAAGGCGCCCGGAAGCATTTTAATCCTCCTTAAAGCATAGACTTTATCCCAGATAATCAATATGGCTACGGAAACCAGGGTCACGATAATGGCTCCCGGATGAACAGCGCCAAATAATTCCGAGAAATATCCGAAGTTCAGCCCGTTGTCAAAAATAGACTGGTGTCCTTCGTAGTCTTTATCGAATCCCAGAGCGTGCGGAATCTGCTTTAAAATAATGATGATCCCGATGGCGGCAAGCATTCCCTCAATAACATTATTGGGAAAGTAGTTGGAAATACTTCCTGCCCTTATAAAACCTAAGACCAACTGGATAACTCCGGCAATGATCCCTGCACAAAGAAAAATATTGAATGCACCCAGGTCTGTGATCGCCGTAAGAACGATGGCCGTTAAACCTGCGGCCGGTCCCGATACCGAAATGTTTGAGTTACTGATAGAGCCGATCACGAGACCTCCCACAATACCGGCAATAATTCCGGATAAGGGCGGAGCTCCCGATGCCAGCGCAATTCCTAAACAAAGAGGAAGCGCTACTAAAAATACAACGAGTCCTGAAGGGAAATTCTCCTTTATTCCTCCTATTAATGATGTTTTTTTCATGATGTCAAACTGCTGTGAATACACCTGATTTATGCATGCTTCAATAAATCAGCTGCTTAAGATTGGAAATTTAATTTAAAATAGTACATGGGTATCCGATATCAAAAATGATATGAATAGGCATTAAAAAATCTGACTATAATAATTAAGCTTCCGGAGGCGGAGAAAATATGGTTAATAAAGGCGACAGATGAAAGGAATCATCTACCGGCACAAAAGATCGTGCTTCCAGGGACGTTTCGAAAAATTGAAGGTAATCGAATACATCCAGTGGTTTTGGAAGGGTCTTTTCGTAAACAATGAAAGAGGAAGGATGAGAGTGCGGTTCTTCTTCGCTGATTACGACATTCGTTCCCTGAAGATCCCAGCCGAAAACCGAGGCAATACCCGGTAAAGCCGTAAAATTAAGGAAAAACAATAATGTAATAATACTCCAAAGTTTCATTTCACACTTTTTTTAGAAAAACTATTTGGTCTTTCTGCTCATCACCCAGTCGGAACCTGTTAGGTTATAGATCTTCTGGATGTCTTTGAGGATCTTCTCAAAATCAATCTCCAGATCAATGATCTTACCGGTTCTGAGGTCAAATACCCACCCGTGAACGACAGGATACTCCTCCAGGATGTATCTTTCCTGCACACAGGCCATTTTGGTAACGTTAATACATTGCTCCTGAACATTCAGCTCTACAAGCCTGTCATAACGTTTATCCTCGTCTTTGATAGAATCGAGCTCGCTTTGATGAAGCCTGTAAACATCGCGGATGTTTCTCAGCCAGGGATTCAGCAATCCGAGATCTTCCGGGGTCATGGCTGCTTTTACGCCGCCGCAGTTGTAATGTCCGCAGATGATAATATGCTTTACTTTCAGATGTTCTACAGCGTATTGAATGACGGCTGTGGAACTCATATCCAAAGTATTGATGATATTGGCAATATTTCTGTGAACGAATACTTCACCGGGCTTGGCTCCCATCAGTTCTTCCGCGGTGGCCCTGCTGTCTGAACATCCGATGTATAAATAATCGGGGTTCTGGGTCTTGGCCAGATCATGAAAGAAATCCGGGTTGTCTGCCAGCTTGGATTCTACCCATTTTCTGTTGTTTTCAAAAATAACTTCGTACGATTGTGACATAATTTAACTATTTATAATTATTTATTTCGTGTAAATTATTTTTAAAATCAATAGACTAAATCAATAACACTGCAAAAATATAATATTTGATGAAAAAGCAAATACTTTTAACAAAGTTTAATATTAAAATATGCTTAAAATCATGCTTGCTATCAATTTTGAATAATTTCAGCGGTGAATATATAATCTTAATCCTGTCAACAATGGATGATTCATTACAACACGTTGTTAAAATTACGAACAATTCGCAAAAAATCAATATTAAATTATCAAACCTTATGATTAATATATCCTTCCGTAGCATTTTCCGATGGATAAATCGTTCCGGGATTTCCCACCACCACCGAATGTGACGGAACATCGAAATTGATATAAGCATTCGGAGCAATCAAAACATTATCGCCTATGGTGATCCCTCCTACAATGACGGCGTTGGTACCGATCCACACTTCATCACCGATGACCGGAAAGCCTGCATTTCTGCCCCGGTTTTGCTGCCCGATGGTGACACCCTGCGCAATATTGCAGTTCTTGCCGATTTTAGCTTTCGGATTGATGACCAATGCGCCCCAATGCCCGATATAAAAACCTTCTCCGATTTTTGTTTCGGGGTAGATCTGGTAGCCGTATTTAATCTGGTAATGTCTTAAAACCAATCTCCAAAATATACGGATCAATGGGGTTTTACTGTATTTCTGTGCTTTCCTTAAAATGTAGATAAAATGCAGGTTCGGATTAATACATTTTGTTATGATCTGTGCGCCGGATAGCCATTTTCCGCTTTCACGGTAAAAATCTTTTTGAATAAGTGAATACGACATCGTATTTGATTTAAAGATGATCAATGATTTCCTGAAGGTGCTGTACGGATTTTTCCAGCACAAACGGAAGCTGAGTACTCTGGATCGCCGATTTGTACTTTTCCGAAAGATATTTTTCTGTTATGAGTTTTTTCATTCCATCGTAAATTCCCTCTTCTGAATTGGGAGTTATAATCCCCAGCTTTCCATCCTGCAGAAGATCTTTTATACCTGAAATATCGGTGGCGCAAACAGGTTTTTCCAATAGGAGCGCTTCCGCAATAATCGTAGGAAAGCCTTCATGACGTGAAGACATGATATAAAAATCCGATTGCCGGAGATATGGATAAGGATTACTCCGGTAGCCCAGCATCTTTACGCTTTGTGCGATGTTTAATTTATCAATCAAACTTTTCATATTTTCAAAATCGTAACCATCCCCGATAATGACGAGATGATGATGAAATCCGTCTTCCCATAGTTTCCTGTGAACATACAGAAGTCTGTCATATCCTTTTTGTGGATAGACGGTCCCCACCGAGATAAAAAGCGGAAGCCCGGAATTATTAAAAGGCATATCCTCAATAAAAGCATTCGCCTTTTGTAAGGTGTCATTCCGGTCTATCGGATTGTAGATTTTAACCACCGATTGTCTCTCTTTTTCACTATCAGCCAGCTTTAGTATTTCTTCTTCCAGCTTATTGGAAATGACCATGATCTTATTAAACCTGAAGAATTGACGGATGATATCCGGCGTATATTCTTTTAAACTAAAAATGTCGTTTTGTATCCAGATAATCTTTTTTGAAGCTTTCCGGGGGCTTGAAAGAATCTCTTTATATATTCCGTGAATGGCTCCCAGTTCAACATCGTATCGCTTTCCTTTTAAAATGATCCTGTAGAGCAGTGACGGAAAGAGCAGGAACATTTTCTGGTAGAGAACCCGCACCACTTTTACAGGAATATCCTGAATTCTGTTGGTGGTGATCATTTCTCCTCTGATGAGATAATACACATTGACCCACGTTGGAACTTCATCAATATACTGCCCGGAATACAGATTGAGTAAAAGATCAATCTCATACTTGTCCGGAGGAATATTTTTTAAAAAGTTGATCAGCGCTTTTTCTGCCCCGCCATGACGCAGAGAGCCAATACGGATCAGGATTTTTTTCTTGTTCATCAATTTGTTTTAAGTATTGTTATTTATTTTTGTCAGCCAGATCTTCAATGATTTTTTCTACAGCCTCAAAAATTTCTTTACTGTCGAATTTACGTTCAATATCGATCAGGTTTTTTTGAATGTTTCCGATCAGATCTTTATTGGTAAGAAACTCCTTAATGCCCTGATAAAGGCCTTCCTGAGAATATTCCGTCAGGAATCCTGTTGTTCCGTGCTCAATCATTTCGGGGATACCGCCTACCGCTGTTGCTACAATCGGTTTCCGGAGGATAAGTGTTTCAGCAATGATCAGCGGCCAGCCTTCACTTTCTGAAGACATGATGTAGAAATCTGCATTTTTTACATAAGGATAAGGGTTCATAAGGGTGCCGAGAAGCTTAAATGAACTTTCTACTCCCAGCTCTTCAATCCTCCTGGAAAGTATTTCGTGGTCTTCCCCGTTACCGATTACGTGGATATGATGCATGTAGCCGTCTGCTAAAAGTCGATGATGAGCTTCAAGAAGTGTTCTGTATCCTTTTCTGATATCAAGTCTGCCCACTGAAACAAATGTGGGAACCTTTTCAAATTGAGGCAGGAAAGACTGTGCTTTTTCCTTAATTTCTTCAATAGGAATGGCGTTGAGTATCACTTTTCCGGGAGGAAATTGTACGTCGGGATATTTCTCGTCTAAAATATCTTTACACTGCTGCGAGCCATAGATGATATAATCAAACTGCTGCATGCTTTGAAAAATATTTTCACGGTAAGGATCGAACGAGGGAAGGGTAAGATCAGAATGCAGCCAGGCAATTTTTTTTGAGTTTTTATTGCTTGAATGAAGTACGGTTTCGTAAACCGCATAGGTTGTTGCAATTTCAACGTCAAACAGGTCTTTGAGGATGCGGTCAGCTATGGAAGGATCTTTTTTAGCCCTGTTAAGCTTCAGTCTTCTTATGGCCAACTGTATCTTCCGGACCAGGGGATTTTTTGACAGATCTTCTCTGCCTTCTGTGAGATATACTTTTCGTACATGCGGCGGAAATTCGTTCCGCAACTCACCCTGGTTCATATTGAGGCATATCGTAAGCTCAAATTTTTCTCTGCTGAGGTTGTTGAGCATACTCAAAACGACTTTTTCCACACCTCCCATTTCCATGGAGCGATGCCTGAACAGGACTTTTATTTTATCTTTTTTAATCATTCATCAAAAAATTTGCTGGATAAAAATGACCATCTTTCTTTTTAGTTTTGAAAGAAATCTCCTCTGATAATCAATAAGGTTGTAGATTTCCTCGGCATTTCTGAATTCGTCCGGAACAGGTTTTCCGTTAATGCTTTTTAAATTTCTCCGTTTCATCGCATTGAAAATCACTTGAGCAAAATATTCCCTTGATTTCGTTTTGTTCTCATTTTGCGAAATCCCGCCGGAATGCATCCGGTAGAGATAGTTGGGTTCATTGATGAAGCAGACCTTTCCTTTTTCATACATTTTAAGATAAAGGTCCTGGTCTTCTGCGATTTTCATAGCGGGGTTCATCTTTTCGGTTCGGTCGTAGATTTCTTTTTTGAAGGTCACAAAATGAGCGATTTCAATAGGATTGTTAAAGAAGTAAGGAGATCCGTTGACCACCTGTTTTCCCTGCCTGAAAACTTTTTGAGGGGCAAGCTTTTCATCACACATCATAAAGAGCGAATAGGTAAGTACTACACCCGGTTTTTTGGCGTAAACTTCTATGCACGAAGATATGGCCGTGGGAAGTATCGCATCATCAGGATCAACAAAACCGCATATTTCCCCTAGTGCCAGTTCTATAAGTTTACTTTTGGTAACACCGACTCCGCTGTTGGTTTCATTTTGATAAATTCTGAACCGCTTATCATTTTCCACCATTTCAGTGATGGCTTCCACAGAATCATCGGTCGAAGCATCGTCGAGGATTATGGCTTCCCAATTGAGGTGTTTCTGATCAAGGATAGACTGATAACAGTCTTTAAAATATTTACCGTTGTTATAATTGGCAATAAGTATCGAAAATTTCATTGTTTGTGTTTTTAGATTGGGAATAAACAAAATCAGATACTCTTGCTGATCAGTTCCTGACGATTCATTATGACGGTATTGGGTGGAATGTCCTTATGAATTACACAGCCAGCACCTATGATGCAGTTGTTTCCTATGTTTACCCCTTTAAGAACAGTGACATTGCTTCCAAGCCAGCAGTTGTCGCCTATCGTGATTGCTCCGGTGTTGAATTCATTAGAAAAAACCTTAAAGTTATGAGAGGTTTCATAGCGGTGATTATGGTCGTACAGTTTTACATTTTCCCCGAATAAGGTGTTGTTTCCTATGGTAATGCTATCAAGACAATTGATCGAGCAGAAATTATTCATGAAAAAATTTTCACCAATCTCAAGTGATGCTTTTTTGCCCATGAAAATATGAATGAAATTTCTTAAAGATGCAGAATTTTCTATATTCAGGATCGTAATGTCGGGGTCAAGTGAGAAATAATTGTAATTTCCAAGCTTCAGGTCATTGAAAGACACTTTTTTGTGTTTTCTAAGCAGGGAGATCTGACCTCTTCTCTGGATTTTTTCAAGGATATTGAACATCATCGGTGTAAATTTTTCGTCATATTTGCATTACAAATATAATAGTTTTGTGTAATTAAAAAAAATATATATTTTTGTTTTTAAATTTAACACAATGACTGAAATATCGACAGTTCTCAAAACATTTGTGGCTTATCTCAAAAGGCCAGGTCTCTATCCCGAGCTGGGACGAAAAATCATTAAAAATACCGTAAACCGGAAAAGTGCATTCAAGGGAAAAGAAAAAACAAATTCCTGGGCTGCATCGGTAGCCATTTCCCAGAAAGAAGCGGTATTAAAACTTTTTTCAATGGATATTGAGGATTTCAGAAAGCAATTTGCTGAAATCTTACAGGAAGCATACCGCAAAGAAAAAGAATGTCCCATAAAAATGGGCGGGGCGGGTGCGCTTGAACTCATTTATTATGCCTGCGAATTTACCAGAGCACAGTATGTTCTGGAGACAGGCGTGGCATACGGGTGGTCGTCGCTCGCAGCTTTGCTTTCTCTGGAAAAGAGAGGCGGAACTTTATACAGCTCAGATATGCCGTATCTTGCGCAGGACGGAGATCAGTATGTAGGCTGTGTTGTTCCGGAACAGCTTCAAAATCATTGGAAATTATTCCGTTTTGCGGATAAAGAATCTTTGCCCAAAATTTTCGCCGAAAACCCTTCTCCGGATGTTTTCCATTATGATTCGGATAAGAGCTATAACGGGAGAATGTGGGCTTATGATGAAGTGTACAGGAGATTAAAGCCGGGTGCAGTATTTATCAGTGATGATATTGGTGACAATTCTGCCTATCAGGACTTTTGCGAAAAAAATAAGATCGAGACCACCGTTGTGGAATATGAAGGAAAATACATTGGTGTTTTTGTAAAATAATAACTTTTAAATGTATTTTTGACCCGTGAAAATAGGTCAGATCACTTTTACCCGTTTTGTCGCTGCCATGGCGATCGTTATTTCTCATTTTAATAAAGATTTATTTTTATATAAAATCAGATATGTTTCCGATATTTTTCTCAGAGCAAATGTCGGGGTGAGTTATTTTTTTATTCTTTCCGGTTTTATTATGATCGTGGCCTACCATCATAAGGTAAGTATTAATTATCAAGATTATTACAGGAACAGGGTGGCGCGAATTTATCCTTTGTATGTCTTAGGATTGCTGCTGTATCTTCTGACCAGGTACACTGATTTCAGTATCTATAAATGTCTTTTTTATCTGTTGGGTATTCAGAGCTGGATCCCGGGAAAAGCCCTGGTGCTTAATTTCCCGGGCTGGTCGATCTCTGTAGAATTTTTGTTCTATCTTCTTTTTCCGTGGCTGTACAATTATTTCTATTCAAAAGGCAATAAAAGCATATGGATTATTGCCATCTTAATCTGGGTAGGAACACAGTTTTTCACCAATCTTTATGTGAATTCCCTGGCCTATAAAGGTCCCCATACGATGAGTCATGAATTCAGTCACTATTTTCCGCTGTGGCACATCAATGAGTTTCTGATAGGGAATCTGGCAGGCTTATTTTTCGTGAAAAACAGGAAGGCGAAAAATCATGATATTGCTGTTATTTTAATTTTCGCAGGGATTTTATTATCATTAATTCTCATTCCGCTGAATTTTCATAATGGTCTTATGGCGGTTCTTTTTGTTCCGCTAATTTATCTGATCTCCTGCAATAATGGGGTTCTGACAAAAATATTTTCATTAAAACCATTAGAATTTCTCGGAGAGATCAGTTATGCAATGTATATCGTTCATATTCCGGTGCTGTACATTTTAAGGTCGGTTTTATGGGATCACTTTCAGGTGTACGAGAGCAATACCGTATTTTGGATTTATATCTTGGTATTAATGGTTGTTTCAGCAATTTTTTACCGGTTTATTGAAAAGCCGGCCAGGGATTATTTAAAGAAAATAAAGTTCAGGTAATTTAAAATAAATCATGTCTGAAGTTGATGTTGTACAGGCCGGAACGAATGCCGTGATAATCGGTTACCAGGTATTTTAAAATCATCATCCATTTCTTACAGAATGGCGCCATGGCAATCTCAAAGCTACGGGCCATCCTTTGAATATGAAGTCTGATGTCTTCCGGAATTGTCTCTTCATCTTTTGCCCACTCGTTGATTTCTTTCCATAGCAGAACCCTCGTGGTGGCGGGGTTTATTTTTTTAGTATCAACCTGTGTGATCCTGTTATTTTCGTGTACGCCTCTCATGGCAACAGCATGGTCCAAAATGCCGGGATAAAGATGCGCATAAAATGACAATCTGAAAAGAAATTCGGAATCCTGGTGTAATCTCAATGTTTTTTTAAAAAGATGATTTAATTTATCTAAAGCATTTTTACGAATCGTTAAAGTGTCCAGATGAATCAGCCCGAAACTACCCCTCATGCCGAGCTGTCCTGGGAAAACCTCATCAGGATGATGTTTTTTGTACACAGTAGTCAAACGATCGCCAAAAACTTTGTAATAGTCTTTTCTGGCCTTTTCTGAATAATAATGGACTCCCAGGGCACCATATACTCCTTCAACAAGGGAATTTTTCAAAAGTTCTTTTTCTGCATCAAACCTGTTAGGCAGATAATAATCGTCGGCATCTAGGAAAGCAATGAAGTCACCGGTTGCTTTTTCAATTCCCAGATTTCTTGAAGGACCGGCTCCGTGATTTTCTTTGTCGGGATGCTGATAGAGTTTTACTCTTTCATTCTCCTTCGATAATTTTTCGCAAACTTGCAGGGCATGATCCGGCGATTTATCTTCAATCAGAATAACTTCGGAAACTTCAGGAAACTGAAGCGCAGATTCCACGGCCTGCGTGACATATTTTTCTGCGTTGTAGACAGGAATGATAACAGAAATTTTCATGATAATTATTTATAGTAATGGTATCGGTATCTTGTTTTTAATATTTTATAATTCTTTACAGCTTCCCAAATGATATTCACATATTTTGTGAAACCCTTTTTTTGAGAAAGGTCAAAAGATTTAAAACTTAAATAAATTCTTTTGCTATATGCTGAAGGTAAATTGTTGGTAACCGCCCAATTGTAGAGGGATTGCCACAACATCAGCTGTCTCGCATTATATTGAGAAGAATACGGAATGATCTTGGTAATTCTGTTGTGGTCGTGGACACCTCTTACTGCAATAGCTTTATCAATGATGCCCGACTTTAAATGGCAGAAATAAGAAAGCTTTATATTAAAATCAGAGTCCTGATGTACACGCAGATTTTCGTTAAATCGTAATCTGTGTTTTTCCACTGCCGATCTTCTTACGGTAAGTGCATTCAGATGAAAAAACGTACCGAAGATTCTTGGAGTAAGTCCCAGCAAGCCTCTGAAGACCTCTTCTCCTTCAGCTGCATAATTTACGGTGGTAAGTGATACGTTCTTAAATTTTTCCTGGAATTCCTGACGGCCTTTTTCCGTGAGATATTCAACGCCAATGGCCCCAAAGACTCCGTCAATCTTTGTCTCTTTTAAAATTTCTTTTTCAGCATCAAATCTGTTGGGCAGATAATAATCGTCAGCATCCAGAAACGCAATAAAATCACAGGTTGCCTTTTCAATTCCCAGGTTTCTTGAGGCTCCCGCACCATGATTTCCTTTGTCAGCATGTTGAAATAATTTGATTCCGGAATTTTCTGAAGCTAGTTTCTGACAAATTTCCAGCGAATTATCGGTTGACTGATCCTCAATCAATAAAATTTCCTTTACTTCATTAAATTGCAGAGCAGATTGTACCGATTTTTCTAAAAACAGCGCTGCATTGTAAACCGGAATAATGACAGAAATAGTAAGCATTATAGATATTTTTTGTTGTTGTGTGCCCAAAGTGCTAGCTGTAGCAAATTCCAATGCTTATGATCTTTGTTAAGGAATTTCTGCGTTGCTTTAAAATCAATAAAGTTGAAAATTTTCTGACCAGGATCATGTAAAAGGTTATTTGAAAGATTAACGAGGTTTTCTTCTTCAAACCAGTTTCTTACGCTCATTCCAAAACCTTGTTTTTTCCTTCTTCGGACAGCTTCTGTCCAGTAAGAACCCATTGCTTCTCTGAGAATAATTTTATCGTTATCGTTATTGATCTTTAGCTGTTCAGGAAGTTGAATGCAGAACTCGGCAAAATCAACATCAAGAAAGGGAGTTCTTACTTCCAGAGAATTGGCCATGGCCATCCTGTCGGACTTTACCATCATATTTCCCGGAACATATCCTTCAAGATCTGCTCTCATTATATCATTGAGAGAATCCGGATCCGGGCAGAAACTAAAAGGCTGGCGGTAGTTTTCCGTAACCCCCAAAGCCGTTCTTTCTTCTTGATTAAAAGCATTTCTTACAAAATTCTGATGAAAATCAAGCAGATTGTGATATTCCAGATTTTTTTGTGTCACAAAAGAAACAGGTCTCAGTTTCTGATAAAGCTGTAAACCAAATTTTGCGATGATATTTTTATAACTGAAATGGTTCCGCAAAAGATTCTCCACCCTGTAAAAATCGTATCCTCCAAAAAGTTCATCTCCTGCATCACCGGACAGAACAACCGTTAGGGTTTCCCTTGCGCTTCTGCAAATCTCAAAATGCGGAATGAAAGATATATCCGAAAAAGGTTCATCAAAAAAGGGAGATATTTTCAGCAATGAAGCAGCCAGATCTTTTTTCTTTTCGTGTACTTCAATATGACCGGTCTGATATTTTAAGGCAATTTCTTTTGCATATTTCAGCTCGCTTTCTTCGTGATCATAGCCGAAACTTATAGTTGTCTGATGAGGAATGAAACGGTCAATCATTGCGACAATAGATGAAGAATCCAGTCCGCCACTGAGGAAACTTCCTACTTTCACATCTGCTACAAGTTGCTTTTGAACTGCTTTTTTTAAAAGATAGGTAAATTCTTCTTTCGCTTCAGAAAGATTCAAAATACGGTCGTTTGGCGGAAGACTGTAATATCTTGAAACGGAAATTTCTCCGTTTTTCCAGATCAGCTGATGGGCGGGTGGTAAGGTTTTTATGTTTTCATAAATGCTGTGATGAGAATTCACATAGCCATGCTTGAGATAATGTGAAAGAGCCTCCTGATTCACCTTCGGGCATACAAGGCCGGATGCCAGAATCGCCTTGATTTCCGACGCGAAAATAAATTCATTATTCTTTCCTACAGCATAATAAAAAGGCTTTTCGCCAAATCGGTCCCTGGCGCAGAAAAGCTGCTTTTTTTCATTGTCCCAGACGGCAAAAGCAAACATCCCGGGAAGGTCCTGAATGAGTTTTTCCTGCTTCTTCTGGTACATGGCCAGAATGACTTCCGTATCTGAAGTTCCTTGATAGGCATATTCAGCGTAATTCGATTTAATTTGTTGATAGCCGTAGATTTCGCCGTTGAGAACAATGCATTCTTTTTTGGTCTGTGAAAACATCGGCTGTTTACCTGTTTCCGACAAATCAATAATGGATAGCCTGCGATGCCCCAAAGCAGCATTTTCGTAAAATTCACAATGTGAAGAATCGGGACCTCTGTGGGCAATGGCCCCGGTCATTTTTTGCAGCTCTTCTTTATAGTTACGAGCATTATTGGCGATGATTCCTGCTATTCCGCACATATAATATATTTATTGATCGTTATATTGAGCTCCTCTATAGGTAGCTTTTAAAAATTTTTTTCAGGTAATCGGACGGGGCTATATTTTTGAAATAATCTCTGACGATCTGGCGGAATTCCATATCATATCTGGCTCCTTCATCTATCGTTTCATAATCTGCTTTTTTGCCGAGATATTCTTCCATACTCAATACGATTTCGAGTGGTGTAAACTGATAAGGGTAAGCAAAATCAATACACTGATTATTAATTTTATTTAAATAGGAATGTGTAAATTCTGCAATATCATCAGCGTCTACCAATATTCTTCCCGCATGTTTATGCAGCGTAATTTTAGTATTCTTTTCAATGGCATTTTTCAGGAAGTTGATCAAAGTATTAGGATTTCCGCCATTCCCGACGGCATTCCCTATTCTTAAAATGGCAAAATCAGTTGAGATCTCAGAAATAAGTTTTTCAATTTCGATTTTATGCTGCACATAAGGACTTTCAGATTTAGAACTATCATAAATGCTGCAGGTTGAAAAGTAAACCAGTTTTTTATCTTTGTGCTGATCTGAAACGGACTTTAAAAGTGCAATTTCCCTTCGGAATTCACTGCGGTCTGTTTCCAGTGAATTTGAAACTCCGGAAGCAAAAAACAGAATTTCCGCTCTGTCGTATTTTCGTAATGCATGGGCCAGCATGCCGTTTCCAATAATCATAATCTGTGTTTTTTTTAGTTTATATTTTCAAGATATCAAGGGTTGTTTTTGAGGGCATAATAACGATATCTGGTCTTTAAAAGGAGAGGATTGAATATTGTATATCTGATATAATTTAAATATTTCATCAGGCCTTTCATTGAGGCGATTTTCGAGGATAAGTATTTGTACCTGAAAATTTCAAGAGCTTTTGAGGGCATTTCTTTTTGTTTTTTTGCCCATTTGTAGAGTGACTCAAAAATGAGCGACTGATGATAAAAGTAATCTGAGGAATAATTCCTTATTTTGGTAATTGTGTTATTTTCATGTCCAGTGCGTACGGCAACCGGACTGTTGATAAAACCTGATTTCAAATAGGCCAGGTAAGAAAGCTTAACGATAAAATCTTTGTCCTCACTGATTTTCAGCTTTTCATTAAGTCTCAACCCTGTTCTTTTTAAAGCTGTTTTCCTTATGGTGAGGGCAATCATGGAAAAAAATGTACCATGATCCTTATTGATTTCGGATAATCCTCTGAAAACATCAGCTCCTTCAGCTTTCTGGTAAACTGTGGTAAGGCCATCGGTAACAAATTTTTCCAGGTATACTTGCTTCCCTTTTTCTGTTAAAAATTCTGTAGAAATAGCACCATAAACCCCCTCGACTTTAGGGTCTTTGAAATATTCTCTTTCGGCATCGAACCTGTTGGGAAGATAATAATCATCTGCGTCGAGAAAAGCAATGAATTCGGAAGTTGCCAGATCGATCCCCAGATTCCTCGTAGCGGATACGCCGTGGTTTTTTTGATCCGCATGCTGAACAACGTTTACTGCAGCATGCTGTTTCGCGATTTCTAAACAGACGTGCAGAGAATTATCTTCTGAACCGTCATCAATCAGCAGTATTTCTATTACTTCCGGGAACTGGATCGCGGAACTTACGGCCTTTCTAATAAAATTTTCGGCGTTATAAACCGGTATGATTACAGTAATGGTCATTTATATCGTGTTTTCTTCTTTCAGTACTTCCAGATATTTTCTGCCGTATCTTCGATCTGGTTCCAGATAATTCCCTTCCGCCCATTCATTCCAGGACTTGATGAAAATAATGTTTTCACCCTCCGGTTTGTCTTCTACAAGTTTTATGGCTTCCTGTATATGCTTTCTGAATAATTCTGGATTAGAATCATGGAGAATCAATGTTTTCCCTTTGCTTCGGGGCGAATGGTCCCAGTTTGGAAAGACGGTAGGGATGATATTGTTCTCTTTAGCTTCATTCCCCAGCAGAACGGTTATGGCATCCTTGTATTCGTATACCGGCAGGTCAGTCGGAATATTTTTCAGTTTATATTTAAATTTTTCGAGTATACTAAGCTTTGGTATTGGCAGTTGCCGCTGGACTTCATTCATCCGGACCACATTTACCGCATCTACTCCGAGTTCTAAAAGTTCGTGGCACCTTCTGAAATCAAACAGGTGGCCTATAAAATAAATCCCTTCCAGGGCATTTTTGGCGGCTAAAGAATTCCAAAGATCCATAAAAAAGCTCAGATCAGGTATGTCGAATGGTTTGTAAATAATAAACACAGGCTTATTATGTACACGAATGTATCGTTTATCCTGAAATGCCGGTAAGAGTTCATAAAAATGATTGATATAATCTTCCGTTCCGGGATATTTTTGTTCCGCAAGAATCTGATTCTCCAGTCCGTGCCAGATGCCTTTCCATGTTTCATTGGCCCAGGCAAGGCAGAATGGGAAATCAGGACTTCCACTTCCCAGGACTTCCGTAAAAATCCGATCCAGAATTTTTTTGCCGCCGCCAAACCAGTAATGCCAGTAGCAGAACCCTTCAATACCATGTTCTTTTGCAAGTTGCGCCTGTTGTATTCTTACTTCAGGAACCCTCAGATCATAAAATCCTAATTCTGTAGGTAGGTTCGGCTGGTGGTGGCCGGGAAACAGCGGTTGGGCTTTTGTCACATTTGTCCATTCCGTGAAACCTTTTTCCCACCATTCATCGTTTTCGGGAATAGGATAATATTGAGGAAGGTAATAGGCGATGGCGCGGGCTTTTGTTTTCATTTTATGTTTTTAAAATATTCTTACTAGCTTTTATAATAAATTTTCTGAAGAAAAAGGAATGTGTTATAGGCGAAGCTCCCTGCATTCTTTAGAATCAGCTTTTCTTTAAGTGTTTTATTGTCAAGTTCTTTAAGGTAATTTTTATGATTTTCTGTCAGTTTGTTATCTTGATATGCCTGATGGATAAGCTGTAAAATTTTCTTCTTCATGACAGGCTGTTCTTTGTGTTTTAGATAAATGTCAAAAAAAGAAGCATTCAAAAAATCTTTCTTTTTATGGGAGTTTGTCGCATGCATTCTATAGCTGCAGGATCTATAATCATCATAGATGAAATTATATTTCTCACTTAACCTCAGCCACATGTCGTAATCTTCAAAGGTTAATGTTTCGTCCCAGCCTCCGATGTCTTTTATCAAGGCAGATTTTGTGACACATGACATGGCGGGAATAAAATTATCTTTAAGCAATATTTCGTAAAAATTTCCGGACTCAATACTTAAATACTTATAAAAATAAGGGATAAACGTATTTTGATAACGTACCGAACGATCATCTATTAAGTAGGCATTTGAAAATACTAAAGCTTCATCTGGAGAAGAGTTTTCAAGTATTTTAACATGTCGTTCCACTTTATCAGATTCCATCAGATCGTCCAGTGCTATGGTAATGATATATTTACCTTTCGAGAATGTCAGCAGTTCGTTTAAAGATTTACAGATACCTTGATTTTCTGAATGTCTTATTAATGTGATATTTAAGTGTGAATTGTTTTCAATCCAATCATTGATTATTTCTACAGACTTATCTTCAGAAAAATCATCACAGATTAAAATCTCAATATTGCTGTAGCTCTGAAATTTTATACTATCCAGAGATTCTGAGATAAATCGTTCCTGATTATAACTAAGGCATAAAATCGAAACTAGAGGCAATTGATTCATAAGATTTTAATTTATCTTTTATCGGAATTAAAGCTTAAAATTGATTCACAATCTCTATTAATCTGTCAATTTCTTCATCGGTCATTAAAGGGGAAACCGGCAGACTCAATACTTCTCCGTGAATCTTCTCACTGATGGGAAGAGATATGTTGTTCAAGTATTTATAAGCCTGCTGTTTATGAGGAGGGATAGGATAATGTATCAAAGTTTGAATTCCATTTTCGGTCAGATATTTTTGAAAATGATCACGGTTTTTTGTTCGGATTACAAATAGGTGCCAGACATGCTCTTTTTCATCAGCTGGATTTTCCGGAAGAATTATTTTTGGATTTGATATTTTTGAAATATATTTTTCCGCAATTTTTCTCCTTTTTGTATTTTCTTGATCAATATATTTTAATTTAACTCCCAAAACAGCTGCCTGAATCTCATCTAATCTGGAGTTAAGTCCCTGATAGATGTTGACATATTTCTGATCCGATCCATAATTGGCCAATGCCCTAATTGTTTTTGCTACATTATCATCGTTGGTGGTAACCGCCCCCGCATCTCCTAAAGCCCCAAGGTTCTTACCAGGGTAAAAGCTAAAGCCTGCAGCGTCTCCCAGATTGCCTGACTTTTTACCATTCCACTCGGCGCCGATTGCCTGAGCATTATCTTCAATGATTTTTAGATTTTTATCTCTGGCAAGTTGCAACAAATCATTTGAGAAGACTACTCTTCCATACAGATGTACAATCAAAATTCCTTTTGTTTTTGATGTCATCTTTTCTTCAATTTTAGTTAAGTCAATATTATAACTTACGAGGTTAGGTTCTACCAATATCGGAACCAAACCATTGTCTGAGATAGCCAGAATGGAAGCGATGTAGGTGTTGGAAGGAACAATGATCTCATCGCCGGCATTCATTACTCCCATCTCCAGGTAAGCCCTCAATATAAGGCGCAATGCATCCAGGCCGTTGGCAACTCCGATAGCATGCTTCGAGCCGATGTATTTAGAAAGTTTACTTTCAAAAGCCGAAACTTCCTGTCCCATAAGATACCAACCGGAACGGAAAACCTGCAAGAGTTTTGCTTCAATTTCACTTTGATACTCTAAATTTATTTTCTGTAAATCGAGGAATTTAATCATTGGTCTGTGTTTTTTATCAAAATACTTATTCATTAGAAACTTTCCTGTGAAATTGAGCGGGATTTCCAAACCAGATCTCATTATCCGGAATGTTTTTCGTTACGACACTTCCTGCGCCTACCAAAGCATTTTCCCCAACGGTAATTCCTGCAATTATAGTTGCATTGGCACCAATCGACGCCCCCTTCTTAATCAGTGTTTTGCTAAATTTGATAGGATATTGTTTTGAACGTGGAAGAAGATCATTGGTAAAGGTCACATTCGGACCAATAAAAACATTATCTTCGATGGTTACGCCATCCCAAACCTGTACTCCGGATTTGATGGTAACGTTATCTCCTATCGTGACATCATTTTCGATGAAAACATGGCAGTTAATATTACAATTGCAGCCAATTTGCGCATTTTCTAATATTACACAATATTGCCAGATTACAGAACCTGTGCCGATGCTTTGCGATCTAACATCAGATAAATGATGGATATTACTTGTCATTTTGAATTTTTAAAAATATTGTAATCTCTTATATAATCGTCTTCATTGTAAAAATGAGAAGCCAGCACCAGACAAATTGCTCCAGATGAGAAATTCACCTCTGAAGCCCAGATTCCGGGAGGGATGTGTAATCCCATATTGGGGCGGTTCAGGAAAACCTGTCTTTTGAATGTGCCGTCATCTAGGGAAATTTCGAAGCTCCCACTTGCTGCAATGAGGAATTGGTGACATTCTCTATGAGAGTGGGCACCTCTGTTTTCTCCTCCTGTAATATCATACAGATAAAAAATTCGTTTTACGCTAAAAGGAAATAAGGAATCATTTTCAACAACTGTAAGATTACCTTCATTAAAACTGATTTTACCTAAATCAATAATATTGCAATTGAATACGGAAATATTATTTTTCATTGGTTATCTTTTTAAATTCGTCAAAATCTCTTATATAATCTTGTTCATTATAATGTTTATCAGAAACAATCAACGCTAATGAATTTGTAGAAAAATTTTCCAGTCTTCTCCAAAACATTTTTGGGACATATAATCCGTAGTAAGACCTGTTTAAAGAAAATCTCTGTTCTTCTTTTCCGTCGTGAATGACCACATCAAAACTTCCTGAAAGTGCTATGATAAATTCCTGCTGCTCTCTGAAAGCATGGCTTCCTCTTACTTCTCCACCAGGCACGTCGTATATCCAGTAAGTTCTTTTGATCTCAAAAGGTAACTGATTGGGATGTTCAAAAAAAGATAAGTTCCCTCTTTTATCATATATTTTAGGAAGTTGTATTTTTTCAGGAATCATGGTGTTTTTAATTTATATTCAAAATTTGGTCTTATTATGCCGGGATAAATATGCATCATTGTTCCAACTTTTATATTTTCTATTTCAAATCCGATAAAGTTGTCAACTCCAAAAAGAAGAATTTTCTGATCCTTTCCGAAGTACAGTTTGAAATAATAATTACCGGCATTTAAAAGTCCGGCCGGGATTTTAAATTCAACAGTATATTCTCCTATTTTTGAATCATTGTTTGCAGACACCAACTTTCCTACGTGAAAGATGACCAGTTCTTCATAGTTTTTTAGTTCAAACGTTGCGTCGAGATTGATATTTCGGCAGTAATTGTGAAACACAAGTTTAATATGGACTCCTGATTCGATATCCAGCAGCTCTCCACATGAAGGAGATACGGAAAACTCTTTTATTCTTATATTCTCATTGCCAATGGCTTCATCCAAATTACCATTGTAGCGGTAAGAACTTTCTTTAGTGCTGTTTTTTTGATATTCTACAATGCTTTTTAGAATGTCACCCTGATAATCGATCTGCCCCTGATTGAGTAGAATTCCTTTGTTGCAAAGCTCTTTTATGGCGGTCATGTTATGGCTCACAAATAAGATCGTTCTCCCGTCTCCTTTTGTCACATCATTCATTTTCCCCAGACATTTTTTCTGGAAATCTGCATCACCTACGGCCAGAACTTCATCAACGATCAGGATCTCCGATTCCAGGTGGGCTGCCACGGCAAAAGCCAGACGAACATACATGCCTGAAGAATATCGCTTTACTGGTGTGTCAATATATCTTTCAACCCCGGAGAAATCGACAATTTCATCAAATTTCCGGGAAATTTCTTTTCTGGTCATCCCTAATATGGCACCGTTCAGGAATACGTTTTCTCTTCCTGTCATCTCCGGATGGAAGCCTGTTCCCACTTCAAGCAAAGAAGCGATTCTTCCCCGGGAATAAATTTTTCCTGTGGTCGGTTTGGTGACTTTACTCAACAACTTTAGAAGGGTCGATTTGCCGGCGCCATTTCTCCCGATAATTCCCACCGCATCTCCCTGTTCGATTTCGAAATTGATATTTCGTAAAGACCAGACGTATTCCGACGCTCCTTTTATAGTACGGTCATTTACTTCCCCGATCTTCAGATACGGATCTTCCTTACCTCTTAGTTTATGCCACATTCTGTTGAGGTCATGGGATAGTGTTCCGGTGCCTACCTGTCCGATTCTGTACTGTTTCGATATGTTTTCTGCTTTTAAAGCGAGCATATTATTTACAATTTGAAAATTAATAATGATTTTAAACCGTATCCATAAAGGTTTTCTCTACTTTATTGAATGTGAGTATACCAATCAGTAAGAGCATCAGTATAATAACCGTACTAATAATAAGCATGATTGGCGAGAAATTCCCAATCCCAATCCATGCGTATTTAAAGCATTCGAAAATTCCGGTTAACGGATTGTAGAAAGCTAGTTTTTTGAAGAAACCAGGTAAGGCTGAAGCAGGATAAATAACGGGAGTTGCGTACATATATAAAGTAACACCGAATCCCAAAAGCAGGCTGATATCTTTATATTTTGTGGTGAGAGAAGAAAATATCATTCCGGTTCCTAGAGCAAATAAAGCCATGAGTACGATCAGAAAGGGGGTTGCCAGTATCCACAAATTAGGGTGTATTTCATTTTTTAAAAGATAATATCCCCACACTATGAGAAATAAAAAGAACTGGACGCCGAAACGCATTAAATTTGAAATAACAACAGATAAAGGAGTTACTAATCTTGGAAAGTATACTTTACCGAAAATGCCGGCATTTCCTGCAAATGTGGAAGACGTACTCAGAAGGCATGATGAAAAATAATTCCAAAGCGTAACGCCGGAGAGATAAAACAATAAAGGAGGAGCGCCGTCAGTAGATAAGCGGGCGATTTTTCCGAAAATAACAAGATAGGTAATGGTAGTGAAAACAGGGTTGATAAAAAACCAGACAGGACCCAAAACGGTCTGCTTAAAGCTGGATATGAAATCTCTTTTTACAAACATGTATATAAGATCCCGGTATTTCCATACCTCTTTAAGTTTTAAATCGAATAAAGAATGCCTGGCTTCAATAATTTCGGTCCACGGTCTTTGTGGTTCATTCATTTGTGTAAAGTTTACTGCAAATTTATATTTTTTAATTATATCTTACACTTTTATTCGAAAAAAATTATCATTAATAGATAAAAAAGTTTTAAATAATATGAATATTTACTTTGCCAAATAAAAAACTGCTGCTAAAAAGCAACAGTTTTTACAATATGATGGGTATTCATTATTTATTAATAAGGTTCTTCAGATATTCACCATATCCGCTCTTTCCATATTTTATCGCTGTTTTAAGTAATTGTTCTTCATTAATGAATTTATTCCTGAATGCAATTTCCTCAATACAACCGATCTTAAATCCCTGTCTTTTTTCGATCACCCGCACAAATTCCGAAGCATCATTTAGCGAGTCGAAGGTTCCGGTGTCGAGCCAGGCGGTTCCTCTGTCTAAAACTCCTACTTCCAGTTTCCCTTTATGAAGGTAAACATTGTTTACATCTGTGATCTCAAGCTCACCTCTTGCAGAAGGCTGGATGTTTTTTGCAATTTCAACGACGTCATTATCATAAAAATACAGCCCCGGAACAGCATAATTGGATTTTGGTTTCAATGGTTTTTCTTCAATAGAAACTGCTTTAAAATCATCATCGAATTCTACCACTCCATATCTCTCGGGATCAGAGACATGATAGGCAAAAACGACTCCGCCTTCAGGATTTGTCTTGTTTTTAAGTAATGTTCCCATTTCTGAACCGTAGAAAATATTGTCACCCAAAACCAATGCTGCGGCATCATCTCCAATGAATTCATCTCCCAGAATAAATGCCTGAGCGAGACCATCCGGGCTTGGCTGTACGATGTATTGTATATTACAACCAATGTGTGAGCCGTCACCCAAAAGCCTGATAAAACCCTCCTGATCATGAGGGGTTGTAATGATCAGAATATCCTTGATGCCGGCCAATAAAAGAGTTGACAGCGGATAATAAATCATGGGTTTGTCATAAATGGGCATAAGTTGCTTGCTGACTGCAATGGTAAGAGGGAAAAGTCGTGTCCCCGAGCCACCGGCTAAAATAATACCTTTCATCTTTATTGTGTTTTAATGATATTGTTTTTCGTAATATTTCTGGTAATCGCCGCTGGTAACATTTTCCAGCCATTCTTTATTCTCGAGATACCAGTCTATGGTTTTTGCCAAGCCTTGTTCAAAGGTTACAGAAGGTTTCCAGCCGAGGTCTTTGTTTAGCTTGGTAGCATCGATAGCATAACGTTTGTCATGTCCCGGTCTGTCTTTTACAAAAGTGATAAGTTTTTCAGAGTATCCTTCCGGCCTGCCAAGTTTGGAATCCATTTGTTTGATGAGTTCCTTTACCAGATCAATGTTCTGCCACTCATTAAACCCTCCGATGTTGTAGGTCTCACCCGTCTTAGCATCATTGAAAATCTGGTGAATGGCTTTCGCATGATCAATCACAAAAAGCCAGTCTCTTGTGTACTTACCATCACCGTAAATTGGTAAAGGTTTTTCATTGATAATATTGGAAATACAGAGAGGAATCAGCTTTTCAGGAAAATGATTAGGGCCATAATTATTTGAACAGTTTGATACAATAAAAGGCATTCCGTAAGTGTTTCCATACGCTCTTACCAAGTGGTCTGAAGCCGCTTTTGAAGCCGAATAAGGAGATTGTGGGTCGTAAGAGGTGGTTTCCAGAAAGAATCCGGTTTCGCCTAAACTTCCGTAAACTTCGTCGGTAGAAATATGGTAGAAAAGATTTTTTCTTTTTTCGTCAGGAAATCTTCCATGCGTATGATCCGGATTCAGCGTCCAGAATTCTTTGCATAAATTCAGCAGATTAGCGGTTCCGTTTACATTTGTATTAATAAAAGCCATCGGATCTGTGATGCTTCTGTCTACATGGCTTTCTGCTGCAAGATGCACCACTGCATCCGGTTGATATTTTTCAAAAACAGCCCTTAATTCTTCCGGCCGGGTAATGTCTGCTTTCTCGAAAACATAATTGGGTTCATTCTCGATGTCTTTCAGGTTTTCGAGATTTCCGGCGTAGGTAAGTGCGTCCAGGTTAATGATGGTGCTCTCAGGATTGTTTTTTACAAATTCCCTCACAACGTGTGAGCCAATGAATCCGGCGCCCCCTGTAATGATTATATTTTTCATTCATTTTAATTTATAATGGTTCTGCGGCCGATGCTTTTATAATAAAATCCGTTTTGTTCGGGAACTTCGAGCGGATACATGTTTCTTCCGTCGAAAACGGCACGGTTTTTCATTTTTCTGGCCATCAGTTCAAAATTAGGATTTTTAAATTCCGGCCATTCGGTAGCAATAAACAAGGCATCTGCATTTTCAAGGGCATCATACATCGTTTTCGCAAATTGGATTTTGTCTCCGAGAAGCTTTTTAACATTATTTTCCGCAACGGAATCGTACGCTACGATTTTTGCACCCTTCTCCAAAAGAATAGAGATATTATCCAGTGACGAGGCTTCACGAATGTCATCCGTGTTTGCTTTAAAAGCCAGTCCCCACATAGCAATTGTTTTTCCTTCGATATTTCCGCCGAAGTATTTTTCAATTTCGGAAACGAGAATTACTTTTTGGGCCGCATTCACTTTTTCCGTGGCTTCTAAAATTCTGAAATCAAAATCATCGTTTTTTCCGGATTTTATTAAAGCTTTTACGTCCTTGGGAAAACAGCTTCCTCCGTATCCGATCCCCGGAAAAAGAAATCTGTGACCGATCCGGTCGTCACTGCCCATTCCAAGCCTTACTTTATCAACATCTGCACCTACTTTTTCACAGTAATTGGCAATTTCATTCATAAAGGTGATCTTCACGGCAAGAAATGAATTGGCTGCATATTTTGTAAGTTCCGAAGATTTTTCATCCATGAAAATGATAGGAATACCGGTGTTGGTGAAAGGTTGGTAAATTTTAGCCATGATATCCTTTGCTTTGTCAGAGCTTGAACCGACTACCACTCTCGAAGGATTCATAGAATCTTCAACAGCAAAACCCTCTCTCAGGAATTCCGGGTTGGAAACCACATCAAAAGGAATTTGTGTTTTTGATCCGATGACTTCCTTTACCCGGTCGGCTGTACCCACCGGAACCGTACTTTTGTTGACGATAACTTTGTATTCCGTCATCATTTCTCCGATATCATTGGCTACTTTCAGCACATATGAAAGGTCTGCGGAGCCGTCTTCTCCGGGAGGTGTCGGCAAAGCCAGATAGATGACCTCACTTTTATCCAAAGCTTTTTTTAAATCGGTAGTGAAAAATAATCTTTCGGACTGAATGTTTCTCAGAAACATTTCTTCAAGGTTCGGCTCATAAATGGGAACTACGCCGTTTTTCATACCTTCTACTTTTTTTTCATCAATATCTACACAGTATACTGAATTTCCAAGTTCTGCTAAAGTCGTTCCTGTGACTAATCCTACATAACCTGTTCCTACAATGGTAATGTTCAAAATGTATGTTTTTATTAAAATCACTACAAAAATAATAAAAATCCTTTCATCCCGGAGTTTTAAATAATAATTAACTTATTCGCTTGATAATAAGTTATTTTGCTTTTTTAATAAATAGTTCGTATATTTGCAGTGGATTTACGGAAAAACATGGGAAGGCCTTCGGAAGAAAGCCTTTTTTCGTACAGGTAAATCAAGATTTGAAATTACATATGGAGTTTAGAAAAAAAATTGAAGAATTATTAAATGATTTTCTGGAAACCAGGAACGATTTATTTCTTATTGATTTAAAAATTTCTGCCGGAGATGATATTACAGTGATTTTGGATGGTGATAACGGTGTTTCGCTGCAGGATTGCCTGGATGCCAGCCGCGCCATCGAATTCAATATGGACCGTGAAGAGCATGACTTCAGCCTTCAGGTAATGTCTGCCGGCCTAAGCGAACCTCTGGTTACACAGAGACAGTTTGCTAAAAATATCGGAAGAGAAATTGAGGTTCTGCTGAATGACTCTGAAAAAATTGAAGGCGAGCTGGCAAAAGTAGATGAAGAAAAGATTACTCTTATTCTGCGGTACCGCAAGCCGAAAGATATCGGGAAGGGAAAAGTAGATGTAGAGGAGGAAAAGGAAATTCCTTACTCTGAGATTAAAAAAGCATTAGTAACAATTAAATTTTAAAAAGAAAAAGAATAAATGGACAATATAGCGTTGATTGAATCCTTTGGTGATTTTAAAGACGAAAAAGGGATCAGTAAGATTGATCTGATGGCAATTATCGAAGATTCACTGAAAACTCTTTTAAGAAAAAGATACGATTCGGATGATCATTTTGATGTGATTGTGAACCCTGATAAAGGAGATTTTCAGATATTCCTGAATAAAACGATCGTAGAAGACGAGATGTCTGAAGATGATGATCTGGAAATCGAAATCTCTGAAGCTAAAAAAATAGATCCTACTTTTGAAGTAGGTGAAGATTTTACGATGGAAATTCCTGTTGCCCAATTGGGAAGAAGAAATATTCTTACCCTGAAGCAGATTTTGGCTACGAAATTGCAGGAGCACAACAACGCGATGTTATACGAGCAGTTTAAAGACAGAATCGGTGAGATCGTGGTAGGTGAAATTCACCATATCCGTCATAAGCATGTAATTTTGCTTGATGATGAAGGGAATGAATTTATTTTGCCTAAAGAAAATCAGATTCCTTCGGATTTCTTTAAAAAAGGGGAAAATATCAGAGCTATCGTGGAAACGGTAGATTTTAAAGGTTCAAAGCCACAGATTATTATCTCCAGAACAGCACCGAAGTTCCTTGAAAAATTATTGGAGCTTGAAATTCCTGAAATTCAGGATGGTACGATCATGCTGAAAAAAGTAGTGAGAATTCCTGGTGAAAAGGCAAAAATTGCAGTGGATGCTTATGATGACAGAATAGATCCTGTCGGAGCATGTGTCGGGGTAAAAGGATCAAGAATTCACGGTGTGGTAAGAGAGCTGAGAAATGAGAATATTGATGTTATTCAATGGTCTAAAAATCCTGAAATTCTTGTAAAGAGAGCTTTAGGAAACGTTACCATCAACAAGATTGATATCAATGAAAACAGTACTTATGCATTGGTATACACGCCGATAGAGGAAATTTCCAAAGTAATCGGAAAGCAGGGACAGAATATCAGACTTGCTTCATGGCTTACGGGGTATGAAATTGATGTTCACAGAGAAGCGAGTGAAGATGATGATGTTGAACTGAAAGAATTCAATGATGATATCGAACAGTGGATTCTGGACGAATTCAAAAAAGTAGGACTTACTACTGCAAAATCGGTTCTGGACAAAGAAACTGAGAGTTTATTGAATATGGTAGATCTTGAAGAGGAAACCATTGAGGATGTGAAACGTATTCTAAGAGAAGAATTCGAAGATTAAGATTTTTAAGTAAATTTTAATAAACAGTAAAAAAGAAATACTTTAATTTTAAAAATTAAAAAAACAGTAAATAATATAAATGCCAAAAATTAGATTAAATAAAGCGGTTAAGGAATTCAACATTTCGATGTCCAGATTAGTAGAATTTTTACAGTCAAAAGGCATTGAGGTTGAAAGCAATCCTAACGCTCAATTGGAAGAAGCGGCATATTCTGCATTGGAAGCTGAGTTTGCCAAAGATGGCGAGCAACGAAAGGCTTCCCATGAGGTGGTGATCACCAAAGTTCCGGAAGAAAAACTGGAAATTGAGGAAAAGAAAACCCCTGAAGTAATAAGAGCTAAAGCTAATAAACCGGAAACTAAGATTTTAGGTAAAATAGACTTAGAGCCTAAAAAACCTGAAGTGGAAGAAACTCCTGCTCCGAAACCGGAACCTGTGGTGGAAGAGAAAAAAGAAGCTGAACCTGAAGTAAAGGCAGCTCCTGAAAAACAGGAATTCAAAGTTCTGGATAAAATAGATTTGTCTCAGATCGAGTCTAGAAACAGACCTGTGAAAAAAGACAAACCAAAAACAGAAGACAAAAAAGAAGAGGAAAAGACTGTGGAAAAAACAGCTGAGGTTGTAAAAGAATCGCCAAAACCTGTTCAGGAGGCTCCAGCTCAACCCGTTGAGGCAAAGAGTGAAGCGCCAAAACAGCAAGATGAGCCGCAGGAATCTCAAAAAATTGAAACCGTTTACCAAAAACTAGACGGACCGAAAATTGTTGGTGAAAAAATCGATTTAACTCAGTTTGCTCCTAAACAGGGAGCCGGAGCTAAAAAGAAAAGAAAGAGAATTGAGAAACCTGGCGGACAAAACCAACAGGGTGGAAACAATAACCAACAAGGCGGAAACAATCAGGGACAAGGAAACCGTCCTCAGGGCCAGGGAGGCCAGAACCGTCCGCAGGGACAAGGTGGACAAGGCGGAAACCGATTTGGAAACAATAACCAGGGTGGTGCACAAGGAAACCGTCCTCAAGGACAAGGTGGTCAAGGTGGAAACCGTTTTGGAAACAACAATCAGGGAGGCCAGAACCGTCCTCAAGGTCAGGGCGGACAAGGCGGAAACAGACCTGGCTTCAACCGCGGCGGACAAAACAACCGTCCAGGACAAAGAACCATGCCTGTCGAGCTTACTGATGAACAAGTTAAAAACCAGATCAAGGAAACCCTTGAAAAATTAACCAATAAAGGAGGTAAATCCAAATCTGCAAAACACAGAAAAGATAAGAGAAACTTCCGTAGAGAGCAGGATGAGCGTCAGCAGGAAATCGATGCGGCAGACAGAACATTGAAAGTAACGGAATTCATCACGGTTGGTGAATTGGCGAGCTTAATGAATGTTTCTCCTACAGAAGTAATTTCAGCATGCTTCTCATTAGGGGTCATGGTAACCATGAACCAGAGATTGGAAGCGGATACCTTATTGCTGGTAGCGGATGAATTCGGATATAAAATCGAATTCTCAGATGCAGATCTTGAAGAGAATGAAGCAGAAGATGAAATCGATAATGAGGAAAACCTTATTCCGAGAGCACCGGTAGTGACCGTCATGGGACACGTTGACCACGGTAAAACATCATTGCTGGATTACATCAGGAAGACTAACGTTATTGCAGGGGAATCCGGTGGGATCACCCAGCATATCGGGGCTTATAACGTGAAGCTTGAAAACGGGCAAAGAATCACATTCCTTGATACTCCGGGTCACGAAGCCTTTACAGCGATGAGAGCCAGAGGTGCACAAATCACGGATATCGCGATTATTGTAATTGCGGCCGATGATGATGTAATGCCTCAGACCAAAGAAGCGATCGCCCACGCTCAGGCTGCGCAGGTTCCTATGATTATTGCAATCAATAAAGTGGATAAGCCTAACGCAAACCCTGATAACATTCGTCAGCAACTTTCGGGATTAAACCCGCCGGTTCTTGTAGAAGAATGGGGAGGAAACGTTCAGGCGCAGGAAATTTCAGCAAAAATGGGTAATAATATTGACCTTTTATTGGAGAAAGTATTGTTACAGGCAGAATTGCTTGAATTAAAAGCTAACCCTGCACGCTCTGCCAACGGAGTTGTGATTGAAGCATCTTTAGATAAAGGTAGAGGATATGTGGCTACAATGTTGGTGCAGTCCGGAACTTTAAAAGTAGGAGACTATGTAGTAGCAGGTAAAAACCATGGTAAAGTGAAAGCTTTGCTTGATGAAAGGGGAAAAAACCTTGCTGAGGCCGGTCCTTCGATTCCTGCCACGATCTTAGGTCTTGACGGTGCACCTACCGCGGGAGATAAATTCCGTGTTTATGCTGATGAAAGTGAAGGTAAGGCCATTGCGAATAAGAGAGAACAGCTTCAGAGAGAATTGTCCATCAGAACCAAAAAACATACGACGCTTGAAGAATTGGGCAGACGTATTGCTTTAGGTGAATTTAAAGAATTGAACATCATTCTTAAAGGAGACGTGGACGGTTCGGTAGAAGCGCTTTCTGATCAATTGCAGAGACTTTCGACAGAAGAAATCAGTGTGAAAATCCTTCACTCAGGGGTTGGACAGATCACCGAATCCGATATCAACCTTGCTGCGGCTTCCGATGCTATCATCATTGGTTTCAACGTAAGAGCGGGCGCTAATGCTAAAGACCTTGCGGACCGTGAGGAAATTGAGATCAGAACGTATTCTGTAATCTATAAAGCGATCGACGAGGTAAAAGAAGCAATGGAAGGAATGCTTTCTCCTGAAATCCAGGAGCAGGTAATCGGTAACGTTGAGATCCGTGAAGTATTCAAAATTTCAAAAGTTGGAACGATTGCCGGTTGTATGGTTCTTACCGGTAAGGTTACCAGACAGTCGAAAATACGTTTGCTGAGAGATGGTATCGTTAAATTTGAAGGCGAACTTGAAAGTCTGAAACGTTTCAAAGACGACGTAAAAGAAGTCACCAAAGGCTACGAATGTGGATTGAACCTTAAGGGATATAATGACATAGAAGTCGGAGATATTCTGGAGGTATATGAAGAGGTTGCGGTGAAGAAGAAACTTAAGTAGTACGTAATTTTTATACTATAGCTAAAAAGCTGTCTCTATTGAGGCAGCTTTTTTTTTGTCAAATATTTTGAGCTCTTAAAAGGATTAAGAATAGGCTGTGATATAATTCCTTTATAAATATTTTGAAGGCTTTTGTACATAATTATAAATTAATTGCCATAGCAGGTAGACTATTGCATTCATCAAAAAAAATATCTTTTAATATCTTTTAACATTTAAGCGTTAAAAAAGTGTTAGAATTTTTATTTTCTTCTCACAATTACATTTGGTTAAAAATATCCTCAACTAATGATATATTCTCATTTCCGGGAAAAATTAAAATTTATAATGATTCTAAATAATATTTTTGAATTTATCTTATATGTGTTAAAATTTTAAATACAATATCATTTATCACTTATTATTTTTAATGTTTTAGCTGATATTCCAAAAAAGTGACCAAATAATTATGAATATCTAATCATAATTCTTTTACTGTTAATAATTTATCAGCCATAAAAATTGCTGATGTTAAAATTTATTAACATATTTGTTCACTTTTTAAAAATATTAAAATTTTGTTAATATGAATGTTAAACTACGTGTATTAAGTGCGGGGGCTTTGTTTTTCTTAGGACAGGCTGCTTTTGCGCAAACAGCAAAAAAGGATACGGTTAGAGAAAATGAAACCCAGATCGAAGAGGTTGTGATGATGGGATTGGGTCAAAAGAAAGCCATTAAGGAAGTAACCGGATCTATCGGTACTGTAAAGGCTGACAAGATCAATGACTTACCTGTTTCTTCACCTGAAAAAGCTTTAATGGGTAGAGTTGCCGGTGTTCAGGCAGGTACTGCATCCGGACAGCCAGGAGGTTTTGTAACCCTGAGAATTCGAGGGTATACTTCTATTAATGGTAATAACAGCCCAATCTTTATCATTGATGGGGTGAGAGTTCAGTCAGGGGATTTAACGACTCAGAACACTACGGGAAACATCCTGGCAAACTTAAATTCTGATGACATCGAGTCAATGACAGTATTAAAGGATGCCGTTTCTACAGCAATCTATGGTGCTGATGCTGGTGCCGGGGTTGTAATTATTACCACAAAATCAGGTAAAGCTGGAAAGCCAAGATTCAGTTTTTCTAGCAACATGGGAACTAACAAGCCGGCGGTTAAAATGCCAGATGCAATAAGCAAAGAAAATTGGCTAAGACTGGCTGCTCAAACTATATATAATTCTCCTTTCGGATATTCGTCACCTGATGAAGCTTATAATGCAATCGTGGATCCAGATCAGGATTTCTTAGGTATTGCTCCTTATATGGCATACAATACTGATTGGACAAAAGAATTACAAAGATCAGCAACACAGACCGAGACAAACTTTAACGTATCTGGAGGTACAGATAAATTTAAATATTATAATTCATTAGGTTACTTCAATCAGGAGAGTATTTATAGAGGCAGTGATTTCAGAAGAGCTAATATCGGATTGAAATTTGAATATAAGCCAACAGATCGTTTGACAATTAATACTGACCTACAGTTCTCAAATAGTATCATGCATACATTGCCTGATGGTGGTGCATTTTCTAATCCTTTGATTGCTCAGTATTTTAACCTTCCTACTGATCCTGTAAGAAATCCTGATGGATCATATTACTATGGAATCGGAGGTAACCTTCCTTCAGGAAACTTTAACTCTGCTGCGCTACAGGAAATTAATTTTAACAAAGCAAACACAACTCGTTTCTTTGGTAATTTTAATGTTGGATATAAAATTCTTAAAAACTTAAACTATAAGTTTACTTTTGCTCCAGAATACATAAACATTGAGGAGGATGTATATTGGTCTCCTTTGCATGGTGACGGTTACAGTGTTGAAGGTCAATTAACGTCAACTGCGAGCAGATATTTCAACTATAATATCATTAACTTGTTAGAATATACATTCCAGTTAGGTGACAAGAACAGATTTACTGTTGCTGGGTTCCAAGAAGCGTATAAATCTAACACGAGAAGTTTATCGGGTTCCTCGAATGTTGTAGCGGGTACAGGAGCTTCATTTGAAATGTTGAATAGCTTTGTTAAACCAATCGGTAATGGCGGAGTAAATGATATTAATACCAGATCAGGATACGGAGCGAACTTAAGCTACCGTTATGATAGATTCTTGAACATTGACGGGATGTACAGAAGAGATGCATTATCTCAATTCTACCCAGGATATAAAGGAGCTAATTTTTACTCTGTGGGTGTAGGTGTTGATTTTGCAGAATTATTCTTATCCGGAAATCAATATATCAATACACTTAGATTAAAAGGATCTTACGGGGAAGTTGGTAACAGAATTAATGCGAGTCCATATGCAGTATATTCTTACGGTATCAACTATAATAACCATGCAGGTGCTTCTTTAGGGGGATTCTCTAATCCTGATTTAAAATGGGAGGTTGTAAATCCTCTTAACGTTGGATTGGATTTAGGTTTTTTCAATAATGACTTAACCATTACAGCTGAATACTTCAACAAGACAACTAAGGACATGATTCTGAATGTTCCGCTTTCGCTGTCTCAAGGTTTGTCATCATATAATGAAAATGTGGGGGAAATGGTGAATAAAGGTTTTGAATTCAGTGTTACTGGAAATATTTTAAGACCTGAAAATCCAAAAGGATTTAATCTAAGCATGGATGCTAACTTCTCTATCTTAGATAACGAAGTTACTAAACTTTATGGAGGGAAAGATATCCTGTCTGGTTCTACACTGGTTCGTGAAGGAGAAACGATGAACAGCTGGTTTATGAGAAAATGGGCTGGAGTTGATCCTACAAACGGAGATCCTCTATGGTATGTGAATGGAGTAGATGGAGAAACGACGAATGATTATAACAAAGCGCAGAGGGCTATTCAAGGGAATAGAATCGCTAAATATTACGGTGGTGTCGGATTAAGAATGTCTTATCAAAACTTCGAATTAACCGCACAGGGAACATATAGCTTTGGAGGAACTTTCTATGATGACTGGGCTATTTATACGCAAAGTGATGGTCAATATAACCTATTTTATTCTGGTTACGGTTCACAAATGGATTATTGGACTCCTGACAATCCTAATGCTGCAAATCCAAAACCAATCTATCAAGGTAATAAGCTTTCTAACAGAACTTCAACGAGATTCTTATATAAGGCCGATTATCTAAGACTAAGTAATATTAGATTAGCGTATACATTTGACAAAAACTTTTTGGAAGGTTCAAGATTAAACAAAGTTACAGTTTATGTAATGGGTAATAATATCTGGACGCATACTTATGATAAAAATTTAAGATATGATCCTGATATGGCGTTAGTTGGAACAACCAACTTAAACCTTCCTCCAATGAAATCATATTTAGTTGGATTTAATGTTGAATTTTAAAATATAAATATTTAAAAAAAATGAAAAAATATATAACACGAACAGCATTAGTCTTACTGGGAACTTTTTCCTTAGTTTCTTGCGGAGACGAGTTTCTGGAAACGAACTTTAGTAACACTGAAGAACAAGCTCCAATTACAACAGTAGAAAAACTACAGGCTTTTGTCTATGGTGATTATGCTACGATGAGAGATGTAAATTATTATGGTAATTACTTTAATACTACTTCCGAAGTAAGAAGTGATGAAATGTACTCTAATAATAGAAGTGGTTATCATACAACTACAATGGGATATACAATGACCTCTAATGATGGTGTGGCAACAGGTGCGTGGACTGCAATGTATACAGTAGTAGCAAAAGCGAATGTTATCATTAATACAACAGACAACCTGTCTTGGACACAGTCACAAGATCCGGCTGAGATTAGTGAAAAAGTAAAGCATTTAAAAGGTCAGGCCTATGCGCTTAGAGCACAAGCCTTCTTTGATTTATTGAGGTTATTTGGACAAAAGTATACGCAAAGTCCTAGTCAGTTAGGGGTGGTATTGCCAACGCAATATAACCCTGCCGCAAATATGCCTAGAGCTACAATCGCTCAGACAGAAGCTCAAATTGCCGCTGATTTTGATAAGGCTTATGAGTATTTAAATGGTAATTCGTTTAATTCGTACATTGATAAAACAGTTTTGAACGACTATTCAGTACAAGCTTTAATGTCCAGATTCTATCTTTATAAAGGCGATTATGCTAAAGTGAGAACTTTAGTGGCAAATATTGTCACTTCTGGAAAATGGAGTGTTGTAAAAGCTGATTCATTTGTAACAAGTTTCGGACTTAATAATGCAGCCCCTAATTCTATGTTTGAGTTAGCTGTGGGAAGTGCCGTGACAATTTCTCCTTCAATGAATGATCTTCTTAACCCTGGTGGAGCCTATAAAAATATGCCAATTAAAACTGCAATTTATGGTACATATAATTCTGCAGACATCAGAAGAACAGCTATTTCGGTTGCAAATGGTGTTTCAGGAAGGTTCATAAGTGCTAAATATCCAACCTTTAATGGTGATACGAACATCAGAATGGTAAGATATGAAGAAGTTTTATTAAATGGAATCGAAGCGGAATTGAATGGAGGTAATGCTGCTACGGCTTTAAATTATTATAATGCTATTATAACGAATAGAGGTTTAGCTGCAGCTGGCTCTGTAGATATAACAGCCCTAAGAGCAGAAAGAGCTAAAGAATTACTTGGTGAAGGATTCAGATACTGGGATCTATTAAGATGGGGTGTAACTATTAATAAAAATACTACTACCGGTGGTACTAATGGCCCTGCTCCATTAAACCTATTAGCTTTCCCTATTCCACAGGCAGAAACTAACGTAGCTGGAACTTTAGTTGTACCTAACCCTGGTTACGATAACTCTTTATAATTTAAAATAAAAAATTATATATAAGACCACCTCAATTGAGGTGGTTTTTTTATGGGCTAAAATGAATACTTACATTCTTAATCTGAATTGGAAAAGGTTGTTAAAAGTTCCGGTTTTAAAAGCTGTGATTAGAAATCAATTAAATTTAGAATGATTCTAAATAATTTTTTGCGTGTTAAAATATATTAGTGAATAAAATTTTACAATGAATTTTTTTTTCTCCAAAGCTATTATGGTATAAAAATTTCCATCGAAAATTCGTTTTTAAAGAATTTATATATTTGAATATCAGTGGTTTACATGTTTATCTTTTTTGGTGATTTTAATATTTATTAACATATTTGCCACTGTAAATATTAAAATTTGTTAATATGAATGTGAAATTACGTGTATTAAGTGCCGGGGTCCTCTTTTTTATCGGAGGAACCATTGCGGCACAAAAAACTAAGAAGGATAGTGTTCCAAAAGAAAAGCAAATTGAAGAGGTTGTTTTAGTTGGAGTACAGAAGAAGAAAAAAGATGAAGTAAGTCAAGCAGTATCAGTTGTGGCTGGTGAGGAATTGAGTAGAATGTCTGCTTCAAGTACTGGTATAACTAATATGTTACAGGGAAAAATGTCAGGTTTACAAGTTTCTACAAATTCCGGAAAACCTGGTGAGCCTGGATCGATAAGAATTAGAGGTGCTATTAATGTTTCTTCAACATTAGGAGCCTCAGACCCGCTTTTTGTAGTTGATGGGATTTATATGACTCAACGGCAATTTAATTCTATTCCACCAACGGATATAGAAAGTGTAACTGAGTTAAAGGATGCTGCATCAACAGCGGTATACGGAGCAAGAGCTGCGAATGGTGTTATAGTTATTACTACAAAGAGGGGTAAATCGGGTAAGCCTGATATAGTATACGATACCAGATTTGGCTTTTCATATAAGCCCAAAGATATCAATTTTAAAATGATGAATACTGGTGAAAAAATACAGTATGAAAATCAACTGTCAGCTCTTGGCGTAAACCCAAATCCTACTTATACTTCTCAAGAAACTTCTGTTTTATTATCACAAGATCACGATTGGGCAAAAGATATACTAAAGAATTCAACTATTCAATACCATAACTTATCAGTTAGGGGAGGAAGTGATAAAAATTCCTACTATACTTCTTTAGGATATGACTCAGATTCTGGTATTTTACAAGAACTAAATGGATTTAAAAGATATAATGCTAGATTTAATTTTGATCAGGAATTAACAAGTAAAATTAAAGTAGGTTTTGATTTCGCAGTAACAAATGTCAAAACTCAAGATCAAAGATTTGCATTTAATGCCTTAAGTCCCTTTTATTCTATATATACGTTGAATCCTTATGAAACGGTATATAATTCGGACGGTTCTTTTAATTCTACAACTAACTCAATAAACCCAGTTGACCTCAGGAGAAATGAGGTGACAACAGATTTACGGACCCGACTTTCCGGACAGGTATTTGGCTCATATCAATTTTTTAAAGGATTAACTTTTAAATCAACTTTTGGAAATATATATGATCTCAGAAAAAATAAGTATGTTGTAAAAAAAGGATCAGATATAGCAGCAATTTACGGATATCCGGATGGTAGCATCAGAGATACTAGGACTGATTTTTGGACTTATGTATTCAATAATAGGTTTGATTTTAATAAGTCATTCGGTCAGCATAAAGTAAGTGCTGTAGCTGCCTTTGAATATAGTCAAGAGCAATTCGGGAGTTTATCAGCAACTAAGAGAGTTATGTTAGGCCCAGATATTACAGATATAGGATCTGCTTCTACTCCATTCGCTATTACAGGAAACACAATAGTAACCCGGTATGTAAGTTTATTGGGAGTAGTTGATTATAACTATGGTGATAGATATATTATTTCAGGATCCATTAGAAGAGATGGAAATTCTAAATTAGGAGAAAACAATAAATATGGTAATTTTTGGTCTGCTTCAGCAGCGTGGAATTTAGCAAAAGAATCTTTTTTTAACATTCCATTTTTCAATGATATCAAGCTTAGGTATAGTATAGGAACGACAGGAAATGTTGCTGCTCTTAATGACTATCAAAATCTTATTTCAATTGTATCTGGTGATTATGGTACTGATGCTACAGCGGGACCATCAAATTCTGTAGGGAATAAAAATATCAGGTGGGAATCAAAAAAATCTCAAAACTTAGGGATTGATATTGTAATGTGGAACAATAGGATTAGATTAAGTGGAGAGGTATTCAAAGATGACAGAAAGGATTTCCTTTATGCAATTCCAAATACCCAATATGAAGGTGGCGGATACTTATTTTCTAGTATAACTAATGCTGGAAATATAGAAGTTAAAGGGTTAGAATCTGAATTAAATATTGAAATTATTAAAAGTAAAGAATTTGATTGGTCAGTTAGAGGAAATGTTTCTATGTTAAAATATAATGTGAAAAGCCTTTACGGAAGTGCTACACAATTAAGCTTAGATGGCTATACTTTTATGAATATAGGAATGGAACCAACCGTGTTCAAGATGGTAAAGAGTGCTGGAGTAGATAGTGCTACCGGTCAGGCACTTTATTACAAATTAGATGGCTCGATTACAAGTGTTTATAGTTCTAGTGATGCTCAGTTTTTAAATGGTAAGTCAACTTTACCAAATGCATATGGTGGTTTCGGTACAAGTTTCAGATTTAAAGGTTTTGACTTAAATGCAGATTTTTCTTTCCAGACTGGTGGATATAGCTATAATATTATGGCACAAAATTTAGTTGATTTTTCATTGTATAGCCAAAATTTAAGCACAGATGCGTTCAATTACTGGCAGAAACCAGGAGATACTAATGTTTTGCCCAAGCCAACTGTAAACGGTCTCGAATCCACGGATGCCTTTTTGCAGAAAACTGATTTTATAAGATTAAGATCTCTCGAGCTAGGTTATACTTTTGATAGAAAATTCTTAGGTTCAAGACTACCTGTTAATAGTATTAGAATATATGGTTCGGGTCAAAATTTAGTGCTTTGGACTAAATTCACAGGAGATCCGGAAGTAGCTGTTGCTTCCGAAAGTCAAGTTAATAATGGAACACTTATACCTGGAGCAATAAGTCTATACAATTATCCTACGACAAGAACATTCCTATTAGGTGTACAAATCAATTTCTAATTAAGCTTATTATGAAAAAAAATATAATAAAAATAATTCTATTAGCTACTACTGCATTTATAGCAATATCATGTACCGATGATTTATCAGTTTTACCTAATGACAGATTAGTGGTCGATAACTATTATACAACTGAAGGTGACTTCAGAAAAGGTGTTGATTACGCATACGATGCGTTTAAAATATCAGGATACTACGCGGGGGATAATTCTCAAGTAATAATTCCAGATATTCTTTCGGATAATTTGATTCAAAATCCCCAAGGTAGAAGGTCAAACAACTCAGCATTTGTTTTAGATATTGCTGCTAATGTTGGTGACGTAACCTCTGTATATGGTGGAGGATATGCAGTAGTTGCTAGGGCGAATGCAGTATTAAATAAAATTAATAATTTGCCAAACGGAAGTTTTAGAAGTAATATTGAAGCAGAGGCAAGAGCAATTCGGGCAATTGCACATTTTGATATAGTTAGAAGATATTGCAAAATACCTACACAATCATCAGATGCGGGAACATCTATTGGTATTGCATATGTAGAAGAATTTGACCCATTTTTGATTACGAAAAGAGATTTAAATGTTAATCAAGTTTACGAAAAAATTATTAACGATTTGCTTTTTGCAGAACAAAATATTACTCAAAATGGAAATGTGGGTAAACTAACAAAAGCTGCTGTACAAGGTATGCTATCCAGAGTTTATTTATACAAAGGAGATTATGATAATACCATTTTATGGGGGCAAAAGTCTTTAGCATTAAATCCTAGTGTTGGAACATTAGCAAATTTTAAAAATATTTGGAACGATACATCAAGTGATGGTGTTTTATTTAAGATACTAAATTCAAGCATTGAAAATGTAAAAACAGGTTCTGCTTATAACCAAACTGTTGGAGGACAAATTAAATCAGAATACGTTGTAGATTATGATTTGTATATTAAGTTTATTTCAAACGATATTAGAAAAAGTTCTTATATATTGACTTCAATGTTTAATGGGAAAAATTACAATAACATAATTAAATATAAACAAGCGACAGGTAAGCCAATTGAAGCTGTAGATATCAAATATTTACGATCTGCTGAAGTTCTTCTAAATGTTTCTGAAGCAATGTTTAAAAAAGGTAATGAAGGTGGTGCTCTTTCACAATTAAATAAACTAAGAGAACAAAGATATACAGGATTCATTCAAGGAAATGAAACAGGGCAAGACCTTTGGAATGCAATTATGTTGGAGAGAAGGCTTGAATTAGCATTCGAAACAGACAGATTCTTTACACTAAAACGATTAGCACTTCCAATTCAAAGATCAAATTTTGGTCCTGAAGCTAATGGGACAGGTAATCCTGCATCAGTATTAAATCTGCCAGTATCAAGTTATAAGTGGCAGTTACCAATTCCTCAGATAGCCATTGATAATAATCCTCAGATTCAACAAAACCCCAATTACTAATCAATAAATATACATAGGAGCCCCGCATGATTTATGCGGGGTTTTTTATTCCCCATTATTTCTTATTTTTGCTGTACAAAAAAGAATAATGAAGTATATACTTTTCATAATAACTTTCTTCGGTTTCGTTGCTAATGCTCAGGTGGTTAATAAGACAGATTCGAACAGGCTGGATAAAAAGTTAGAGGCAAAAGATACCCTGGTGATCGATTCCGGAAAGAAAGATTCCTTAAAAATATTTAAACCCACCATTAATGACTATTTGTACCAGACGCAGTTTTCAGAAAAGAAAGTCTTTGATACGGTAATGACGTTTGATAAAACCTATATATTTTCTCAGTACAATAACAGGGATAATTTTGGAAGGGTGCAGGTTGCCAATATCGGGGCCGGATTTAATCCTATTTCTTATGAATTTAATCCTGAGCAGAATCTTTCGCTGTTGCCAACTAATAAATCGTATGGTATTCTTGGAGTCAATGATATTCACTATTACGATGTGAAAACACCTACGGCGACGTTTATTTATCATAATGCAATGAAGAACGGGGCTGCACTACGGTCCTCCTATACTCAGAATATCGGAAAAAGATTCAATTTTTCATTGGAGTACAGCGGATTGCGCTCCCAGGGGATGTACAGGAACTCTTTGGCTTCCAACAACAATACCTTATTTACCGGACATTATGTTTCCAAAAGTGGCAATTATGAATTATTTGCCCACTATTTACATCAAAACGTTAATAATCAGGAAAACGGAGGGATTGCGGTAGACAGCCTCTTTCAGAATGGGAACAGTGATTCCCGGAACAGGCAGAATATGCAGGTTAATCTGGCTTCTTCAAGTTCTCAGTTTTCGTACAGGAGGTATTATCTGACGCATCAGTTTGCGCCCTTCAATTCAGAAAAAATACCTTTTAAAATTAGGCATACGATTTCTCATCAGGGAAATAAATATTATTACACCCAAAGCTCACCGGAAACCTTTTGGTATGCTGCTCCGCAAGAGCTGGTAGCAGGTGCGTCGGTATCATCGAAGAAATATTCAGACAATTTTAGCAATACCGTAAGCCTGGTTTGGGATAATGAAAGATTTAAGCTGGATGCAGGCGTCCGGTATCAGATGCTGAAATTGGGAGCTACCGAGATTGTTTTACCTTTACTCGAAATTCCTGCGGAAATCAAAGAAAACAGGATCGGAGCCGTTGGGAATTTACAGATCAACCTTTTTGATAAGTTTCAGTTAAATTCATTTTTAGAGTTATCAAATGGAAGCCAGTTCGGAAATTACCTTAAAACAACAAATAATCTTAAGTTCGAACCGATAAAAGATTATTTTGTAAATGCCAAATTAAATTTTCAGAGCGCCTATCCGTCATTTAATTATCTGCTGAATACTTCTATTTATAATAACTTCAATTATTATCTTCAGAATGCGCAAAACCAAACGGTAATGGAGGCTGGAGGAAGTCTTAATCTGAAATGGTTTAAAACAGAATTATTTGCCAACTATTTCAGAATTGAAAATTACACCTATTTTGATGCGACAGCAATGCCAAAGCAGAGTGCAGGCTCGGTTAATATTTCCCAGATCGGAGGTGATGCCACTTTCAGCTACGGAAAATTTCATTTAAATACGAGATTGCAGTTTCAGAATGTGCTGACGAATAAAGACTTGTTGCCATTACCGGATTTTATTGGAAGAGCCAATTTCTTTTATCAGTCAAAAGCGTTTAAAAATGCGGCAGAAATTCAGGCCGGGATAAAAGTGTATTACTTTTCAAAATTTGCATCAAGAGACTATTTCCCGATTCTTAATGAATATATTTTACCCGGTGCCAATTCGTTCTCTATCGGAGGACAGCCGATCGCTGACGTATACTTTAATATGAAAGTAAAAAAAATGTTCTTTTTCATCGAAGGACAACAGGTAGGAACTTTTATTTCTCATAATAAAGCCTATGCATTCCCAAGTTATCCGGTCTATGACTTCAGACTGAACCTCGGAATTGTATGGTATTTATTCAACTAAAACAGACAAAGTTGAAAACAATAAATAAAATATCATTTCAAGATATAGCAAGCATACCTCAACTGGTAAAAGATTTTTTAAATCAGAAAATCGAAGGTTTTGAAGAATATACATTTTCTTTGGACCACTTCATAAAGAGTATTCATCAAAAGCAGATTTCTTTCACTTCGCAGCAGAGACAGATTTTAGCAGATGCGTGGGAAGATCAGCTTTCGGGTCTCAAACTGTCATCAGCGCAAAAGCAGAATTTAAATGACATAAGGCTCGAAAATACATTTACCATTACGACGGGACACCAGTTGAATCTTTTCTCAGGGCCTGCTTTTTTTGTGTATAAAATTTTACAGACCATAAAGACCTGCTCTTACCTGAAAGCAAATTTTCCGGATTTTAATTTTGTACCGGTCTACTGGATGGCTTCGGAAGATCATGATTTTGCAGAAATCAACCACTTTAAAACCGAAAACAATTATTACGAAATTAATGAGAAATCCGGGGGAGCGGTAGGAAGAATCCGGATTTCCGATACTTTTTTCATTTCAGAATTTGAAGAAGAATTTAAAGATTTTGTTTTTGGGACCGAATTGATTTTAATGCTGAAAGAAGCTTATAAGCCCGGAAATACTTTAACGGAAGCTATTCAGATTTTAGTCAACCGGTTGTTTTCAGATTTTGGATTGTTGATTCTTGATGGTGATTCAGCAACATTAAAAAATCAGATAAAAGATACGTTTAAAGATGAGCTGCTCAATTTTTCTTTACATAAAACCTCAAAGGAAAAAGTAGAGTTTCTCACCGGGAAGTATGGTAAAGTACAGGTTAATCCTCGTGAGATCAATCTTTTTTACCTTACGGAAACGAGAGGCAGAATTGATTTTGACGGCCATCATTATATCATTGTTGATAAAAATATTCGGTTCACAAAAGAAGAGATCCTCCGCGAGCTGGAAAATTATCCTGAAAAATTCAGCCCAAATGCGCTGATGCGTCCTGTTTACCAGGAAACAGTACTTCCGAATCTGGCGTACATCGGCGGAAATGCAGAAATCATGTACTGGCTGGAGCTGAAAGATTATTTTACAAAAATAAAGGTACCGTTTCCAATTCTGATTCCAAGGAATTCTATGTTATTTTTAAAGGAAAAAACATTAGGAAAAATTGAAAAACTGCAATTGAAAATTGAAGATTTCTTCCGGAATTTTACAGCGATTACAAACACTAAAGTCTTAGATAATAATGAAATCTTAAAATTGCTTGAGGAAAAGGAAAATCAATTAATGCTCCAGTTCTCAGAATTGAAGAAGGCGGCAGAGACCACCGAGAAATCTTTCGGAAATATGGTGAAAGCGGAAGAGACAAGACAGATGAGATCTTTTAAAAGAATGAAAAAACGTCTGCTCCATGCTGAGAAAATCAAACAGGCCGAATTGCTCGAAAGGCTGGAGAAGCTTTTTCTGGAGATCCATCCTTCAAAAAACTGGCAGGAAAGAGTGTACAACTTCAGTGTTTTCTTTGCAGATCACGGATATTCCTGGCTTGAGACTTGTTTAGAAGAAATGGAAATCGATGAGTCGAAATTAATAATTCTTGCGATTTAATTTTAAAGAAGTATTTTTGTAAATATAATGATCCAATATGATAAAGAGGTTTTTTATTCTGTCCAGTTTATGCATGGTTTTGGGGGTGTCTGCTCAGAAATCGCACACCGTTGTAAAAGGCGATACTCCTTATAATATTGCTAAAAGATACGGGCTTTCCGTAGATGAATTGCTGAAGCTCAATCCTGCCGTAAAGGACGGAAAGCTGGCAATTGGTGATGTTTTAACCGTTAAAAATGATAAAACGGCAACGCCATCAAAACAAAATGTGGCGACAAAATCTTCTGATAACGGCAAGTTGGGAAAGATCGTCCTTCAGCCAAAGCAGACGATTTACGGGATTACAAAACAGTACAGAATTTCAGAAACTGATCTCAGAAAGCTGAATCCCGAACTCGATTCCCACATGAAGATCGGCGACGAGGTTACCTTGCCTCTGGAAAGCATCAAAAAATACGGTGAGAGTAATCAGCAAGCAATCACTACCAGCGTAAAACCTGTGGAAACCGTAGCTGAAACACCGGTTGTAACTGTGGCTGAAGGAGAATATATTATTCAGCAAAAGGACAATTATTACAGAATATCAAAACAGTTTAATATTACCAAAGAAGAACTTTTTGCTTTAAATCCAGGATTGGAAGAAAAAGGTCTGAAGCCAGGTGAGAAAATTTCTGTCAGAAAACAGGATGCTGAAACCGGCTCTGGGGCAGATGTTTTTGAAGAAAAAACCAACCCGAAGACAAAAGTAGATGCCGGAAACGAAAGATCTTCGGCAAATACGACAGCCGCTGCAGACGACTATGTTACCTATACCGTACAGCAGGGAGATACCGTTTTTTCCATTGTTAATAAATTCGGCATTTCGATCGATGAGTTAATTGCTCTGAACCCTGAATTGTCCAAAGGATTAAAATCCGGGATGGTTCTTAAGATTAAAAAAATGGATCCCGCTTATATAAAGAAAAACGGAGATGCATTAAGTGTTGTTGTCATGTTGCCTTTCGGATACAGTACCGGGGAAACCCAATACAGAACGATGGCGCTCGACTTCCTCACAGGAGCCAAACTCGCTATTGAAAGAAATGCTAAAAATGGTCAGAAATTAGATGTGAAGATCGTTGATTCAGGAAATGAAGCATCTTTCCGTAATTCATTGACACAGATTAATCCTGATAACACCGATTTGATTATCGGACCTTTCTTTAAATCAAATGTTGTCGACGTACTTGATTTTACGAAAAATCAGAAAATCCCGATTGTGGCTCCTTTTGCCAACTCTCCGGAATTATACAACTACAGCAACCTGATTATTGTTGAAACCAACGACCAGACTTATGCCGACAAGATCGTAGAAGAAGTAAAAGCAGCCTATTCGGATCAGAAAATATATATTGTTGCGGATGCCAAAAAAGAAAATGCAAACTACATCAAAGCAGGTCTTGAAAAAATATTGAAAAACCCTAACGTTACGATTGTAAATTCACCGGCAGATCTTCAGCTGGATCAGAATATGATGACAGGGCAGTCGGCTCCGGTAATTGCCATTCTGGCCAGCGACAATGATGCGGTAGGGGAAGCTTTTGCCAACAAAGTCATTGCTTTATCCAAAGAAGTTCAGGGCGTAAAAGCTTTCAGTATGCATTATGTTCCTGCATTTGAGAAAAAAGTAGATGATCTGGCCCTCGCCAACCTGGTTTATCTTATGGACAGGAAAATCAATACCGAAGGAAATTTTGAAAAGGAAATTCTTGCCGCTTATAAAAGCAAGTACTGTAAAAATCCTCCGAGATATGCCATCATAGGTTTTGATGTGGTTAATGATATGCTGACCAGAGAAAATAAAAAAGGAGAAATCTTTAAACAAATGAATAAAGTACAGACTCAGCTTGCTACTAAGTTTGAGTTTGTTAAATCCAAAGCAAACGGGGCATACGTAAATACGGGCTACCGGGTAATCAGATTGGTTCCATAAACCATTTGGTGATTTCTAAAGAATATTATTAACATTATATTTATATTTGCAAAATATTTTAAATTAATACATGAAAGCACTTGTGTTTCCTGGGCAGGGTTCTCAGTTCGTAGGAATGGGAAAAGAATTGTATGATTCTCGAAAAGATATCAAAGATCTGATGGAATCTGCCAACGAAATTTTAGGATTCGATATCTTATCTGTGATGTTTGGCGGAACGGATGATGATCTTAAAAAAACCGAAGTTACCCAACCTTCAATTTTTATACATTCAGTTGCTGCATTGAAAGCCGTAAACGGTCTCGGAGCAGAAATGGTCGCAGGACATTCTTTAGGAGAGTTTTCAGCATTGGTTGCGAACGGCGTTTTGTCTTTTGATGACGGACTGAAGCTGGTTTCCGAAAGGGCAAAGGCCATGCAGGCCGCTTGTGATGCCAATCCGAGTTCTATGGCCGCCATTTTAGGATTAGAAGATGCTAAAGTTGAGGAAATATGTTCTCAGATCAACGGAATCGTTGTGCCGGCTAATTACAACTGTCCTGGGCAGCTGGTCATTTCCGGGGAAACGTCAGCCGTTGAAGAAGCCTGTTTGAAATTAAAAGAAGCAGGTGCCAAAAGAGCATTATTGTTACCGGTAAACGGTGCATTCCATTCTCCTTTGATGCAGCCGGCACAGGAAAGACTGGCAGCGGCCATCGAGCAGACAAAATTCAGAAAAGCAACCATTCCGGTATACCAGAATATTACGACAACGGCGATTTCTGATCCGGATGAGATTAAGAAAAACCTTATCGCCCAGCTTACCGGTCCTGTAAAATGGACACAATCGGTACAGAATATGATCAAAGACGGGGCAACAAATTTCGTAGAAGTGGGTCCTGGAAAAACATTACAGGGACTGATCAAAAAAATTGACAGTACGGTAGACGTTGCTTCTGCCATCTAAAATCAATTAAATCATGGGCGAGATATTTTCACCGGGAAAGCTGATGCTTACTTCAGAATATTTCGCTATAGACGGAGCTCTTGTCCTGGCGGTACCTACAAAGCCGGGACAAGAGTTTTCTTTTAAGGAATCCAATGATGGGAGATCCCTGGTCTTCTGGGAAGCGTACCATCAGAATAAATTATGGTTAAAGGCGGTCATCGATTACCAAAGCTGGCAGATCCTGGAAACCAATATTCCCGCAAGTGCAGCGTTTATTTTAAAAACATTAAAAAACGTTCAGTCGCTTTCCGATACAAAATTCAAAAATAATTTTACCTACCATCTTACGACCAATCTTCAGTTTCCGGCAAATTACGGCTTGGGAAGCAGTTCTACTTTAATGAACAATCTTGCGGAATGGGCAGCAGTTGATCCTTTTTATTTAAATACGATAAGCCTTGGCGGAAGCGGCTATGATATTGCCGTGGCCAAAGAAAAATCTGCAGTGCTTTATCAGAACAAACCGGAGATCAAATATGAAAAGGTAAATTTCAGTCCTTCCTTTAAAAATGAACTCATTTTTATTCACCTCAATCAGAAGCAGGACAGCCGTGAAGGAATCAACTTTTACAGGTCTAAAAATAAGTCACAAAAACTGGTGGATGAATTTTCGGATCTTACAAGAAAAATTTTATTATGCAGCGAATTGAAAAATTTTTCTGACTTATTGTTATTTCATGAACAAAAAATATCGGATTTCCTTGAAATTCCAACAGTTAAGGAACGTTTTTTCGCCGATTGTCCGGTTTTTGTGAAAAGTCTTGGGGCATGGGGCGGAGATTTTGTCATGAGCTCAAAATTTGATGGCTTTAAGGACTATTTTTGGGGAAAAGATTTTAACACTATTTTCGAATGGAAGGATATAATAGGCTTGTAGTCAGTAGATTATAAAGTTGTATTTTTATTTGCCATTTTGACTTATATGATTATATTTAAACCACTTTTAACAATTAATTAATATTAATTTTGTTAACACCCAAAAAGAAATAGAAAATATAAGTAAAATGAAAAACGCTAAAATCATCCAGGATTTAGAAAAATTAGGGATTAAAGGAAACTATCAAGTCGTTTATAATCCTTCGTATGAAGAATTGTACCAGGCTGAAGTTTCTCCTGAAAATCAGGGCTTTGAAAAAGCTGAGCTTACGGAATCTGGTGCAGTATCAGTAAAAACAGGAATTTTCACAGGTCGTTCACCTAAAGACAGATATATTGTTCAGGATGATGTTACGAGAGATACGATTTTCTGGGACGGTAAAGTAAACCTGCCGACTTCTCCGGAAATTTTTCAATCTTGTAAAGAAATAGTACTGAATCAACTTTCTACATCAAAAAAAATCTACGTGGTAGACGCTTTTTGCGGAACAAATGCTGACACAAGACTTAAGGTGAGATTCATTGTGGAAGTAGCATGGCAGGCACACTTCGTTACGAATATGTTCATCCGTCCTTCTCATTACGAACTGGAAAACTTCGGAGAGCCGGATTTCACGGTAATCAACGGTTCTAAAACGACCAATCCAAACTGGGAAGAGCAGGGGCTTCATTCCGAAAACTTTATCATGTTCAATCTTACCGAAAGACTTCAGATCATCGGCGGTACATGGTACGGCGGCGAAATGAAAAAAGGAATGTTTGCCATGATGAATTATTATCTTCCGCTAAAAGGGATGGCTTCCATGCACTGTTCAGCCAATGTAGGGGAAGAAGGAGATGTGGCTCTTTTCTTCGGACTTTCAGGAACAGGGAAAACGACCTTATCGGCAGATCCGAAAAGATATCTGATCGGGGACGATGAGCACGGCTGGGACAACAACGGTGTTTTCAATTATGAAGGCGGATGCTATGCAAAAGTGATCGATCTTTCCGCAGAAAAAGAACCGGATATCTTCGGGGCGATCAAAAGAGACGCACTTCTTGAGAATGTTGTTGTAAATAACGGCATCTCGGATTATACAGACAATTCAATCACGGAAAATACAAGGGTATCTTATCCTATTTACCATATCAATAAGATTGTTCTCCCTTCAAAGGCAGGACACGCCAAAAAGATCGTTTACCTTTCGGCAGATGCATTCGGTGTATTGCCTCCGGTTTCCATTTTAGATGAAGATCAGGCACAATACCATTTCCTTTGCGGGTATACTTCCAAGCTGGCAGGTACTGAGAGAGGTATTACAGAACCCGAACCGTCTTTCTCCCCGGCATTCGGAGAAGCATTCTTAACACTGCATCCGACCATGTATTCTAAAACGCTGATCGGGAAAATGAAAGAACATGGCGCCAAAGCCTATCTTGTAAACACAGGATGGAATGGAACCGGAAAAAGAATTTCTCTAAAGGATACAAGAGCCATCATTGATGCCATCATCGACGGATCTATCGAAGAAGCTCCGAAAACCAGAATCCCGATCATGAACCTTGAAGTGCCTACTTCTTTACCAAACGTTTCTGAAGGTATTCTCGATCCAAGAGATACATACGGCAATGTTGAAGAGTGGGAAGACAAAGCAAAAGATCTGGCTGCAAAATACATCAAAAACTTTGAGCAGTACTGCGATTCGGACGAAGCTAAAAAATTAGTGAAATCCGGACCTCAGCTACAGGAACAGACCATTTAGTAAATGAAAGCCTCATCATTAGATGGGGCTTTTTTCATATAAGTTACGGAGTAATTCTATAGCAGTTTCTTCTGTAAATGAAAGGAATTTAAATTCAAATCCTTTGGAGGGCTGGATGAATTTTCAAAGAAAATTGAGACGGGGTGGCCTTAAGCAGCATCACAAATAAAAACGTATTCATCTGTGAAAATCTGTGTAATCCGTGGTCGATAAATCTACAGTCAATTAAACAGAAACCAGGTTCAGCAAAGCCAGCCGGTACCCCTCCATTCCGAAACCCGACAAGACCGCATCGGTATTCGCCGCCGTTACAGACTTTTGTCGGAACTCTTCTCTTTTATAAATATTGCTGATATGCACTTCCACTTTCGGCTTTCTGATGTTTTTCAGGCAGTCGGCAATGGCATAGGAGTAGTGTGTAAAAGCGCCCGGATTGATCACCAAAGCATCAAAATCATCCTCCTGTAACCTGTTGATAATTTCACCTTCAATATTCGATTGATAATATTGAATATCATGAGAAGGAAATGCAGATTTTAAATTGGCCAGATAATCTTCCATAGATACATTACCGTAGATTTCAGGCTCTCTCGTTCCCAGGAGATTTAGGTTCGGGCCGTTTACAATTAAAACTTTCATATCATAAAATTAATGTTTTTACCGTATACGGAAGGGTTTCAGGACTTATTTTTTTTAGCCGGAAATTTCACCTTATTATTTAAAGGAATGCAAAAACCTTTTTAAATACAGGTCTCAATGCGTAAAAGTCATTCAGACGGCACGAAGATCTGTATAAAAACCACTAACTTTGGGTAGAAGGAAGTAACAAGGCTCCTTTTAAGCTTCCGGAAATCCACCAACGATCATGAAGAAATATATTGAAGATAAATTAATCGACAAAAATACCAAGCCCACTAGCATGAGAATTCTGGTATATGATTTCCTGAGTTCCCAGGAAGCGGCGCTTTCACTGTCGGAAATTGAAAATCATTTTGAACATGCCGACAGAACGACCATTTACAGGACCTTGAAAACGTTCGAGGAAAAAGGAATCGCTCACAGCATCCAGGAAAATACGACCACAAGATACAAGCTTTGCCACGATGGCTGCGACGAAAATACACACAAAGACCGGCACCTTCATTTTTACTGTAAAATATGCAAACAGACCACCTGCAGGGAAGATATTTCCTTCCCGGAAAATATGCAGACCGATTTTCGCATCGACGAAATACGCCTTTTTGCCAAAGGAATATGCGAAACCTGCCTGGAAAGTTTGCCATAGCATTGCATTTGCTTAAGATCTAATTTTACATAAAAATTAAGTTATGGAAGAATGTTGCAGCACAAAACCAAAAAAAGATAATCACAGCCATAATCACGAAGGGCACGACCATTCGCATGATACCGGGGACAAATCTGCTTTTCAGATGTTTCTCCCGGCCATCATTTCTTTCCTGTTATTGTTAGCGGGCATTGCATTGGATCACTACATAAAACCGGAATGGTTTACCGGATGGCTACGGCTCGGATGGTATCTTGCCGCCTATATCCCGGTGGGAATTCCGGTGCTGAAAGAAGCGTATGAAAGCATCACCCACGGAGATGTTTTCTCTGAATTTTTCCTGATGGGGATTGCCACAGTGGGCGCCTTTGCCATTGGTGAGTATCCTGAAGGCGTCGCCGTTATGCTGTTCTATTCTGTCGGAGAAGTTTTCCAGGGAATAGCTGTTACAAAGGCGCAAACCAATATCAAATCATTGCTTGACCAGAGACCCGATGAAGTGACGGTCATCAAAGAAGGGAAACCAATCACCATAAAAGCCGAAAAAGTAAACATCGGAGAGATCATCCAGCTAAAGTCCGGTGAAAAGCTGGGGCTGGACGGAGAACTGCTGTCTGAAACGGCCTCTTTCAATACCGCGGCACTCACAGGAGAAAGTAAGCCCGATACCAAAACAAAAGGACAAATGGTATTGGCTGGAATGATTAATTTAAATACCGTCAGCCAGGTGAGAGTCACGGCCGCTTACAAAGACAGCAAGCTGAGCCGGATTCTTGAATTGGTGCAGAACGCCACGGCCCAAAAAGCCCCCACCGAATTATTCATCAGGAAATTTGCCAGGATCTATACGCCCATTGTCGTATTTCTGGCGGTAGGAATCACATTTTTGCCCTATTTTTTCGTTAAAGACTATCTGTTCAGCCAATGGCTGTATCGGGCATTGATATTTCTGGTGATCTCCTGTCCTTGCGCACTGGTGATCTCCATTCCGCTGGGGTACTTCGGGGGAATAGGGGCCGGCAGCCGGAACGGGATTTTATTTAAAGGCAGTAATTTCCTGGATCTTCTGGCCAATATCCGGAATGTGGTGATGGACAAGACCGGAACATTAACAGAAGGCGTCTTCAAAGTACAGGAAGTTATTTTTAACAATGAGGTGAATAAGGATGAAATCCTAAAGCTCATTAATGTTTTGGAAAGCAAAAGCTCACACCCCGTAGCCACCGCCATCCACGAATATGCAGGCGAAATAGACCATTCTATTATAATGGATGATGTAGAGGAGATCTCAGGGCATGGCCTGAAAGCTACCGTTAACGGGAAAGAACTTCTGGTCGGAAATCTGAAGCTGATGGATAAATTTAATATCAGCTATGATATCAATTCTGACAATATAGTGTACACCCTCATCGCAGTGGCATATGATAAAAAATTCGCAGGCTACCTCACCATTGCAGATGCTGTAAAACCCGATGCGTCATCAGCCGTCAACAGATTAAAGGCAATGAATGTAAAAACCACCATGCTGAGTGGTGACAAAACCTCTGTGGTGAAGCACGTAGCCGATCAGTTAGGAATCCTCAATGCGTACGGAGACCTGTTGCCGGAAGATAAAGTGAACAAAATAAAAGAGATAAAAGCAAGGAAAGAAACCGTTGCTTTTGTCGGGGATGGTGTGAATGATGCTCCTGTGGTAGCCCTCAGCGATGTCGGAATTGCCATGGGCGGACTCGGAAGTGATGCCACCATCGAAACCGCAGATGTCGTGATACAGGATGATAAGCCAAGTAAAATTCCCATGGCTATCAATATCGGAAAGCAGACGAGAAAAATTGTGTGGCAGAATATCATTCTGGCATTCGCGGTAAAAGCGGTGGTCCTTATCCTGGGGGCCGGCGGACTGGCCACGATGTGGGAAGCCGTTTTTGCAGATGTCGGGGTTGCTCTGCTGGCCATCCTCAATGCCGTGCGGATCCAGAGAATGACTTTTACTTCGGAATAAAGATCATCAAAAAAGACTTTTATTTCAATAGAAACGGGCTTTAGCCCGTTTTTTTATAATCGGCTGGAACGATCTGGCTTCAGCCAAAATTTAAAATAAGCATCATCCATTTCTTCCCACCAGAAAGTTTGTCGCAAGGGTGTAATAGGTTTTCTGGTATTCCGGAAAGTCTCCTGCAGGTTGCAGCACGTTTTCTGGTATCCCGGAAAGTTTCCTGCAGGTTGCAGCAGGTTTTCCGGAAATATCAATGCCTTTCATCATCATTGTCGCGTAAGAAGATTTTAAATTTTTATAATCGGCTGAACGATTTGGCTTCATCCAAATTTAAACAACCTGAATTCGTGATAATTTTATATACCACGCAAAGCTAAACAAAGTATTAATCACATACCTTTCAAAATTTAAGATATACGAAGGCGTGAAACTTATCAAAGTAATACAAAATTGTTGTATTACTTTAATAAACGAAGTGGCATTGTTTAACTTAAAAGCGTTTCAAAAATTAAATATTTCTTTGTTTCTCTTTGCGATAAAATAATTTTATTTTGAAAATCAATTATTTAAAATATCGCTTATCCCGAACTCAGGTTTAATAAATCCAAACATTTTCCTTTCACCCGAAAATCTCCTGCAAGGGTGCAATACATTTTCGGCTGTTCCCGAAAGTTTGTCGCAGGGGTGTAACGGGTTTTCGGATGTCCCCGAAAGTCTCCTGCAGGTTGCAGCGCATTTTCGGAAGGATCCGAAAGTTCCCTGCAGGTTGCAGCGGGTTTTCGGGAAATATCAATGACTTTCATCATAATCGTCCTGTAAGAAAATTTTCAGTAGTATATTTGTAGTACCAAAAAAGAAAGTTGAGGTTTTTCATTTCCATATTTATCATCTTTACCATCGCATTACGTCCGGTTCTGCCATTGGTCAATTATGCGGTCAATTATGATTATATCGTGAAGAATCTCTGCGAAAACAGGAACATCCCCCAATCTACCTGCAAAGGGAAATGCTATGTCGCCAAAGAACTGGCAAAAACGGAGAAGCAATCCAACAACAATCAGAATATAAAGATCGGCGGCCTGGATGTATTTCTGTCAAATGACATTCTTCTTTTCACCACCGGAAAACAATTTCCCTGTGATCTTAAGAATCCGGCCCCGGATGATATCAGCTTCCGTACATCAGGGTATTTTTCCAGGATATTCCATCCTCCTTTAGCCTAAAATTATTTTCAGCACATTTCTCAGTTGAATTTCACATGAAATAAACTTAAGCATCAGTTGCTGAGTGTTTATTTTACGCTGAGCCTGTCGAAGTATAATTGGACGTACCAACATGAAGTTTTACGAAAAACTTTGCGGGCATGGCGTTTAAACTGGATCTATTGTTAAATTTAGTTTAAAAATCAACCTTGTTTTTCCCATTACGAGTATTAATTTCAATGTAAATAAAATGAAATCAAAAGTTATTTTAACAGCCCTATTGTCTGTTTCCCTGATGGCCTGTGCCCAGGAAACGCCTAAAGTAAAGCATAAAAAAGCAAAAACGGCAGCAAAAGCCGATGCAAAAACCGTGAAGTTTGCCAACGCCACAGATCCGATCTGTAATATGCCGACCGAAGCCGATATGAAAGATACGGCAGTCTATAAAAATAAAACGTACGGTTTTTGCAGTGCATACTGCCGTGACGAGTTTAAAAAGAATCCGGAAAAGTATGTCCAGAAATAAGAAGACCAACAATACAAAGCGCAAAGTCATTATTCCGATAGCGGTTATGGCGCTGCTTTTCCTCGGGATCGGGGTTGGAATGGGCTACTTCAAGAAGAATCTGTACACGGTCATGAAAGTTCCCGATTTTAAACTTACCGACCAGAACCATAAAGCGATAACGAATAAGGATATGCTGGGAAAGGTCTATCTGGTAGAATTTTTCTTCAGCAGATGCCCGACGATTTGCCCGGTGATGAATACCAACATGAGGCACATCGAAGACGAGATCAATAATCCTGATTTTGGAATAATCTCCATCAGCATTGATCCGGAGAACGATACTCCCGAACTGCTGAAGGAACATGCTAAAAGGATAGGCGCAAAGTCTCCCAACTGGCACTTTCTGACCGGCAAAAGGGATTATATCGGGAAGATTGCCGATGAATTCAATATCTATGTAGGAGATAAAGAGGATGAAAGCGAAAGCCTGAACCACAGCGGAATGATCGCCCTGGTGGATAAAGAAGGAAACATCCGGTGCCGATACAATAAAGAAAATATGCCCATCCTTTATTATTCGGCACTGAATTATGAAGACCCGGAAGGAAAAGTTCCGAAGCTGAACGGGAAATACCACCCGGACCGGGAAATTTTAATTGAAGATATTAAAAAATTGTTGAAGTAAAAGAATGGAAGTTAGAAGATGGAAGCTGGAAGTTTAATGATGTTTAAAATAACTTCCATTCTCCCAATCTCCATCTTCCATCTAAAATTTTAACCATATATAAAAATAGGAAATTATGAAAATTATGAAAATTGCTGCTCTGAGTGCAGTATTTGCGGCCCAGTTTGCCATGGCACAATTCAAACAGACGCCTCTTCCGTATGCGTATAACGCGCTGGAAGGAAACATTGATGCGCAGACCATGGAAATTCACTATTCAAAACATGCCGCTGCGTATGTGGCTAATCTGAACAAGGCGATTGCCGGAACCCCACAGGAAAAACAAAGCCTGTTTGAGATCATGTCGAATGCGTCAAAGCTAAGTCCGGCCATAAGAAATAATGCCGGTGGCCACTACAACCACGAGCTGTTCTGGACAGTTCTGACACCGGAAAAAAATACGCAGCCGTCTGCAAAACTGGCCAAAGCCATCACCGACGCTTTCGGGAGCATGGAAGCTTTTAAAGAAAAAATGAGCAAAGCCGGCGCCGATCGTTTCGGTTCGGGATGGGCGTGGCTTGCGGTAGACAAAAACGGTAAGCTGTTCGTTTCATCAACCCCAAACCAGGATAATCCTTTAATGGATGTGGTAGAACAAAAAGGAACCCCCATCTTTGGAATTGATGTCTGGGAACATGCGTATTACCTGAAATATCAGAACAAAAGAGCCGACTATCTTTCAGCAATCTGGAACGTAACCAATTGGAAAGAGATCAGCAGAAGATACGAAGAGGCAGTAGCTAAAAAATAATCTGAATGAACTTTATTTGCAGCATATTCCTTACCTTATTCGTGGTATTCAGACCTCTGGTGCCGCTGGTGAAATATGCTGTAAATTATAATTATATCTCTGAGGTTTTATGTGTCAACAAAGACAATACGGAACTGCACTGCAACGGGAAATGTTATCTCCGTAAACAGCTTTCAAAGGTTAATGATACAGGTTCTTCTCCTTTAAACAAGACAAAAAATTCCGGACAGAAATTACTGGATATTTATATTCTTCCCGATATAGCTGGAATCAATACCCCAGAGAAAACTTTCTTTCCATATTTCAATATTCTTTTTACATCAGGATATTCTTTTCTGTTTCTGAAAGAGATTTTCAGACCACCGGTTTTAAGTTAATTTTTCAGACCTTATTTAATTCCAAAAGTTTACGCTTTTACTCATTAGTTGTGATTCAATAAAAATCTCAGCCAGGTTTTTAGTGTCATTTCTAAGCCAAAACTTTTCAGTTTAAATCGAATGAACGCTCATTCGATCAAAAAAATTCTATTTAAAAATTAACTTAAAAAATCAACAATGAAAATTTATAAACTCTTACCGCTATTCCTGATCATCGCCACATTATTCATCACTTCCTCATGCAGCAGCCATGATGACGATGAGGTTCAGGCCGCGACTCCGGGAAATCTTCAGGTAAAATTTGAAAACGGATTCAATAACCTCGGGGATATTGTATTGAACCAGACGACGCAAACTTCTTCAAACGGACAGAAATACCAGTTTTCAACCTTAAAATACATCATCAGCAATATCACGCTGATCGATGAAAACGGTAATCAATTTAAATATCACGAAAACGATCCGGATAAAGGAGCCTTCATCATCGACCAGTCGGAAGCGGTTGCCGGCATCAATTATATTAACCTCGCCGATATTCCTAAAAACAATTATAAGAAAATAAAAATCGGACTGGGAATCAGCCAGAATGCTTACCTGATTGGCCAGGACGGGCAGGGTGTTTTCTGGCAAAAAGCAAAAACCGCCGGAATGGCCTGGTCATGGGCAGCAGGATATATTTTCACGAAACTGGAAGGCAAGTACGGAACTTCTGCACCGGTTTCCGAATTTATGAACCACTGTGGAAATATGGGAAATACAGCGGCCAACAACACGCCCGATCTCTACCGTGAAATTACCCTTGATTTGCCCACTACGGCAAGGGTATCTCAGGACATCACGCCTTCCATCCATATTCTGGCCGATCTTAATCAGTATCTGAGCGGGCAGAAAGCGTTAACCCTGGACTCAAACAACGACACGGCGATGGGCTCCAGCCAGCATCTGGTAGATGTTACCGACAATATTTCAAAAATGTTCAGAGTAGATCACGTTCATAATGATTAAGAGATTAAAAAAGTCAGGAAGCGCGGGTTTCCTTGCGGGGTTATTTGTTTTAAGTATGCTGATGTGTATTGCTTGTTCCGATGAAGTGATGGAGCCTCTTGAAAAAAATGAGGCTTACCCGCTTGAGAAACCATCCGGTTTTCCTGAGATGACATTTGATGTCACCGGAAATCCCGTTACGGTCAATGGGGTTGCTTTGGGTAAAAAACTGTTTTATGAAGGGAAACTGTCCCGGAATAATACCATTTCATGCGGGTTTTGCCATATCCAGGAATATGCCTTCACGCACCATGGTCACAGCATAAGCCACGGCATTGATGATCGGCTGGGAATGCGCAATGCACCGCCGATACAGAATATGGCTTTCCTGAAAAATTATACCTGGGACGGCGTAAGCCACAACCTCGATGAAAGATCACTGGTGCCCATCACCACGGATTTTGAGATGGACAGCTCCCTGCCTGAAGCGGTAGGGAAACTGAATGCCGATTCAAAATACAAAAAGATGTTTAAAGCAGCCTTCGGAGATGAAAATATTACGGGAGACAGAATCCTGAAAGCGATTTCCCAATTTATGGCGACCCTGATCTCTGCTGATTCAAAATATGACAGGATGAAAAAAGGAGCGGCTGCCTTCACGGCTGAAGAAAACCAGGGAATCTCGCTGTTTCAGAACAAATGTGCCGCATGTCATTCGGGTGACCTGTTTACGGATGAAAGTTACCGCAATACAGGAATGTACTACAACAGCCAGCTCAATGACCGGGGAAGGTATAGGGTAACTTTAGACTGGAATGACAATATGAAATTCCGTGTTCCAAGCCTCAGAAATGTGGAATATACCGCTCCTTATATGCATGACGGAAGGTTTTACTCCCTGGATGCCGTGATGGATTTCTATTCCGGAAATGTAGAGGACCAGCCGAACCTTGATCCTCTTTTAAAACAGAATGGTCACGTAGGAATTCCCATGAACAGCCAGGAGAAACAGTATATCATCGCTTTCCTGAAAACCTTAAGCGATCAAAATTTTATTACCAACCCAAAATTCGCCGAGTAATCATGATTAAAAAACTAATGGTATTCATAGGCCTGATGAGCTTTTATCTCCATCAGGCCAGAACGGTCAATGACAGCCTTTACATTCCACAAAGTTTCAGTCATATTGTTTTGTATGACGACTGTGATGCGTGTGGCTGTGCTGCGGGCAACGGCTCTTCCGGTTTTGAATCGCTGCTTAATCCTCAGTTTATAGGAATTAAATATTTTGCCCAGCATTATAAAGCCAAAGAAAATCTTTTCACTGATGAACTGACCCAGGACCAGTATTTCAATACCATTCAGCTCTGGGGTAAAATTCCTGTCGCCAAAAAGATCAGTGTTTATGCAAGCATTCCCTATCATTTTCATTCTAAAAAGACGCTACAGGGAGATATTCCGATCCAGGGAATCGGGGATGCCAGTGTGATGGGAATTTACCAGCTTGTGGATTCCGGGGACTCTTCTCACCAGCTTAATGGCGGGATCGGCGTAAAAATTCCGGTCGGAAAGTTTGATGAAAAGGGAATCTCCGGTGTGAATCCAAGTTTTCAGCTCGGTACGGGAAGCTGGGATTATCAGCTGGCCATCAATTATAAGTTTCAGAAGAATAAAGTGGCTGTACTGCTCAGCACAGATTATACGCTGAAAACGGAAAACAGAAAGCATTACCGTTTCGGAAACCAATGGAATTATTCTGCGGCAGGTTTTTACAGGCTCTGGAATGCTGAAAAAGGTGTGGTTTCGGGAAAATTGGGTGTGCAGGGTGAAGTGTATGACTGGAACAGGCAATTTGGTGAAATTATGCCCAATACCGCTGGCAGCGCACTCTACGGAAAATTTGGTTTCGAGGCTTCTTATAAGAAGTTCAGCCTCGGGAGTGAGATCATGCTTCCTGCATATTCCCATCTTGCGGGAGGAGATCTTGAAGCGCGGTCACGTTTCAGTGTGTTCCTGAACTTTGGGATTTAACCATTTAAATAAGAGGCTTCAGGTATTGTCTGCGGGAGAAAACTGCTTTCAGGCAATACCTTTTTTTCAATTATATGATTCATACTCACGGAGATTACATTCGATTTTGATTCTATGATTTATTTTCTATCTTTGCCGCAATCTGGTGAGCCGTAAAAAGCGCTTAAAAGGGAATCCGGTGAAAATCCGGAACAGACCCGCTGCTGTAAGCTCCAAACCAAAGTTTCCGGAAGGTATATCCACTGTTTTTTAATGGGAAGGATTTCGGAAACGGAGTAAGTCAGAAGACCTGCCGGAGGATTTATCGTTTGACGCTTTCGTGGAATAAAGCTTAGGACATCATTGATTCTGTGCAGTGTATAGCTGTACTTTATCGCTGTATTCTTATATCCGTTAGCGTCATCATTATCCTATGTTGAGCTAATGGTGACTATATTTTTTACATCGCGACTTCAGAAGGTTGTTTGCACCATATTGGTGTTGGCAGCACATCTTGTATTTTCACAATCCGTCCGGGATACGGTGAAGGAACATTCGATCATTCCCGTTCATATCAAGAAGAAAAATTTTAAACAGGTTCTTCCGGCACAGGTTTTATCAGGGGAAACACTGGAAAGGCTCAATAGCCATTCCGTTGCCGATGCGCTGAGGTATTTTTCCGGAACACAGATCAAGGATTATGGTGGGATTGGCGGACTGAAAACCATCGACATCAGAAGCATGGGAAGTCAGCATGTCGGTGTTTTCTATGATGGCATTCAGATCGGCAATGCGCAGAACGGTGTGGTGGATCTGGGAAGATATTCCCTCGATGACCTGGAAGAGATTTCTCTATATAACGGGCAGAAAAGTGAGATCTTCCAGCCGGCAAAGGATTTCGGTTCTTCGGGATCGATTTATCTGCAGCCCAAAATTCCAACATTTAAAGATCAGAGAAAAACCAATCTTACGGTAAGGTTAAAAAACAGTTCTATCGATTTGTTCAATCCTTCCTTCCGGCTGGAACAGAAAATATCCCAGAATATTTCGGCAAGTTTCAGTTCGGAATTTATTCAGAGTGACGGCATTTACAAATACCGCTACAAAAAGAAATATCCCGACGGCGAAATTGCCAACGATACGATTGCCAAACGCCATGATTCGGATATCAGGGCCAAACGTTTCGAAACATCTTTAAATGGAAATCTGAATAATGGAAGCTGGAATGTCCGTGGCTACGGCTACCTCTCCGACAGGGGAATACCTGCTGCCATTGTCAACAACCGTTTTGATGGGAGAGGGGAAAGGCAGACCGATGAGAATTTTTTTGTCCAAGGAAGCTTTAGGAAGAAAATATTTCCGAAACTGGAAACTCAGCTGAAAGCCAAATTTGCCTACGACTACACGCATTACATCGATACGGCATCTTCTATAAAAATCGAGAATCAGTATGTACAGCGGGAACTTTACCTTTCGAGTTCCAACTTGTATTCGGTGACGCCGGATTGGGATATCAGCGCAAGCCTTGATTTTCAGTATAATAATCTTGATGCGGATCTTGATAATTTTTCCTACCCCGTGCGGTATACCACTCTTACAGCATTCGCTACGACTTACCAGTGGAGAAATCTGAAGTTTTTAGGAAGTGTCCTGGGAACCTTCATTGCCGAACAGGTGGAAAAGAACACAAAATCACCCGACAGGACGGTCTGGACTCCGGCCGCTTTTCTGAGCTACCAGCCTTTTGCGGGCAGAGATTTTACCGTAAGAGCTTTCTATAAAAGGATTTTCAGGATGCCTACATTTAATGACCTTTATTATACGATGATTGGCAACAGTTCCCTGCAACCGGAATTTACCAATCAGTATAACCTGGGCTTCACTTATTCCCAAAGTTTTGGTCATTCAGTTTTACAAAGAATTTCGGTAAAGGCAGACGGCTATTTTAACAAAGTGGAAAATAAAATCATCGCCGCTCCCAACGGAAGTATGTTTCGCTGGATGATGCTGAATCTGGGTGAAGTTGAAGTTCTCGGAACCGATGTTAATCTTCAGGCAGATCTTGTTTTTGGTAAACTAAAGATTCATCCTTTGTTAACCTACACTTTTCAGCGGGCAAGAGATTTTTCCGGTCGTGAAGAGTCTTATTTCGGGCACCAGATTCCGTACACGCCATGGCACAGCGGATCTTTTTCCCTGATGTCCGATTATAAAAGCTGGAGTTTCAATTACAGTTTTATCTATGTCGGCGAGCGTTACGACGGGCAGCAGAACAATATTCAGTACAACTATATCCAGCCGTGGTACACACACGATCTGTCGGTTCAGAAGAAAATCAATTGGAAAAAGCACGAATTCAAAGCAAGCTTTGAGGTGAATAATATCCTGAATCAGTATTATGATGTGGTCTTAAATTATCCGATGCCGGGGAGAACTTTTAAACTCATTGTCAGCTTTACTTTATGAAAAAATTAAACTTTTACCTTATTATTTCCGTTTTATTTTCCCTGTTTTCCTGCAGAACCGATGAGTTTATTCCCAGGGAAGAAACGGAAACAGGCCTGGCGGCGCCGGAAAATACTGCTATTAAAGGATTTTACCTGCTAAACGAAGGAAATATGGGCAGCAATAAAGCCACTCTGGATTTCTTCGACTATACGACAGGAACCTATCACCGGAATATCTACGCGGAAATAAACCCCAATGTCGTAAAAGAACTGGGAGACGTGGGAAATGATATTCAGATTTATGGAGCTAAAATGTATGCGGTCATCAATGTTTCCAATAAAATTGAAGTACTGGATGCCAAAACGGCTAAAAGAATCAAAACGATTAATCTCGAAAACTGCCGTTACATCACCTTTAAAGACGGAAAAGCCTACGCCTCAAGCTATGCCGGACCGGTTTCAATTAATCCAAATGCGCCTTTGGGGAAGGTCGTTGAAATTGATACGGCTTCTTTAACGATCCAGAGAACGGCAGTAGTGGGATATCAGCCTGAAGAAATGGCAATTGTGGGGAATCAGTTGTTCGTGGCTAATTCCGGAGGATACAAACCTCCCGATTATGACAGAACGGTGTCGGTTGTCGATCTTAATTCTTTTGTCGAAACTAAAAAAATAGACGTTGCCATCAATCTTCACAGGATCACGAAAGATCAGTATGGGGATCTTTATGTAACATCCAGGGGCGATTATTACACGGTTCCATCCAGTTTGTTTGTACTGGACGCTGCAACAGGTACCGTGAAGAAAAATTTTCATATCTCGGTGAGCGCAATGACCATCGTCAATGACAAGCTGTATTATTTTGGAAATGAATTTAATTATAACACCCATTCTTACAGTAAAACCTTCGGGATTATTGACGTGAAGACGGAAGAGGTTATTTCCAACAAAATGATCAGCCAGCAATATGCAGATGCTATTAAAACGCCTTATGGCATTGCCGTAAATCCGGTTACGGAAGACATTTATCTTACCGACGCAAGAAATTATGTGTCGACGGGTTTTGTGTATTGTTTTGACCGGAACGGGCAATTCAAATGGAAAACGGAAGGCGGAAATATTCCCGCTCACTTCACTTTTTTATATAAGTAATCCATTCTAAAAATGAAAAAAAATACTTTTAAACTTATTAAGTTATCACTCGTTTCAGCCTTTCTTATCGGAACCGTTGGCTGTAAAAGCGAAAGAGAAGACGAGGAAACGGTTTTTACCGGACTGGAGGAGTCTTACACAATAGACCGCCTCAGGGTTTTGAATATCGATCCTAAAACGGGAGGTGCTTTTAAATGGAGCATCAACGACTCTGTTATTTCACAGGAAAGCCAGCTCGATTTCATCAGCCCGGCTGTAAAAACATATCCTTTAACCCTGACCATCGATTTTGGAGGAAGTGTAAAAACATATCATTCCAAAATTATCGTTAAACCGGAAGCGGTTCCGTACAGCAGGTATATTTCTGATGTTTTAGATTTCCGTCCGGCGGTAGGCCAGTTTACCAATGAAATGCCTGAATACTCGGATGGTGATACTTTTAGCCAAATGCTTCAGAGAGCTAAGGCATCGCTGATAGGAAGCAGTCCGTCTTTAATTACTTTGGGTGGTTTCGGAGGCTATGTGGTCTTGGGTTTTGATCATACCATTCCGAATATGAACGGGAAGGATTTTAAGATTCTGGGAAATGCTTTTTTTGGAAACGATGCGAGCCAGCCGCGCTCCGGATCATGTGAACCCGGTATTATCATGGTCGCCTACGACCGTAACAAAAACGGAAAGCCCGATGATGAAGAGTGGTACGAAATAGCCGGAAGTGAATACTTTAAGAATACAACCGTAAAAAATTACAGCATTACGTATTTCAAACCCAATGAAAATAAACCTCCTGTTGCCGGAAGTGAATTCTGGCAGGCTGATATCGAGTATATCAAATGGCAGGATAATCTCGGAAATACAGGGTATAAAACGAAAAATTCATTTAATGGACAAAGCTATTATCCACTGTGGATTGCAGATGCTTCTTACAGTTTTACCGGAACAAAGCTGATGAATAATTATTACGATCAAAGCGGAACCGGAGATTACTGGGCAGGAAAGTCTTATGATTTCGGATATGCAGACAACGCTCCGAATAACGATGAAGCCTCTAATATCGATATATCATGGGCCGTAGACCGGAACGGGAAATATGTAAAATTGCCGGGTATTGACTTTATAAAAGTGTATACCGGAGTGAATCAGGAGGCCGGCTGGGTAGGTGAGGTATCTACGGAAGTGGGCGGTGCTTATGATCTCCATTTGAATTAAATTAAAAATAAATATTTTATACAATGAAAAAGTTTTATCTTTTTACAGCACTTTTATCTGCGTTTCTCGGAAATGCACAATCGACCTACACGGACGGATTTTTTATGGTGAATGAAGATTGGTTCGGCCATGCCAACGGTTCTGTAAATTTCATTAAAAATGATGGGACCGTAAATTACAGAGTCTACAGCAATGTGAACAATAATCAGGCTTTCGGAGCGACAACACAGTTTGGGACAATATATGGCGATAAGTTTTATTTTGTTTCAAAACAGCCGGCAGACGGTGGAGACACGCAATATACACCAGGAGGAAGACTGGTGATAGCCAACGCGCAAACCATGCAGAAAATTGCGGGCTTCAACACCATTGGTGGAGCAGACGGAAGATCTTTTGTCGGCGTTAATGAGCATAAAGGATATATCGGAACTTCCAACGGAATTTATACATTTGATATCGACAATTTACAAGTTGGAAGCCTTATTCCTAATACGGGAGGGGGGCAGATCGGGAATATGATCAGGACTTCCCGTTATGTGTATGCCGTAAAGCAGGCGGTCGGCATTCTGGTCATTAATCCGGAAACCAATGCGGTGGTTACTACCATTCAGGGTTCTTACCATTCTGTTGTACAGGCCAAAGACGGAAGTGTCTGGACGGTACAGGATCAGAAGGTTGTCAGTATCAATGAAACGACCTTTGCGACAACCGCTTATAATATTCCTTCAACCAAGTATATCGGGCCGTGGGGTGCCTGGAATGCCGGAAGCTTTACGGCGAGTGTTCAGAATAATACCTTGTACTGGATCAATTCAGTCAACAGTTTTGTTTCGGGGACACAGATTGTAAAGTTTGATGTGACCAGCAAAACTTTTAATGAAAACTTTGCGACGCTTCCCGGACAGACCGGAACTTACAAACAAATTCCGTACGGTGCGGCACTAAGGGTACATCCGGTGACTGATGAACTTATCCTGAATACTACGGAAAGCGGATATGGCGCGCACTATCAAAACAACTGGATCCATACATTCGGCAATGACGGAACACTGATCAACACCAAAAAACTGGACGATTACTACTGGTTTCCAGCCATGGCCGTATTTCCGGACAACACATCACCTGTCATCAGCAGTGTTTTACCAACTCAGATCGCGGTAAGTGGCACAACGATGATAGATCTTAAAAATGTTATTTCTGATACCGATAATTTATCGGCGGCTATTTTAAAGACCATAAAATCAAATACAAATCCCGGAGTTGTTTCGGCTGCTATCAATGCCAATGACGAGCTTGTTTTAAATGCACACGGAAATGGAACTGCTGAAATAGTGGTAAGCTTTAATTCAAATGGTAAGATTAGTGAGAAAACGTTATCGGTAACAGGTTCTACGCAGGTGTTGGGGACCACAGACGTGCAAAAGGTATCATTCAGTATTTATCCAAATCCGGCGACAGACGTTCTGAATATCCGTACTTCTGAAAAGGTCGTTGAGGTGTCTGTATTTGATGCAACGGGCAGAAAAATCCAGGCTTCATACAGTAGTGGCCAGGTTAATGTCGGCTCACTGACCAAAGGGATGTATATTCTCCGGACAACCACCGACAAAGCTGTTTACCAGCATAAATTCATTAAGAACTAAATATCTTTTAGTATATCCAATTTTGTTAATCTTCACCTTTCTTAGGTGGAGGTTTTTTTATTTTAAATAGTAAGAATTTATTTATAGGATAAAGTATGGTTTTGAAAAAGGGATAGCTTATAAACTAAGAAACATTCCTGAAGACAGTGGAAGCTTTGGCGTAAAATTGTCATGGAATCAATATTTAAACAGTCAACCGGTGGCTTATATCAAGACAGTGATGTAAACACGCTTAAATTTTTCGGGTATTGATTTACAACAATAAAACAAAAAAACTCTGATTGTATAATATCAGAGTTTTAAATTGTTGTTAAGTAGCCCGTAGGGGAATCGAACCCCTCTTACCAGAATGAAAATCTGAGGTCCTAACCGATAGACGAACGGGCCATCTGTCTTCTACTGTTGCCAGTATGTTAGTTTTTTTGTTTTAGAAGTTTACAACTCTTCGAACAATCACCAGGTTAGATCGTGATTATTTTGTAGCCCGTAGGGGAATCGAACCCCTCTTACCAGAATGAAAATCTGAGGTCCTAACCGATAGACGAACGGGCCAACTATACTTATTAAGCCAGTTTATTAACGTGCTTAGTTAATTTGCTTTTTAAGTTAGCTGCTTTGTTTTTGTGGATGATGTTTTTCTTCGCTAATCTATCCAACAAAGAGATAACTTTTGGCAATTGTTCTGCAGCAGCAGCTTTATCTTCTTCATTTCTTAACACCTTCATTGCTGTTCTAGCAGTCTTGTGGTAGTATCTGTTACGAAGTCTTCTTACTTCGTTTTGTCTAATTCTTTTTAATGCTGATTTATGATTTGCCATATCGTTCAAATGTGAGTGCAAAAGTATAAACTTTTTTTTTATCTACCAAATTTATTTTTGAAAAAATTTAATTTTCTTCTGATAAATATTTTCGGAGTTTATCGATCGCTTGTTCTATTTTAATATTCTCTTCTTCTCTTTCTAATTTTTTGATGGTTGCGGTAAGCATGGCCATCGCATTGTTCCATTCTCCAGTAGTATTGGTGAAGGTAAGTCCGTCAATCGTTACTTCAAAATCGACTCTTTCTCCTGTCCTGTAAAGTCTGAAACTAATTTTTTCATCACTGCCTGTAATCCCGTCTTCATTGATTCTTAAATCGTAACTTTTTGGGTTAGAGTGGATTTTTTTAAAAAGCATTTTTGCTTCCTGTATTTTTAAATCCGGCATGATTATTTGTGGCTCTATCAGGAGTAATTATTCCCTGTTAAAGCGATGCAAAGATAATATTTTTTTCTTTTCAACAAAATAGCGGATTGGTTTTTGAGAATATTTTTTGTAAAATATTATCCGTCAGTCAGTTTTAGTTGCATGCAGTAACAAAATAGATTCATGCCTAAATAAAAATCCCTCTCAATAATGTTTGAAAGGGATTTGTTCATGAATATTTTTGTAGCCTATAGGGGAATCGAACCCCTGTTGCAAGAATGAAAATCTTGAGTCCTGACCACTAGACGAATAGGCCCAATTTTGAGGTTGCAAAAGTAGGTATTAACTTTTTAACTTCAAAATTATATTGTATTATTTGGATACTTTCTGAATGACCGTATTCTTAATTCCTTTAGCTTCAAGATCTTTCTGAAGTTTTACTGCTTCTTCCAGGGTAAAGACTTTTCCGTAGGTATAATAGAAAATGCCGTTTTCTTTATTTCTTTCCACATCTTTCAGTGTCTGGAGAATGAATGAATTTCCATTCAGTTTATCTCCCGTATAAACTTCAATGGTATAATAACCTGTGCTGAGTTTCTGATTTGGCATAAATCCTACGGCGTATGCATTTCTGAATCCTGCATCTTTGGCTGTTTTAATATTGATATCTCTTACGGAAGCCAGATTTGTGACTCCATAATAATATTTATATTGTCCGTTTTCTTTGATAGGTAAAATATAATTAAGTCCTTTTAAAGCCGGGTCGCCATCGTTATATTTCGTCGGTGAGCTTAACAGCAGAATTCTGAAATCATTCTTCAGGGCTACTTCCGCAAGTCTGTCCGGTTCCTGCTTCTTGGGTGCGACCGGAGTTCCCGCTTTACGGTCGATGGCTTTTTTATAGTCGATGACAGCCTTATATATACTTTCTGCAATTTCATCCTGGCCTTTTTCTGAGGCAAGATAGTGGCTTTCTTCCGGATGGTTGATAAAGCCGGTTTCGATAAGCACGGAAGGCATGGCATTCATCCGAAGTACGTGAAGGTTTTTCTGCCACACGCCTCTGGATGTTCTTTTATCTTTATTTACAAAATTTTCCTCTACCAGACCGCCCAACAGCAGGCTCGATTCAAGGTATTTGCTTTGCTGAAGCTTCAGTGCAATAAGAGATTCGGGTGAGCTTGCGTCATAAGAGCCGAAGGTTTGCTTATCTTTTTCATCCAGAAAGATCACGTCATTCTCTCTCTTGGCCACTTCAAGGTTGGTGTCGTTCTGGTCCGGCCCCTGCACGAAAGTTTCGGTTCCGTAGGCCGTAGGTTTTTTAGAAGAGTTACAGTGTATGGAAATAAAAAGGTCTGCTTTGCTTCTGTTGGCAAGGTTGGTTCTGTCTGACAGCGAAGGATATTCGTCGATCTTTCGGGTGTATATCACCTTAAAGTCTTTATTTTTTTCAAGCATTGCGCCTACCTTCAGGGTAATCGCAAGCGTAATGTCTTTTTCTGCAATTCTGCCTATGTCTGCATAGGTCCTGTTTGCTCCGTGATCATTTCCTCCGTGTCCCGCGTCGAGAACAATGGTGAATTTCTTTTGCGAAAAAATAAAGTTGATCGAAAGAATAAGGAGAAATGATAAAATTATTTTAAAATTTACTTTGTGCATCCTACAGTTTTAAAAATTATATTAATTTTGAGCCTTAATTATATCTTAAATATAACAAATAAATTGGCCAAAACCGTCTCCAAAAATATATTACAAATTTTAATTATCCTAATTTTTAACAATTTTTTAGCACAAGAAACTTCTGAAAAATTGACTAAAAATACGGTTAATGATACTATTCCCAAACAAGATACGATCGTCCTCAAGAAAGAACCTCTCGAAAGTGTTCTTCAGACCAAAGCCGATTACAACCGAAGGGATTTTCAGAAAAAAATGATTTATCTGAACAAAAATGCCCAGGTAAAATACCAGGATGTGCAGATCGATGCAGACTACATCTCCATTGATGAGTCTAAAAGCCTCATGTACGCCCGCGGAAAACAGGATTCTCTGGGGAAATATATAGAGCCGGCGGTAATAACCCAGGGCGGGAAAAAATATGAAACGGACGAGTTCCAGTATAATACCAAAACAAAGAAAGCCATTGCTTTCAATGCGAGAACTGAAGAAAACGAAGGCGTAATTGTCGCTGAAAAAACCAAAAAATACAACGATTCCGTTTTTGCCATGAGACGGGCGAATTATACGACCGACGATTATTTCATTAAAAAGAAAGACACCGCGGCAGATTATCATCTACGGGCATCCAATATTAAACTGGTTAAAACCAAAAATAAATCCTCCATCATTTCCGGACCTATCCAGATGTATATCGAGCAGGTTCCTACGCCTTTAATCATGCCTTTTGCGATTTTACCTTTTTCGGATAAAAGATCGGCGGGGATTCTCATCCCGAGTTTCGGGGAAAGGCAGGATGTGGGGTTTTTCCTGAACGGACTGGGATATTATCAGCCCATCGGGGAACATTTCGACCTTAAAATTCTTACCGATATTTATACAAAAGGAAGCTGGAACTTACGCCCGGAAATGAATTATGTGAAAAAGTACCGCTATTCAGGGAATTTTTCAGCGGACATCGGAACGGCCGTCCGAGGAATCAAAGGACTTGATGACTACGGTAAAACCAGTACCTACAGGATTGCCTGGAGACACACGCAGGACACAAAAGCAAATCCTTTTTTAAATTTCTCCGCATCCGTTGATATTGTGAGTACACGATTCTACAATAATACATTGAACAACAATTATATTTTAAATCAAAACGTATTAAATACTCAGCAAAACTCAACGGTGACGATCACCAAGAGGTTTTTGAAGCTGCCTTCAACCATCACGGCTACGGCGTCTTATTCTCAGAATTTTGCGACGGGACTGTCAGATCTTCGTCTTCCTCAGATGAATGTGGCGATTAACCAGTTTTATCTGTTCCCTTCCAAAACCGGCACACGAACAGGCTTGTTGGAAAATATCACGGTAAACACCGGCCTCAATCTTACGAATTACGTACAGACTAATGAAGGAGAGCTTTTTACTGCCGCCATGTGGGATAAAATGCAGACCGGCCTTAAAAACAATATCGCTCTAGGAACGAATACTACGGTTGCCAAATATTTCACTTTCAGTTTAGGAGCGAACATCGATAATGCTTTAACAACAAAAACCGTCAGAAAATATTATGATCCTTTACTGAACCGGCCTGTCACCGAAACGGATAAAGGAATAACAGGATATTCCACGTTCTCTACGACAGCCAGTATTCAGACCATTTTATATGGTGTAAAAAAATTTAAGAAGGGATCTACTATCGAAGCCATCAGGCATATGGTAACGCCAAGCATTGGGTTTACTTACTCTCCGGATTTTGGTGGTTCCGGGTTTGGGTATTATAAAAACTATTACGATGCCAACGGAGCTTTAACGCCTTATTCTATATTTGAAGGAGGTATCGTCGGAAGCCCGACGAGCGGAATGGTAGGCGCCTTAGGGTTTAATATCGGAAACAATATCGAGATGAAAGTGAAGTCTAAGAAAGATTCTACAGGGATAAAGAAACTGAAGATCTTCGAATCGCTGAATCTTGCCGGGAACTACAACTTTGCGGCGAAAGATCACCCTTTGTCAATTATCACCATCAATGGGCAGTCTTCGTTCTTTAATAATAAGTTAAATGTCAATACAAGCTTGTCATTAGATCCCTATAAAATCATTTATCTGCCAGGACAGGATGCCGGGATCAGAACAGAAGATCTTGGAGGGTTCAGCGTACAGGGTTTCAATGTTCAGCTTTCCTATCCTTTGAGCAGTGAAATATTTGGCGAAAAAGTAGATTACTCAAAAAAATACCAGTCAAAAGGGGAGATCAGGAATGAAAATTATTATTTTGATGATGATCACTATGCCCATTTTGATCAGGCCTGGACTTTAAATGTAAATGCCAATTATGCCTATACCAAAAGTTATGCATCCAGAACGCCTACCAGGCTGGCTTCGGTGGGTCTTGACGGTAGTATCAAGCTTACCCCGTATTGGAACATCAATGGAAGTACGCATTATGATATGGTTACCAAACAACTGGCATACACGAGAATCGGTTTTTCCAGGGACCAGAGAAGTTTTACGATTAATTTCAACTGGGTGCCTTTCGGGCAGTACAAGGTGTATGACTTCTTTATCGGGATCAAAGCCAATATCTTAAGTGATGCCCTGAAATATAAGGACAGAAGTTTTACACAGCCGAATGCACCATTCTAGCATTAGATTTGATATTTGATTATAGAAATAGAATATAAATTTTATATTTGCACCCAAAATAAATTCTAATGAAAAAAATAATCAACACTGTAAATGCTCCTGCAGCAATCGGGCCTTATTCGCAAGCCAATATGGCCAACGGAATTCTTTACATCTCCGGTCAGATTCCTGTAGATCCGGCAACAGGTAAATTGGTGGAAGGAATTGAAAAGGAAACGCATCAGGTGATGAAAAACCTTGAAGCTATTCTTACGGAAGCAGGAATGACTTTTAAAAATGTTGTAAAAGCTACTATCTTCCTTAAAAGCATGGATGATTTTGCGGTAATGAATGATATTTATGCGTCTTATCTGGATGCAGAAAGCTTCCCGGCCCGGGAAACGGTACAGGTTTCTTGCCTGCCGAAAAATGTGGATATCGAAATTTCTATGATTGCTCATCAGGATTAATGAATTTTATAAGGAATACAATTGCGGTTATTGTAGGTCTGGGGATTGCCGGACTTATTATTACTCTTGGGATAAGAGCGTTTCCGCAATGGGTTACTTTCGATGCTTTTGCTCCGTTTGAACATTGGCAGAGATTCCTTCAAAGCATGCAGCATGACGATGCGTTTTTTGGGTTTCTTTTATTTATTTCCGGATTGGGAACGACCGTGGGAGGGGTTGCCACAGCAATGATCGTTAAATACGCTAAAGTAGCCTATGCTATTCTTATCGGGTTTATCATGCTTTTCCTGGCGATGCTGGATGTCATCGTTTTTCCTTATCATCCGACTTTCTATAAGATTTCAATTTTCCTTACGTTCTTTCCTTTTTCCTGGATCGGAGGTAAAATTGTAGAAATCATTTATGAACGCAAAAAGAAAAAAAGGATCTCCGAAAAGGTAAATCAATAATAAAATAAAAATCGCTGCAATAGTCACTGCAGCGATTTTTGTTGATATGAAAGTTTAGGGTAATTTTCTTAAGGCATTTTGAAACCTCTGGTATAGATCTGGCCGTAATTATCAACAAATTTCACCGATACGTTCCCTGAATATTTCTCGAGAATCTTTTCAACGTCTTTCTGTGAATTTACGGGTTTGCCATTAATTTCAATTACGATATAGTTGTCTACGATGCCGATTTTGGCGATTTCGCTTCCTTCTGCAACATTCGAAGCGATCACACCGCTGTTCAATCCGTAGTCGGTTTTAAATCTTTCGTCAAGAGGTTTAAATTCTGCACCGATCTTTTCACTTACGCTAAGGTCCGCTTTTGTTCTAGTGCTGGTTCCTCCTTTCTGGTCTCTAAGGGTAACGGTGGCGGTATTTTCTTTACCGTTTCTTGTGTAGGTCACTGCTACTTTGTCTCCAGGTCGTTTGCTTCCGATTGCAATAGAAAGGTCTGCAAAATCAGTTACTGCTGTATTATCAATTTTAGTAATAATATCACCTGTTTTTAATCCTGCATCTTCTGCACCGCTGTTGTCGCCAAAGCCTGTTACATATACTCCTGAGCCCGCTTTAATATTGGTTTTTTTCTCTCTGTTATAAGCAGCTACCTGCATGTCATTGGATAAGTCCAAAGACTGTACACCCAAGAATCCTCTCTGTACGATACCGAATTTCTTGATATCTTCTACGATCTTTCTTGCTAAATTGGAAGGAACGGCAAATCCGTATCCCTGATAATATCCGGTTGTAGACTGTATCGCAGAGTTGATACCGATCAGATCACCGTTCGTATTTACGAGTGCACCTCCCGAGTTCCCAGGATTAATCGCAGCATCGGTCTGGATAAAGCTTTCTATTGGGTTAGCTGCCTTACCTTGTGTGCTCAAAATACCAATTCCTCTTCCTTTTGCAGAAATAATACCGGCTGTCACCGTAGAATTCAGTCCGAGCGGGTTACCAACCGCAAGCACCCATTGTCCGACTTCGATGTTATCAGAATTGGCGAAATTAAGGTATGGTAAGCCTTTTTCCTCGATCTTTAATAATGAAATATCTGTATTCGGATCTGTACCGACCAATGTAGCAATGTATGATTTTTTATTGCTTAAAACCACTTCCAGTTTATTAGCTCCGGCAACAACGTGGTTATTGGAGATGATATAGCCGTCAGGAGAAATGATCACTCCGGAACCCATTCCGGAAGGCATATTGTCCGGTGCCTGTTGCTGCTGTCTTTGTCTCTGCTGGCCCCTTCCTCCAAACGGATCTCCGAAGAAAAAATCGAAAAGATCCTGTTCCGAAGCTCGGTTGGCAGATCTTGACTGGTAATTTTTAATCGTTACTACGGCAGGCACTGTTGTTTTCGCTGCTTTTACGAAATCATCGCCGACCACGGCAGAATTCATCCCGGCAAAACTTACATTAGAAGCCGACTTGGTAAAATATGACTGGTCGGAACCATCGGAATTATGATTGAGATATTGAATACCTCCAACGGCAGTAGCCCCTGAAATAACGCCCACTACGGCAAATGGTAATAGTTTTTTTAAAGTACTCTTCATTTTTATATCTTTCTTATTTATTGATTGTTTGTTCACTTTTTCGTTTTATCTAAAACAAATTTAATGCTAAATAGGTATGCAATTAATATATAAAGTTTCAATTTTAACTAAAATTTAACGAGAATAGCAATACTTTATGGATTATGTCATAATTGTTAAAATGCTGATTAACGATTATTAAAATTTTATTAAAGACAAAATGTCATAAGTAAGATACAATTGTCATACAAAAAGTTAAAGATGACCTTAATTTAAACATTTAATTTTTAACCATCCACTGGTTCGCTTTAATTTAAAATCTGAAAAAAAGTTTTATCTTTGCACCATTAATTTTTCTCACTTAAAACGTTTATAGCATGCAACTGTACAACACCTTAAGCGCAGAAGAAAGAGCACGACTTATTGATGAGGCCGGAAAAGAGCGCCTTACTCTGTCTTTCTATGCGTATGCCCATATTGAAGATCCTAAAAAATTTCGCGACGATTTATTTATAGCCTGGAATGCCCTTGATGCATTGGGCCGTATTTATGTAGCGCATGAAGGAATTAATGCTCAGATGAGTGTTCCTGCAGAAAATTTTGAGGCTTTCCGCGAAACGCTGGAAGTGTACGAGTTCATGAAAGGCATCCGTCTGAATGTGGCAGTGGAGCAGGACAACCATTCCTTTTTGAAGCTTACCATCAAGGTAAGACACAAAATTGTGGCCGACGGTCTCAATGACGATACTTTTGATGTGACCAATAAAGGAGTACACCTTAGGGCAAAAGAATTCAATGAACTCCTTGAGGATCCCAATACCATTGTAGTAGATTTCAGAAATCATTACGAAAGTGAAGTCGGTCATTTTGAAGGAGCCATTACGCCCGACGTGGAGAATTTCAGAGAAAGTCTGCCTATTATCAATGATCAGCTGCAGGATTATAAAGAAGATAAAAATCTGCTTATGTACTGTACCGGAGGGATCCGTTGTGAGAAGGCGAGTGCTTATTTCAAACACCAGGGTTTCAAAAATGTGTTTCAGCTGGAAGGCGGAATTATCGAGTACACCCGCCAGATCAAAGAGGAAGGAATCCGAAGTAAATTTATAGGTAAAAACTTTGTGTTTGATCACCGTTTGGGAGAAAGGATCACCGATGATATCATCGCCCAGTGCCACCAGTGCGGAAAACCTTGTGACAATCATACCAACTGTGCCAATGATGCCTGCCATCTCCTTTTCATCCAGTGTGACGAATGTAAAGCAGCGATGGAAAGCTGCTGTTCTACTGAATGCCAGGAAACCATTCATCTGCCTTGGGAAGAGCAGTTGAAATTGAGAAAAGGCCTGCAAGTGGGAAATAAAGTGTTCAGAAAAGGGAAATCCGAAGCTTTGAAGTTCAAAAAATCAGGTGATCTTCCGGACAAACCTCTGGCAAAAGCGGAGGTAAAAGACATCCGCCAGAAAATAAAAATTAAAAAGACATTAATCGGTAAAGCTGAGCATTACTTTACAAAGTCAAAGATTGCACAGTTCCTGATCGAAAACGATACGCTTTCTATCGGAGATAAAGTTTTGATTTCAGGGCCTACTACCGGTGAACAGGAAGTTGTTATTACGGAAATCTATGCTAATGGCGGTCCTGTGGAAACAGCTGCTGAAGGGGATCAGGTAACTTTTGAACTTCCGTTCAGAGTACGTCTGTCTGATAAAATGTATAAGATTTTACATGCTGAAAACGCATAATCTGATGTTAAAAGCAGAACTTAGAAAGATATATTTACAAAAAAGAAAAGCCTTGTCAGACGATGAGGCTTTCTTGTTATCCAAAAATATTTTTGAAAACTTCATAGATTATTTTAAGCCTCTTCCAGGTCAGAAAGTTCATGTTTTTATCCCGACTGAGAAATTTAAGGAAATTGATACCCAGATTTTTATAGATTACTTTTTAAGTGGTAATATCAGGGTTTTCGTTCCTAAAATCATCGATACCACTTTGATATCCGTTGAAATTTTCGCTGATACTAAGTTTGAGACTAATAAATGGGGTATTCCTGAGCCTGTTTCCAATAAAGATGCTGAAATTCTCGACTTTGACTACGTGATTACGCCGCTGCTGTATTGTGATAACAAAGGAAACAGGGTAGGATATGGCAAAGGTTTTTATGACGGTTTTTTTGAAAGTATATCTGAGGGAACAAAAAAAATCGGAGTTAATTACTTTAACCCCGATGAAAATATTGATGATGTCTGGAAAAGTGATATTCCACTAGACTATCTTGTTACTCCAACAGAAGTACTGTCTTTTTTAAGCAAAGGATTGGAATAAAAATTCAGAAAGAAAAATTTAAACTCTTTTTTCGTATTGGGAGTCGATAACAGGATGTATTGTGCGTTTTTCTCAAAAGTTCCCAATGATTTATTCTTATTGTCGAAATATTCCACATTGAATTTTGCAAAATCCAGGGTGTCCTGATTGTGCAGGTCCTTGTAAACTTCCAGGTTGTTTACCTTCACGCTTTTCACTTTCAGGCTGTCAAGTTCATGAAACAGGTTTTTGAATGTGAGACTGTCGGGCTTATGAAAATAGCTTTGCATCTGAGAATAAATCAGCGTGTCTATTTCGGTGTTTTTGTTTCCCGATAAATACAGGGTCGAGAGATCAAGAAGTTCCTGCACCTTTTGTTTGGTGATAAAATTGATTGCCTGTGCACTGTCCATCTGTACGGCAGGATATGTTTTGGTATTATTGCTGTTTCGGAGTTTATCCAGATCGCTGATTTCTGTTTTCTTGTTGTTACAGGAAACAAATGCAAGAAGCAATAAAGTAAAAATTAAAAAGTTATTTATTCTTTTCATCTGTTGCAATTTTAAATTTGATGGAGATGATTTTTCCGTTGTTGTCTTTTTTCATTTCTATTACACTCAGGTTTTTTAACGAGGTGGTTGGGGTGGTAACCAGTGTAATATATTTCTGTTTGTCCAGCCTTTCTATGCCGTAAATATTGTTATCGTAAATCTGATAAATAACTGCATTGCTGCTGATCAGGCTTTCCAGCTGGTTTCTTTTTTTCTTGAGTTCTTCGGGGTCTCCGTTGGCATCTTTAATAGAGAAATAATAAGCCGCCATCTTATAATCGTCGGGTTTAAGCTCAATAATTTCTTCATCAGGGGCATTTTCAAGGCTTCTGTTGATTTCCAGATACTCGTAAAATGGTGAACTAATCTGCATTTTCAGATTCTTGTCCTTCGTGGAGTAATAGAAACATTCTCCCGGTTTGATTTTATAAAGAATTGGAGACTCGTTTTCCTTGATCACTTTTATCTCTAATGTGTTGACAACACCGACTCCGCGGTCCGCATCCGTAAAACAATATTTGTAAGTTTTTGAAAACAAGGCATCTTTAAACCCTAAAAGACCGGTCACGACAACCAAAACAGAAGTTACAATAGCCCAGACGTTTTTTCTGATGAAACTTTTCCTTGATTTTTCATCTTCAGGTTTAGTTGTTGCTGGTGTATCTGTGTTTTGATTAACTATTTGATTTTCAGTATTTGATTTTTGTAAATCATTATTTTCGGGTGTTGTTGTTTCCTGCTTTTGTGGCAGAATTTCATTTTCGGTAACCGATGGTGCTGCCGCAACGAGTTTTTCAATTTCCTGCAGGTTTTCTTCACTTAATCCATCGTCGTCCTGTAAAAGCTCGCCGGCAAAAAGATGCTGTTTCTTGAATTCATACCAAGAGTCGTAACCCGCATAAATACTGAGCAAATTGAGCATGTCAATTCTTGGTAGTTTTGTAACGGGTGAATTTTTAAAGTAGGTATAAAAGGATTTTTCGCTGATGTTTCCTTTGGCCTTTTTCCTAAGATCCTCCTGAAAATATATAATATCAATTCCCTTCCATTTAGAAATATCATCATAGGAAGGGGTGTATTCTTTCAAATATTGAGCCTGTACATCCTTTTTCAGCTGCTCAAAGTGTAATAGATCCAGATCTGTCAATTTATTTTAAAATAATTAAATTGTTGATTATCAGTTTTATTTATTTGTAAAACTATTTTACAAAGGTATTACAATTATTTTTCCTACACAAATTTTCTATCTGCTATACCTTTGTCTTGTTCAAATATTAGAACAGAGAAAAGATTTTATAAAACAATATTAACAAAATTAAATTTAATTTATTATGAAAAAGTCATTATTCGTAGCTGCTATCGCTGCAATCTCTCTAGTTGCTTGTAAAAAAACTGAAGCTAACACTACTGAAGGATCTGTAGATTCAGTAAACGCTACAGCTGATTCAGCTACTACTGCTATCGATTCTACTGCTAACGCTACTGTAGATTCAGTAAAAGCTAACGCTGATGCTGCTAAAGATTCAGTTAAAGCTGATGCTAAAGTAGCTAAAGAAGAAGTTAAAGCTGAAGAGAAAAAAGAAGAAGCTGCTAAGAAATAATTAAAGCACGCTTTAAAAATAAAAGAACCGCTCACCCAGTGATGCGGTTTTTTTATGCTTAAAAATCAAATGGCTATGATTTCTTCTGTCTCAAAGCTTCATAGCAGGTAATGGCAACGGCATTGCTCAGGTTAAGAGAATCGATGCTTCCAATCATAGGAATAAGCGTATTTTTTCCTTTTCCATTCCAGAATTCACTCAATCCGGAGTGTTCTGTGCCGAATACGACGGCAGATTTTTCTTTGAAATTTCTCCTAAATAGATCCTGCGAACTTTCATCCATAATGGTTGTATAAACATGATATTCATTTTTACGAAGGAATTCCAGGGTTTTTTCATTATCCGCCTGAAATACATTCATCCCGAAAAGGCAGCCGACACTTGATCGGATGACATTTGGGTTATAAAAATCTGTTTTCCCGTCAGACACGATAAGTGCATCGATTCCGAAAGCTTCACAACTTCTTAAAATAGCGCCTAAATTTCCGGGCTTTTCCACGCCTTCCACAATGATGACCGTAGAATCTTGTTGTGGAATAAAAGAAGTAAGATCTTCCTGTTTTGTATGGTAAATGCCAATAATTCCTTCCGAAGTCCCGCGATAGGCAATTTTTTCGTACACTTTATCGCTTACCCAATGAACTTTTCCTTCCGGGATTTCCTGCTGGAAAATTTTTTCACAGATAAAAAATTCTACCGGCTCAAAACCGAATGCTTGTGCACGTTCATTCTCCTGTTGCCCTTCAACGGCGAATACATTTGATTTTTTTCTGAATCTGTTGTCTGTAAGGAGCTTGGTGATATATTTTACCTTTTCGTTCTGAAAGCTTTCTATTAACATACCGCAAAATTATGTAAAATTATTTTTAGATCTTTTCAAATGGGATCTCATCATAAAAACTCCGGCCCAAAAGAGCCGGAGATGTATTATTCACCTGAAATATTCAGATATGTCTGAGAATTGTCAATCAGGCTTGCAGGGAGATCTTTTTTATTCTTAATGCCCAGTGATTTCAGTTTCTGGGTCTGTAATACGAGATTGTCATTTCCTGTAGAAAGTTGTTTATAGGCATCATTATATACGTTTTTGGCCAGGTCAAGATTCTTGCCGACCTTTTCCAGATTGTCGACAAAGCCTACGAATTTATCGTAAAGTCTGGCGCCGCGGTCAGCAATTTCCATCGCGTTACGGTTCTGGTATTCACGTTTCCAAAGATCGGCAATCAGTTTCAGGGAGGTAATCAGATTGCTGGGGTTGAGCAGCAGGATTCTCCTGTCATAGGCATAATTCCATAAATTCTGATCTGCCTGCATGGCGGCAATATAAGCCGGTTCGCTTGGAATAAACATCATGACAAAATCCAGGGACTTTCCATAGTCATCATAAGCTTTCTGGCTAAGCTGTGATATGTGATTTTTAATAGACGATAAATGCTGGTTGAGTTTTATCAGGTAAACGTCCTGATCGGTCTCATCCACAAGCTCGGTAAAAGCGGTAAGGGAAACTTTGGAATCGATAATCACATTTCTTTCATCGGGATATTTTACAACGGCATCCGGACGCATTTTTTTACCGGAGAACTCTGAAAAGAGAGCTTTGTTGTCTTCATCCCGCAACTCATGCTCAAGGAAATATTCTCTTCCTTTTACCAGTCCCGATTTTTCAAGGATGCTTTCGAGGATCATTTCACCCCAGTTTCCCTGGGTTTTACTTTCGCCTTTCAAGGCACGGGTTAATTTTTTTGCATCTTCTGAAATTTGCTGATTCAGTTCTGCGAGTTCTTTTACTTTTTCGGCCAGGGAAAAACGTTCTTTATTTTCTTTCTCATAAGCTTCATTGACCCGGTTTTTGAGATCCGTGATCTTTTCCTGGAATGGCTCAAGGATCGTTTTCAGGTTGTTTTGGTTGATGGTGGTGAACTTTTCACTTTTTTCTTCAAGAATTTTATTCGCGAGATTCTCAAACTGTAACTTAGATTCTTCCTGGATCTTTGTAATTTCTTCTTTTTGGGTTTGAAGGGATTTTTGTAAGCTGTCATTAATGGCCGACAACTCTGAGTTTTTGGCAAATAACGATTGTTTTTCGATCAGCAAGCTTTCAATCTGTAAGGTTTGTTTTGAACGTAACTCTTTTTGTTCCTGGAATTGACCGCTCAAAGATGAATATTCGGCGGAAATTTTGGCAAATTCATTCTTCAGATCATTCAGAAGATCGGTTTGCTGAAGATTGGTTTCTTTGTCTTTTTCAATGTGCTGAATAAGTTCCTGGATTTTAAGATTTGAGTTTTCCAGGTCAGAATTGTTCTTAATGTATAAATTATTGAGTTCATCAAAAGATCTTCTCGAAATCATCGACGACTTCAGTGCGAAATACTGAATGACCGCCCCGATAATTCCGCCTGCGATGCATCCGATTATTAAATAAGTAATCTCCATGTTCCAAAATTACAAAAAGGAAAATTGATTTCTTTTACGGTAAACCGTAAGTTTTGTCCTGTTCATTATTTTTGTTCAAAAGTTTCTGAATCGATGCACGGAATGTTTTCAAAACGTATATTTGTTGGGTTATTTCTTTCCTTTAAATATAAAATATACTTTAATGAGACTGTTAATTCTTGCTGCCTTTATTTTCTCAGCAGTCCTTTCGGGACAGGATTTTGCCAATTATGCCAAATATGAAAAGCAGAATCAGGAAATTTTATCCCAAAATAAGATGCCGGATACTGTGTTTATGGGAGATTCTATTACGGAAGGCTGGTTTTCTGCAGATCCTTCATTTTTCACGAAAAATAATTTTGTGGGGAGAGGAATCAGCGGACAGGTGACTTCCCAGATGCTGCTCAGATTCAGGGAAGATGTTATTAATTTAAAACCAAAACGTGTAATCATTCTGGCCGGAACCAATGATATAGCGGAAAATCAGGGACCGATTTCTCTGGATAAAGTTTTCGGGAATATTGTTTCGATGGCCGAACTGGCTAAAGCGAATAATATTAAAGTCATATTATGTTCTGTACTTCCGGCTTATGATTTCGGTTGGCGAAAAGACATGCATCCGGCAGAAAAAGTGATGACACTTAATAAAATGATTGAGTCTTATGCTAAAAAAAATAATCTTGTTTATGTAGATTATCATTCCGAAATGAAAGATTCAAGAAACGGTCTCGATAAAATTTATACCGAAGATGAGATTCATCCTACGGCAAAAGGATATCAGAAAATGGAAACAATTCTGATGAAGAAACTGGGCAAAAATTAATCATGGAAAAATTGATAAAAGCCGTGATTCTTTAAATTCTGAAGTTCACGGCCTTTTAATTTAATTTATTCTTAAAAATTCTTTAGCGAGTTCAATCATTTTAGGTTCACCCGTATATTTTCCATGTTCGTCGGAAAGTTTTACGGTTGGGATCCATTCTTTGTTGGGTGCCTGAACGCCGATGAGCTTCATTACAATATTCATGGGTTTTAAACCTACATCGTTCGTGAGATTGGTGCCGATACCGAAAGATACGCCGATTTTTCCTTTACAGTAGTTGGTAATTTCCTCAACTTTTTCAAGATTTAATCCATCGGAAAAGATGATGTATTTAAACAGCGGATTGATGCCGTGTCTTTCGTAATGGGCAATCGTTTTGTCGGCAAACACCAACGGATCGCCGCTGTCATGACGTACACCGTCGAAAAGCTTGGCAAATTTTTTATCAAACTGCTGGAAAAAAACATCAGTGGTGTACGTATCTGAAAGAGCAACTCCCAAATCGCCTCTGTAAACGTCTACCCAGTGTTCTAAAGCCAGCTCGTTGGCCATTTTAAAACCATACTCCGCAGCGTGGAACATAAACCATTCGTGGGCATGGGTTCCGATAGGCTTTACACCGTATTTCATGGCAAAATGTACGTTTGAACTGCCAATGAATGTTGAATTTTTGTTCTGGGTAAGAGCTTCCATAACAAGGTTCTGTACTTTGTGAGAATGTCTTCTCCTGGTCCCGAATTCTGCGAAATTTACCCCGAGTTTTTCCAGTGTAGCGGCTTTTTCGAGGGTTCTGTTCATGATGACTTCATTGGAATCTCTCTCCAGGTGATTCATCTCGTAATGAAGTTCGCTGATGAGAGCCAGCAAAGGAACTTCCCATAAAATTGTTCGGTACCATAGTCCTTCCACGATTACGGAAAGATCGCTTCCTTCCTGGTGAATTTTAACCTCAGACGGGTCGTAATGATAGCCTTCAAGGAAATCAAGATAGGGGAGATCGATATAAGGACATGTTCTGGCCATGAATCTTTTTTCTTCTTTGGTCAGTTTCAGTTCAGCCATTTTATTAACGGCCTCCCTTAAAGCGACATCGAAACCTTCAGGAAACTGATGCTTTCCCCGGTTAATGAATTCATATTTCACTACGGATCCGGGAAATAATTTTACCACGGCATTCTGCATCGTTATTTTATAGAAGTCATTATCTAAAATGGAGTTCAGTCGTACGCTGTGCATAATTGTGTAATTTATACGCAAATATAATTAATAAAAATAAAATCACCTAAATGTAAGGTGATTTTTTTAATTTTCGAGTCACATTTATTTATTTTCCGAGATAAGAATTGTACATCCACACTTCTTTTTCCTGTTCCGTGATATAGTCGCTCATTTGGGAATTGGTACCTTCGTCTCCGGCTTCATCGGTAATGTCAAGAAGTTCTCTCTGAAGATCAATCACGACTTTAAAAGAATTTAAGATAATTTCGACACTTTTTGTCGCATCACTTACCTCCTGGCTTTCTTTAATGGTGGCCACTTTAAGGTAATCCGAATAATTGTGCGCAGGAGTGGCTCCCAGTGTCAAAATTCTTTCTGCAATTTCGTCAATCTTCAATACGAGATTGTTGTAAAGCTCCTCAAACTTTGGGTGCAATGTGAAGAATTGATCTCCTTTGATATTCCAGTGAGAACCTCTTGTGTTCTGGTAAAACACGGAATAGTTGGCGAGAAGAATATTCAGTTTTTCTGCGATTTTCTGGCAATCTGCTTCCTGAAGCCCGATGATATTGGAATTTTTCATATGATACTGTAGTTTATTATTATAGACAAATTTAAGTAAATATTATGCCGAAAGTGTGGGTTGCTGATTGATGATGGCTATACTTATGTTTTTAAATAAGTTTGCTTAATATTGCAGCAGGAAATTAATTTGATCATGAAATATAAGATACTGGCTGTTGTTATCATTGCCGTATATTTTTTACAGACTTTTTTTATCTCATTCGGAGGTATCGGTGCAGACAGTCTTTCATATTTTGGTATTTCGTCTGATCTTCCGCATCCTGAGACAAATCTTTTCCCTGTCGGATATCCTGTTTTACTCAGGATGGTTCATTTCTTTTCAAAGGATTATTTCTGGGCTTCTAAGATCCTGAATTTACTGTTTACTGTTATCATTCTTTCTTTTTCTTATTATAAAAAATATTATTTCCGGGAGACGGTTTTGCTTTTTGCCGGAAAAACATTTTATGTTGTGTTTTTTGGGGCTATGTCAGAAGGACCTTTTATTTTCTTCATGTATTTCCTGTTGTATTTTTTACACCAACTATTTTCCGGGACTAAAAATATGTATCTGAATGCGGTGGCTGCTTCCCTGATGATGATTTTCATGTTTGCCTGCAGGTATTCGGGAATCTATATTTATATTTCGATCATATTGTTTTGTGTTTTTTTTTTATTAAAACTGAAAAAACAAATCTACTTCAGGGCTTTGGTCATGTTTGTTATTTTGTCGGGTTTAGGTATAGGCGGCTACTTACTATTGAATTATTTACATTTCGGAAGCCTTACGGGGGAAGGGCTAAGAGGGAAACCGAGTGATGATTCATTGATCGGATTAGTCAGGAATCTGTTTGGGCTTGTGAATGGGATAGACCCGTTTATCGCGATAAAGCCGATTTCCAACAGCTTCGGAAGTATGGCTTTCCAGTTTGTTGTTTTTGTGATCGACTTATTTATATTTTATTATCTGCTTCAATATTATAAGAAGGCTAAAGAGACAGTCCTCTATCATTTCCATGTTCTTTTATGGATTATGGCGGCATTTTATGGCGTCGCGTTGTTGGTTTCAGGATGGTTTCAACAAATTGAAGAGCTCGGCGTGCGGCTCATGGCGGCTTCTAATTTCTGTCTGTTTTTCTCATTCCTGATTTTATACTTTCAGAAGAATACTTCGGATAAACTAACTTGGAGGGTGAGCTGTTTCTTTTTCGTTTTCCTGGTTTTGTACGGATTAAAAGATCCGGGCAATTATCTGGAAAATAAAAATAAAATCGAACCCCAGATGTCTAAGTTTAAGGGTAAAAAGTATCTGTATAATAATGAAAAGAATGTGGTGGCGGTCACCACTTATTATTTCCCGCTCATCAACAAGTCATTTAAATACATTCATACCAACAATCAGAAGGGTAAGCTCAAGGAAAGCATTGCCGGAACGATTAATCCTCAAATAAAATGGATAAAAGCCGATACGGTAAAGGATAAATCTAAAGTTTTATATACATCACAGTTGAATCTTCGCTGATTCTTTCGTTACAGGATGTTTACTTCCGCTTATTATTAATTAAAATTAAATAATGATTGTAATTTCTTCATAACTGCTTGTTAATTAAAAAAATATTACTATTTTTGCACCCTAAAATAAAAAGCAATTAAATGCCTACTATTCAACAATTAGTAAGAAAAGGAAGAGCCACGCTTGCCAAGAAGAGCAAATCGGCTGCCCTTGATTCTTGTCCACAAAGACGTGGTGTATGTACGAGAGTATATACTACTACACCGAAGAAACCGAACTCTGCACTAAGAAAAGTTGCAAGGGTAAGACTTTCTAACGGTAAAGAAGTTAACGCCTACATCCCGGGCGAAGGACATAATCTTCAGGAGCACTCGATAGTATTGGTGAGAGGCGGAAGGGTGAAAGACCTACCGGGAGTACGTTACCACATCGTAAGAGGTGCATTAGACACTGCAGGTGTAAATGGAAGAACACAGAGAAGATCTAAGTATGGAGCGAAGAGACCTAAACCAGGTCAGGCACCAGCGGCACCAGCTAAAGGAAAGAAAAAATAATCATTAAATAAGGTACAGAAACAATGAGAAAGACAAAAGCGAAAAAAAGACCGTTGTTACCAGATCCGAAATTTAATGATCAGTTGGTAACAAGATTCGTAAACAACTTAATGCTTGACGGTAAAAAGTCAATCGCATTCAAAATTTTCTATGATGCATTGGATATAGTAGAAACTAAAAAAGGAGATAACGAGAAAACAGCCCTTGAAATCTGGAAAGATGCACTTACTAACGTAATGCCTCACGTAGAAGTACGTTCCAGAAGAGTAGGTGGAGCTAACTTCCAGATCCCGATGCCGATCAGAGCAGATAGAAAAATTTCTATGGCGATGAAATGGTTAATCAAATATTCTAAAGCCAGAAATGATAAGTCCATGGCTTTGAAATTGGCTAACGAGGTAGTAGCTGCTTCAAGAGAAGAAGGTGCTGCTTTCAAAAAGAAATCCGATACTCACAAAATGGCGGAAGCAAACAAAGCTTTCTCACACTTCAAATTCTAATCTGAAATGGGAAGAGATCTTAAATTTACAAGAAATATTGGTATTGCTGCTCACATTGATGCGGGTAAGACAACCACTACAGAAAGGATTTTATTCTATACAGGTGTAAACCACAAAATTGGAGAGGTTCACGACGGTGCTTCTACAATGGACTGGATGGAACAGGAAGCGGAAAGAGGTATTACCATTACTTCTGCTGCAACTACTTGTAACTGGAATTTCCCAACAGATCAAGGTAAGAAATTACCTGAAACAATGCCTTACCACTTCAACATTATCGATACACCGGGACACGTTGACTTCACCGTAGAAGTAAACCGATCTTTGAGAGTATTGGACGGATTGGTATTCCTTTTCTCTGCCGTAGACGGTGTAGAGCCTCAGTCTGAAACAAACTGGAGACTTGCCGACAACTACAAAGTAGCAAGAATGGGATTCGTAAACAAAATGGACAGACAGGGTGCTGACTTCTTGAACGTTGTAAAACAAGTAAAAGAAATGTTAGGATCCAATGCCGTTCCAATCGTTTTGCCAATTGGTGCTGAAGAAGACTTCAAAGGAGTTGTAGACTTAATCAAAAACAGAGCGATCATCTGGGATGAAGCAGGACAGGGTGCTACTTATGAAGTAGTTCCGATTCCTGAAGACATGAAAGATGAAGTTCTTGAATATAGAGAGAAATTGGTAGAAGCTGTTGCTGATTACGATGAAACTTTGATGGAGAAATTCTTCGAAGATCCGGATTCAATTTCTGAAGAGGAAATCAACGAAGCACTTAGAAAAGCAACGATCGATCTTTCTATCATCCCAATGACTTGTGGATCTTCTTTCAAAAACAAAGGAGTACAGTTCATGCTTGATGCTGTTTGTAAATATCTTCCTTCTCCACTGGATAAGGATAATATCAAAGGAACAGACCCGAGAACTGACGCTGATATCGAAAGAAAACCATCTGTTCAAGAGCCTTTCGCTGCATTAGCTTTCAAAATTGCTACTGACCCGTTCGTGGGAAGATTAGCATTCTTCAGAGCTTATTCAGGAAGATTGGATGCTGGTTCTTATGTATTGAACACAAGATCCGGTAACAAAGAAAGAATCTCAAGAATCTATCAGATGCACGCAAACAAACAAAATCCGGTTGAGTATATCGAGGCTGGAGATATCGGTGCTGCTGTAGGATTTAAAGATATTAAAACAGGAGATACCTTATCTGATGAAAAGAACCCGATCGTTCTTGAATCGATGATCTTCCCGGATCCGGTAATCGGTATCGCTGTTGAGCCTAAAACGAAGGCTGACCAGGATAAAATGGGTAATGCTCTAGCTAAATTAGCTGAAGAGGATCCTACTTTCCAGGTTAAGACTGACGAGGCTTCAGGACAAACCATCATCTCCGGTATGGGTGAGCTTCACTTGGATATCATCGTAGACCGTATGAGAAGAGAGTTTAAAGTGGAAGTTAACCAAGGGCAGCCGCAGGTAGAGTACAAAGAAGCTCTTACGCAGAAAGCCAACCACAGAGAGGTTTACAAAAAGCAGTCCGGAGGTAGAGGTAAATTTGCCGATATCGTATTCGAAATCGGTCCTGCAGACGAAGGTAAGACAGGTCTTGAATTCATCAACGAAATTAAAGGGGGGAACATTCCAAGAGAATTTATTCCTGCAGTTGAAAAAGGATTTAAAGAATCAATGAAGAACGGTCCATTGGCTGGTTTCGAAGTTGAGGCTATGAAAATTACCCTTAAGGACGGATCTTTCCACGCGGTTGACTCCGATCAGCTTTCTTTCGAATTAGCTGCTAAAATGGGATTCAAAGAGGCGGGTAGAGCTGCGAAAGCGGTTATCATGGAACCGATCATGAAGCTTGAGGTAGTAACTCCTGAAGAATACATGGGGGATATCGTAGGTGACCTTAACAGAAGAAGAGGTACCGTAAACGGTATGGACGACAGAAACAACGCTAAAGTTATCAAAGCTTTCGTTCCGCTTTCTGAAATGTTCGGTTATGTAACTTCTCTTAGAACTTTATCTTCAGGTAGAGCAACATCTTCTATGGAATTCGAAAAATACGAAGCTGCTCCTAGTAACGTTGCTGAAGAAGTAATCGCTAAGGCTAAAGGTTAATATTAAATTAGATTAAAATGTCACAAAGAATCAGAATAAAACTTAAATCTTACGATTACAACCTGGTAGATAAATCTGCAGAGAAAATCGTAAAAACGGTAAAGGCTACCGGTGCTGTGGTAAACGGACCGATCCCATTGCCTACCAATAAGAGAATCTTCACTGTGTTGAGATCTCCGCACGTAAACAAGAAAGCAAGAGAGCAGTTCCAATTGTCAGCTCACAAAAGACTGATGGATATCTACTCTTCTTCTTCTAAAACTGTAGATGCCCTAATGAAATTAGAGCTTCCTTCAGGTGTAGACGTAGAAATTAAAGTGTGATCATTGCCTGAAGACAAAAGTCTTCAATGCAAAATCAAACTTTGCTATGATAATGAATCCCTTTTCGAAAGAAGAGGGATTTTTTTATTTTATCAAAGATTATTTGTTAAAATTAGTATTATGTATTGCAAGGTTCTGTTTATTGTGTATATTTGTAAAAATGTTTCTATGAAAAAATTGTTACTCCTATTGATAGTATTCAATCTGTACTTGTCAGCACAGACCCACCGGTTTATTTATGAATATCATTTTAAAACGGATTCCACATCAGCTGAAAAAAGAAAAGTAAGCATGGTGCTGGATATAAACCCTGACCAGGTAAAATTCTATAATTACGATTTTGTAGTCACCGATTCCATCAACAAAACAAGAGGGGAGAACAATGTAGTCTGGGACGATACTCCCGCGCTCACGAGAAAGAGGAATTCTACAGTAAACTCAAATTACATCATGGTCCAGAATATGTTTCTTGTAGAGACTGATGATAAAATGACCTGGAAGCTGGATGATGAAACCAGGATGATCGGAGGATACAAAGTTCAGAAAGCGACAACCCGCTATGGCGGCAGAAACTGGACCGCATGGTTTACGAAAGAAATCAATTTGAACGAAGGCCCATACAAATTCAAAGGCTTGCCGGGAATGATCTTTGAGATTTATGATGACAGGGATAATTTTAAATTTTCACTGGTGAAAAGCTACAAAATCCCAAAGACTTATGAGACACTGGAAATCCTTGAAAAATTCGGAGGGCAAAATCCTGTTAAAATCCCCGAATACAGGCTCAGGAAAATGATGCTCGATTATTACAACGACCCGCTCCATACATTCAAAGAACATTATAAAAATAATACCAATCCGGATGCGCATTTTATGGTAATGGGAATTGAAGTAAAAATGCCGGAACAGCTGAAAGAACTCTCTGAAATGATGCAGAAAAATATTAAGCAAAATAACAATCCTATCGAATTGGATAAAGCAATACACTATAATTAACATTCATCAATTAACTAAACCTGAAAACTCCGCTCTTCGGCGGAGTTTTTGCTGCTCTTTAATGATAAAACAACAAACATAATGGCTAATTCAGATCAAAGTATATTTGAAAGATTTTCAAATTGGGCAACAAAATTTACCGGAAGTTCATACGCTTTTATAGGAGCTACCATAATCGTGATTGCCTGGGGGATTTCAGGACCCATCTTTAATTATTCGGAAACGTGGCAGCTGGTCATCAATACAGGAACTACGATCATCACTTTTCTGATGGTTTTTTTAATTCAGAAAGCCCAGAATAAAGATTCGAAAGCAATCCAGATAAAACTGAACGAGCTGATTGCAGCCAACGAAAAAGCCAGCAACCGAATTGTGGATATTGAAGATCTTACCGAAAAGGAACTGGACCAGCTTCACTGCTACTACGAAAAGCTTGCCGATTTCGCCGAAGAGGATGATGATATTCATACTTCACATTCTATCGATGCTGCCCAGCGAAATCAGGATCATAAAGACAGGGTTTTCAGAAAAAAGCATGAAGAGTGGCTGGAGGAACAGAAACAAAAAAAGGAATCTCACTGATTCCTTTTTTTATTCATTTAATTCATGAAATAGTTGAAATAGGTACAGCTTCCCAGAAGATCTTTGGCTGTTTCCGTATCGGCATATTCAGATTTGAGAATCGCAAAATAGGTTCGGTATTTTTGATTTTTAATCTGATCAAGCTGCTTCTGATAAGCATCACTTTTTTCATTATACTGAGGATCCGAGTAACCGATTTTCGAAGGATTTTTAGCTTCATACTGATAATATTTCCCCTGTTCGGCGCTCGCCATCTGGAAAAGAATTCTTGCCTTCTGTTCTTTATTGTTTGAAGTGTTTAAAGCTTTTTTATAATAATTAATGGAAAGGTCAAAATTATCAGGTTCAATATAAGTTCTGTCCAGGAAGTTTTTATAGTAATACTGGTAAGGATTTTTGCTTTCTGAAGTCTGGAAGTCGTATTTTCCGCCATTCGTATTATCTATGTCCATTACGAAAAGCTGTCTGTAATAGCCAAGGATAGACGTGTTATAAAGCAGATTTCCGATAAGCTGATTGGCTGTCGCAGATTTTTCATCTTTCCCGTTTCCGATTTTCTTTAACTGGATCAATGCATCCGCCAGTTCAAGTTTGTTCATCGCCGGTTTTATGAAAGGAAAAGCTGAGTAATCTTCTTTTCTCATGCTTTCTTCCGGGGAACTTTGATAGCTTTCCCAAGCATTATGCCCGAAGACAAGATCGGAAATATTACTGAATCCGTTGTATGCTCCCGGAGAATATTTCAGAACGGTAACTTTTTTCTCGTCATAATTCCATTCGGACCTTGGAATTCCGGAAAAGTTCTGTGCTTTTGCATAGTAGGATCTTGCTTTTTCAAAATCGGCCTGTCTCATTGCCCTGTCGCCGTATATCACGGCAAAAAAAGCATCGATATTTCCGACATCATTAATGTTTTTAGCAATGATCTCCTGTTCAAATTTGGTCTTGTTAGGTTTCCTGTAGAAATCTTCCACGCTTTTCACAAGGCTTGAATTCGGATTGTACTGCAGATCTGAAAGCTTGTTGTTCATCAGGAAGGATTTTCCGTCTTCGCCCTGAAGAAAATAACGGTTTGCCAGGACATCTTTCAGGAAGTCTGCGGTAGAAGGGACTTCACCGTAGTAATCATATTCGTCTGTTTCGGTGCTGTCTTTTTTCGCTTCAGGTTTTTCCGTGAAATATTCTGAATAATCGTTCATCAGATGATCTTCATATTCTGCGTCAATCTTTGGCTGCGAAACAATATCATTCAGAACCTTCATTCTCTTGATCTCCTCCAGGTATTCGGGATTGGAAGTTTTAATATCATTTAATATTTCGGTGCTTGCCTTGTAGTCTTTTTTAAGAAATTTGAGATAAGCATCTGCAATCTGCCAGTATTCGTCCTTGGATTTTTCTTTTGTCTTTGCGGTAAATTTTTCAAGGTCATCTAAAAAATCCTTGGTCTTATCATCGTAATAATAATTGTTTTTGGTGAAAACCGGAATTCTATCCGGATTGTCTAAAAGTTCGTCGTCACTCTGATCGCTCTTAGAATCAACGGAACTTTTATCCTTTTTACTGCTGAAAAGATTTTTAAAGAATCTCACAATTTTTTGCCAGAAAGAAAGCTCTTCTTTTTTGGTTTCAGTGGCTTCTGCTTTAGTTTGGCCTGACCCGGAATCGGTAGCGTTTCTTCCAGCATTTGTATTGTTGTCATCCGAATAATAGTAAATCGGGAGGTAGCTTCTTTCCAGCTCGTTGATGCTTCGTACCGCCATCACTTTCAGGATCTCGGAATCAGGATTGATTTCAAACATCTTCTCCATGACAGGGATCGGGTTGTTGAAATCTTCATAACCTAAGAGAAAATAGGCCATGTTTTTATCCTCATCCGTTGAGGCTCTTTTTAGAATATTATTGAAAGACGCGGTGTCTGAAAGCTTCATGGATACAAAAGCAGATTCTTTGCGGCTTTTGCTGTCTCTGAATACCTTGAAGAAATTCCAGTTGGCTTCACTGTTCATTCCCAGGCCACGCTGAGCGCCCGCAAGCTGGTCGAGAGCCATGATGTAAGGCGCCCCTTTCAGTCTTGAAGGCTCTACATAGGTTTTAAATGCTTTTACGGCCGCATCATAATTTCTTGTATAATGATTGAAGCGGACAATCTGAAATCCGTATCTCTGTTTGATTTCGGGATTTTTCGCAGCGTTGTACAATGAAGTAAGGGCGGCAATGGTTTTGTTATAATCGAGATTGGTGGCATTTTTTCCGGTTCCGGGCTCATTGTAATAGAACGAATCGGCAGTTTCCACGTAATTGATTTTCATATAAGGTTCAAGATATTTAGCCTCAATCAGATAATCGATTCCTTCGCGGTATTTCTGGTAAAATCCCGGACCTAAAGTTACCAGAAGCTGGTTGGTGGGGGAGCCTTTTTTTAGAGCATTAAGGTCATTAATATTCATCTTATTGACCAGGTATTCCGTCTGGGCGTAACTCAGCTTATTATTAAAATACCGTTTCCATGAGTCTATATTTTCATCCGGAATCACAGACGGTTTAAAATCTGTGTAAAATCTTGTAGAATAGCTGTGGAGAAAAGGCAGATAAGATTTATCCTTAATAATACTCTGGGTAAAGAGATTGAAGTATTCATAGTCCGGGTCAGACCAGGCACATGCTGCAGATTCTGTATAAAACAGTGAAGCAACGGCGAGTGATAAGAAATACTTTTTCATTTTTTATAGCAGTGTTTTGATTTAATTCTTTCTGAAATGCAGGACGTTTGAATTTTAAAGATTAAAATTTTTATCCTTAACAAATTTACGATCCAGCTGATAATAGATAATAGAGTAATGCGGAATTTTTTTATCAAGAAAGTCAATGACTTCGTTGAGCTGTTCATCGGAAACAGTTTCGATTTTAATTCTAAAACCTTTATTCATGTAGCTGCCGAAATAAAAGCCATCTTTCAGGACTTCATATTCAGCCTGGGAAATCTTTTTAAAATTCGAATTCTCCAGGTCTTTCTCAGATAAAGCATTGATGAGTTTGTGTTTCCCTAAATAATTGGTCACAATTCCCCAGGAATAAATGGGCAGTGCAACTTCGATTTTTTTCAAAGGATAATCGTTTATGGTTGAAAGATAGCTTTTCAGGGTATTGACATCCAAAATGGAATTTTTATCGGAATTTTCAAGCGGTGAAGAGGTGGAATAGCACATCAGGTAAACTTTCCCTACCGGAGGAATTCCTGTCTGTGCTTTATCTTTTACCTGGTGCAGGCGAAGGGTACATGATATCTCTTTCCCTGAGATTTTCTTCAATTCTTTTAAAAAGCTAAAGTAATCGTCACGGGTGCCGGCAGTCCAGTCACAATCGATCTGGATTTCTGGGGCAGTTTTTAAATTGTATTCGAAAATTTTTCTCTGTAAAAGATTATTGATATGGCGGGCAAGAAAAGTAATTTCGTCTTTCTGTATATAAAGGAAAGTCCGGTTGGTTATAAATACTACGGGGACAATCTTCTGGTTTGGATTAAAGCTTTTATCTTTTGTAACGACTCCCACCGGGAGAAACTTTCCGCCGGATTTGTCAATGTCAAAAAAACGGGTGTATAAGAAAGGTACGCTTGCTTTATACAATACCTGTTTTTCCTGGCTATTAAGGGCAAGCTTAGTTTTCCAGTAATAAAAGGTGTAAGGATGGTTCTGTTTTTCACTACAGGACAATGTAATGAGCAGAATGCATAAAAACCTAAGCGCTTTCATTAGTGATAAAAGTCGATGTCATCGAAGGTGAAAGCAGAGTTTATTGCTCCTACAGCATTACTTAATGTTTTTTCAAAAAAATGAAAAGGACTATTGAACGCCATCTTCAGTTTTGGTAATATTTTATACGTGTTTTTCATTTTATCAGGAAGCTTATCAATAAATTTTACCATAACAAAAATCAAACCGTAATTTGACATATTACAACACAAGTTTTAATAAAGATTTTACGATTCATAAATTACTAGTCCAAATTTTTCCTGCTGATTTTCTAAAAATGATGTAATTGATTAAAAATCAAAATATTTTGCATGAAATATTTGTCAGATTAAATTTTATTCATAAATTTGCACACTCATTTTAAGGGCGTAGTATGCCTATATCAAACGTAGAAATTACTTCAGATCTTCTTAAAATGGTGATAAATAAAGGATAAATTTTATTATAATATAAACAATGTCAGGTATTATTGGTAAAAAAATCGGTATGACATCTTTGTTTAACGAAGAAGGAAAAAATATTCCTTGTACAGTTATTCAAGCTGGTCCGTGCTCGGTTTTACAGGTCAGAACCATTGAAAAAGACGGTTATAAGTCAGTTCAGTTAGGTTTCGATGACAAGAGTGAGAAGAACGTTGGTAAAGCGTTAGCTGGTCATTTCAAAAAGGCTGGTTCTGCTCCTAAAGCTAAATTGGTAGAATTCTACAGAGAATTCGTTGATGAAGTAAAAGTAGGAGAAGAAGTAAAAGTAGACTTGTTCAACGAAGGAGAATTCGTAGACGTAACAGGTACTTCAAAAGGTAAAGGCTTCCAGGGGGTTGTGAAAAGACACGGCTTTGGAGGTGTAATGCAGGCAACTCATGGTCAGCACAACAGACTTAGAGCTCCAGGTTCTATCGGTGCTGGATCAGACCCTTCAAGAGTATTCAAAGGGATGAGAATGGCTGGAAGAATGGGAGGTAAGCAGGTAACTGTACAAAATCTTCAGGTGTTAAAAGTGGATCAAGAACAAAATCTTTTAGTAGTAAAAGGTGCTGTTCCGGGAGCTAAAAATTCTTATGTAATTATCAGAAAATGGAACTAGTAGTATTAAATACATCAGGAAAAG